>Ga0137415_10004443_pt1 | contig 13884 bp, 9 predicted proteins | sample CZODoug3_1_1_16f_FD_183082 | JGI IMG/M metagenome (GOLD analysis project Ga0137415, IMG submission 183082) | Vadose zone soil fungal communities from Angelo Coast Range Reserve, California, USA - CZODoug3_1_1_16fungal (Hybrid Assembly) | ecosystem: Environmental > Terrestrial > Soil > Vadose... | reverse complement strand
CAAACATACCGCGATGCGGAGGTTCGCCAGCGGCCGGGTCCGCGTAAACCGCTCGCGGATCCGTCGCAGTACAGGCATCTCCGCCTCCGCCCACTCGATGCGCAGTCGCCCCTGCTTAACCAGACTCAGGTCTTTGACGTGATGCTCCACGGGATTCCTCTCTACAGACGAAGAAGGCTGACGGCCGCGCCCCAGGGCGCACCCTCAGCCTTCTTCCAACTCCGACCGGTCACTCGATGAAATCCTTCAGCCGCTTACTGCGAGACGGGTGACGCAGCTTGCGCAGCGCTTTGGCTTCAATCTGGCGGATGCGCTCCCGCGTGACGCCGAACTCCCGACCCACCTCTTCTAAGGTACGGGGGCGGCCGTCGTCTAGTCCAAAACGCAGCTTCAAGACCTTCCGCTCGCGGGGCGTCAACGTCTCCAGCACGTCTTCGAGTTGCTCCTTGAGCATCGTGAACGACGCCGCCTCGGCCGGAGCGAGCGCGTCTTGGTCCTCGATAAAGTCCCCGAGGTGGCTGTCTTCCTCTTCGCCAATCGGGGTCTCCAGCGAAATGGGCTCTTGCGCAATCTTGATGATCTCGCGCACCCGCTCCACGGGCAGGCTCATCGCCTGCGCGATCTCCTCCGCGGTGGGCTCGCGGCCCAGTTCCTGCAGCAGCGAGCGGGAGATGCGAATCAACTTGTTGATGGTCTCGACCATGTGGACCGGGATGCGAATCGTCCGCGCTTGGTCCGCCAGCGCGCGGGTGATGGCCTGCCGGATCCACCAGGTCGCGTACGTGCTGAACTTGAATCCCTTCCGCCAGTCGAATTTCTCGACGGCTCGGATGAGGCCTAGGTTTCCCTCTTGAATGAGGTCCAAAAAGAGCATGCCGCGGCCCACGTACTTCTTGGCGATGCTCACGACCAGGCGCAGGTTCGCCTCGATCAGGCGGCGCTTGGCTTCCTCCTCGCCTTTCTCCATGCGCTTGGCCAGGTCCACCTCTTGCTCGGGAGTCAGGAGGGCGACTTTGCCGATTTCCTTTAAGTACATGCGGACCGGGTCGTCGATGGCGACGCCCTCGGCCTCACGGGTCTCCTCTTCCTCCTCGGCCTTGCCTTTTTGTTCTGCTTCCTTGGCGTCTTCGACCACGTCGATCCCCTGCTCGAGGAGCACGGTGTAGACGCGATCAATCAGCTCGATGTTCTGTTCGGCCTCCGGGAACTGCTCGAGAATGTCGTCGTGGGTCAAGAATCCCTTCTTCTTGCCCAGCTCCACGAGGGTCTTGGTTTCGGCCTGAATCCGCTCGTCGGAAATCGGCGGTTCAGGCGCTTTCTTTTTGGCCATGGTTGTCACCCCCTTTCGGCGCAGGGGTCGTGGGCCCACCAGGTACCCGAGATGACCCGGTTTCGTGTCCGGATGGCCCAATTAGTTTTACATACGCCATTTGCAACTGGCGAACCTGCTGTAGATCTCCCGCGGCCTGGGCCTGGTGAATCTGACGCGCGAGTGCTTGACGCTGCTGCGCCGCGGGAACCCGCACGCTAATGTAGTCGATCGTTTCGCGCACAACTTGCTCCTTTTCTTTTTCCGCCACAGGCGGCTCCTCAAACACCAAGCGCATCAGAAGCCCCTGGGTGTCCTCATCCTCTAGACCCTCGCGGAGGCGATCCACGTCTGCGTCGGGTGTGGCGAACAGAACACGGGCCAATCGGCCGTGCGGAGGGTCGACGAAATCGCCGGGTACCAGGACGCCACCCACGATGGGCCGCAGGGCCGGGTCGTGTACCATTAAGTGGATAAGCAGCCGCTCGGCTTGGTTCCGCGCCCGGTCGGCGGGCGGTGCACTGGGCGGCTGTCCTCGGTGGGCCTCAGGGGGCCGGCCGCGCGCGGTCAGACGCTGGCGCACGGCATCCTCAGCCAGATCGAATCGCTGTGCGAGACTGCGCAGGTACTCGGCTTGGCGCACCGGGTTGCTCACCGCGGCGATCGACGGGAGCAGGGCATCGACAATGCGCACTTTCCCCTCGACCGTCTTCGCATCATACCGGGAGGCCGCCAAGGAGACTTGGTAGTCAAAGATCGGCACCGCGTTCGCCACCAACTCCCCAAACTTCTGCGGACCGGCCGTCCGCAGAAATCCATCGGGATCGCCAGACGGCAGCACCGCCACCCGCACCGGCAGCTCCGCTTCTTCAAACAGACCCTGTGCCCGTTCCATCGCCGCCTTGCCCGCGGCGTCTGCGTCATAGACCAAGACGGCCTTCCCCGCAAAGCGCTTCAACCCCAACACCTGCTCGGCCGTCAGCGCCGTACCCAACGTCGCCACGGCATTCGTGATGCCAAACTGATGACACGTCAACACGTCCATATTCCCTTCAACCACCACGACCTCGTCGTGCTGGCGGATCGCTTCGCGCGCCCAGTTGAGCGGATAGAGCGTCTTGCCCTTGACAAAGACCGCCGTCTCTTTTGAGTTCAGGTACTTCGGTTGCGTCTCATCCAGCGCACGCCCGCCGAATGCAACCGGACGGTCCTGGAGATCCAGGATCGGGAAGATCACCCGATGGCGGAACATGTCGTAGTACCCATCGCCACCGGCTCGCATCTGCACGAGCCCGCCGCTGGCCAGGAGCGGCGGCGCGAAGCCTTTCGCTCCCAACGCCTTGAGCAGATCGTCCCAGTTCGCCGTCGCGTACCCTAATCGAAATCGCTCCGCCGTCGGGGCATCCACGCCGCGACGTGCGAGGTACTCTTGCGCCAGACGACCCCGCTCGGGATGGAGCAGGTTCTCTCGAAAGATGCCCGCGGCCGCTTCCAACGCCCGGTACAGGCGATCCCGTTCCGTCGCTCGCTGGATTTCTTCCGGACTGTGCTCCAAGCGCACACCGGCCCGGCGGGCGAGCATCTCGGCCGCTTCGCCAAACGACACGTTGCTCGTCCGCATCACGAAATCGAACGCTGAGCCTCCCAAATTGCACCCAAAGCAATGCCACAGACCTCGCTCACGGTCGATGTGAAACGACGGCGTCTTCTCCTGATGGAAGGGACAGAGCCCTTTGTAATACCGGCCCGCCTTCTTGAGGGCCACGTGAGCACTCACCAGCTCAACCAGGTCGATTCGCTGGCGGATTTCTTCTCTTATATCGACCGAAAAGCGTCCGGCCATGAGGGCGTTACAACCTCCCCGCGTACAATGCTGGAGGGCCCTATCTCTGTGGAGATAAGGCCCTCCCATCCGTGATGTAGCATCTGGCCTTTCGGCGGTCTTCGCGTCACTCCTGCCGAACGCCGCGAGTGTCGATGGTATTCCCCCGGGACCGGGAAAATCGCTCCACCTGCGTGCGTCCTGGACCCACCCCGCCTAACCCACACTCGCTCGGGCCGGCCCGATCGGGAGGCGCCTTTAGCGGGTCGCGGCTTCGGCCTTCTGGTGCTTGGCCTCGGAGATGATCCGCTCGGTTACGTGCGGAGGCACATCGTCATAGTGCGAAAACTCCAACTCAAAGGTTCCCCGCCCCCCCGTGATCGAGCGCAGGTCGGAGGCGTAACGGAGCACTTCTGCTTGCGGGACCTGGGCCACCACCACGGTGGTGCCATCGCCTTGCGGGTCCATCCCCTGAATCCTCCCGCGTTTGGCATTGAGGTCTCCAATGATATCGCCCATCTGTCCTTCGGGTAGGTGGACCGACAAGGTCATGATCGGTTCCAGCAGCACAGGGCGAGCAGAGGTGACCGCCTCTTTGAAGGCCATGGAGCCAGCAATTTGGAAGGCGATGTCTGAGCTGTCCACGTCGTGATACTTACCGTCTACCAGCGTGACTCGGAGATCGACGACGTGGGCCCCAGCCAGCACCCCTTCTTCGAGCGCTTTGCGGACGCCCTTCTCCACGGACAGGATGAACTGGTTCGGAATGGCCCCGCCGTGGATTTCGTCCACGAACTCGAACCCCACGCCTCTGGGCAGAGGCTCGATCTCGAGGAAGCACACCCCGTACTGCCCGCGGCCGCCAGTCTGTTTGACATAGCGGCCCTGCGCTTTGCCCTTGGCCCGAATGGTCTCCCGGTAGGGGACTCGGGGCGGCATCAAAGTGACATCGACGCTGAATTTCCGTCGCAGGCGGTCGGCCATGATCTCCAGGTGCGACTCGCCCATGCCGGAAATGATCGTCTGTTTCATCTCGGTCGCGCGGTTGACGTGAAACGTCGGATCCTCCTCGGTCAGCCTCTGCAGCGACATCCCCAATTTGTCCTCATCGGCCTTGCTCTTAGGTTCTACCGCAAGCGAAATCGCTGGAGGTGGGAAGGCAATCACCGGAAGCAGTAACGGGGTCTCCTTGGCGCAGAGAGTGTCTCCCGTCGAGGTCTCCGCGAGTTTGGCGACAGCCGCCAGGTCCCCGGGACCTACTTCGGGGGCCGCCGTCTGATGCTTACCTCGGACGAAAAAGATCTGCCCGATCCGTTCGGGTTTCCCTTTCGTCGCGTTGAACACCTGAGAGTCTGACCGCAGCACCCCTCCGTACATGCGGAAGTACGAAAGCTTGCCGACGAACGGGTCGGCGACCGTCTTGAAAACTAGTGCCGCTAGCGGACTGCCCGTCTGTTGGGCTACGGTCACCGGCTTTTGCGTGCGCGGGTCGGTCGCTGTGATCTCGTGGCGTTCGGCTGGAGCCGGCAGCAGGGTGACGATCTGATTGAGCAACACTGAGATCCCGACGAGCTTGCCCCCCGCCGCACACAGAACGGGGACCAGGGTGCCCGCCTTCACCCCCGCGTGCAATCCGCGGCGCAGCTCCTCTTGTGAGAGCTCCCCGGCCTCCAGGTATTTCTCGACCAACGCGTCTTCGGATTCCGCCGCCGCTTCCATCAGCTTTTCTCGCGCGGCCTGCGCGCCCGCGACCAAGTTCGAGGGGATCTCCGACGGCGTCATCTCCCCGTTCTTGGCGGTGTAGGCTTTCATCTCGACCAAGTCCACTACTCCGCTAAACCCTCCCTCCGCCCCGATAGGAATCTGAATCGGGGCCACCTTATTCCCAAACCGCGTCCGCAGCGACTGGAGAGTCCGGTCGAAGCTCGCGTTCTCGCGGTCCAGCCGGTTCACCACGCACATACGGCTGACGCCTGCTTTGTCCGCCTGTACCCAGGCGACTTCGGTCTGCACCTGCACGCCTGAGACCCCGTCCACGACCAGCACCGCGCCTTCGACGGCCCGGAGTGCACCAACCACCTCCCCGACAAAGTCGGGATAGCCCGGCACGTCGATGAGGTTGACTTTCACACCGTTCCATTCCAGGGGTGCGAGGGCGGTATTGATGGTGTGCTTGCGGCGTTGCTCTTCGGGATCGAAGTCGGTGGTCGAGGTTCCGTCGTCGACCTTGCCTAAGCGGTCAACCGCCTTGGCGGTGAACAGCGCGGCCTCAACGAGCGAGGTCTTGCCCGTGCCGCCGTGCCCGATCACGGCGACATTGCGAATACGGTCCGGAGGATACGGCTTCACGCCTCTGCCCTCCTCACCCAGGGCGGCGTGATGCAGACGCCGGTCTGCATCGCAGCCCTGCCCTTCGCCTTATGGAATCTTGTCAGCTCAGCTGAAGGATTCGTCGCCTGAGGGTCAATAGCCTCGTTCGGGATCCACGAGATTTCGCAACGGCGTGCCGCGCAGGTAGCGCGCCAGGTTCTCACAGAACAGCGGCACGGCGCGGTCCATATAGCGTGGGGAGGCGCCGGAGACGTGCGGGGTCAGGATCACGTTCTCCAGCTCGTAGAGGGGGCTGTCGGACCGGAGGGGTTCGTGTTCGAAGACATCGAGCGCTGCGCCCGCGATTCGTCCCGCGCGCAGCGCCTGGATCAACGCCGTCTCGTGGATGATCGGACCGCGCCCGACATTAATGAACCATGCGGTCGGCTTCATCATCTGCAGCTCTCGTTCCCCGATCAACCCGCGCGTCTGGGGGGTCAGGGGCAGAGCCACGACGACGGCATCCGACTCCCGCATCACCTGGGGGAGGCCATCTGGGGGAAGCACGCGGTCCACGCCGGAGATGGGTGTCGGCGTTCGCTTGGTCCCGATCACCCGCATGTCGAAAGCCTGGGCCTTGCGCACCAGCTGCTGGCCGATCGTGCCCAACCCCAAAATCCCAAGCGTCTTCCCGCTGAGTTCGTCGCCGACAGTGTGGGTGCGGTCCCACTTGCGTTGCAGTTGCAGGCGCATCGCCACGTGCAGCCGGCGCTCTAATGCCAGCAGGAACGCAAAGATGTGCTCCACTAATTGGTGGTGGATGCCCATGCTGGCAGTCAAGATAATCCCGCGTTCGCGGATCTCGGGATAGAGCAGCTGGTCCACGCCGGCTGCGGTGGAGTGGATCCACTTCAGGCCAGTCGCCCGCTGCACCGCCTCGCGCGGGATGTTCCACCCTACCAGGATCTCCGCTGTCACCACCCCATCAGTACCCCGCGGCTGATCCGTCACCAGCGTCACGCGCACGCGGGGGTCGACGGCACGGATCTGCTCGAGGTGACGGGTCTCAAGATGTGCATACACCAAAATGTCGACGTCGCGGTCCCCCGCCATCGCTCAGTGCACCCCTGACCTGCGCACGCCCTGGGCCGCCTCACGCAGCCGGGCGACGACGAAGTCTCGGTCCAGCGCCGCGAGAAACCATCCGGCCTGCGGGCCTGAGGCCTTGCCCAAGAATGCCAAGTAGATTGCGCCAAACGCCGCCGCCGAGGCGATTCCGAGCTGGGTCTTCATCGTGTGGATCGCCTCGTGCAACTCCTCGCCCGACCAGGCCGGCCGGCTGAGAATGAGTTCTGCCAGGTGACCGAGGAACGCGCGCTGGCTGTCATCGAGCGGAACAGCGGGGAGATGCGGCTGCACCTGAAACCGGTAGCTCTCAGGCGCATACGTTTGCAGCCAGCGCCGCACATCCTCCATGCGCTGGCGGAGTTCTTCCCGGTCGGCCTCGGTTAGGGGAGCGCCTTTCTCTCGTTCGGCTTCCCGATACACATCGACGGTGGACATCTGCATGAGATAGGCGACTTTGGCGAACCGCATGCGAAAACAGCGCACCGGCTCGCGCTCGACCGACGCGTAGGTGAATGTCCGCGCATGATCCTGCAGCAGATCGGCTTCCGCTGGGGTCTTGGCCTGCAGGTCCCCAAAGTGCGCCGCGGCGGCCCTATCGTACGCGTCGTAGAGCTGGGGAATGGTCTCCCCGCCCGGATCGAAGTTGATCTGCTGCCGGTAGTGGGGACGGACCAGCAAGAACCGCGCGAGCTCCGGCCGCAAGATCTGCACAAGATCAGCGGCCAGCATACCCACGCCGCGGCTGGTACTCATCTTCCTCCCGCCCACCAGAATGAACTCATAGGGGATGGGATAGGGCGCAGGATACGCAAAGACGCGTTGGACCATGGCACTGGCCCGGTCGTGGCTTCCTCCCTTGGTCATGTGGTCCTTGCCTGCGCCTTCCACTGTGACGCCTAAGATCTTCCACTTGGCCGCCCACTCGACGACGTACTGCAGCTTACTTCCCCCGTCAAACGGCGAGCGCTTCCCACGATTCCCGCACCCTTGCGCCCACTCGACTTTATCAGGCCGGCACTCGTAGCTGACTTCCTTCCCATCCCACGCCGTCACCATGGTCGTGCCGATGCGCCCACAGTGCTCACAGACGACCTGGATCGGGTGGCGCTCGGCTTTCTTACTGCCGCTGATCTCTCGGTCGATGGACATCAACTCGTCCGCGCGATCCAGCGCCACCCGGATGGCGTCGTTGAAACGTCCGGATTTGTACATCTCACTCGTCCAGTAGATGTCGGGGTGAGCCCCGAGGCGGGTGAATACCACAACAAACGCGTCGCCGATCTGTCGCCCGAAGCTCGTTGCGGCACCCCCCTGCGCGGGAATCTCTGACAGCGGGACGCCCAGGTACCGACGCCACTCTTCAGACGCTCCAGCCGGGAGCGCGTCCAATGGATCATAGTCGTCAAAGCCGTACAGAAACCGCACGCGTTGGGCTTTCTCCTGTAGACCGCGAGTGACACAATCGTGGAGGATCACGCCCCGGAGCGACCCGACATGGATCGGTCCGGAGGGGCTCTTGGCGTCGTTCACGATGTGCGCATCGTCAGTTCGCGTGCGCAAGATGTCTTCCACGATCACATCAACCCACATCAGACCACCTCAGCGCGGGAGTGGATCCCGCACGGGGTCAGGACCTCAGTCATGTTCGGGGCACGCGCAAACGGACCTGTGGGTGGGGCGCTGAGGTGAGCTTGCGTTGCAGCAGTTCGCGCACCTCCCCGACGAGGAAAAACGATCCGGTGACAACCACCACATCCTCGGGACCGGCCAGGGCCAGGGCCCGGTCAAGGGCAGCCGGTCGATCCTCGATGATCTCGACATGCGCTTGGTAGCGGGCCACCTCTTCGGCCAGCACACGGGCCGGCAGTGGTTTGGCATGCTGGGGGGTCGTCACAATCACGGTCTCGGCCAGAGGGGCGATCAGACTCGTGCAGGCCCGGTGATCATGCGTCGCGATCATCCCAAAGACCAAGATGATGCGCCGCCCTGAAAACACCGCCTCCAACGTCTCGCGCAAGGCCGCCAAGGAGGCCGGATTATGGGCGACATCAAGCACCACATACGGCCGCTCCGCGACCACCTCTTCGCGAGCCGGCCAGTGCACTGCCGCGAGTCCCTCCCGCACGGCGTCGACCGAGGTGGGGAACCCTCGCGGGGCGAGGGCCTCGACAGTCGCGACCGCGGTGGCGGCGTTCGCGCGCTGGTGAGCTCCAATGAGGGGAAGCCGCAGGGGACCGTAGCTGCGCTGGGTCCCCACCAACTCGAAGCGCTGCTCGTGCAGCGTGGACCCCAACCCATCCCACCGCATGGCTTCATCCACCAGCACCAAGTGCGCGTTGCGCCGTGTGCAGATGTCGATGATCGCGGCCCGCGCCTCCGGGCTTTGAGGGGCGCTGATCACAGCGCCGTGATCGCGGACGATGCCTGCCTTTTCGCGCGCAATCGCATCGAGGGTATCTCCTAACACGTCCATGTGATCATAACTGATCGGTGTAATGACGGAGACGAGCGGGTCGGCCACATTGGTGGGGTCGAGCCGGCCTCCCAGTCCGACCTCCACGATCGCTAACTCGACGGGCGCATGCGCGAAGTGGACAAAGGCCAACGCGACGGACAGTTCAAAGTATGAGGGCAGCCCCCATGGGCCCCCCTCCATCGCCTCCACGTGCGGACGGGCGTGCTCCACGAGCGCAGCAAGACCCTCTGATGAAATCCACTCGCCGTTGATGCCGATGCGCTCGCGGTAGTCCACAAGGTGCGGCTTTGTATACAAGCCCACGTCGTAGCCGGACGACTGCATCATCGCCGCGAGCATCGCCGCGGTCGACCCCTTCCCTTTCGTCCCGGCGACCAAAACGGTCGGCAAGCCGTGATGCGGATCCCCGAGCCGGCGGAGCAAGTCTGTGACCCGATGCAGCTTGATCGTCTCCGGGCCCGGATGGGGCTGGGCGCGTGCGAGAAGGTTATCGATGTAGCGCAGGGCGTCTTGGTAGGTCATCGGCGGGGCGCTAGACGTGACGGGCCGCGCGGAATTGGGCCTCGGCCGCCTGAACGGTATTCTTCAACAGCATGGCGATTGTCATCGGGCCCACTCCCCCCGGCACGGGGGTGATCCACCCGGCGACGGTGGATGCCGAAGGAAAGTCGACGTCTCCGACCAGCTTGCCCTCGAGGCGGTTGATGCCCACATCGATCACCACGGCGCCGGGCTTGATCATGTTTCCGGTGACGAGGCGAGCCTTCCCAGCAGCGACAATGAGAATGTCGGCCCGACGGGTGTGGGAGGCTAAGTCCCGCGTCCGGGTATGGCACCACGTGACGGTAGCGTTAGCCTGCAGCAGCAGTACAGCGGCGGGACGACCGACGATGACGCTCCGACCAATCACCACCGCTTCCTTGCCGGTCGGATCGACTCCCGCGTGCTCAAGCAGCCGCATGATTCCCGCCGGAGTATTCGGCACCAGGCGGGGACGCCCCACGAGGAGGGCGGCCATGTTGATCGGGCCCAGACCGTCGATGTCCTTGGCGGGATCGACGTGCTCGAACACCGTGCGCGGGGTGATCTGCGGGGGCATGGGCTGTTGGGGCAGGATGCCGTGAATGTCGGCGCGCGCGTTCAAGTCGGCGATCAGGGCCAGTACCTCGGCCTCAGGCGTATCCGCGGACAAGTGAAACGTCTCGGATCGCATGCCCGCGCGACCGAAAGCCTCCGCCTTGCGTCTGACATACAGTGCCGACGCGGGATCGTCGCCCACGAGGATAGCCGCGAGTGCCGGGGACATCCCGTAGCGCTGGGTCAGCGCCGCCGCCTGGGAGGCGACTTCTGCTTCAATCTGCGCGGCAAGCGCTTTGCCATCGAGAATTCGCGCGGCCATGGACGGTACGGTTCGGTCCAAACTTGGTCCCCTCCTGGTCAGCGAGTGGAGGACAGGTGCCACCAACATGTCCCCATTGCCTACTGGGCAGTGTGTGGGCTGATCCGCGGGGGTTGACGGGTCTTGATCTCACATTCACCGGCGACACCCCTGATTGTAGCGTGGCATCAGGTCTTTTCCCCCTCTGTATAAGTGTTGCTACGGAGGCGACTTCAGACTAGCCCCGAGGACTCTGTGGCAATTTCCCTACGGGGGTCTACCCGGCCCATCCTCAGTTGTGGAGTCCAGTGTGAAGGCACGCATTCGATCATCCACCGAACCAGCGGCCCTAAGTCCGGACAGTGGGCATGACGCGCGTCCCCACGACTACTCCGATGTCTGGAGCGGGCTGCCCGTCGGCTTGTACCAGTCGACCCCCAATGGCCAGATTCTCGATGCCAATCCCACGATGGTTCGCATGCTCGGGTATCCGACACGGGAGGCTCTGCTCGCGATCCGCGCCGGCGACTTGTACGTGAACCTCGACGACCGGCAGCGGTGGCAGGCGATGATCGAGCGCGAGCGCGTGCTCGTAGATTTCGAAACGCAGTACCGACGTTACGACGGCTCGCAGATCTGGGTGCAAGACCGCGCCCGTGCAGTATTCAACCCCCAAGGACGGGTGGAATACTACGTCGGGATTTTGACCGACATCACCGCACGGAAGCAGGCGGAAGAAGTACTCCTGCAGAGCGAGGAACGCTATCGGTCGCTCTTTGAGAGAGCCACGGACGCCATCTTCACGATCGACTTGAAAGGGAATTTCACCTCCGTAAACGCAGCCGCCGAGAGACTCAGCGGCTACCCCCGCGCCGAGGCTCTCCAAAAGAACATCACGGACGTGCTCGGCCCCGATCACCTCGAGACCGCCCGGGCGATGATGGCTGCGAAGCTGAGCGGCCAGGAGGCGACCACCTACGAGCTAGAGCTGGTGCGCAAAGACGGCCGCCGAGTCCCGGTAGAAATCAGCACGACGCTGGTCCAACGGAACGGCGTACCGTTGGGTATTCAGGGCATTGGGCGGGACATGAGCGAGCGGAAACTAGCGGAAGAGCAGGTAAAGCGCCACCTCAACCGGTTGACCGCGCTACGGGCGATTGACTTGGCGATTGCCTCGAGTCTTGACCTCTCCTTGGCCCTCAACGTCGTGCTGGAGCAAGCCACCACCCAACTCCAGGTGGATGCGGCGGCCATTCTTCTGCTCAACCCCCACAATCAAGTGCTGGAAGTCGCAGCCGCGCGCGGCTTTCAGTCCGATGAAATTGGTCGGACTCGGCTGCGGTTGGGAGAGGGCTTGGCGGGTCGAGCGGCGCTCGAACGACGCCTGATGCACAGCCCGAACCTGCCCGAGGCCGGACGGACGTTCACACGGGGTGAGCTCTTGAAAAGAGAACGATTCGTGGCATATCACGTCGCCCCGCTCGTGGCGAAAGGACAGATCGAAGGGGTCCTCGAGGTCTTTCATCGCAGCCCGCTGCACGCCGACCACAACTGGCTCGATTTCTTTAAGACGCTGGCGGGGCAGGCAGCGATTGCTGTCGATAACGTGAATTTGTTCGCGAACCTGCAGACCGCCAACCTCGAGCTCAAGGTCGCCTACGATAACACCCTAGAAGGATGGGTGCGTGCCCTGGACCTGCGTGACAAAGAAACAGAGGGCCACACGCAACGGGTGACTGATCTTACGGTCCGTCTGGCGCGCTCGATGGGCGTCCCTGAAGCGGATCTTACCCACGTCTACCGCGGAGCATTGTTGCACGACATCGGGAAGATGGCGATCCCCGATGCAGTGCTTCTGAAGCCCGGACCGCTCACCCCCGAGGAGCGGAAGATCATTGAGCAGCATCCGATCTACGCGTATGAGTTCTTATCATCCATCCCTTACCTCCGCCCCGCCCTCGACATCCCCTATTGCCATCACGAGAAGTGGGATGGAACTGGGTATCCCCGAGGACTGAAAGGGGAGCAGATCTCCCAGGTCGCCCGGATTTTTGCGGTCGTGGATGTGTGGGACGCGTTGCGATCCGATCGCCCGTATCGGAAGGGGTGGCCGGAGGACAAGGTGCGGCAGTACATTCGAGAACAAGCAGGGCAGCATTTCGATCCGAGGATGTCAGAGGTCTTTCTCGCGACGGAACCGTAGGCTCAGACGGACACCAAAAAACTGCCCGATCCTACTACGCGTGCGGGACCCGGCGAGTCTACAGTGGCCGGCTGGGACCCAGAGACTGCCGACGCACTCTGCTGTCCCCCGCTTCAAGGTCCATCACGTAGACAGCGGCAGCCAGTGTGCCGCTGAGGTGCACCATCCGGCCCTCGATGCGTACGTCCACGCGCTGCGGGCCCACGGCCACGACCTCGGCGACGACACCCGGCAGCAAACCAGCCTCGGTCAATTCTCGCACGATCTTCTCGCTACGGTCGCTGACGCGGACGACCCGCACACGTCCGCCTGGTCGGGCATCGGTCAAAACCTGCCCGGGTTTCGCGATGATACTTCCCGTTTTCGTCGGGATGGGATCGCCGTGTGGATCCAGATCCGGCTGCCCCAGCGCTGAGGCAATCTGCTCTTCCAATTCCTCAGAGATAACGTGCTCCAGTCGGTCCGCTTCGCCGTGCACGCGGTCCAATCGCATCCCTAGCGCCCGGCTGAGGTACAACTCTAGCAGTCGGTGGTGCCGGATCACCTCGAGGGCCACTTTCTCCCCGTGGTCGGTGAGCTCGACGCCGTGGTAGGGGGTGTGACGCACCAGTCGGATTCGGGCGAGCCGCTTCATCATGTTCGTGACGGATGCGGGCGCGACTCCGAGGTGCTCGGCGAGTCGCGTGGTGGTGACCGGATGCTCGCTTTGGGCCAACGTGAAGACCGCCTTCAGGTAGTCCTGGGTGGCCTGGCTCAGTGGCGCCGGCATGGCTCTGAGAACCCCTTCGTTATCGACCGATGCTTACGCATTATCTTACACTCGGAAACCAGCCCTGTCAGTTGTATGCGGCGCCCAGTCTGGCGTGGGTCATTTTATCAGCGAAAGCACGACATGGCCCACGACGATCAGAAAAGGCCAAAATTCGATGCGTGCAACAAGAATTGCGATGCGTGTCTTGTCATTTCATGGCATGCTGAACGTGGCCAATGTAGTTTGAGGACGAAGGCTAGCCAGCCCTAGCCGGGGCAACCTCAATGAGGGACTGGGAGAGCCATCTCTCTCTTTATACTTGGTCAGGGAGTGACGTTGGGAATCCTGAAGTGAGGCGGAGATTGCCAGTGACCTGCGCAAGACCCTGGCCCTGGTCGTGCCTAAGCGGTACCGGGAGTGCGTATTCGGTTGGAGCGGGGAAGGGGAATCGAACCCCCATCCCCGGCTTGGAAGGCCGGAGCTCTACCTTTGAGCTATCCCCGCTCG
>Ga0137415_10004442_pt1 | contig 13888 bp, 11 predicted proteins | sample CZODoug3_1_1_16f_FD_183082 | JGI IMG/M metagenome (GOLD analysis project Ga0137415, IMG submission 183082) | Vadose zone soil fungal communities from Angelo Coast Range Reserve, California, USA - CZODoug3_1_1_16fungal (Hybrid Assembly) | ecosystem: Environmental > Terrestrial > Soil > Vadose... | reverse complement strand
CGCATGGAAATGGCCATGTCGAACGTCGACACGCAGGGGATGAAGATCGAGGAAGAGGCGGAGAAGATCCGCGCCAATGAGCTCTTGAAGCAGTTCAAGCAAGAGATGGGGCTGGAGGCGCCGGCTTCCGCGCCCGAAGGGCAGAAGACGCTGGGAAGCCGCGAGGGCGTGAAGTCGTAGGAAGGAAATGGCGGACAGCTACCTCAAGGAAGCCTTTCTCATGAGGCCGAACCTGGTGGGGCTCGGGGTCGGCGTGGTCGCGGCGACGGTGCTGCCGTTCACCGGTCCGCTCCTGCTCGGTGTGGCCGCGCTCGAGGGCCTCTACCTGTGGTCGATGAGCAACAATCCCCGGTTCCAGCGCATGGTGCGGTCGCGGCGGGGACCGTAGAGGGCCGCAGCCGGATGCGATCGCGTGGTTGGGCGCTGCTGCTTCTCGCCGCGGCAGGTTGCTCCCGGTGCGGTGAACCCAGCGCGCGGACGGCGGAGGAGCTGTTGCCTGGACATCCCGGCGCCGCCGTGGTCACGGCACAGCTCGGGGCGATCGCGCAGCACCTCGCGGCGCTCGCCGATCGCGCTTCCTCGCTGCCGGGCGGCGAGCAACTCGGCGAGTTGCGGCGCGCCGTGGCGGCCCGATTCGGGTTCGATCCGCTGACCCGCGAAGGACTCCTTGCCGCGGGGCTGGATCCGGACCGGGGTGCCGCAGCCGCGCTCTTCGAGGGCCCGCGTCGCGGCGAATTCGTGGCTGCGCTGCCGGTCGCCAAGCCCGACCTGTTCGTGCAGACGGCGCAGCGCCTTCTCGTCGAGCGGGCGGGATTCACGGCGGTTGCCGGGCAGTCGCAATCGGTGAAGCTGTTCGAACGTCGCGAGGAGCGCGTCGGAGTGGCCGTGGTCCGCGGTCATGGGCTCGTGGCGCGAACGCAGGATCCGGCCGCTTCCATCGCCGATGCCGGCGCGCGACAGGCCGAGCAGAGCCTCGCGGGCGACTCCGGGCTCGGCGCCGCGCGCAAGAGACTGGGAGCGCAGGATTTCATCGCCTGGGCGCCCGAGGGCAGTTCGATGCCGCAGAGGTTCACCACGCGCCCCCTGCGCGGCGACGTGGCGGTATCGCTCCAGGGCTCGCAGCAGGGGATCGCCTCGCGGCTGATTGCGCAGCTTCCGGAGGCCGACGCGCGGGGGGCGCAGGGTGCGCTCCCCGGGGGCGGCGCGTCCCTGACCGAGTTGCTTCCCGCGGATGCTCCCCTGCGCGCCCGGCTCGGCATCGCTCCTGGACGCCTGCTCGAGTCGCTGCGCGGCGACCCCGATCTGGCCGCTCTTCTCGATCGCCTGCGCGGTGCAGACGCGGAGGCTTTCGCATCCGTCGCGCCAGGACTGGTGGTGTCGCTCGCCCTCGCCCGCGGAGCCAACATCGGAGAGGCGATGGACTACGGACTCGATTGGCGCCGCAAGAGCCCGTTCGACACCGTGCAGCTGGTGGCGCTGGCGGGCGTCATCGATCGCACCCGCCTGGTGAAAGCCTTCGACCAGATCGCGAAAGCGCTGCCCCAGCTCGGCGCCCGCGCGGAGCGGAGAGGAGATGACTTCCAGGTGACGTACGCCGCGGGGAAAGGAGCACGCTTCGGGATTCGCGAGATCGATGGCAAGCCGGTCGCGTACTTGATGGGCGGCCCTCTCCGTCCGGACGAGCTCCGCCGGACGCCGCGCTCCTCGAATCCGGAGGCGGCGGCGCTCTACGAGAATGCCGGAGCGGCGCTGCGCGTGGACTTCGGCAAGCTCGCCTCCGCCCTGCGCGAGCTGCCGCAGAGCGCGTACGGCAGCGGTCCGCAGTCCTACGTCGCCCGCTCCCTCGTCGGTCAGGTGATCGAGCCTCTGCGCACGGTCCGCCTCAGCGTCGCCGCGGAGGCGTTCCCCGATCGCTTCGGGGGAAGCATCGACGTCGAGCTGGTCGCCCCATGAGCGCGATCGAGCTGCGCGGCATCACCAAGCGCTACCCGCCCCGTGGGCCAGGGCTGCCCCCGCTCGAGCTGCTCCGCGGGGTCGATCTGACGGTCGGCCGCGGCGAGTTCGTGGCGGTCGAAGGCCAGAGCGGCAGCGGGAAGAGCACGCTGCTTCATCTGCTCGGCGGCCTGGATCGGGACTTCGGCGGGGCCGCGCGCGTGCTGGGCTGCGATGTGCGGGCGGTGACGGATGCCGAGCTGGCCGCGCTCCGGCACACGCAGATCGGGTTCGTGTTCCAGAGTTTCAACCTGCTTCCCGCGCTGACGGCGCTCGAGAACGTGCTGTTGCCCGACTTCTTCGGCGACGGAGTCCCGGACGCGGAGCGGCGCGCCCGCGAGGCGCTCGATCGCGTCGGCCTCTCGGACAAGGCGGGCGCGCGGCCTGCCGCGCTTTCCGGCGGCGAGCGCCAGCGCGTCGCCATCGCGCGCGCTCTTCTCGCCCGCCCTCCCCTGCTGCTCGCCGACGAACCCACCGGCAATCTCGACGCCAGTACGGGGGAAGGCGTGATCGATCTCTTCCGGCAGCTCCACCGCGAGGGGATGACGCTCCTGATCGTCACCCACGAGGCCCGCGTCTCCCATGCCGCGACCCGCGTCCTGGTGTTGCGAGAAGGCGTCCTCCGAGCCGACGGGGCCGAGGCGATGGAGACGGAATGAGGACCGGGAAGCTCATCCGGCTCGCGCGCGGGAACCTGGTCCGCGAGCTGGGCGCGCTGGCGGTGAGCGCGGGCGGCGTCGCCCTCGGCACCGGTTGCCTGGTCTTCTTCCTCGCGCTCGGCACCGGTCTGCAGGGCGTGGTGAACGAAGTCTTCCCGGTCAGCACCCGCGAAGTCGAGGTGGTGGTCCCTCAGGTCGCCCTGGGAAGCCTTCTCGGCGAGCAGAAGATCGACGACGCCACGGTGGCGAAGCTGCGCGCCGTCCGCGGCGTCGCAGCCGCATATCCGAAGATGCAGCTCCGGGTCCCCGCCGTCAGCCGGTACAACGGCCTCTTTTTCGGCCGCGAAGTCCGCATGGGCCTGGAGGTGGTGGCCACCGGCTTGATGCCGGAGCTCGTCGGTCCGGACGCGCGGATGCCCTTCGAGGACCCAGGCGAGGGACAGCCGATCCCGGTGGTGGCCAACCGGCGGCTCCTCGAGCTCTACAACAAGGTGTTCGCGCCGCAGCGCAACCTGCCGCGCCTCACCGATTCGATGCTGATCGGCTTCCAGATCCCGCTTGAGCTGGGCCGCAGCTTCGTCACCTCCCGCACGCTGCCCAATCCCCAGGAGACGTCCATGCAGCTGGTCGGCTTCTCCGAGCGGGCGACTCTCGCGGGCGTCTCGATGCCGCTCGCCGCGATCCAGCGCATCAACCGGAAGTACGGGGCGGACGCGGACACGTATTCGAGCGTGCTGGTCCGGGCGCAGAGCGCGGACGACGTCACCGACGTCGCCGCCGGCGTTCGCAAGCTCGGCCTCGAGATCGACGACGCGGAGCGACGCTACGCGGTGCAGATCGGCGCGGCCGTCGAGCTGGTGACGCTCGCGCTCTCCCTGCTCGCCGCCCTGATCACCGGCCTCGCCGCCGTGAACACCATGCAGGCCTTCTACGCCAGCGTTCGCGAGCGGACGCGCGAGATCGGAATCCTTCGGGCCGTGGGCGCCACCCGCGGCGACGTGGCCGCGGTGGTCCTTGCCGAGGCGGCCGCAACGGGGCTCGCCGGCGGCGTCGTGGGAGTCCTCCTGGCGCGGATCGCGGCCGCGCTTCTCGACCGGCTCGCCCGCACCGGCTTGCCGGACTTTCCTTTCAAGCCGCCCACGTTCTTCAGGTTCCAGGCCGAACACGTCGCGCTCGGCGTCGGCGTCGCGCTGCTCGCGGCGCTGCTGGGCGCGCTGATTCCGGCCCGCGCCGCCGCCCGGCTCGATCCGGCGAAGGCCTTGACCGAATAACACCGGCGCCTGCGAAGGCATAGCACCGGCGCCTGCGGAGGCAGGCGCCGGAACGTTACCGTTCCAGCCCCACCGGTACATGGAAGCCATGCGTTAGCTTTCTGTCCCCAAGGCGAGCCTTGTAGAGTGCCGCCGTGGGCCGCGCCCGCCTCGAAGCATTCAGCGACGGCGTCATCGCCATCATCATCACCATCATCCCCGCCTTGTACTTCATGCCGGAGCGCAGCCTCGAGAATGCCCCGTGATAGGCTGCCTCGCCCGAGCGCCGCTGCAGGACCGCGCACGATCCGTTAAAAGAGGACGCCATGCCGAGGAAGTCCCGTTCGCTTTCGCAGGACCCGCTCGCCTCTTTTCCGCCGTGGGCGCGCACGCTGGCCGAACGCTACTACACCAAGACGATCTCCACTTTCATCCTGCATGGCGACGTCCGCGATCTGCAGCCAGCCGACGACGGCAAGGGCGGGCGCCGCTTCATCTCCCTGCGCACCTTTCTCGCCGACGAGCTGTTCGGCACCCGCGACCTGGTCGTTTTCTATGACCGCTCCGGCGGCATCCGGCTCGCCACGCCGGAGATGCAGAAGGACTTCATGGCCGCCGTCGCGGGGTACGACACCCTGTTCGGCACCGAGTACGCCAAGGCGATCCCGAAGGATCCCGCCCGGGCCTTTCCGCTGCTCGAGTCCTACGCACGGGTGCGGATCGCGGACGGCAAGAGCGTCGCCATCATCATCGATTTCGCCGAGACCGTCGCGCCCGCCGGGGACCTCGGGTACATGCCGGGCGAGGACCGGTACTCCCTCGTGACGCTGGTGAAGTGGGCGCAGGATCCGCAGTTCCTCACCGCGGACTTCTCCGTCTGCCTGATCGTGGAGAACCTCGCCGAGCTGAACCCGCGCATCGGCCGCAATCCCTACGCCGCGTCCATCGAGCTGCCTCTTCCGGACGAGAAGGAACGCTATCAGTACGTCGAGTGGAAGATCGCCCAGTCCGGCAAGAAGCGCAGCGACATCTCGGAAGTGAACGCCGAGGCTCTCGGGCAGATGACCGCCGGCATGTCCCGCGTCGCTCTCGATCGCGTGCTCACGGAGGCCATCGCCGGCCCCAGGCTCAGCGTGGAGAAGCTGAAGGAGAAGAAGAAGGAGATCATCCAGGCGGAGTGCCACGGGCTTCTGGAGTTCATCGAGCCGGCGCACTCCATCGACATGGTCGCCGGCCATGCCAAGGCGAAGCAGCTCCTGCGCCAGGCGGCGAAGGCGATCCAGTCCGGCAAGCGCGACGTGGTCCCGATGGGCTTCCTGATCGCCGGCCCGATCGGGACCGGCAAGACGTTCCTCGCCACCTGCTTCGCCGGCGAGATCGGCATCCCCTGCGTGAAGTTCCTCAACTTCCGCTCGCAGTGGCAGGGCGTGACGGAAGGGAATCTGGAGAAGATCTTCAACCTCCTGAAGGCGATGTGGCCGGTGGCGGTGATCGTCGACGAGGCGGACGCATTCCTCGGCAACCGCAACGCGCAGGGAGACAGCGGCACCAGCGCGCGGGTGTTCTCCCAGATCGCCACCTTCATGGGGAACACCGAATACCGGGGAAAGATCGTCTGGTTCCTGCTCACCTCGCGGCCCGACCTGCTGCCCGTCGACCTCAAGCGCCAGGGCCGCGCCGAGGAGCACCTGGCGCTCTTCTATCCCGAGTCCCACGAAGAGCGCGTCGAGCTGGTCAAGACCATGGCGCGCAAGGCCAAGGTGAACTTCGACGGCGACATGGTCGCCATCCTGCCTCCCGATCTCCCGAAGATGTCGGGAGCAGACATCGAGGCGGCCTTGGTGCGCGCCAAGCTGCGCGCGGTGACGGATCGGCGCGAGAAGGTGACGGCGGACGACCTGCGCGAGACGTTCGCGGACTTCGTCCCGCCCAGCTATCCCCTGGAGGTCGAGCTGCAGACCCTGGTGGCGATCAGCGAGTGCACCTCGAGGGAGCTGCTGCCCGAGTCCTACCGGCAGAAGCCGCGCGACGAGATCACACGCCGGATCCGCGAGCTGAAGATCCTGCTCTCCGAGCAATGACGGAAGCGGGAGCGAGCTTCAAGTTCCGCTAGACCGTCGGCGAGGCGGACACCGCGGCTGCACTGAAGCCGATCACCGGCGACGATTTCCCGGCCGTGCTCGCGACGACGAAGTGCATCGCGCTGCTGGAGCTCGCCGCGGGTCGCCTGTTGAAGACGGAATGCGGTCCGGGGCAGCTCTCGGTCGGCGTGATCGTCGACGTGAAGCACCTTGCGGCCACGCCCGTCGGCGCATGGGTCGAAGCGGAGGCGACGTACACTGGCCGCAACGGGAGGCTGTACGTCTTCGACGTGGTGGCGCGCGACCCGGGCGGAGAGGTCATGCGCGGCCGCCACGAGCGCGCGGTCATCGACGAGACGCGCTTGCTGGAGGGCGCCGCGAAGCGCCGCTGAAGCTCAGAGCGTCGGGCCGTCGTCGCCGAGCATGGCGCGGCGGATGATCTTCACCGGCGGAAACCCCTGGCGCAGGAAGGCGTCGTGGAACTCTTGCAGGCGGAAGCTTCCGCCTGCCTTCCGGCGGTAGTCGTCCCGGAGCTTGAGGATCTGCAGTTTTCCGAGCGTGTACACGAGGTAGGTCGGATCGCTCGTGCCTCGCTTCGTTTCCCGCAGCGCGTTCGCGTGCGACTGGTAGCCCTCCTTCTGGAAGAACTCCACGGCTTGTTCGAAGGTCATATCGCCGGTGTGCATCCGGATGCCGACCACGTACCGGGCGTTGCGAAGCAGCGCGTCCTGCAGTTGCCCGAGGCGCAGCTTGAGAAAAGCGGCATCATCCTCCTCGGCTACCCCTGGTGCGCGGCCGTAGCCTTCATCGAGCATCATCTGCTCGCTGTAGTGCGCCCACCCCTCCGCGTTGGAGCCGCAGCCGAGCAACTGGCGCACCTTGTTGGGCGCTCGCTGGACCCAGAGGAACTGCAGGTAGTGCCCGGGATACGCCTCGTGGATCGCGGTGCTGATCACCGTGCCCCGGTTGAAGCCGGCCATGTGCTCTTCGACCTGCTCCAGCGTCCACGTCCGCTCGGGCAAAGTGACGTTGAAGAACGCCTCCTTCGCTTGCTTCTCGAACGGTCCCGGCGTGTCCATCGAGGCGAACGTGAGCGCGCGCATGAACGGCGGTGTCTCCTCGACGATGGGCGGCACGGGCGAGGGGATGGTGACGATCCGGCGGCTGTCGATGAAGCCGCGCAGGTCGCCGAAGGTGTCGCGGAATGCCTGCAGCAGTCCGGCGGGCGGCGGATGGTCGGCGCCGAGATCCAGCAGCACCTGCTCCGGCGTGCGGTCCGGGGCGAGCTGCCTCGCCACCCGCTGGAACTCGCGTTGATTGCGGCGCAGATCGGCCATGCCGACCTTCAGGAGTTCGTCGAGCGGCAGATCCACCGCCTCGTCGAAGAGCAGCTTCTTGCGGTACGTGTCCGCGCCGATGCGGTAGTCGCCGCCCGACCTGGGCAACAGATCGTCCTGGAGGAACTGCTGGTAGGCGCGCAAGGCGGAGAGGACCTGCGCGTTCGAGCGCGCGAACTCGCGCAGGGTATCCGCGTCCTTCGCCTCCTTGAACGCCGCGGGGACGTCGTTCTCGAAGAAGGAGATGATGCCGGGCAACTGCTCGAGCGCGATGGCCGTGTACCACCGCGGCGGGTTGCTCAGGTTCTGCCGGGCCAGCTCGAGCACCGCGGGCATCTGCTTCTCGCGCGCGACCAGCGAGGCGAGCCTCTCGTCGGGCGGCGCGAAATTGCGGCTCATGATGACGAAGGCGCTTTCGGTGATTCCGCCGGAGTAGACGTCCGGATCCTTTTCCCACCGCCGGATCGTCGTCAGCTCCAGCAGGCTGGAGCGGATGTCCGAGAGGAGCAACTGGCGATCCGCGGCGACGTCCGCCGACGCCCGGGGAACCGGGACGCTCTCGATGCGGTTCTCGAAATCCTTCAATGCGGCGACGCGCGACTCGATGGCCGCGCGAGAGAAGTCCTCCAGGCGGGTGTCGTACGCGTGCAGCCCTGCGCGAGTTCCGCGGGTCGGCGAGTACTTGAAGAACACCTCTTCGAAGTAACGGTCCGCCAAGGCCGCCAACTCGCCTTGCTCCACGCCGGGTCTGGGCTGCGCGCTGGAGCAGGCGGTCAGGAGGAGCGAGGCTGCGACAGCGATCCTGCACTTTCGGCTGTTCGGCATTCGGAGACGTTACCGCATCGTCACGCGGGGCGTCCGGACGGTTGGTACATTTCTGGCACTTACCGACGAGCGCATCCCTGCTCGTCTCATCCCTTAGCCTGAACCGCACGACCTCTTACGCGAGGAGAGGACAATGAATCGTCACATCCGGTGGAAATTCGTCGCAGCAGGTGTAGCAGCGACTGTAGCAGGTGCTGTTGCACAGTCGCGCTCGTCCGGACCGTCGCCAACCGATGTTCGGGCGGCGCAACCCAAGGCGGTTGGCTACGCCGGACCGCAGCCGATCCGCTGGCTCGCGGAGGGACGCGATCCGTCCGCTACCCTGGATTCGGCAAAAGCCGGCTTCGGCAAGAACGACGGCGACAACCAGATCACCGGCGTGCACGTGTCGGACGGCGATCCGTCGACCCGCGGAATCCTCGGCGCAAAGATCCCTGGCTTCGGGCATGACGGCTGGCGGTGGTTCTGGTCGCAGCAGCACGGCGACAACGGCCTGGGAGATGCTCCCCGCATCCCGCAGCCACCGGGAAGACGATTAGTCGCGGCCGCCGAAGGCGGCTTGGCGACCACGCTTGAGCGCACACCGTGCCGAGCCCCGGTCATGAAATGAGTTCTAGAGTAGAGCGCCACCGCGTGCGCTCGAGTGCGCACGCGGTGGCGGTTGGCCGGGAAGTGCGACGGCTGTCGATCCGCGCGAGAAGCCTGGAACACATGTCATGACCGGCCTGCGAGTGTTTGCGCTCCAGCGTAGCCGCTAACCGGCCTTCGGCCGGCGCGGCTAGAGCGATTCCAGGAACGCACGCAGCGCGTACCGGTCGAAAGCCCCCAGCGACTCGAATTCCCGCCCTGAGGCGGCCGCCTGGCCGTCGTGCGCCCGGATCGCCTCGATGATGGTGGTCGCGCGGCCGTCGTGGAGCATGTTCGCCTGCGTGCGGAGGCCCCAGAGCGGCTGCGTTCGCATCAGACGGCCGGTGGCCTGGTTCTGCGTGATGCCGTCGCCCAGCGAACCCATGTCGTGGAGCAGGAAGTCCGAGAAGGGGTGGTAGGTGACCTTGTCCAAGGCCGCGACGGCGCTCGCGCCCGTGCGCAGCGTCTGGACGTGGCAGTCGAGACAGCCGATGGCCCCCGCGACGATGTTGCCGTACTCCGTCACGAAGTTGCGCGCCCCGCGCGGCGGCGCCGCCAGGAACGTCATGAAGTCGTTGAACTTCTCTACACCCGACCCGTCGTCGTTCGGCGAGGTCAGCGCAGGGTTGTAGCGGAGGGACTCGCAATTGCCCTGGGGACAGTTCTCATCGGGAAAAAGCGGGTTCGTAACGCCCATCTCGTTCAGATAGGCGTCACCGGAGAAGACGAACAGGCTCGGCACCTGCGCCTTCCATCCGAACTTGCCGAGCGCGGGCCGCCCTCCGTTGCTCGGGTCGGGAACCACGCTGGGCGTCCCCGCGATCGAGGGGCTCAGGATGGCCTGCACGATCGCGATGCCGATGAACGTCGACGGCGGAGTCGCATCGACGAGACCGAGGCCGAACAGCGGCTGCGTGCGGCGCCGCGCGACCACCCTCAGCTCGCCAGGTTGAGCGGGAGGAACGGCCTCCGGAACATAGGTGTACGATCCTGCCTCGACGCTGACGTATCCGATCGCCTGATCCTGCAGCAGCGACCCTCCGAGCTCGGGCATCGGATCGAAGGTGCCGTCGTCGCGGAGGCGGCCGAACCGCGTCTCCATTCGTTGAGTCGTGCCACCGACTGCAGTCCCCGGACCGGTGTGGCAGGTGACGCAAGCGGCCTCGTTGAAGACCGGGCCCAGCCCCTCGTCGGGCTCCTCTGCCTTCGAGAACTCGGTCTTGCCTGCTTCGAACTTCGCCAGCTCCTCCGCGGTCAGCCCGGGCAGCGGATCGCCGAAGTCGGCGAGCGCGGCCGATGAGAGGAGGACTGCTCCGAGCCACGATCTTGCGCGCAATGCGGTCATGGTGGTCTCCTGCCTCGAGCCGACGCGGCGTCGAGGTGGCGGCATCGGCGCGCGGGCCGCGCGCTCGGTCAACGGGTGCACATTTGCACATGTTGGATTTGGAATCGATTATCGAGTGCAAAGCTGCACTGATTCACTTTTATAGAGATTTATCGAGTGAAGATTTGCACTCGTTCAAATTTGCAGCCGCGCAAACCAGTGCAGATTTGCACTTGCGACATTATCGACCCTTACTGGCAGCCCGGATTGAACGGCCCGCGCGTGTAGAACGTGTAGACCTCGCAATCGTCCGCGGCTGGAGGTCGCGCCGGGGGAATCGCCTGATGCACGGCCGGGAGCGTGCGCAGATACGCGATGATCGCGCGCAGATCTTCCTCGTCCAGGTTCGAGAGCAGGTCCCAGATCATTCCCTGCCAGTGGAGCTGCCGTCCGTGCCGGGAGACCCCGCTGCGGATCGCGCGGGCCACTTGCGCATCGGTCCAGGCGCCGATGCCGGCCTCCGGGTCGGAAGTGATGTTGCGCACGTAGAGGGTGCCGAACGGCTTCCAGCTGATCGAGTTGCCGTCCGCGCCGTTGGCACCGTGGCAGAAGAGGCACGACGTCGTCTTGTAGAGGTAGGCGCCGCGTTGGATGAGCGCGATCTTTTCCGGCGGCAATCCGCGGATATCCAGCTTCGGCACGCCCGCGATCAACCCCTGCGCCAGCGGCTCGGGAGGGATCGCTTGCGGGAGTCGCACGATCACCCGGGCGAGAAGCGCGAGCAACGCCGCGCCGAGCAGGAGCAGGGCGGCCTTCAGCCAGCTGCGAGGCCGCGGTCCGACCAGGGCTAAAGCGACGACCCCGATCGCGATCACCGCCCACTGCGCGGTCTCCAGCACGCGCTGCGGAAGGTCCCGCGAGAAGCGGGGCACTTCGGAGTCCGCGAAATCCCCGTACGCGTAGCTGAGGGACCGCGGAATGGCGGCCGGGAGCGGGCTCAGGATCTTGCCGATCAGCGTCTCGACGAACCCGAACTGCAGCGGTTCAGGCACGAAATGACGGACCGGGGGGAGCGTCTTGAGGTAGGCAGCCATCGCGCGCGCATCCTCGTCGGTCAAGGCATGCAGCACGAACCACGGCATCCCCCACGGGTCGAGCACGCGATCAGGGAGGCGGCCGTCGCGAATGGTCCAGGCGATCTGCTCCACGGAGCGCGTCCCCAGTCCGGTCGCTTCGTCCGAGGTCAGGTTTCGCGAGACGAAGTTGGCGTGGGGCCGGGCCCCGACGCGCATGCCGCCGGCCAGGAAGTAGCCGCTTTCGCGGTAGATGCCGGTCGGGTCGATCTGCGTGTGGCACAGCCCGCACATGTGCAGGTGCACCAGGTAATCGCCGCGGCGCACCGGATCGGGATCCTGTCCGGGGCCTGCCAGTCTGCCGCCGGTCTCCCACGGAGGCGTACGGGCGAGCGAGATCACGTAGTTGACCACGTCCCAGCGCTGCGTGGGGGTCAACGCCTCCGCGAAGGACGGCATCGCGCCTGGCGCGAGTCCGGTGGTGATCCGCAGCCAGAGCTGCTCGGGTTCCGCGCCCCCGCGGAAGGTCCACGGAGCGGTCAGATCACGAGTCACGACCGGCCGCCCCAAGGGCTCTTCGTAGGCGTTGCGCGATCGGCCGTCGACGCCGTGGCACACGGCGCAGCTTCCGGCGTAGAGCGTCTTCCCGCGCTCGATGCTCGCCGCATCGGGCGACACGCGCGGCGGTACCGGGACCGGCATGCCGGCGTTCCGCGCCGGCCCGAGCGAACGGACGTAGCTGCTCACGGCCCCGATCTCCTCGGCGCCGAGAAGGTCGCCGAAGGAGGGCATCGCGCTCGCCCGCAAGCCGTCGCGAACGGTGCGCTGGACATCCTCGTCGCTCGGGGGCGATTCCGCCGGCGTGGACTTGTACTTGAACCGTCCCTGTGTGAAGTCGCGCGGCCGCGGGCTCATCATGGGCGCCGCCGGACCGTTGCCGCGGCCGTCTGGCCCGTGACATGTCTGGCAGCTGCGCAGATAGATGCGCTGCCCCGGAGGGAGGCCCGGCGGAGCGTCTGCGCCAGGCGGCCAGGCGATGCCGGCGAATTCGGCCGGATTCGGGTTTCCAGCGCGTCCGCGGTTGCGCGTATCCGACGCGCGCCCAGAGCGATCGACCGGCGTCGAGCGCGAGAAGGACGAGCGCGGTGAAGGCCAGCACCCGCAAGCGCGAGATCGCCATCGCGGAACCAGAGCGGCGCGATTTCCGGATGTCAAGCGCCCTAACGAATGATCAGCACGGTCGGGCTCGCCAGCAGGTATTGCATGGAGTCCGTGCCAGAGCGGCAGTACCAGCGGAGGATCTGGCTGCCGGTGATCGTCTCCCGGTTGCAGGTCATCTGGTCGGGGCCGACGCTCACCGCCACCCCCGTCATCGACCGATAGTGACTTCCGGTGATCCGCAGCGCATTGGGGTTCGAAGTCGCCCGATTTGCGCCTGCGCAAGCCGTGACGAAGAACATGATCGCGAGAATCTTCGCGCGCACGTGACGCTCCACCGTGTCGAGGAGCAGCATACCGCCCGGAGCGATTCGAGTCATCGAGCGGCGCTGCGGTCGCTCGCCCGTACCGGCCACAGTAGCGGCTACGTCTCTCGCACCGCGATGGTCTGCCCGACCTGCAGCGAGCGGGCGCGCCGGCCCGTGAGCCCGTTCAGCTTGCACAGCTTGTCCACGGTGGTCGAGAACTTCGCCGCGATGGTCCAGAGCGTATCCCCGGATTTCACCGTGTAGAGGGTTCCGGTCAGCCGCTTCGGCGCCGCGGCCACGGCTGTCATGGTGCGCGCCTGCGCGCGGACCCGCCCGCGGCGATCTTCGAGCTGCGAGCCCGCGAGAAGGCCCCGGGAAGCGCCGGCCATCGGGATCACCAGCATGCGCCCGGGCTTGATCTGGCGGTAATTCCGGATCCCGTTCGTGCGCAGGATCGCCGCCTCGCTGACACCGTACGCGCGAGCGATCTTGTAGAGCGGCTCGCCCTTCTCTACCCGGTGCTCGGTGAAGCTCAAGCGGTCCTTGGGGTCCAGCTTCTCGTACTCGACGAGGAACTTCTCGCGCGCCCCTGGCGGCAGCCGAAGCGTGTACCCGCCCGGCGGAGTGCAGAAGCGGCGCAGCTCCGGGTTCAGCTCGCGAACGTCATCGAAGGTGATGTCAGCGGCCTTGGCGACCACGTGCAGGTCGGTGGCGTCCGGCACCCGCACCTCCTCGGCGTCGCGCGGCTGCTCGTAATCGACGTGGAACCCGAACCGCTCCGGATGCTTGGCGATCAGCGCCGCCGCGATCAGCTTCGGAACGTAGTGCTTCGTCTCGGCGCGCAGCGTCCGACCCTTGCCCATCATGCGCCAGAAATCGGTGGTCTTCTCCTTGCGGATGGCGCGGCTGATCTTTCCCTCGCCCGCGTTGTACCCCGCCCACGCCAGGTACCAGTCGCCGTGGAACCTGGCCCTGAGATCCTTCAGGTACTTCGCGGCCGCGACGGTGGCCTTGTCCGGATCGCGCCGCTCGTCCACCCAGAAGTCGGTGAGCAGCCCGTAGCGGCGGGAAGTGCCGACCACGAACTGCCACGGTCCGGCGGCCTTCGCGAACGAGTACGCGTAGGCGCTGAACCCGCTCTCGATCATCGCCAGATAGACGAGGTCGAGCGGCAATGCTTCGCGCTCCAGCACCTTGCGCATCATCGGGATGTAGCGCGTGCTGCGCGAGAGCCACTTGGCGAAGTGCTCGCGC
>Ga0137415_10004440_pt1 | contig 13892 bp, 22 predicted proteins | sample CZODoug3_1_1_16f_FD_183082 | JGI IMG/M metagenome (GOLD analysis project Ga0137415, IMG submission 183082) | Vadose zone soil fungal communities from Angelo Coast Range Reserve, California, USA - CZODoug3_1_1_16fungal (Hybrid Assembly) | ecosystem: Environmental > Terrestrial > Soil > Vadose... | reverse complement strand
ACCTCGGGAATGCGCTTGCCGATGGCATATTTCTCCGCTCATCAATAGGTTGTTCAATAACATCGCTCATAAAAAGTGTGCGTCGCTGGTTGATCAATCCTCTCGCCGGCGACGCTGCGGCGTGCTGGTCCCAGAAGGGCTAGAACGGAATGTTATCTGGTTCGAGGGAGTCCAGATCCGGGTCGTGCGGCCGGCTTGGCAATACTGACGCGCTCATCGCGTTGGGCCGGCGCGTAACTTCCTTGGTTGGCCGGATATCGGTCGCAAACACGTAATACCCGATCTTATTGACTTCCTTCCCGGCCAGCTTGCCTTGCTGTGCGATCTCAATCTTGATGCGCGCGCGGCCCTTGGCTCCGACGAGCTTATTCCATGCGGGTTCCTGGCCAATTGCCGGTGCGCGTCCGCATGCCTTAAGGAACTGCGCGATCTTGTCGAATGGTTCACCGTGCTTGTCGGTGCCTGCGGATGGATTATCATAGATGTGGGCTTTCTCAGGGCCTACTTGCAGTTTCAATGGCAGCACATCATTACCTTTGGTTGATTCGTACGGTTCACCGGCCTCGAGGACCGTGAAATCATAGGTGCCTTCAGGTATTGGTCCAAAGACGGGTGCTGGTGCTGGCTCGTTGTATTTATAGGACATAGGTGTTGGTGGTTTTTAGAAGTGAATGCAGTTAGTGTTATTTGGCGTAAAACTCTCTTACGGCGTCCTCAAGTGCTTGCCATTCAAGTGGCATGCTGTCAGGGAGATTAAAGCGGTTTTTAGCCTCGTACCCTGTGGCTGGCGTGGTCCTGATAATGCGCTCACCGCTCATTACGCCCTTCCCCTTACGGTCCGCAGGGCGGTTTTTCTGGAGCTCGATATCCATCGAGGCGAACAGGATGTTGTCTACCATTTCGCGCAGGACATCGGCCGACTTATCGTGCAGCTTGATTTTCCAGACATCGTAGGGTGCGGTTAGTGTCGGATCGGTGAAGGATTTAACATGTGCGTGCGCGAGGATAATAACGTTGAAACGTTCGCTCATGTCGGAGAGTTGGGTTAGTAACCCGCGCCATGTGCTTCGCGCCGCTGTGTACCCGTCGCCATACTTAGGTTCCTCGATTGATTGCACCTTCTTTTTGGCGCATACCCGGGCCCACACGAGCGCCTCGAGGGCGTCGGCCGTATCGATTACGATTGTCTGGTAGGGATGATCCTCAGTGTCGAGCGTAAGGAGCTGTTTCCAGAACTCTTCGAACGTGCGCGGCGTCGGGAAGGATTCGACATCCAGTTGATCAATTGAGCGTTCAACCGGGATAAAGATTGGTCGTGGCGATTTACTGGCAAACGTTGATTTGCCGATTCCTGGCGCGCCGTAAAGCAGCGTCATAATCGGCCGGACACGTTTCCCGGTTCGAATATGGGAGAGCAGGCTTGGTTGCTCGGGTTTCCGTGTCTCCTCAGCCGCTTGCGCGGTAAACGGGTTCTCGTCGGTTTGAGTTTGGGAATTGGTTGGCGGCTCGGCGACCGCAATAGGGTTACTCATTTTAATAAAGTTTATTGTTGTATGGTACGGCACAGTAAAGTACTTTGCGCCATGGTCAACGGAAAAGAAAAAAAATCTTTGAGAGAAAAGTTTTACATGCGTTCCGGCCTCGCTAAACAGCTCGGCATTCAGAATTCAGCCGTCGATCGGCTGATGCTTCGGGACATTATCGTGCCGGATGCGTGGGTGATCCTTACATCGTCACTGGAGCAACCGCTCTTTAATGCGGACCGGCTCGTAGAAATCAGAGCGGATGTTGAAACCCACTATGCACACCTGGAAGCGGCTCGGCTGCAGTTTGCCAAGTAAAAATATGAAAGCTTGCCATGAACAATGGAAACGAGCAGCCGACGCCGATGCCGTGCAGCGAAGATGGGGAACGCGGGTTGCTTTGTTCTTTGATTTTAGCGCCGGACAAAGTCCACAAGGCTTGTGCGGCCGTGTTACGGACTGAAGCGTTTTACATTCCTGCGCACCGTTTGATTTACGAAGCGATCGCCGAGTGGACGCACCCGGAACGGGAGGTCGATTTTCTGTGGCTTATTGAGACGCTTCGAGGCCAAGGAAAACTAGAGGAGGCAGGTGGCAAAGTCTATTTAAGCGAGCTCTGGGACTTTGTAAAAACGGATGCGAACCACGAGTTTTATTTGGGCCGAGTACTGGACACTTACTACCGGCGGGAAGGCATTATAGCCGGCAAGGAATGGGTCAATAATCTGTATGACACAAAAACGGAGTGTAGCGCATCGATCCCTATTTTCGAACGGAAACTAGCAAGAGTTACTCAAGGGATAGCCAATGCGCGCAACGATTCGCTTTTGGAATGTCTCTGTGCTGGAACATGCACAAGTGATGCGCTGGTGGCGCTTGACCCGATCCCGCGTATTCCAGTGATAGACGACTGGTGTTGCGCCGCCGATCTCGGGTACATCTTCGCGGCCCGCGGATTGGGCAAGACATGGCTGGCGATGCACCTCGCACACGGCGTTGCCGTGAAGCAGAAAGTAGGTCCCTGGCCCATCCACAAGCAATTGAAGGTATTGTACCTGGATGGCGAGATGCCAGCGGCTGAGATCAAACGGCGCGATTACGCGCTTGGAGCACCAACGGACGCTTTAGCGTACATCAATCACGAGATTCTTTTCGAACGCACCGGAAAAGTCATGAATCTCGCTGACCCTGAGTTTCAGGAGGCAACCATTACCATGTGCCGTGTCAAAGGGTTCGAGATGCTCTGCATGGATAACCTTTCAACCTTGGCCAGCGGCATCGACGAAAACAAGACGATCGATTGGGAGCTCATCCAACCGTGGCTATTGCGGCTTCGTCGGGAACGAATCACGGTCATTTTCATTCATCACGCCGGCCGTAATAACGAGATGCGCGGGGTTTCCAAGCGCGAGGATCCGGCCAGTTGGATCTTGCGCCTTGACGAGCCAAACGACGCCAGTGACCAGAAAGGCGCCCATTTTATCAGCCGGTTCACGAAATGGCGCAACGCGATGCGCCAGCCGCGGACTTACGAATGGATCTATTCGCCAGGCGATAACGGGGAAACCCTTGTTGAAGTCAAAGAAGCGTCCTCAATCGAGATCTTTAAACGCCTGATAGAGAACGGGCTCGATACCTGCACAATGTTGGCCGACGAGATGAACGTTTCGGCTGGGTACGTCAGTCAGTTGGCTACGCAGGGCGAGAAAGAAGGGTGGCTGGCTAAAAAGTCGCGAAAGTACGTGATCACAAACTAAATGGAAAACTAAATAGTTGGTAAACGACAGAGGAAAGAATGAGTAAACAAAGCAAAAACGAGCTTAAAATGAATTCAGATGACCAGTTAAAGTGCGCCTATTGCGGAGCGCGAATTGTACCAAAAATACTTCCTTATCGAACAGATACGGGACTCAGGCCGATCGACATCTTTAAAGCCTTAGTAAGGGATGGAATGAATACTTGCTCAGAGATCGCGGCCGCAATGAACGTGACAGGAGGGCGCGTAAGTCAGTTGGCGACTCGCGCTGAAAATGAAGGGTGGATTAAGAAAAAAAAGCGCAAATATTTATTTACTGATTATCAACGACTTATAAAAGCTCGTTTGGTAGAGCAATCTCATCAAGTGGCTAAGAATCAAGGAGTTACAAAATGTGAAGACGAAGATTCGTTTGATTATGAGGGTTGGTTAAGTAAGTTTTTTACTAGCGCAAGTGTCTAATATAAAGGTACTTACGCAAAAAAAATGGCCTAAAAACGCACTCCTTTAGTAGTATGCATGTAACAGCATACTAAAAGGAGCGATCGGGCCTTGCCGTTAAGCGAGGTTTTAAGAAGCTCATGAGCCGCTGGAAAAAATGCTCCGTCCAAACCTGTTTGCGCGTCGCTGAGGGTCGCTCCGGGTTATGCCAGCCGCATTATCGGCGCCTGAAACGCGGAAATGGCCTGCACCCGGAAATACCAATCAAAACTCGCGTAAAGAAAAGCGTAAAACATTATTCTTGATTATGAGAAAGTTTTCGCCGATATGTGGCCCATTACCATAATGTATGGCACGCAGACGAACACTGGCGCAGCTCTCGGCTTATGTAGATCTGCCCACAAAAAAACAAATCGAGGCGATTGCCAACCGCGATCGCAGGAGTGTTTCGGTGACGTTACAAATGATTATCGAGAAATTCCTCAACGACGGCGACCGATCGCTCAATTGAAAATCGTAAGCTAAGCCTCTGGTGGTGCGTTTGACATGGAGAAAATAAATGGTTTGATCGGGCCGGCCGGATTTGAACCGGCGATCTCTTGAACCCCATTTAAGCGTTTTTAATGGTTTTTATGCTTGTCGCAAAAACGATAAGAACAATAGCATCTATAGCGTTATGCAAGCACTGGATCGGTACTTGGATTTTAAATGCCAACGGCTCTCGCCCAACTATTTCCGTGACCTAGCCACAGTCCTCAATGCTTGGTCCCGCGATTTTGTATCTCTAGACGTTGTTTCAACCGAATCTCTCCAAACTTGGGCCGATCACAAACGGGAATCCGTCAAGGTGTCTACCGTCGCCGCGTATCTCTTCTCGATCCGCAAGTTCTTTGACTGGCTGATCGCCGAAAAACTTGTTACCGGCAACAACCCGGCCGTTGGCGTCTTTCTCCCCCGTCACCGCAAACCGTTTCGGAAAGTCTTCGTCTCTTGCGCCACCGTTAAAATGCTGATCGGCGAGTGCCAGGACCAGGAACTCAAGTATTGCCTCTTCTGTGGATTTCACGCCGGTCTCCGCTTTAACGAGGTCGTGATGTCACGCCCAGAATGGTTTAGCCTGCCCGAGGCACTCCTCCACGTTACCCGTTCCGAGGACTGGGACACCAAAGATCACGAGGATCGCACCATTCCAATCACCGATGATTTCCTCGCGTTCCTTCGCGTGTACGGTCTCCGTGTCCCTTGGATGATCGCGCCAGGGAAGAAGCCGGGCGGAAGGTCCCGCTACCGGTTCGATTTCGGTCGCCGTTTCGAGAATTACGTAGCCCGCAAAAACGTCCACATGTGCTTCCATGATTGCCGGCGCACATTCGCCAGTTTGCACGCCACAGCAGGCACGTCGCTACTGAAAATTGCTCATTGGCTCGGTGATGATTACGAGACCGTAGAGCGCCATTACGCCCATCTCGCGCCTGCGGATATGGAGATCAATCGCGCGTTTTCAGCGTAACACCTTATCAATGTGTTAAACTGTTTCACGCGAAACATTGTTGCGTTTTACGGCGCTTTGCGTTAAATCGCCTCTTTAGTGTCCACAGTTGTCCAAACGACCTTTCTAGAGCAAGTCCCAATCGCTCAACTGGTTCCGTGTGTTACCAATCCGCGGCTTCATCCGGAACCCAATGTTGCCAAGCTCATGCAATCGATCCAGGTGTACGGGTGGACCACGCCAATCCTGGTTACTGATGGACTCGAGGTGATCGCTGGCCACGGTCGGTTATTGGCCGCGCAAAAGCTCGGGATTGAGTTGGTGCCGTGTATCCGGCTTAAGCACCTGACGCCGGCGCTTGTGAAAGCTTATCGAATCGCCGATAACCGGCTGACGCTGGATTCGGACTGGGACGATGAACTGCTGGCCAGCGTGATGGCCGATTTACACACTGACCAGGACTTTGATCTGGCGCTTACCGGGTTTGATCCGGAAGAGATCGGCGACTTTCTCGGGTTCAGCGACCCGCAAGCTGGTGAGGACGATACGCCGGCTATTCAGGAAATCGCGGTGTCGCGGCTGGGCGATGTCTGGGAGATGGACGGGCACCGGCTGATTTGCGGGGATTGTACGGATGGGGTGGTTGTGTCTGCGGTATTGAATGGCGTGAAACCACTTGTTTTAGTAAGTGATCCTCCGTATGGCGTGCGATATGATCCAAGTTGGCGCGAGGATTTACCATTTGGTGTAAAACGCGATCAATACATGAATCGTCAAGGCGATGAGATTAAAGGCGATGAAATAGCTGATTGGTCAGAAGCTTTTAAAATCGTTAGTGCTGACGTTATTTATATTTGGCACGCGCCTGGAGCTCTTTCCATGAAAGTGATGGCTGGGATTGAACGGATAGGCTACCAAATTCGAGCGACTTTAATTTGGGTTAAGGAGCACGCTGCGCTTTCGCAAGGACACTATAGCTACCAGCATGAACCGTGTTGTTATGCCGTGCTTAAAGGAAAAATCGCCAATTGGCACGGTAACGCTTATGAATCATCAGTGATGCACATAAATATGGTGAAAGCGCATTCTGGGGAAGATTTTGTTAGTGATCATGGATGCCAAAAGCCTATCGAATGTATGCGGCGCCCAATCGTGAACCACACGGTTCCTAGTGACGCTGTTTACGATCCGTTCATGGGCTCTGGCACCACGCTAATTGCCGCCGAGTCAACGCACCGTGTGGCCTACGGCTGCGAGATTGAGCCGCTCTATGTCGATATGGCCGTCCGCCGCTGGCAAATGTTTACCGGCCACGCAGTGCGATTGTCTGGCGATGGCAGAACCTTCGAGGAGATTCAGGATGCCAGGGGCTCACAAACTTGAGCGAGTAGAACGGTCCCGGCGCATCCTGCAGCTTGAGCGTTTCATTTTCCTCGGGCTTTCGCGCCAGGAGATGGCCGAGCGCCTTGGTGTCAATGAGAAGACGGTTCGGCGCGATCTCAAGCATCGCTTGGATCAACTAATCAATGAATCCGAGCGATCCACCGTTTCCTACCGTCAAGCGATTCTTCTTGAGCTCGGTCGCACGTATGCCGAAGTGATGAAGGATATGGCTGCGGCCCGCACAAGTGGCCAACCCACGCATCCGTACGCCAATACGCGGGTGGATATTATTCGCGTGATTGCTAGGGTAACCGGGGCCGAACAACCGATTCAGATCGAACACTCAGGCAGCGTGGAACACCACGTCCATATGGTAACGGAGAGCGAGCTCGCGCGCATGGCGTCGCTTACCAGGGAGATCGAGTCAGAAGTGATTACTGGGAACGGCCAAGGAAATTCACTAGCGCGTTACTAACCACCGACGATCGCTTGCCGCGAGGGATCATTTGGAAGTAGCGATCGGCTTCCGGGGTTAAACACACCATGCGCCTAGCCCGCGTCTGGCCGGTTGGTTTCCGGCCAGCACCTTTACGTGCACCGCCGCGAGTGTCGCTAACGGCTTTGGGCGGTTTCATTTTGTCTTTCTTATTGGTCCCGCCGTATGTCGGCACCAGTTGCAGAAGCATGTTTGTGACCCGCGTTTCCATGTCAGGGAGCGCGATTTAGCGGCTTTGGGAGGCTTCATTGGATCTTATCTCCGGTCAGACGCCCTAGTAATTCCTGCAGCGTGTAGCAACGGGCTCTAAACGCTTTATCCTGGTCATCTTTAAATATCCTTCCAGAATTAAGGGCTTCGACTATAGCCCGTTCCTCTCGTTCCATGGATAAAACAATAGTTTCAAGATCATCTTGGAGAAGCACACTTCGGTAATTGTATTTGTCCATCTTTTCCTTTTCAGTTCTGGGCGGCTTCATTTAACCCCCGCGTGGCCCTTCCATGTCGACCTAAAGGTTTTTGCCATTTTTCCTGCAAAAAGCCTTGCTGCATGATAGGTGGCGAAGACTTTTGGGAACATCGTTCCATCTACATGTACGTAATATCTTTTTGGATTATCCCCTAATACATTTTCCCCGCGGATCATTACTAATTTTTTGTTCAAGTGAAGAATTATTTCTTTCATATTTTCCTTTTCAGCTTTGGGCGGTTTCATTTCTTTTTAGCCACGCTTCCAATTGCTCCGGATGCTCGTCAAACGGGTTCCATGAAATGGGGGATGTTTGTTCGGGTTCGGGCCCTAGTTCTTCATCCTGCGGATCGGTTGTCTTCCAAGTATCGTAAGTCATTTGTGTTTTTTGTTTAGCTTTGCGCTCGCGCATGTCATCTAACCAGTTACATCGTTTATTGTAAGTCATAAGTTTGCTCTCTTCAGTGTGCGCGTTAACGCACAGACGCCCGTAGGCGTTTCGAGCTTTAGCGAAGGCTGCGAGCGTAGGTCCGCGCGGCTTTCAATGTTTGGAACGACTTGCCGCCCAACTGAACAGTGTAGGCAATAAATTTGCCGTTCTGTTCGTTAAATACGCGGAGAATCGCGGAACCGGAAACGAATTCAACAACCGAGTAAGGAGCGGGAGAAAAGAAGTTTGTCATGTCTCTAAGCTACGTTACAATTTGATTTAAATCAACAACTATTTCAAATTATGTTCAAATAATTTCTTGGAACGCAGCGTTTCGGTACTCTGGATGGCGTGGATGCCCAGATCCCGAGACTTCACCTTGAGGGTGAACAGGTGAATAGCCAATATTTAGCCTACCGTAACCTTCTAACCCTTCCTTGCAGGAAGGGCGCGCTTCTTAGCGCGGGATGGAGTATTCCGCTTCTTTTTCGGTGTTGGCGGCCAACCACTTTTGCCGATAACATCGCCATAAAGCTTTTGCATCATTTGATTCGGTGTTTTCGCGCGAACTTCTGCAGCGATAGCCAGTGGTAGAGCTCGGGCGTCTTGCGCCGATGTATCCAGTTTGAGACGACTTGTTCAGCGACACCAATCTCTTGCGCGATTTCTCGCGCCCTCCCCCGTTCTTCCTTGCACCAACGCAACAGTTTTTGCATAAACTGATCAACCTCGTCTTGTGGGGGCATCGGGGCGAGCGTAGAAAACTTTAGAGTCACGTTGCAAGTTTTCCCACAGAATAAAATAAATTCAATCTTTTGTGCTTGCGTAAACGTTTCTTATGGAATAATTCTCATGTCGAATCGAATCAGGAAAACAATGAAAGAACCAGATCCAAAGAAAGCTGTTGTAAAGAAACCGTTTAAATCGCGTAACACCGCGCCAGCGTTTACATCGATCGAGAACGCCAGCGATGACGAGGTTAACGTTGCTGTGAGCCAGGCAACCTATCGCAACGCGTTCGTGCAGGCGTTAGCCGCGCTGGAAACTGGAAAAGGGTTGAAAGTCGAGGGCGATTTCAATCGGCTGCGTGCGGCCGCATCTGGATTTTCCAAAAAGTCTGGAAAACAGTTTTTAGTGCGCAAAAGTAAAGAGAACGGGCTTGTGATTGTTGTGCGAACCGAGGACGTGATTGTTCCGGCCGCACCGTAAGAGGAAACGTTATGGAGCCAACTATTTATCAGGTCACGAAACTTGCCCGGACACCGGAGGAACGCGACCTAATCATCGCGATGACCTCCAAAACATCGATGCAAAAGCTGATCGCTAAATTGTCGGAGCAATACCTCGGCGATCGGTATCGCGTGCCGGCGTTTCAACACAAAATTTTACCGGGATTTGAGAGATGAACTACGAATTTACCTTATTCATGGCGGCTGGGCTCGGCCAAGCGTTAGGTGCTGCGGGCGGGATTATTCAAGGCATTGGTCTGATCGCCGTGTTTGGAGGCCTTATCAGTGCTGCGGTGAGTGCGTTAAGCGAACGCCATTTGGCCGGTGTAAAGACTTCGCTTGTGATCGCTGCGATTGGCGGGATGGCGTGGTTGATTGCTACTGCGTTCTTTACTGCTGGAGGGGCGAACGTCAACATCACGTTGGGCGGCGTCAACTAATGTCGCTGGAGATGCACGCCAACGACAATTCGCGCGAAGGTCGTCCAGGTATTTGGATTTTCCAAGGGCGCGCCATTGTGTTTCTTGTCATCGGCGTTGGCGTGTTCGTCGCGCTCTTTCGAATTCTCGCATCGATTGATGTCGATTGGCCGGTGAATATCGGCGTTAGCCTTTTGCCGTTGGCCGGAATTACTTTGATCATCCACTTGTTCGTGAACGGCAAGCCGCCGAGTTACGCCGGCGATCAACTTCTGTTTTTGTTATGGCGTTTCCGTACTCGGATGTATCTGGCCGGCGCTCTAGAACGGCCACCGGAGCTGTGGGTTAGAGATCGCAAACCAACGCACCCGAAAGAATTATGAAATCAAAACCAATTACACAATCTAGATCGCAAATAATGGCGGCGGAGTTGCGCCACGAGGCCGCGAATCTTGAGCAGGAAATCAAGGCGTTGCTCAAAGCTGCCGAAATTTTAGATAAGGCCGGCCAGAAGGATGCGACTGAACAAGTTGAACAAAAGACGTCAGTTTTGAAAAATGTAGCCTGATGTGCCGAAGATGATAACACAGGAACGTTTAAAGGAATTGTTTAATTTAGATCCTGAAACAGGGGTTATGTATTGGAATGTACGGCCCGGAAGCCGCGGCGGACCAAAAATAGGTGATGTTGCAGGCTGTTTAAGTAGGGGTTATTGGAGAATTAAAATAGGAACAAAACTGTATCAGCGCAGCCACCTAGTCTTTCTGTTTTATACAGGAATAGCAGCGAAACAACTGGATCACAGAAACAGAATCAAGATAGACGATAGGCCAGATAATCTTCGTACGGCGACAACTACGGAGAACGCCAGGAATGCCATATGGTCTAAAGCTTCGTGTCTTCCTAAAGGGGTGACTTGGCGTGATAGACTTAATCCTTTTCGGGCGGATATCCAAGTTAATGGGTGTCCGATTTATCTAGGTTCGTTCCCTGCGGCCGAATTAGCTCATGCTGCCTACTGCGCTGCTGCTGAAAGGCACTTTGGAGAATTCGCTCGTTTTGCTTAATTTACTGTCATGAGTTTAATTATTCCAGACGGTTATTTTTTCCAAGACCACCTTATATGGGGCGATTTAGGAAAAGGTGGAATTTTATCAAGGGGATATGAAGTCCAGTTTCCAGATTTAAGCGCTAGCGACGATGATGTTTATACTTCTCTTGAAACTGATATCCGACTGATGCTCGGGAGCCTTAGGGCTGATGAACAACTTCAGTTAATATACTTTACATCGAGTGATTTTAGCGAGCCACTAAACCGCTACGAATCGGAGACAGTTAAGTCACTGATTGCGATTTGCAGCGACGTTCGTGCCGAGTTAGTCCAGCGGTTCAGGCAACGGATGGCTACCGAGACGTTGATTCAAGGCGAAACGCGACTTTGGGTTTCCAGTAAGCTTCCAGGTTTTGCGAAGGAGGATGGGAGAACGGTCCGCGGATTTGACCAGGTTTCTAAGGTTGTATCACGATCATTTGAACAGCGCTCATTGTTCTGGAATCTTCTTCTAAGTAGTTACGGTGGCAGCGTTAAAGCGCTGGACAATATCGGGCACTACGATGAGCTTTTAAAGTTCTGGTCTCCGGGGCAATCACGTTACCCACGGTGCGGCGATTTGGATTGGTTACGTCCAGTGTCAGATCTTTGTCGCTTTAGTGACATTGCACCGCGGATGGCGCCTGAGTGCGGCTTTTATTTGGATGGCCAAGTTGTCGGCGTAATGGTCTTTAAGACGATGCCTCGATCGACGTGGATGAAGACGATGGAGGTGTTCTCATCACTGACTATTCCAGGGCTGCGTGTGATCGTGAACATGCAACCTCTACCAATCGATAATGAGATAAGGTATGAGGAGGAACGTTTCTCGAAACTCGTCAGTAATATAGATCCAAAGTCTCCAAATCTTCAGTCGGAAGTAGGATTAGATAAGCATAGAGATCGTATGCGCCGCCTGCTGAGCAATCAAACCGTTCCTTTTATGGCGCAAATTATTGTAATTGCGCATGATCGGACGAGGGATGGTCTCGATGGAAAAATGGAAGCGATTCGCGCGGCGATCGGGAAAAGTGGATGCGAAACGTATCAACCTTTGGTTCCGACTTCGGTTATTGCGTTTTTTAACTGTGCAGCCATGGGCTTCGGTCCGTGGGTTAGATATCGTGATTTTTATCACAAGATAGATGACCTCAACCTTGCAAACATGTGGTTAGCGGCTGGGTCGACGCCTCGAGCAGATCTCGAAGATGCAACTTGGATCACTGACGGACACCTCAACAACCTTATAGGTGGCCGTTGTTTCATCGGGGCGCAGCCGCTCCACATGCTTGTCGCGGCGACAACCGGGGCTGGTAAGAGTGTGCTCTTGCAAACGTTGGTGCTACAGACGGCGCCACAATTCAAGTTTATCGTCGTGATCGATGATGGGCTTAGCTGGATGACGACTTGTCAAAAGCTCGACCCAACGCGCCAGCCTATCATCGTGCGCTCGAACGGCGACCAAACATTCAACGTGTTCGATACTAGGCGTCAACCCCTATCGAATGAGCACTTGGCGAGCGCAACGGCGCTCGTGCATTTGCTCGTGGGCCAACACGCAGATGGCGACAAGGACAAGCTTAGGCACGCGGTGATCGCGGAGACGATTTCTGATGTTTATCGGTCGGCATTCAGGCGGTGGCGCAAGAATAATCCGCAAGCGCACTATGATCTGTGCGTTAAGTATGGTGAAGAACAGGAAGGCGAAGATCTAGTGATGGACAATTCGTTTGCGCAATGGACGCCGGATATGTTCCCTACCCTGTTTGATCTGCAGGATGAGTTGCACGCGGAGGCAACCCAAAAAGGGCCACACCAAGATTTGTGCGCGACGCTTGCCAGTCTGTTGCGGCCGTGGCTTAGGGACGAGATTTATGGTCCGATCGTTGATGGCGCGAGCAACGTTGATCTCGGTAGTACGGATATCTCGGAATCCGATCCGCTCAAAGTCGTTCACTTCGAGCTTGGTGAGATGGGTGAGAGCGAATCCGAGCTCCGCGCTGTGGTCGGCTTTTTGATCACTAATGAGGTGCGTAACCATATCCAGGGAATGCCGCGCGGATTGCGCAAACAAGTGGTGATCGAGGAAATGGTGTCCTTCCTTAAAATTCCAAACGCCGAGGAGATCATTGTCGATTACTGGCAGAAGATGCGCAAATATAATGCGCAGATGGTTGCCGTATTCCAGAACTATTTAACGCTTTTGGAAGCGAGCCCGAAAGTAGCCAAGGCGATCGTTTCGAATTCATCGGCCATGTTGCTGTTGCGTAATCATAACAGACAAGACTTGGAGGCATTAAGCGAATTTTTGGCACGTCCTTTGCCGGAAGTGATCAAAGATCACATCACGCGGTTCCCGAAACCGAATGAGTTCACAAATCGGGACGAAGCGTATGCCGGCTTTGTGTATGTGCAGCTCGGTAACGAGGAGCCTCGATATACGGTCGGGCGCAATTACATAAGCCAACTAGTCGAGGATATTACCAGTTCTTCCGGCGATGATTTTGAGCGGAAAAAACAGGAGTTAAATAAAATAGTCAGGATGGACGCGGCATGAAGGACTAATTAGATGAACGTTAACGATGTCAAAGTGGTAGGCAACCTTGTAACAAAGCCCGAGGTGCAGTTTACGCCTAAGGGCGTGCCGGTGACGACTGTTGCCGTAGGCGTAAATGAGACGATGCCAGGTCAAGAAAAGAAGCAAGTAACGACATTTTTGGATGTTCGTGTCTGGGGCCAGAGTGCCGAGAACCTGGCTAGGCTTGCAGCTAAAGGTCAAGAGATTTTTGTCGAGGGAGCGTTGCGCCAGGAGCAATGGCAAGACAAAGAGACTGGTAAACCGCGCTCAAAGCTTTTTTTGAATGCCAGTAGTTGGCAGTTTACGCAACGCAAACCGGCGACGCCGAATCAAGGGATGGAACGATGAAAGCGACATTGCTCATCGTTGTGGTTGCGGTTGCCGGGTGCGCAAATCATCCGTTGCCGAACAGCCAAACCGCAAGTGAACGCTTTTCAACGCTGGGCGGTGGTGAACGCCGAATTGCTCGCGAGTTCTACGATTTTGGATCTGGCGATGCCATTAAGCGGCTTTTTTGGGCACAGCGCAGGATGCAAGAACAGGTCCACGGCGACACCTCGGACGCGCAACCGACACGCTGATTCCAGCG
>Ga0137415_10004439_pt1 | contig 13893 bp, 16 predicted proteins | sample CZODoug3_1_1_16f_FD_183082 | JGI IMG/M metagenome (GOLD analysis project Ga0137415, IMG submission 183082) | Vadose zone soil fungal communities from Angelo Coast Range Reserve, California, USA - CZODoug3_1_1_16fungal (Hybrid Assembly) | ecosystem: Environmental > Terrestrial > Soil > Vadose... | reverse complement strand
TGCGGAACGCTGATGACCCGGGAGATTGCTCCTCTATGGAGTAATCCGGGAATTCAAATCCCGGCGGCCGCACCAATACTACTCCACGACTGAATTACGAATCCCAAGTCGCATATGGGGTCGCACCATCGCGATGGCTGCCGCAAAGCGGGTGATCGGCTCGAGGATACCTTATGTAGACGCCAACTGGATTAATCGTGATTAGATAACGGGAGTCTCGTGGGATGTCTACCGAGCTCGAACTCTTGAGGCAGAGAAGGGCCGCGGAACTTCGGCGGAAAATGCTCAAGGCCAAGGAAGTAACCTGCCCACTTTGTGGAACGCAGGCCGCGATTGCGTCCTATTTTAGGAATGGAACGCATCGTCTAAGGCTTTGCCCTAAGTGTTCGGTAGTTTTCGTGTATCCGCGGGCTAGTGGCTCTGAACTGCTCAGCCAGTATTCGCCAGCTTACTTTGAGCAAAACTACGAGTCCACGCGGCGACTCGAATACGTCAGTCACTCCGCCATGGATCGCAAGCAAAGTTTCTTCTTGCAACAGGCGGCGAAGTTATCTCCAGCCCGGTCAGGGCCTTACTGAAGGAGGCTAACTGCTGAGCCGGCAACGATATGCTACCCCATTGGCTTTCTCCGCTGGTCCGCTGATGCATTCTCTCGCCGCGAGCGTGGAACACGACATCGCCACACCGCAAGCCAACTCCGCCATATGTCAGCGACGATCGCTCGCTGGTTGGAAACGAAACGAACAACTGCGCCGGGGACAATGAGACAAAAGCAATGCGCGGCAGATTTTCAAAGCCACGAAGCGCATGGAGACAGTTCAAGTTCAACCACGTCAGACGGGCATTGAAGTCTCCGCCCCCGGTAACGACGAGATTGACATTCGCAACTCCAACGGCGGCCTGGTAGTCGTCCGGAGTGGCAAACATGGCTGTGCCGTTCTTCGCCATTCGCTCCGTCTCGCTCGACGCACGATGCCCCATCGCAATGCTGCAATTGCCAAACGCGCAGGATGGAGAGCTGATTCCGATGTCGCTATGCGACTTCGGAAGCTCGGACATTTATTTTGTTCTTGGATTTAAAGCGCGGGCTTCGTTGACCATGGAATGCGCTGGTCCGCGCCGGCCCGGAAGGTGCTGGATAGCGCGGGATTTGCCGAATCCGCATAGGCGAACGGCACGAGGTGCTCGTAATATTCCCGGTGCGGCGGCTATCGTGAATGAAGTTGCGCGAAGATGTCACTTCGTCACGCCGACAGCCCTACTCGACCAGACCGCTTCACCGAAACCTGAACAGGCAGAAAAATCATGAAACGAACCCACTTCGCCATCATGAGCCTGGCCATCGCTCTTCCCCAGGCGCAGGCACAGCAGCCATCGGCTGCAACGAGCGCACCGGCTTCGATGGGGTCCGACTCTCAGACGGCTTTCGATGCGTTGCCCGGCCGATGGGTGCGGGTAGAGGGAGGCTACGTGATCACGATCAGGACGGTCGACGCCGACGGCAAATTGGACGCCAGCTATGCAAATCCGCGGCTGCTACCTTTTTACAGCGCGGTCGCGACCAAGGACGGCAACGCGTTGAGATTATTGTTCGAGTTGCGGGCTGGCGGATACAATGGGTCAACCTACACGCTAAACTACGATGCGACGAGCGATAGGCTGACTGGTGTTTACGACCAGGTCGTTGCAAAGCAGAGGTTCGAGGTGACCTTCGTTCGTGCAACGCCACGCTAGCTGCCATTCCGCATTGCACTGACAATCAAGCAAAAGCGGAGGGCTTCGATCGGCCTGCCCGGTTGGAATGCGTGGTTAATGTTCGCGATTTCATCGACGGCGCACCGACGCGCCCCACCTTGGCACTTGGTGACGAGGTGAGCGATGAACTAGACGAATCACCCTTGGCTTCCTGACGATTGAAGATTCGCCAGCTCCGGTTTTGCTGCTTTCCGGAACCCTATTTGATAGGCGGCGTTGCCCCGTCGCGACGGACCCCATTTTGTTTCGAATTGGAATTGGGATCAGGCGGAGCCGAGCCGGCAATGATGGAGATAAGACCAGTTTGCGTGACGGGACGGCCCTGTTCGCCACCTCTCACGACGCTGCTGGGAATGGATGCAACGGCGCCGGTGCTGCCTGACGTGCCTTGCGCCGCGACTAGTTGCGACGAGGCCAGCAGGGCTGCGCCAGCAAACGCGGAACAAATAATCGCTGATTTCATGTTAATTTCCTGATACGCCCCCTCAAGCAAGAAGCTCCATTTGAGACTAGTCGAGCAGGGCCGACTATGCGAAATCGGCGGCTAAACGCACCACGGACCTGCGTTCGAAAGACTCACCGATAGTCAGATTCCCGCCAGCGACGACGGACGATTCAGAAATGCGGGCCGCTCGTCCGCGGGTCGACGCAACGATTGCAGGGGCGACTCGCCAAACAGGGCGCGATAGGCGACAGAGAACCGACCAAGCTCCCAAAAGCCGTGGTTGGTGGCAAGCCAAGTGACTGTCGCCGTCGTCGGATCAGCGCGCAAGAGTGCGCGGCGTACAAGATGCATTCTTCGCAAGGAGAGATAGCGGATCGGACCCATTCCCAGATACTCCTCGCAGACGACGCGCAGCGTTCGTTCCGCCACGCCGATCGCCGCACAAATTTCCGTCAGATACAGCGGCTGGTCCGGATGCGTCTCCAGGAATTCTTCGAACCGGGCGATAATCATATCGTGGCGGCGACCGCCAGCAGTCATTTCCGAGGATTTGCCTTCGGTCAGGCACCGGATCATCACAAGAGTCAGCTCCTGCTCCAACGCCCGAGCCACCTCGGGGAGAGAAAGAATATCCGGCGTGGTTTTGGCGAGCTGACCGACCATCTCATGAATGTTCAGCAGCCGTGACATCAAGTCGGGAGCCGGCCTAACAAGATGCTTCGGCGGCGACCGCGCACATTCATGGCCGCTTATAACTCGGCAGGTTGCATCGAGATCGTCCTTGGGTAGAGACATCGACCCCCAATCGCAGTTGGCCTCGGTCCGCCGATACATCAAGTCAGTGTCGTTGATGATGATATCGTCAGGCAAGACCTCCATGCCACAGTGTTGCATCGCTGGCTGGTTTGGCCTGGTAAGAAAGCCGATTGCTGCTCGGTTAGGCTTGACCGCACCACTGTATACTCGCGGAAGATCTTCGTGAGCGCCGTGGATCCAGAGCTTGTTCATGTTGACCTGGGTTAGCTCGGCGCGGAATTTCCCCTTCGCGGTCGGGAAGAGCTCCACATCCACGGAACGGAAAGCCGATTGATAGGCAAACGGGTCGGTAAAGCTGAGTACCCTGCTCCAAGGCATTTTCGCTCTCCTGGACTTGCCGAAACAAAAAGGGATTGCTGGGCCGCGCTTGCATGAGATGGGGCGCGACGAGCGGCATCCTTTTTGCCGGAGATCGCCAGAAATTATTGCGGCTCGAGTTCGGCTTGCCACCGAAATGGATCGCCGCGATCTCGCGATCGGTGATGGCGCTAGCCAATTACGTCAAACCGGGATGCTGCGCGGTTCCTAGGTACGGATGATGACATAAAACCAGAGGATGCACAAAGTAAAAAGCTATCTTATAACGGTCCGTGGTTACCGGACTCTTCAATGCATAGGATGTAGCTACGATAGAATTTCAACGCATGTCGAACGGAAAGATCACTTTCCAATCTTTCTTCATGTCCACCACCGTCCATCTATTCATAGCAGCTGCGTCCAAGGCAATGTCGAGACGACCGAAATGCGACTGCCGGTCGTAGCTGTACTCGCGCTCTGCGTCCGTGTGATGAACGATCACACCCAGGCGAACCCCGCCGCTCATGGTCGTCCGCTGTAGCATTTGGAGATCGCCGTCGGAATTACCGAATGTGGCGATGGGGCGGCGGCCGATGGCCTCGTTGATTCCGACCGGCTTGCCGGTCTTGTCGTCGATGAAGTTCACGTCTGGTAGACGAAAAAGCGTGGGGCTTCCGTCGCGCATCTGGAATTTGATCTTGATCGACGATCCGATCACTTGTTCGGACGGAACACCGTAAACCGCTTCGGTCCACGGGCGCATGAACTCGACCCCGCCGCCCGACACGATAAACGTCTTGAAACCGTTGGCACGCAGATAGCGAAGCAATTCGAGCATCGGCTGGTAGATGGGTTCGGTATGGGGCCGCTTGAACCGCGGATCGCGTGCCGTGGCTAGCCAGTCGGTGACGATTTTCGAGAATTCATCGGTGGTCATGCCAGCATGGGTTGCCATGATGACTTCGACAAGACCGCGCTCGCCCGCTTCGGCGAGGGTCTTCATGTCCCCCTCCAACACCGCCTTGAATGGCTGCGTGTCCTTCCATTCAGGATGCAGGGGAGCCAGCGCCTTCACCCGGTCCAGCGCGAAAGCCATCTGCACGTACATCGGCTGTTCAACCCAAAGCGTGCCGTCATTATCGAATGTTGCGATGCGCTCCGCAGACGCCACAAAATCAGGGCTACCGGTTTTGGTGACCCGGCCGACAAAATCGACGATAGCTTGCTTCGTCGGCGTATCATTCCATGAAGCCAATGGATCGCTTTGAGCAGACGCCTGGAATGACCAGCCCAAGCCTGCGGCCGATGCAAGGAGCGCGACCGCTAAGACGATGAAATGTTTGTTTTTCATGGTGGCGCTCGCCAAATTCGATTGGAAACTGGGATTGCAACCCAAGCCGTTATAGAGTTTGGAGATGAGGATAGAGCTGTCTATGCAATTCCGGCAGGTTTCCTTTTTCGGCCTTTGCGCATTCCCGCCGTTTTCGCATAGTCGATGCGACGAGGATTCGATAAACGCGAAGTACACAATCTGCCGTACCCATAGCGAGATGCTTCAAGACGCCAACCAGTTGGATCTACTCAAGAGGAATGGAAAAAATGAGCGTCACAAGATTGAATCGAATTGCCAGAGTACTTGCCTTGGCGGCGGCGACGTGCGGTGCAGGAGCGGCAAACGCTCAGATTGCTCAGGGAACGTCTCCTATGAAGACCATAGGAACGCCCGCCTCGGCGGCGAAGCCGGAGGTCGTTCCTTCGTTATTTGTGCTCAATTCTCGCGGTGCGACGTTGCAAGGTGATACTTTAACTCTAACCGGCGTAACACCGCATTCCATCATATTTGCCGATCGTCCAGTAAGGGCTGCGGGCCATCAACTCACGACAGACATCATCGCAGATTGGGGAAGCGGTGACGACAGCTTTGCCAAAAATCCACCGAATGCCACCGTCTCGGTCTTCAGCAAGGATGGGTCCGTAAAGGATGCTGTCGTCGTGCTGAAAAATCCGAAGCTCGACGGCGACAAATTGACCTTCAGCGTCCAAACCCTGGAAGGCGATCTAGTGGGAGGCGACGGAGCCGCATCAATATTCATCGACATCATCGGCCGGCCGCTCACACCGCTATCGTTTGCCGGTGTTGCCCGCCGCAGCGCGTTCCGCGGCGCGATGTATGCCGGCGCCGTTGGAGCGGCTGCGTATGGAGCGGCGGCATATGCTGCTCCCTATGCGTACCCGCCGCCGGCCTATCCGTATGCCCGCCCGGCCTGCGGCTATTATCCCTATCCGCCCTGCTACTGACGAACAGCTTCGTTGAACGAACCAGCCGACAAACGTTGGTGCTTTGGCATGATACAGATCGCTAGCCGCAGGCAGCACTACAGTTGAAGGTGTAAGGTACCGCCCCGTCGTGAAAAATGTGGACATCGCTTACTTTGATGCTCTCTTCTTTGAGCGCACACACCCAGGGAGCGATCCAAGTGAAGCTGCACGCAAGAACCCGACGGTGGCTGTTCCTTCTCGCGGCCGTACCGATCGTCTATCTCATGCTGGCCTACCTCGTCCTGCCTGGGCTGTGGACGCACCACGAGCATGAACCGGGCTTGGCCACCTTGCCCATGGTGACACGCACCAGCGCCGGCATTCCGGGCGATGCGCTTAACGTCGGACTCGTCGGCAGCAAGGAAGATATCACCCGCGCCATGCATTCGGCCGAGTGGTTTCCCGCTGACCCGATCACGCTGCGTACGAGCATCGACATTGTCGGCAGCGTCGTACTTGACCGTCCATATCACGACGCGCCTGTCAGTCCGCTCTACTATGACGGAAAAAAGGAACAGCTGGCCTTCGAAAAGCCGGACGGCGGGAGCGCCGATCAACGACACCACGTCCGGCTGTGGCTGGTCCTTCAAAGGGGAACGGATGGTCGTCCGGTATGGCTTGGCTCAATAACGTTCGATCGTGGGGTCGGTTTGAGCCATGATACGGGGCAAGTCACCCATCACATCGGACCGAACATAGATGCCGAGCGCGACCTGCTGATGCGTGATTTGCGCGCGGCTGGAATGGTCGAGACCTTCTTCCAGATTTCCGGAATAGGGCCGACGCTGCGCGCCCGGAATGGCGAGGGTGATACCTATTATACGGACGGAGAAATCGACGTCGCGCGCCTTGTCCTTGACGGCGTCAAGAGAACGGAGCCGCCGGCAATGTTGCCGCCCCCGGCGTTGATTGCCCTCAAGGATCAGGTCTGGCATAGCGTTGGCCGACAGGTCACGCAATAAGATCAGCGAATCGTGGTTTCAATGGAAAACCTGACGCATTATCCCGTGCTGGTGTTCGCGGTAGCCTTGTTTCGCTGTCGCTCGCTTCAGCGGCGGGTGCCTTGTTGCGCAGACGGTACCCAAGCGTCAGCGACGAGCAGAATGAGGATCTGAGCGTCATCCTTGCGGCTACCTTGACGCTGCTGGCATTGATTATTGGTTTCAGCTTTTCGATGGCCACCAACCGCTACGATCAGCGTAAGAATTTCGAGGAGGCGGAAGCCAATGCGATTGGGACCGAACTCTTGCGGCCGACCTTCTACCTCCGGCAGATGCAGCGAGCGTGCGCCAACTTCTCGGCGACTACCTCGACCAGCGCATCGTGTTCTACGTCAATAAGGACGATGCGCAGCGAACACGGATCGACGAGCAGATCAGCCAATTAGAGGCTGATCTCTGGGCTGCGGTCCGCGGACCGGCCGCTGCACAACCAACACCTATTACGGCGCTGGCCCTTGCCGGCATGAACGACGTGATCAATTCTCAGGGCTACACTCAAGCGGCGTACTGGAATCGAATTCCTACCGCCGCGTGGTGTCTAATGGCGGCTATTGCGTTGTGCTCCAACGTGCTGTTCGGCTATCGCGCGCGAAGCGCAGGAAAGGTCGTTCTCGCACTGCCCCTCGTCGTTTCGATTTCCTTTCTTTTGATCGCCGATATCGATGCTCCGCGGCATGGCCTGATTCACGTCAGTCCGCAGAACCTGGAAAGTCTGGCGAGGTCACTTCGGCACTGAAGTTTGATCGTGACGAATACGCCGCAAGCGGCGGCCTCGTACTGAAGACGGCCTCGCGTTGCTTGATCAATCACGGCGTGGGCACGCAACGGCCATAGGGAACATAGTAGTAGTAGCCATATGGGCATACCACGCGCGGCGCGACTACAACGGGCGCCGCATAGGGTGCTATCACTACCGGGGCTACATACCCGTAAGGCACACCGTTGGGTACGCAGCCGCCATAAGGACCGCGGTGAAAGCCGAGCCCGCAGAAGCCCCGCACCTCGATGACATCAGACGCCGTTGCCCGTGGCGCGGACGGGGCCGGAAAGGCTTGGGCGTTGAACGAGAATATCGAGGCAACCAAGCCGCAAGCCAAAATCGAGGCTATTTTTGACATTGTTTTAATTCCTCTCACGACGGTCTGGATGATCTCGAAAGGGTTTTAACAATCAGGACGTTGGGCTCGCTGGAGCGACCCTCGCCTGCGGTACCCCGTACCGAAACGAATACGATATAAAGGGCTGCCGGAGACTACGTCTATGCGAAAACGGCAGTCACCTTCGAATAGGGCGCGGATCTGCGGCGGCAGCGCGTGCAGATTTTGAACCGGCCGAGGACAGATAAAAGCTGTTCTTTTCCAGAAACGGTTTGCTCGGCGGCTCTACCGCTGCCAGAAGCGACCCGCACATCAACAGCATGATGGCTGGGAAGAGCCGAAAAAATTCCTTCCACACCACGCGATGACCTGGTGAACGGGCCAATGGACGACGGCCGGTTAGAAATGGACAATTCGAACTACCCCTGCAGTACCAATCGCTGGAGCTCGGAAAGGTCAAGCACCGTACCTTCGGCAGGTGGTGCCGATCCGGCTTTAACCGGACGACATCTTACAGGTGCATTTCCTCTCCCCGATTATCTAAATGCGCCCGATATCTTCTCATCCTTCAAAAGCACGTCAATCGCGGTGATGATCTTAACGTTCGGATTTGCCTTGCAGTATAGAATCACTTCGTGTTCAAACACCTTTGCCCTTGTCACATGAATGTAGTGCTTCTTTGCAAGGCCGTTGTACCAGCCGCTATACCAGGTCGTGAGCATATCAGCATCTTCCTGGAACGTTCCTGCGAGCTGAGCGCACATCATTTGCTGAACATCGATGAACCCATTTGCATCGGCGTAAGCGCTGAGTGGCACCTGAGCCTGAACCGGTGAACCGACGATCATGAGACTCACCGTTGCGAGAAGCAAGAATTTGCGCATCTGATTTCTCCAGTCCGTTAGTTCGCAATGGATTTCCGCTATTGCTGTCCAAAGGAACCACAAGATCTTATGGACAAGCGCAAATGGCGGATTCGAAGAAGCAGGGTGCACTGGCGAAGCTCAGGCAATACAACCCATCATGGCAGGCGGCATCACCGCTATTTAGCGGCCATAGCTTCGATTTTCTTAATGGCTTCCGCGCAACCGCTTGAAGCCGTCGATTTGTTAGCTAACAGACATGCAGCGATCCGACCTTGACCCGGCTGCGTCTTTCCGCACACGCCTGTTATCTCCGGTTTGCACGCAATTACTGCGTCTTTCAGAGTGTCAGCCGCAGTTTGCACGCTCGATGCAGCGTCCCCCAATTCGAACGCACATTTGGGGCTTATCTTGTCCTCGTGAGCTTGCATGCAGTAGATCATACGTCCCTCGCCGGGCGTCACCGTACTGCAGTACTTCTTTATGTCCTTGGCGCAGGCGCTTTCGAGTTTTGCGACTCTAGCTGTCAGCTTTTCCAGAATCGTTTTTCCAAGATCCGTCTGCGCGGAAACGAGACCGACCGACAATATTGCCAGAAAGGGCAACAGTCCAAGCTTGGCCAGCAAACGCATTGTGATTTTCATCGAACGTCCTCTGATGACTGGCTACGAACTAAACGGCTTCGCCGAAGTTGCCGCTGGGTCGCGATGGAGGCTGAAGGTCGCTTTTCGCTCATATCCTCATTGAGCCAAGGCAAGCGTGAGACTTGAAACTCCAAGGGACAGGTTGATCCCAACCGAGCCTTCGACTGAAAGCGGTTGTAGCGCGATCGAACGGTTGGATCCGCCGAACAAGAGGTTGGCACCAACACCGACACCAACGCCTACAGCGCCGCTCGCACCCACATAGGTACCGGCTAGTTTTCCCCGCATTGGGCCTGCCGTCGGCGCCAATACGCCCCAGGCCAAGACACCGCCTGCGGTGACGCCGACATCGAGACCAATCGTGCCCATAACACCGACATAAGCCTCTGGCGGGTATGGACCGTTGGCAGCGAAGCGGCAGGCCATCCGCTGCCGGGATCCGAAGATCAGGCCAATCGAAGGCGCCATCTGGCAGGTGAGCGTACCGGCACTAGTTGTCGGTGGGGTCTGGGCACGTGCTGGAGAAACGACCGCAGCGAGCGCAACAAGCACCAGCGCAATGAGAGCTCTCAACATGACTAAACTTCCCGCGTTCTGGAATTATTCGCTGGCATCGCCAAACATACGATCAGGAGTCGAAACGACTATGCGAATTCGGCAGATATCAGAACTTATAACCGACCCGCGCCGTAATCTGATTGTTACTCAGTTCTTGTTTGAAGCCGACAAAGCCAAGATTCAGGATCGGTATCGGATATACAAAGGACTTTGCCTCGTACTGCGAGTAGCGGTACTCGAGCCCTGTGAACCAGTTGTTCGTGAAGGCGTAATCGAGACCTGCTCCGACCGTCCAACCTACGCGCGTGTCATCGCCACCGATTGAAATCCCGGTAAAGGGGATCGAGGTCTCATGCGAGACGAACGCGGCGCCGCCCGTCACATAGAACAGTGCGTGATCGGCGGCGTAACCCAGCCGCCCGCGGATCGAGCCGCCCCACTTGCTGTGCGCCGTCAGGAAATCTCCGGTGATTGCAGTGTAGCGTATCTTGCCAACCGTCCAACCTACGAAGTCACCTTCGACGCCAAGCACAAGCTGGCCCACTTGGTAATTATACCCAGCCAGAATTCCGTAGGTCAGACCATTCTTGTCGGATCCGGACGTGACCACGAAAGGTGCCCCTAGCAAAAGCGCTCCGGTCGTGTATTTGGGGTTCGTTTGTATCCAGCCAAGCTCACCCCCAAGATAAAAACCGGTCCATGAAAACGCAGGTACATAGGCGACCGGCGCAACCGGCTCCATTCGGGCCGGGAGATCGGCAGCAAAGGCGCTGGCAGAGCCAATGGCAGCACATGCCAGCGCAGCCCTGGCGGACAACAGGATTTTCTTCATCGGACTGCCTTTTCAAGGTTTAAGGCTGATCAGATTTCGATCAGCCCTCGATTCTCAATGAGACCTTCCATTGATAAGCAGCCTGCGAGAGGTCTGGGCTATGCGGAAACGGCCGATTTCGCGCACCGACCGGCAATTGAAGGTAGGTGTGGTAGAATGGTGACAATCGGGCCTTGCTTTTTGAACGAGGTCCTTAGCCTCACATTTCGCTAGTTGCCCCGCGCATGAAAGATGTCGGCGAAGTTTACCCCATTGCTCTCGGAAGCCGAGACTTGCACGTCGTCAAACTGGCGATCGAATCGGCAGAAGCGACATCCTCAGTCGCTCGCCATAGAGTCCAAGGCCTGGTCCATCCGATGGCTGCTGTTCCCACGCCGCGCAAGGCTGGCGGCCTCCTCCGATTCGAGCGCCACCGCGGCGAAACAAGTTCGCGAACGGGTCTATCGAGTTCGGCAGCCGGCCCTACCGTCTTTTCCGGACCCCCAACGATTTGGACATTTTTCCTGGCAGATGCGGTCTCTAAAGGCCGAATTTCGGCCGCGGGGTCGTCGAATTTCTTGTTATGCAATCAACTTCTCCGACATTGGGCCGCGACATAGTCATTGACGTTAAGCTAGCGATGATGGACGATTTAGAAAGCTCCGCTGCTCATCAGGTATTCTCTGCAACGACTGCGATGGGGTTTCTCCAAATAATCCGCGGTATGCGACAGCGAAGCGGCCAAGCTCCCAGAAGCCGTGATCGGTGGCTATTTGTGTGACGGTCGATTTCGAAGCGTCCTTGCGCAAAAGAGCGCGCCGAGCGAGGTGCATTCTCCGCAAACTCAGATAGCGGATCGGACCCATTCCCAAATGCTGTTCACAGCAGATGCGCAGTGTTCGCTCCGCAACACCAATCGCGGCGCAAATTTCTGCAAGATAAAGCGGCTGGTCCGGATTGGCTTCCAAAAATCCCTCGAAGCGTGCCACGATTGCATTGTGACGACGATCGCCGTTGGTCATTCCTAAAGATTGGCCCTCGGCGAGACACCTGATCATAAGGTGGATCAGCTCGTTTTCTATGGCCCGGGCCACCTCCAGAAGCTCGAGAAGATCAGGGGTTATTTTAGCGATCTGACCAACCATTTCATGCAGCTTCAACAACCGTGACATCAGCTGATCGCTTGGCCGGATAAATGGCTTGAGCGATGATCCGAAAAATTCTTGTCCGGTTAAAGCTAGACAAGTTGCATCAAGATCGTCGGGCGTTAGCGACATCGATCCCCAATCGCAGTGAGCTTGTGTTCGCCGGTGCACCAATTCAGCGTTGTTGACGACAATATCACCGACCGCTACGTCCATACCGCGATGTTGCATCGCCGACTGGTTTGCTCTGGTTAGAAAGCCAATCGGCGTTCGGTCAACGCTTATCGATCCAACGTAAACCCGCGGCAGAGTTTCGTGAGCCCGTTGTATCCACAGCCGGCCCAGACTCACTTGCGTTAACTCGGCGTGGAAAATACCTTTTGCTGTCGGCAGAATTTCAATGTCGGCGGCACGAATGGCCGACTGATAAGGAACGGGATCGGCAAATGTGAGAACCTGGCTCGAAGGCACTTCTTTCTCCACAACTGCGGTGCTGCCGTTTAGCTTTACAGAGCTTGAGAAGACCCTGTCGTCTTAAATGAACCTAAGAACACGACCTCTAATCTACGAGCGGCCGGAAACCGGAAATATGCAACTTCGGCAGAACTCAAGAGCTTCAGCTCAACCACTGGCAAGATACGTGCCTATTACCAGTGACAGACGTGTGACTGCGAACCTTCGGCGGTATCAGAGAACCGATACGAGGAGGCTTTATTTAAAATGGTTGGAATCCTGCGATCTCGCGACGCCAAGCTTCCTGCGCGAGAAAACCGTGGAAATTGAAAAGAGCTATCGGGCTCCTGACGGCCGAAGAATGCAAATGCACTGTTCGAGAATACTATCAGGATTGGAGAAGGACGAAATATCGAAGTTGGCGCGTGGCTATCGTAATCTTTCGGCGGTCAAGTTGTCCGGCCAGCGGAACTAAGTCGTCGTTTGCGCTCGTTACTCGATCTGCTCGATGCCAGCGTTTTTGATCACTCGCGCCCAATACGGCGTTTCATTTTTTATCAATTCCGCGAACTCGGCCGATGTATCGCTTAGCGCCACTTGGCCAATGTCCATTGCCTTCTTCTGTACATCTGGAGAAGTCATTATCTTTACAGCTTCTTGATTGAGCCTTTCGACAATGACAGCGGGCGTTCCGGCGGGCACAAACAGGCCAAACCAAACCGTGACCTCAAAACCCGGAAATCCCGCCTCTTCCATGGTCGGAATATCAGGCGCAAATGATGCGCGACTGCGGGAGGTCACCGCGAGCGCCCTGAGTTTGCCCTCCTGAATGAGAGGTATTGTTGGAGCAGGACTAACGAATGCCATCGTGATCCGCTCGCTCATTAAATCGGTGAGAACCGCTGATGGGCCGCGATACGGTACGCCCTGAACGTCGATGTGTGCCATCGACTTTAATATCTCTGCAGATAAGTGGACTGTCGTCCCGGGACCCTGGTGCCCGTACGTAAGGATGTTGGGCTGCCTTCGCGCCAAATCGACTAGCTCCCCCACAGATCTCGCGGGCACGTCATTATGGACAACCAGCAAATTCGGATAGCCGAATATGAGCGTAACTGGTTTGAGGTCCCTCGCTGGATCATACGGTAGCTTCTTGTATAGCGTCGGATTGATCGTGATGTTGGCCCCGGTCAATATTCCGATGGTGTAACCATCCGGAGGTGCTTTGGCGATATGATCAGCGGCAATGTTGCCAGCCGCACCAGTTACATTGTCAAAGATAACCGGCTGCCTGAGGACTTCAGCAAGCTTACCGGCGAAAATTCGAGGGACGATATCATTGCCGGCCGGGAAGCCGTAGATCAGGTGGATGGGTCGATCCGGATAAGTGGATTGCGCGAAACCGGAAAACGGGCCCGTCGTGACAAATACGGCGACAAGCGTAAAAATGAGCTTCAAGTTTTGTCTCCAAGGCAAATTGTCAGCTCAGAACTCGGTCCGACCTTCACACTATTAACAAACGAGTACCTGAGGAGGCACCTGTGTGTACCGAAAACCTTATCCGAGTTGATGAAGCGATGGAATCACCTAAGCTGGCGGAATGATCGGGCTACTCTGTTTCGCTCTGGCCGTCCTGGCCTCGCCATTCAAGTCGAAGTTGCGGCTTGAAGCTGAGAACGCGGTGCTTCG
>Ga0137415_10004438_pt1 | contig 13894 bp, 8 predicted proteins | sample CZODoug3_1_1_16f_FD_183082 | JGI IMG/M metagenome (GOLD analysis project Ga0137415, IMG submission 183082) | Vadose zone soil fungal communities from Angelo Coast Range Reserve, California, USA - CZODoug3_1_1_16fungal (Hybrid Assembly) | ecosystem: Environmental > Terrestrial > Soil > Vadose... | reverse complement strand
TGGCAGACAGCAGACCCCACTCCTGGTACCACTGACAGGGGTTCGGTGAGCGTTGCGAACGGGGTCATGTATGCCGGCTCTAATTCAGGACAGATGTACGCGCTGGATACGACGACCGGAAAGATCCTGTGGAACTTTGCGAGCGGAGGCTCGGTAATCGATGGGCCATCGATCGTGGACGGCACGCTCTACTGGGGATCCGGTTACCGGGAGATCGCTGGAACCGGAAATAACAAAGTCTTCGCGTTCAGTCTGGCCGGCGCGAAGGAGCATGGCGGGCAGTCGGGTGATGACCATGACCATTCCGGCGATGACCACTCTGGCAATCGCGACGGGCAAAAGTGATCGCGTCGATCTCCCATCGATCGAAATGAGCGAACATTTGCTCAGTTACAAATCAAACTAACGCGAAGGGCGCCCCGGATAAGATGTATGAAGAAAGGATCCGGGGCGCTCTTCGTTTTTTCCAATGCTGATTCTTGATCGCCGCCGTATGTGGAGAGCGGGTGGACTCTTCCTGTTTTCATTTTCTGATGATGTGACCCTCCTTGAAGATCGTTAAACCTGCCGAAAAGTGATGCTGATTGCGAGCGAGACTGTGGCGGCGCCAGGCGTCCGGGAGCTGCGCCTTTTTGAGTTGTAAGAAGCTGGCTGGGTGTACAATGCGCGTACCCCAGCCCATGGAGGCGACTGTGATTATATTTCGGGGATGGGTGTGCGCGAGTGCTGGCGTTGTGGTGATTGCGGCGTTGAGTTTGAGTGTTGGCGCGTGTGGGCAAAGTAAGCCGGGGCCAGTCGATCCGGGCGTGCGGGGTGGGCCGGCGGGAGCCGGCGGACCACTGAAGGGGCTTACGGCGGACGAGACGGCGTTTTTTCAGGATGGGCAGACGCGGTTCGCGGAAGTAGACGGCGTGACGAAGGGGCTGGGCCCGAGATTTAATTCCAACCAATGCATGTCTTGCCACGCGCAGCCGGAGGAGGGTGGATCGAGCCCTGCGCAAAATCCGCAGATCGCGGTTGCCACTTTTAATGGGGCGAAGAATACCGTGCCGTGGTTTGTCACGGCGAAGGGGCCGGTGCGCGAGGCGCGGTTTAAGAAGAGCAACGGAGTCAGTGACGGCTCAGTGCACGACCTCTTTGTGATCACCGGTCGAGCGGATGCGGTTGGCTGCAACATTGCTCAGCCCGACTTTTTGCCCGCGGGAAATCCGGTTACGGGCAAGGGCGGGAATCCCAACATTATTTTCCGGATACCGACGCCAGTGTTTGGAGCGGGCCTGATCGAGTCGATTCCAGACTCGGCGATCCTTGCGAACAAGCAGGCGAACGCGACGGTGAAGTCTGCGATGGGAATTTACGGACATGCGAACGCGTTTCTGAGCGGCAACGTGAACCGCAACGCGAACGACGGGACGATTTCGCGATTCGGGTGGAAGGCGCAGAACAAGTCGCTGCTGCTGTTTTCGAGCGAGGCGTACAACGTGGAGATGGGAGTGACGAACCAGCTGTTCACGCAGGAGCGCGATGAGACGCCGGGGTGCCTGTTCAATGCGACTCCGGAGGATACGCTGCACTTCACGGTTGCTGCCGGGAGCAGCGGTGGGTCGAGCGCGGCGGTGCTTTCGGATATTGAGGGGTTTTCGAATTTTATGCGGATGTTGGCGCCGCCGGCTCCTGCGGCTGCGACGCCGTCGAGCGAGAAGGGGCGGGCGACGTTTGCGAAGATTGGATGCGCGCATTGCCATACGCCGTCGCTTACAACGGGGCCGATGATTGCCAGCGGGTCTTCGACCAGCCCTAGCGTGGCGCTTTCGAATCAGAAGGCGAATCTTTATTCGGACCTTTTGGTGCACCACATGGGCAAGGGACTGGCGGACGGGATCACACAGGGTGGCGCGGGGCCGGATGAGTTTCGGACGGCGCCGTTGTGGGGCGTGGGGCAACGGGTGTTCTTCTTGCATGACGGAAGGACTAGCAATCTGGTGGAGGCGATCCGGGAGCATTGGAGCCATGGGAGCGAGGCGAATCGGGTGATTGAACATTTTAATAAGTTGAGTGTGGGGGAGAAGCAGGAGGTGATTGATTTTTTGAGATCGTTGTGAGGAGCGTGAGAGCGGAGAGGAGCAAGAACGGGCCGGGCCCTTCGGACGGACTCAGGGCAGGCAAGCCCGGCCACTACGAAATGTCGGGTGTGTTGGCGTGATTTTAGATGGGTGCGTTGGGATTGCGGTGTAAAAGCGAAAGCTTCGCTTTCGCACTCAAAAAGGGGAACGCCAATCTGGAGATTGGCGTTCCCGGGGATTTTCATTTGGATTTGTAGGCGAAGGAGAGTTTGGTTTCTTCGTTCAGGACCAGGGGACGGAGGAAACGGTAGGAGGCGCCAGCGCGGGGGATGTCAACGGCTACGGGGAGAACGCCGGCTACGCGCTGCTGGAGGTTGTAGACGTTGGGGGAAAGCGGCGGTGGCGGCGCGGGAGCGTTTTTGCTTTTCTTTTCCTTGCGGCCTGAAATTTGCGCGGCTGAGGTTTCGAGGGTTGGGCTTTCCGCCCTCACTTCGACTGTTTCGGTGACGGTGCCTACGTTTAGGCCAATCTGATAGGCGCGGGGATTGGACGAGTCGTAGGAGAAAGTGTAACGCATGGTCTGGAAGCCCGGGGCGTGGGCGCTGAGTTGATAGGTGCCGGAGGGCACATTCGGCAGGAGCCAGCGGCCGTCGGAGCTGGTGGAGGCGCTCCAGGTGGCGTGCGTTGCGATGTTTTGCACTTCGACGATGGCGGAGGGGATGACGGCGCCGGCGGGATCGGTCACTATGCCGCCGACTTGGTTGGGAGCGAGAGCGACGCCGGGTGAGAGCGTCATTAAGCCGGCGTAGTTGCGGCCGTTCTCGGGAAGCGATGCGATGCCGGTACCGGCGCCGGTGCCGACTCCAACACCGGCATGGAAACTGCCACCACCTACTGCCCCGCCCATTCCGCCATCGAATGTCTCCTGTCCAGTGTAGATCGCTCGCGACGAGGGCCAGAAAGAGGCGGAGAGCGCGTCGCCGCTGAAATCCTTCACTTTGTATTGTTCAGGCAGAAAAACTTCCCACTCGAGGATGCTGATGGGAATATCCATTTTCGGAAGAGAGAGGCCGGCGTCGCCTTTTTTGGCAAAGGGCGAGCCGGAATGGAGAAAGACGAAGGAGACGGTGTAGGCACCGGCTGGACGGAAGCCGGTGCGGAGAAGCGGGACGCGGCTACCATCCGCGCCCTGGACGGGTTTCACTTTTTCGCCGGCGACTTCGGCGGTGAGGATGTTCACGCCCGCGGGAAGATCCACTTTCAGGAAAGGCTGAGCCTGATTTTTCACCGTGAGTTTAATTTCGGTGAGCGATTTGCCTTCGGAGGTGACGAGCGTGGTGACGACGGCGCGCTCGGCGACGGCGGCGAGAACGCTGGCGTCGGGGAAGCGCGTCCAGTCGAGCGCGAGGGTTGGGGATTCGTCAGGCTGCCGGTGATAGCGGAACGCGGCTTCGAGCGAATAGCGGGAGAGCGCGCGGAGATAGGGATTGATTTCCTTGATGTCGAGGCGCTTGAGGCCGCCGGATTCGTGGGCGGCGAGTTCGAGAGTGCCCTGGCCTTCGACGAGGACTTCGCCGGTTTCGCGCTGCGCGTCTTTGAAGGCGAGAATGGGCGCAGCGGCTTTGGCGTCGGAGAGCGGACGCTCCATGGCGATGAGGAATTCGTGGGCGGAATGGCCGCGGCCGGCTACGTGGAGAAGGAGAATGCCGTTCTGGATTTCGCTGGATTCGAGCGAAGCGCCGTTGACGGAAGTGACTTCGAAGCCGTCGGGGACGGCGACGGAGAATTGGTCTGCGTCGCCCTGGACGACGGTGATGTTGGCGAGCGCGGCGATTTGCAAATCGGATTCGCTGACGGAGACGAGGGATTTTACGTCGGAGAGAAAACGGACTTCGCGAGGCGTTACGGGAGCAACGACTTCGCGGGTGGCCCACCAAATAGTCGCGACCTGGCCGGGGACGAGCGTGGCTTCGATTTCGGTGTTGCCTTTGACGGAAGCGCGATGGGTGATGATGCCGTGGTTGAGCTGGACGTTGGCGCGATCGCCGGGAACGGTGAGCGAGAGGCGGACGCTGCCGGCGGATGGAACTGGAAGAAGGAAAGAGGCGCGGCCGGTTTCGATCGCGAGGGGAAGGCCGGCGTCGAGGTTGACGGAGAATTCGGATTCACCGGGAAGGACGGCGACGTGGGTGCCGTTGTCGAGGAGAAGAGGGAGAGGACGAGAGCCCTGGCGCGCGTCGAGGACAGTCATGCCGGTGGTGAGCGGAACTTTCGCGGAGTTGGCGCCGAGAGTTTCGCCTTCGAGTTGGACGGAGCCAAGGACGTCGTCGTTGGAGACGCGGAATTTGAGATCGGCGCGCTTGAGGATGTAGGGAAGCGGAGGAAGCTCGGAACTTTTTCCGGGGCGATTGGCGAGGGCGAGGAGGCGGTTGTACTCGTCGAGAGAGAGGGTGACGTTGCCGGTTGGGGGAAGAGGAGATTCAAGGCTCCTTTGAGCGAATGCGGGAATCGCGAACGAGAGCAGTAGAGTGAGGAGAAGAAGCAGGGTGTGACTCAACTTTTGAAAACAGGCAGAACATTGCACGCTGGCTTTAGTGGCTCGCGACCGCGATGGGAGAGGCGCCGCCCAAGATAGTCGGGGCTTTCTCGGACTCACTGAAGTGGCCCCAGAATAAGGAGTATCCCGGTGAGCTCGAAGAGTTTCCTCAGGGGCTAAAGCCCGTTCCATCAAGCCTTCTAATGTCGGAGCTAAAGCTCCGACCCCCAAAGAGAAGCTTTCTTCCGCAGTGTGTGAAGCCAGGGCCTCCTGGTTTCCATTCACGAGACTGGTCATAGAGAGTTTCACTTGCCACCTGCCTTTTTGTCCTGCTGATAGTTGAATTCAGCGGATGGAGATTGATTTTCACTGGTGAGTTCGGAAACGAGAAAGAGAGAGGGGCCGTACGCGGGGAAATCCACGCGGACGGGAAGAATGCCGATGGCGCGGGCGCCACGTTCGGTGGAGTGGAACTTATCAACGAGAGATTGCGATTGGGCGGAGAGTCGTTTTTCGTCTTTGGATTTATCAGACCTCAGCATGTCTGCATCGGTCATCGCATAAGCGCCAGCCTCGCCGGCAGCGGCGGGTGCGACGCCAGGTGACGCGAGAGGTGTGTTCACTGCCGGCTCCACGACGGACGCGACGAGGACCGAGGAGATGGGATTGACGTAGGACTCGGCGTGAAACGAGCCGGGTTCGGAAGAGAGCCGGAAGAGCGGCGGGAAGAATATCTGGAGGCCGGTGCGCGAGACGGGGAGGTCCAGCGCGGGAAGAGAAAGTTTCAGGCGGCCCTTGTCGGTCCAGGAAGCGCCGGGGAGAAGGTAGACGATTTCGAGCGCGAACTCGGAGGCGTCTTCGCCGGCACGAGTTTTGGCGAGCGGGAGAAGGAGGCTGCCGTCGGGCGCGGAGCCGGGGCGGACGGGTTTGCCGGAGAGAGAAGCGCTCCAGAGCGTTGCGCCGGGTGGAAGAGAGACTTTGACGAAGTTGCGCTGGTTGTTGCGAACGGCGTAGCGCGATTCGACGAGGGATTTTCCGTCTTTGGTGAGAAGGACGCGGTAGCGGGCTTCTTCGATGTTGGCCATGAGGACGGCTTGCTGGGCGTAGCGGGCGACCGTGATGTGGAGCGAGCGCTGGGATTTGGCGTCGCCGGGTCGCGTGCGGAAAGCGATGAGCGCGGGCGACTGGCGGTTGGTGACAGGTTCACCGAGATCGCTGGCGTCGGCGCGCTCGAGGCCCTGCGTTTTCACGGAGTCTTCCTTGATTTCACCTGCGCCGAGGACGTCAACGGCGATGCCGCCGGTGTCGCGTTCGGTGCCGGTGAGGCGGAGAAGAGGAATATCCATTTGGCCGTCGCGGGGCATGGCGGCTTCGCCGGTGATGACGAAGCTGGCGGATTGCTCGACAGGTTCGAGGAACGTGATGAGGAGTTCGCCGGGCTTCATTTCCCAGTCGGCGACGAGGGCGCCTTGCACCTGGTTGATCGTGACTTTCTCGGGAAGCTGGATACGCGCTTCTTTGGCGGCGCCTTGCGTGATTTCAAGATTTACGTTGGCGGTGAGCGAGGTGGAGTCTTCGCCGAGGCCGACAAACTGGGTGAGTGTGCCGCGCATGCGAAGGGGAAGAGTGGAGTGGTGGTCTTCGGTTTTGCGGCGCCAGGCAAAAGTCATGGGCTCGGCGCCTTTGCCGTAGGCGGTCCACTTGTTGCCGCCGTTGGGGAGGCCGGCGGTGTCGGAGAAGAGGCCGCCGTAGAGAGAGAGGTCGACTCCGGCGCGAGGGATTTCGAGAGCGACTTTAGTTACGCCGGAGAAGGTGGAAGGAATGGAGAGGCGCTCTTCGCCTGCGGAAGAAGAAATGGGCAGAGCGATTTCGAGGGTGATTACGGAGCGGCCGGGATGAGAAAGAAGCGCGGAAAGTTGCGTGCCGTCTTTTCCGGCGGCGGGCGGCGCGAGGGAAAGGGATTTGCCATCGAGCTTGGCTTCGCGGACGAAGAGGCCTGCGGGGATGGGAACGCGGACCCAGCCGTTCTTGAGGACGTCGACGGTGAGGGTGGCACGGCCGGAGGCGAGATCGGTGTCGATGCGGAGGTCGTAGTCGACGCGGGTGAGCGTGGCGTCGACGGGCGGCGGTTCGGGTTCGCGCTCGGTGGGATACGCTTTCACGCGGAGGGCGCGGTACTCCGGAACGGAGATGACCACCCATCCGGGGGAGTGGTTTGCATCTTGCGCTTGCAGCGGCCCGGCGGGACAGAGAGCGAGCAGGCCGAGGCTTGCGAGCAGCAGGGTTAACTTATGGAACGTGCGGAACGACACAACGAGACGGTGGTACGCGGGAATTGGCATAGGTTTTACCTCACTTAGAAGGAGAACGTACTGACAGAGATTTCTTGCAGGGGAAAATGGTTGCTTGAAGGAGTAATTATTGGGGAAGGAACGGCGGGCAACCCACTTCCTATTGCAACGGACGCCGATCGGGGCTAGCATCCATCCATGGCCAAGTCCAAGGAATTCGAGTTCGAGAAACAGTCGCCCGTCAAAGATGACGAGGACCAGGCGACACTGGCTGCTATTGATGAGGGTATCAAGGACGCCAAGGCTGGCCGCACCGTATCCGCAGAACAAGTTCGCAAACTCCTGCCCCGATGGATTACCGCCTCCTCTTCACGCAAAGAGCGTTAACGGATCTAGCCGAACTCATCAGCCATATCGCGGAAGATGATGAAGATGCCGCCTCGCTATTTGGCAGTTCTCTGCTCGATCACGTTGAATTGTTGACGCGATTTCCACGCATGGGCGGCGTGATCCGCAAGAGAGCGCGTGTGCGCAAGCTAACGCACAGTCCCGTCGCCGTGTACTATCAAATCCGCGAAGACAAGCACGTTGTGGAAATACTGCACATTCGTCATGCGTCGCGCAAGACGCCCAGATTTTAGCGATATAACTCGATTTAGGAGTTGGCAGCTTGCTGGCGGGTTGTGCCACCCGGCATCCCACAGAGATCGAGGGCAGCCGGGAGTCGAGAATTCCGAGGCAGCATTATTTCAGCTGGCCGGAGGCCAGGATTTCGCTCAGGCGCTCGCGCAACAGGGTTACGCTGCGGAAAGTTTTGGAATAGGTTTGACCCTGAGCATTTGTCCAAAAAACGGTTGCGCTATTTGTCATGGTGTCCAGGCAGAGGCGCTGATGCTTGCCCGTAGACTCATCCGGAGCCGCTTTTCTGAACCACAGGACTGTGCCGTCTTTGGATTCTTCAGCCGCAACGAACCCGTTGTCGCGAGCGGCAGCTTGAAATGTTTGAAGCTCTTGCATAATTTTTCCAGTCTATGCTCGTTGCCGCGCGAAGGGCACGTCGCCAAGCATGCCTATGAATAAAAATGCTCAATTACCGATTACGGTCTGGCCCTAAATTCGTTGGTCATTCTCCGGGAAGAAGTCCATGCGCACGGCTTGGGCACGCTATCGGATGGGAAGCAGCGGCAATAGAAATTCCTGGAGTCTCTCGCTCTCTGGAACGGAGAGTTGGTCCAGCTGAATTCCCATCACGTTGCCATCCAGAACGCGGACGACCGAGCCAGCAGCCACAACCGGCTTCATTTGCGGGGCCAGCTCCAGACTGACGCGCACGGGAGTACCCCTCGCGAGGGTACGGCCGGCCTTAACCAGCATGCCGCACAAACTGACGTCAATTGTTTCGCCTTCCACCATGTCCGCGGCGGAATTGAGTTTCACCTTGGATTGCAGAGCAACGCGGCGGGTGCGGCGGCGGCCATAGTCGATCGTGCCCTGGGTGGCCCGGATGAGCTTCAACAAGCGTTCTTTGTCGATCGGTTTATAGAGGAAGAAGTTTGCGCCGGCTTCAAAACCCACGGACATTGCGCTGGGACGCAGATCGTCGCTGATCAGGATGATGGGCGTGGTCCGGTTCCAGGAGGAACGACGCAAGTGCCGCGCAAGCTCCATCCCATCGGGAGAGGCCATATGCAAGTCGAAGAAGGCCATCTCAAATTTTTCCTGGTTGAGAAGATCGAGAGCCTGCGAACTGCGTGTGAGCGCCAGCGGTTCCATGCCCGCGGCGGTCAAAACCTTGCCAACCATTTGGCAAACGGCTTCCTCATCATCCACGATCAAGACTTGCTTCTGCATGTCATGTGCTCCTGGTAATTGGAGGGGGTGACGCGGACCTAGATGAAGAGAGAGGGTGAAGTTACTGTGTATCTGCGGCTGGTAAAAAGCAAGAGTACTTTGTTGAAGAAGGTAGAAAGAGCAAATTTATTAGCACTTATTAATCTGACAGCGTTCGCTTCAAAAGGGAGAGGCTGGTCCTCCTGCGGCGGTGAGTGCGGGCTACGTACAAACCAGTTAAAACTATCCGGGGTGCAAACTGCGTACCTCGGAAGGCGGGCCCTACAAGTTTGAGGGAAAACCAGGAGCCAGCCAGGAATGTCTGTGCCACCAAGAGAAGATGGTGAACGAGCAGAGAAATTGGACTGGGGTTAGGAGGTGCGGGAGAGGAGGGAGGCGATTTCGATGATGGGGTTGGGGAGTTGGCGCATGGCGCGGACGAAGGCTGCGATGAGGCGGGGATCGAATTGGGTGCCGGCGCAGCGCTCGAGTTCAGAGAGGGCTTGATCGGCGGTGCGGCCTTTTTTGTAGCTGCGGTCGCTGGTAATGGTGTCGTAGGAATCGGCGATGGTGATGATGCGCGCGCCGAGAGGAATCTTTTCGCCGGTGAGGGCTTCGGGGTAGCCGGAGCCATCGAAAAACTCGTGGTGGTGCAAAACCATTTCACGGATGCGGGCGAGCGGAACGAGCGTCTCCAGAAGTTTTCCGCCGAAGGTGACGTGAGTCTTCATGGTGTCCCATTCTTCGAGGTTGAGCGGGCCGCTTTTGTTGAGAATGATTTCGGGGATGCCGACTTTGCCGACGTCGTGGAGCACGGCGCCGAGGCGAATTTCCTCAACTTCGAGATCGCTCATGCCGAGGGCTTCGGCAAGAAGCGCGGCGTAGGCGGAAACTTTTTGCGAGTGGCCCTGGGTGTATTGATCCTTGGCGTCGATGGCGTAGGCGAGCGAAGTGACGGTGTCGAGAATAGATTGCGGCAATGCGCGCGGGCCTTCGGGAGGCGGATCCTGCGCGATTTCGGTGGAGGGCAGGGAATCGGTGAACTGGCGGAGGCGGAGATAGATTTCTTCGAAGGCTTCGGGGCCGGTGGTGAAGAGGCGCTTGAGAGTGACGCCAAGATAGGCTTCGAGAACGTCGCGCTTCCAGCGGCGCGCTTCGTTGGGGTCAACGTGATCGGCGGTGGAGACGGTGTTGCCGCCCTGATGCTTCGAGAGATACATGGAAGCGTCGGCGACCTGGATGAGTTCCTGCGGCGAAGCGCCGTGGAGCGGATAACAAGCGATGCCGAAACTGGCGCTGATATTTTTTTCGCGAAGAAGCGGATCGGCGGCGACCCAGCCGCGGAGCTTAGAGGAGAGCTGGCGGGCCTGCTCCATGGAGGTTTCGGGCATTAGGATGACGAACTCGTCGCCGCCGTAACGGGCGACGACATCGGAGCGGCGGCAATTGGTTTCGAGAATCTGGCCGACGCGCTGGAGAACGAGGTCGCCTTCAAGGTGGCCGTAGAAATCGTTGACGAATTTGAAGCGGTCGAGGTCCATGAGTACGAGCGCGAAAGAGCGGCTGGCGCGGGAAGAGCGTTTCCATTCGGAAGAGAGCGCTTCCATGAAAAAGCGGTGAGTCTTGACGCCGGTGAGGCCGTCGGTGATGGCCTGCTCTTGCGCTTTCTGGAAAGTCAAAGCGTTGTGGAGCGCGCCGGAGATGAGGTCGGCGAGAGTGCGGAGGAGGAGAGATTCTTCCTCGGAGAAGTCCACCGGTTCCAAAGTTTCGACGTACAGGACGCCGTGAAGATGGTCGGCGTAGAAAATCGGAAGGCCCATGGCGGCGGCGGAGTCAGGGAGGACGGGCTTCGCGCCAGTTTGATTGTTGGGGAACGAGCGGTAGATTGCGGTTTTTCCGGTGCGCGCCACCTGGCCGATGAGGCCGGTATCGAGAGGCAGGCGTTGCGCGAGCGCGCCGCGGCGTGCTCCGCTTTCCGCCTGGATGACGAGTTCGCGCGTGGTGTAATCGAGCAAGGCGATGCCGATGTGGTCGTAGCCGAGTCCGTTTTCCAGCTGCTCGGTGATTTTGGTGAGGACTTCGTCGGGATTGAGCGTGGCGATGGCGTCGCGGGAGATGAGGTTGAGCAAGCTGAGGTGGCGGGCCTTGGTGCGCTCATTCTGGAAGAGGCGCGCATTTTCGATGGCGATGCTGGCTTCGCTGGCGAGGACGCGGAGGAGCTCGAGATGGCCTTCATCGTAGGCGCGATCGTGGTCGGAGTAGATGCAGAGCGCTCCAATGGCCTGGTCATAGGCGACGAGCGGCACTCCGCAGAAGGAGCCGGAAGTGAGAATGGGTTCAACGCCCAACTTGCGGGTTTCAATAGTGAAATTTTCGCGGATGAGGACCGGTTGGCGAGTGCGGATGATGTATTCGGTGAGGTGATTCCCGGCGGGACGCGAGTGCATGGGCTTGCGCTCACCGCCAATCATTTCGAGATCGAAATTGATGGTGTCGCGGACCGGGTCCGGGGAAGCAATATAAAGATTTTCGACATCGAAGAGGCGGCGCAGCTCTTCCCAGATTTTGATGAGGAGATCTTCCTTGTTGAGAGTGGAGCTGAGGGCGCGGCCAATTTCGTTGAGGACGTGGAGTTCCTCGGAGCGGCGGGAAGTTTGCTGGACGAGGTAGCTATTTTCGACGGCCATGCCGATCTGGTGGCCGAGGGCGAGAAGAAGGCGGAGTTCGGGGGGAGTGAAGCGGCGATTGTCGGGAGTGCCGAGGAGAAGGAGGCCGAAGGCTTGTTCCTTGGCCTGGAGACTGATGACGACGACGCTGCGGAGGCCGTGCTTGAGGGCGAGTTCGCGGAAGCGGCGAAGAGGCTCGTCGTTTTCAAGAGAGGTGAGGTTGTCGTCGCGCAAATCGCGGAAACCGAGGAGGCCGCCGAGGCGGGAGACGAGGCCGACGAGGTAGTCGTCGAGGCCTTCTTCCTGGGCGGCGTTGCAAAAGGCGTCGGGAATGCCGGCGGAGACGACGGAAGTGGGGCCGGAGGTGTCGCCGTGATGAAGGAAGAGCGCGCCGGAAGGAAGGCGAACGACGCCGAGGACGCGGTCGAGAGCCTGGGCAAGCATGCGCTGAATTTCGCCGCCAACGAAACTGGAAGTGGCGAGATTGAGATTGGAGAGCGCGAGCATGTTGCGCTCGACGCGGCGCTTTTCTTCCTCGTAGATGGCCATGACGAGGAGCATGCAGACGAAGGCGACGGGAAGAGCGGAGACGGAGAGGATGGAGTCTCCGATGGATTTTTGTGCGGACGGCAGCAAGAAGAATAGAAGAAAGACGACGCCCCAGGAAGAGAAGGCCAGGCCGAGAAGGCGATCCGCGAGAGTTTCGTGGTGGCGGCTTTCTTTCCAGAAGAGATACCCGACTGCGACGTAGATGAGGGCCGCGGGGATGAACGAGGAGACGGAGAAAACCTGGAAAGCGTTGGCCGCGGACCAGAGAGCGAGGAAGGCGGCGGCGCCGGCGGCGGGCTTCACCCAGAGTTTATGCTGCGTGTAAAGTTGCGCGCCGAGGAAGAAGCAAATGGCTGCGAAACCAAAGAGAGCGTGGTTCAGAGAGCTGAGAACGATGTTGGTGCCGATCCAGGGAGAAAGAGCCGGGCAGAGATAGTGGAGAGAGTAGAGGGCCCAGCCGACGGTCCAATAGAGAAGATAGTTCTGGCGCTTGAGGGAATAAATGTAGGCGAAGAACACTCCGACGAGGAGCGTTCCGAGAAGCAAGCCGAGTGCGATCACACTTTGTGACATTCGGGCGTAGTCAGGTCGTTCCGCAGGGCGCAGAAATTCCGAAGGCGGCGGGAAGAAGGAGTGGGTGGGTCACTCGCGAAAATATTAATGAGATGTCTCCGAAACGGAGTTACGCACACCCGGCTTCTTCTACCTGTGGCCCCGAGACCCCGCAGAAAACGAATCACTTAAGATTATGCGGCACGGGGAAAATGGGAGGCAAGGCTACGGAGGTACTGGTAGCGAAAGAGGTAGTAGGTCATCAGGCTCCGCGCTGACTGAAGCGGGAGCTGCCGAGGGCCTTACGGCGCTCGGCAGTCTCAATATTCACTCGAAACAAGAATTCAATTGCGGAAAAAAGAACATGACGAACAGAAACGAAATTGCAAAGCGCCGTGCACCCAGAATCCTGCGTACGGTTCACGTCCGCCTGGGCAACTAAGGCGCGCATCACGACTGGGCTGTGAGGTCGCGGGGCGACAGCAGGTCGCCTAAACCGATCCGACGAAGAAGCTCGACACGCACGCGATCCGAAACTGCATTGACGACCTCCGCACCGTCCTGCGACGGATCGATGTGCACACGAAAAGGTCTCCTCCCAAAGGGTGCGTCGACCACCTTCACGATGGCGTCGGCGACTGCGGAGACATCCGCATCGGCAGGCACGATGGAGCTAAAGCCCTTGAGCACGTCGTTCGCGAATCCTGCATAGGGACCGGCTTCGTACTCAGCAGCGCGCGCCTGGTCGGCAGGCGACCCAGCGTGGGCAAAGTGATTTGTTCCACCAGTGAAGGCGCCGGGAACGATGATCGAAGTCTCAATACCCCAGCGGGTCAGCTCACGTGCATAGACTACGGCTAGAGCATCCAATCCGGCCTTCGCCGCGAAGTACGGCGCCAGATACGGCGGAGTCCCGCCCGCTGCGCTGCTGCTCGAAACCCACACTACGAGCCCTCTCTTCTGCTTTCGCAACTGAGGCAATGCCGCGCGGTTCACGCGCTGAGTACTCAGCACGTTCACGTCATACAACTCCGCGAGTTGTTCCGGCGTGAATGCTTCGGCTGGGCCGAAAACCATGTGACCTGCATTGTGGATGATTATGTCGAGGCATCCCGCTGCGCCAAGAACTTGTTGTACTGCTCGATCAGCAGACTCTTGAGAACTGACGTCCAGTTCTGCTGTCCGAAGATCAACATTTTTCTCGGCGGCAAACTTCCGGGCGGCTTCGACTTGTTTCGCATTCCGCCCGCCAGTCTCACGCATCGTCGCATAAACGGTGTGTCCTGCCTCAGCTAGACGACGTGCCGTCAACGCACCGAATCCGCTAGAAGCTCCCGTGATCACGATTACGTATTTCACCGCTGCTTCTCCCTTCTGTCTCTTCAGTGAGGTCGCTATCAATACGCA
>Ga0137415_10004437_pt1 | contig 13896 bp, 7 predicted proteins | sample CZODoug3_1_1_16f_FD_183082 | JGI IMG/M metagenome (GOLD analysis project Ga0137415, IMG submission 183082) | Vadose zone soil fungal communities from Angelo Coast Range Reserve, California, USA - CZODoug3_1_1_16fungal (Hybrid Assembly) | ecosystem: Environmental > Terrestrial > Soil > Vadose... | reverse complement strand
ACAACAGGTCCGCGAGATCGTCCGCGACGAAGTAGGGCATCTCGGCCTTTCGTTCCTCGGAATAAATCAATACGGTTTTCAACCACTCAGGCCGTGACGCCGGCGCTTCTTTCTGAAAAAAGAATTTCCCGTCGATGCCGTTCGGATATCTTTTCAAAACCAACGGGCGATCTTTTAAAAACGGCAAGATGTAAGGAGCGATGCGCAGGTAGTAAAGCAAAACGTCGCGTTTGCGCAAGTCGGGCTTTGTGAAATACAGCTTGTTTAAATGTGTGAGTGAAAGGTTTTTTCCGTCCAAGTCCACGTCGAGCCGTTCACTGTGACCCTGGGCTAACTCCGTTTCGAGTTCCTTGGGATCGGAAAAAGTATTTTTACGACGTATGGCATTCGGCCTGGCCGAAGCTTCTGGTGTGGACGCATTGTCAGGTCCACTCGATTTACCAGATCGAGCTTCCTCCATGCGGCAATCGCGAGGTTCCCGATCCTCATGAAATCCGAGAAACACCGGGGCGCGAAGCTTTAAATCATTTGTCCACTGTCCGTACTTCACGCGCGCAACTAACTCAGGTTTTATCCAGCGCGTCGCTTCCTTTACGATCGGAGGCTTATCAAAAGGACAAATTGAAGTCTCTAATTTCAGAAGGGTCTTCGCCGTTTTTTCCAGCATGGCGCGATCAAAACCAGTGCCTACGCTGCCCACATATTTTAATTTCTCCCCCTCGTAAAGCCCCATCAGCAGCGCCCCAAAATGATCGCGCGATTTTCGCGGCGCCGTCCAACCTCCAATCACGACGTCAAGATCATGGACAATCTTGAATTTCAACCACAGCGGGGACCGCCTTCCCACATAGCGACTGTCGCGACGCTTGGCGATGATTCCTTCCAGATGGCGCTCCCTGGCAATTTCATAGAGTTCGACGCCAGTCTCCAGCACATGGTCGGAATAGCGAATGGTGTCCGAGGGCCGGAGCAATTCGCGCAGCAGATTTTTCCTGGTTTCGAGCGCGAGGTCGCGCAGATCGTAACCATCGCAATAGAGCAAATCGTACGCGTAAAAGGTCGCTGGGTATTTTTGTTGCAATGATTGCGGCGGGTTTGACACCCCGAACCGCGGCTGAATTTTCGTGAAGTCCGATCGCCCTTCCGCATCGAGCACCACGATTTCGCCGTCGACGATGGCTTGACGCGCGTTCAGCTGCTTCACAATGCTTTTTAATTCCGGGTATTCCGAAGTGATATTTCTGTTGGAGCGAGCGCGAAGTTCCGCGTGCCCATCTTGCACGTAGGCGAGAGACCGTTCACCATCCCACTTAATTTCGAAAAGCCAATTCGGGTCGGAGAAAGGTTTTTCGGAAAGCTGAGCAAGCGCGACAGATACCTGTTCCGGCATGGGAGCTGTCTTCGAACCATTCAATCCAGCCAGGTCGGGGATTGTTTGTGTAAGTGAGCTGGCCGCTTTCGTGGGCCGATTTTGTTTCGCATCCGCGTCGCCGTCCACTTGCAAAGGATCGCTTTTGCGAATAAAAAGCCATTCGTTCCCTCTGGAAGAATTTCGCATCTTCACCAGAACGTACCTGCCATTCAGGCGCTCACCCCTCAGTCTCAATTTCAAATCTCCTCTTTCCACTTGTGCGGCAGCAGATTCATTTCCCTCGACCTCAAATGTTCCTCGATCCCAAATATCGACGTGTCCCGCGCCGTAGTTGCCTTTGGGAATATCCCCTTCAAATTTCGCGTATTCAATCGGATGATCCTCGACATGAACTGCCAGTCTTTTCTCGCCGACTTCCTGAGGCGGGCCCTTGGGGACCGCCCATGATGCCAGTGCTCCGTTGATTTGAAGCCGGAAATCAAAATGCAAGCGGCGGGCAGCGTGCCGCTGCACTACAAAAATAGGATCTGGATTCTTGCGAACGCGGCCTTTAGGTTCCGGAGTTTCTTGAAACTTTCGCTTGCGATTATATTTCTCGAGCGTGCGCATGGTCTTCTCGAGAATGATTATAGGGCTCTCCGGGGCGCTCGTCAGCGCCGAAAAATGGAAGGAGAGAGCGCTACCAGGGTCAACCTATTGCGCCGCCTTGATTTGCACTGCAGGCTCCTAGGGACTGTTTCAGCCCTTTCTAAGGTGTTCTACTGATTGCCCACTTTGTGGCTGCAACTATCCTGTTGGTTGGGGTAGCGCAATGGCCTCATCCGTTTGGAAAGGAATGATTTCATTTGGTTTGGTATCCATTCCGATTCGCTTGTTTGCCGCGGCGAGGCCGAAACGAACCTATCTGCACCAGATTCACAAAGAGTGCCACACGCGATTGAAGCAGCCTCTTTATTGTCCGCATTGCAACCGAATGGTTGACCGTTCCGAGGTCATCAAGGGCTACGAATACGAACCCGGTAAATACGTCTTGATTGATGGCGAGGAAATTAAAAAGATTACGCCTCCTTCAGGGAAGACGATGGAAATCATAACTTTCCTGGAGCAGGGCGACGTCGACCCCATTTATTTTGAGTCTTCGTTCTTCGCATTGCCTGAGGCCCACGCAGAAAAGCCTTATCTCTTGCTGATGAAAGCTTTGGAAGACACGAAGAAAATGGGCGTCGCGAAAGTGACCATGCACCAGCGCGAAAACACCATTTTTATTCGCGCGAAAAATAATGGATTGACGCTCCACACCATGTATTACCAGAACGAAATCGCGGCAGTTGAAGGCTACGGCAAAAATTATAACGTGAAGCTGAAGCCGGAAGAAGTAAAGCTCGCCGACCAACTGGTCGAGAGTCTTTCGGCTCCATTCAAACCCGAAGCGTACAAAGATGAATTCCAGGAACGTCTGAATGAACTCATTGAAGCCAAACTGAAAGGGAAAACAATTACCGCTGCTCCAAAGGCTGCCAAGGCGCCTGTCATCGACATGATGCAGGCTTTGAAGAAAAGCCTGGCGGGTCGCGGCGCAAAGCCTCAGAAAGCTGCCGGGGCGCACGGTGAACGCCAGCGGCGGAAAGCGGGTTGACATGGGCGGAATCGGCGGCGAAGTCCGGGCGAAAACCCAGGACGAAGTCTGGACGAAATTTCAATTGGAAGTGCGCCCGGAAGTTGAAGAGCGATTTGGCCTGTTTCTTGAAGCACCAGAATCGCGCGAGGCCGCTTACCGGACAATGTGGCAAGATCCGAAATCCCACTGGTGGGTGCTGGATTATTACTTTTCTAAATGACCTCGGCAATCAGTGACTGTTAACGCAGACGTTAGACGAACCCTCCTATCCCGACTCCTAAGATCAATGTTTTAGCGAATTACTAGGAATTCCTTACAGCATTACTGGTATCACCCGATTGTTGAATTACAGCATTTAGGGCATCTTCACCTCGCGTCTCGTGGTTAAGTTCTTCAGCGCGCTGCTCGGCCACCGAGTGATTCAGCGCAGCTGAAGTCAACGGGGTAACGAGCCGCCTTCGCGTCCCCGCGATGTCCTGAAGTGGGTCAGAAGTCTAAATTAAAGAGGAGACTAACGTGCAAAAGATACGCGTGTCGTCGAAGTGTGGATTCTTGGCTCTTGCGAGTCTTTTATTGATGGCAGTATGTTTCTCAGGCTGCGGTGCCACCTCGTCATCATCTGGATCTGGCACGACGACGCCTCCGAGCATGTCGATTGCTCTGAGTACGGCACCTCCTACGACTATGGCCCCTGGCGCGACGGCGACGATCGCCGCAACGGTCTCAAATGACAGTACCAATGCCGGCGTCGACTGGAGTTGCTCCCCCGCGGGATCTTGCGGAACTTTTAGTGCGGCTCACACGGCCAGTGGCGCGAGCACGACATTCACCGCGCCTACGGCTGGCGGCTCCGTGACGATTACAGCGACTTCCACGAGCAACCATTCAGCAGTTGCGACGGCGACCATTAACGTGTCCAGTTCCGGCACGCTAAGCATTACGATAAGCGGTGCGCCCGCGACCTTGGCACCTGATGGGACGGCTACCGTCAGCGCTACCGTTTCGAACGATACTGCTAATGCCGGAGTCGACTGGACGTGCGCTCCTGCCGGATCCTGCGGGACATTCAGTTCGGCTCACACGGCCAGCACTGTGACTACGACCTATACCGCGCCTTCGACGGCAGCGACCGTAACGATTACGGCAACATCCGCCAGCAATCCCGCGGTGAGTAACTCCGCGACGATCACGGTGTCCACTTCGACGACTGCCGCTGGCACTTTGACTTCAGGCACTTTTGTGTTCACTGTGGCCGGTGTCAACAAGTTACAACGCAATATAGCTGTAGCCGGCTCTTTCGTCCTTGACGCTAACGGCAAAGTAACCAGTGGCGAGGAAAACTATATGAGTCATGATGGTCCGGCGTCGTTCCCTCCGGGTGACCTAATAACAGGGGGACAATTGACAACCTCGTCCAACGGAAAAGGAACACTCACGGTAATCACGAATAACACAGCGCTCGGTGTGAACGGCACGGAAACCTTCAGCGTCGCAGTTGTGAACAGTAAGCACGCTGTAATTTCTGAATTCGACTCCAGCGCCACCGCTGTCGGCAGCCTGGACTTCCAAACGCTGGTTCAACCCCAGGGTCCTTTCAGCATGTTACTTTCCGGCTGGGATGGCGCCTTGCCGCTAGCGGATGGAGGAAATATTACTTTTAATCCGAACGGAGCCCTGCACGTAAAGATAGATCAGAACAAGGGCAATAAGGTGTCGCCAGCAGGCAGCAACGTCGGTACGTACACTCCTGCGGATGCCGCAGGGCGCGGAAGCATATCGTTTGGGGGTGCCCATTTTGTCTATTACGTCGTGAATGCAAAAGTCCTTCGAATTCTGGAAGATGATGCTAACATTCCCGTCATTGGATCTGCATATACGGGTGTCACGGGTGTGAGCAATGCGACGTTGAAAACACAATTCGTGTTCACTGACTCCAGTAGCATTGCCGCGGGATTCGAAAACACAACTAGCACAACCTTCGCGGTGGCCGGCACTCTTACCGCTGACGGTAACGGAAACCTTACCGGTTTTGCCGACGTGGATGAAAATGGTCATCCCACGAGCGCGCCAGTCACGGGAACGTATTCCGTTGACAGCGTCGGCTTTGGGTCGATCACGCTCACCCCAGGAAACGCCCAGGACATCAGCGTTCTCGGGCTTTACCTTACCGATCCGACCATTAACTTCAGTGACCCGAACAGTCCGGCAGATGCAGGGCTGCGCGGGCTATTGCTCGGCCTCGATCCCAAGCTTTCCGGCAGCGGCGGCGTGTTGATTCTTCCTGAGTCCGGGCTTCCTGCTCCCACAGGGAATTTCGCGCTCAGCCTCCAAACTTCAAATACCAATAAGGAAACCGGCGCCGTCGCTGTTGTCACGATTGCTGGAACTAACTTGAGTGGAACAGTGGATCTCAATGACGTGTTTGGTGCGGGAACAGCCTCTGGCGTTGCGATTTCCGGCACCTTGACCGCCGATACGGCGAATACGAGACGCTTCACAGTTCCACTTACAGTGAATAGCGCAACGTCAGTCAAGTCCGTGCTTTATCAGACGAGCCATACTCAGATCGTTGTGGTCGAGGTGGACTCGCCACAATTGGGTATAGGACTCTTGGAAGAACAACATTAACTCCGCAGATAGAGACAGGGCGCGGCCAAAATTGGCCGCGCCCTGTTCTTGCTCCCCTTGAAACAATTGGCGTTTGTCATTATGTGCATTCTGTCAGCGTCATGTACGGTTCTGGCACAGAGTTCACAAACCCAGATCGGACGTGAGGCGGCAATTCCCAGGCATCTGCAGGACGACGAGGAATTCACCATTTCTTTGAATCAGCTCATCAACTACGGCTTGGAACTGTTCAGAGCTTCCAGGCCGCGACTATAGGCCTGAAAAATAACCGGCGCGGATGGCAATCTTACTCAAATCAGGCCTAATGGCATAAAATTCAGGTATGACCAAGTCCGGCTCCCGCGAAACCATGCAAGTGGACGCCGCTTACATTCGTTTTCTCGAGCAATATCCCAGCTACGCGAATACAACTTTGCTGGACACGCTTCGAGCGACCGAATACCGCCGCCTGGATGAACAGGGCCAGGTTTATCTCGACTACACCGGTGGTTCTCTGTGCGCGGCGTCACAGCTCGAAAAGCATTTCCATCTGCTGCGTTCGGGCGTTTTTGGCAATCCGCACTCCGCGAATCCCACATCCGTGGCCATGACCGAGCATGTGGAGCGAGCCCGCCATTACGTCCTGAATTATTTCAACACTAGCGCGGACGATTACGTCCTCATCTTTACGCAAAATGCTTCCGGCGCCTTGAAACTGATTGGCGAATCATTCCCATTCGTGCCGGGGAGCCGTTACCTGCTTAGCTTTGACAACCACAACTCCGTAAATGGAATTCGCGAGTTTGCTCGGGCCAAGGGCGCTTCTATCGTCTACGCGTCGCTGATAATGCCAAGCCTGCACTTCGACATGAACCAGTTGAATAGCCTGCTGGATCAGGCCGACTCTGACCGCGAAAATCTCTTCGCCTACCCTGCCCAGTCGAATTTTTCCGGCGTCAAGCATCCGCTCGACCTCGTTGCGAAAGCGCAAAGTAAAGGCTGGCGCGTACTGCTCGATGCCGCCGCATTTGTGCCCACAAATCGTCTTGACCTGAGCGCTGTGCGTCCGGACTTCGTCAGCATTTCTTTCTACAAAATGTTTGGATATCCCACAGGCGTCGGCGCATTACTCATACTCCGTTCGACTTTTGCGAAACTGAAACGTCCCTGGTTTGCGGGCGGAACGGTAAACTTCGCATCGGTCCAGGGACAGGCTCATGTGCTGTCTCCGAGTGAGGCCGCCTTCGAGGACGGCACGCTGAACTATCTCTCGATTCCCGCGGTGGAAATCGGGCTGCGCTACCTGCGAGGGATCGGCATCGAATTGATCGCTGAACGCGTGCGATGTTTGACCGGATGGTTGCTCGATGAGCTACTCACCCTCCGGCACAGCAACAGTCGGGCAATGGTGCGCATTTATGGTCCTGCGACCACCGAGGCGCGCGGCGGCACGGTGACCCTGAATCTTTATGATCCGCAAGGACACCTTCTCGATTACAGACGCGTCGAGGAATTGGCGGGGCAAGAAAACATTTCGCTGCGCACGGGATGCTTCTGCAATCCTGGCGCGGGAGAAATCGCTGAAGGGCTTACGGAGCAAGATATGCAGGCCGGGTTCTCTCTGGGAGCGGACATCAATCTAATGAGTTTCCTGAGATTGATGCGGGAGCGCGGCCACAAGAGCGCCGGATCGATTCGCGCATCCATTGGACTGGCGTCAAACTTTGCTGATGTCTGGCGATTCTTGAAATTTATCGCCGGATTCCGCGATCAAACGCGGCTGACGATCGGAGACGTGAGCTTTGATATTGAGTCATGCCGCATCATTCGCGATGGAAGCTAGTGCAGGGCGTGACCGAAGTTGGCCCCGTGCTCGACGGAAGCTAGTATCTATTCCAGTTCGCGCGAAACCTTCTTCAGTTCTCTTCGCCTGCCAGAGGCGTGGCGGCTGCGGGAGGATGAATGCCCACACCGATTTCCATCTCCGTATTTTTGGGGAATGAAACATAATGCCCGCGCCCGATGAAATGCGTGTAGATCGACCTGCTGGCGCCAAACGCTCCCATGGCCAGTCCGAATGACTGCGAGCGAACAGCCAGGCCCATGGCGATGCCGATCATTTTGAATCCCCCCGCGCCACCTTCTGCCCGATTAATGGGATCGTCTTCATGAACTGCTGCAGCCAGCGCGACCGAAACCGCCGTTGAAAGATATCTCGTCCTGGGCGTGCTGGCCTCCGCGCCGCCTTCGGCATCGAGTTTGACGGCGTCCGATTTTCCCGACTGAACGCCCTGCAGGATTGCGTTCACCTTCTGATCGAGTCCATTCGGTAGAACTAAATCATGAAAAACGAATCGCAGCTGTCCATTGTGACTCAAATGGCGGGCGGGTTCGACCTGAACAACGGAACCTCTCAAGGAAGTTCCCTGGGGGATGATCAAGCGATCTCCGTCAAAGAGAGGCCGGGAAATAATCGCTTCCACGTCCTCGCCTTTCTGCGAGGTTGCAGAACTCAGGGCCGTAACAAGGCGCGCGTGCACGAAACTTCCATCCGGAGGCGGCGAAGTCAGCGCAGCTGCGAGCTCCGGCGTGAGCGGTTCACTTCCGAATTCCAGCGGATTCTGCAATTCGGCGAAGTAGACCGTGCCCGCATCGATATACTGCGGGTGAGCGGGAAGTTGCGCGACCGCGGCATGTTTAATGCGGTGCATCTTTCCCGGTTGCTTCACTTGTTGCATCGCCGCATCCCAATCGTGCTTCGCTTGCTCGCGGGCCTCCTTGGCCTTCTCCGAAGCGACATCTTTCACGCCCTTCTTGTGTTCGTCTTCTCTCGCGGTGACGAAATTCATGCTTTGACCGGAGCCAGGTGTGACGCTCGTCCGCACCGGAATATGTCTCCCGTCCGGCAGCACGAGTTCGTTGAACTCTACCTGGATTTCGTGCGCGGGCGTGAAGTCCGCATCCAGTGCAGCCATGGTGCGTTTTCCTGCGGAAACATCCTCAATTTCCTTGATCTGTCCCGTGGCAAGTGTGCCGACCGGGATTACCAGCTTGTCGAACGCATAGACCGGTTCGATGACGCGGCCCTTGATCGATTGGCCGGCGCTCCGGACTCTGATTTCGTCGTCGAGAGCGACCTGCACAGGAGTTCCCTTCGAAACGGCAAGAGGAATCGTCGGAGTTACGACCGGGCTCGCGTCGGACGTAATCGCAGGAGCGGGCCTCTTTGTCAGCACTGGATTCGGGACTGGAGCGGGAGCAGCATCCTGGGCTTCTATGCACGCTGCAGACACGCAGGCGAATAAAACTGCGCAAAGAATACGGTCACGTATCATTAGTTCCCCCCGAGGCGAAAGCCCGCCAGTATTGGACGGTGTCAAAGACTCCGCTGGCACAATTCGTGACATATTCACAACGATATCGAATTTCACTCTTATCCATCATTAAACCGATGCGTAGAGGTACAGTAGCGTTGCACCGCCGTCTGAACCTGTTGACCCGGCTCGTTAGAGTGGAACGAGAATCGTCAGAAATCAGTGTAGAATCGGTTGTTGAGTTCGCAACCGGGATTCGGTTGGGCGACGAAGTTCTGATATGGCTCTAGTCATGCTGCGTGCACTCTCTCCGGAAGATCTGGCTTCCCAGTCGAAGCGTTCACCGCACAAATATTGTCGAGGTCCTGGCTAAAACCCGGCGCAGAAAGGGACACTCCAATGGCCGACGTACATACATTACATTCCGTCCAAGTCAGCAATTCAAACAATCCTCTCTCGAGTGAAGAGCAGCGCAAGATGGACGCCTACTGGCGCGCGGCGAACTATCTTTCCGTCGGCCAGATCTATCTCTATGCCAATCCGCTGCTGCGGGAGCCGCTGAAGATCGATCACGTCAAGCCGCGCTTGCTGGGTCATTGGGGCACCACTCCAGGATTGAATTTCATCTACGTTCACTTCAATCGGTTAATTAAGAAACTCGATTTGAATGTGATCTATATTGCGGGACCAGGCCATGGCGGCCCGGGCATGGTTGCCAACACCTATCTCGAGGGCAGCTACACCGAGTTTTATCCCAACATCACGCAAACCGAAGAGGGTATGAGGCGACTCTTCAAACAGTTCTCGTTTCCCGGAGGAATTCCGAGCCACGCCGCTCCCGAAACTCCAGGCTCGATCCACGAAGGCGGAGAGCTCGGTTATTCCATCGCCCATGCCCATGGAGCCGCGTTCGACAATCCGGATTTGCTGGTTTGCTGCGTCGTCGGGGACGGAGAGGCCGAAACCGGAGCCCTTGCGGCCAGCTGGCATTCGAACAAGTTTTCGAATCCGGCGCGCGACGGAGCTGTGCTTCCGATTCTGCATCTCAATGGTTACAAGATCGCAAACCCGACCGTTCTTGGTCGTATGACGGATGAGGAACTCGTTCAACTTTTTTCGGGTTATGGATATGCGCCCTACTTCGTAGAAGGGCACGAGCCGGACATCATGCATCCGCTCATGGCGGCAACACTCGATACCGTAATTGCGGACATCCGCGCGATCCAACACAAAGCACGGCTTCAGGGCGATACAGAACGGCCTATATGGCCAATGATTATCCTGCGCACTCCGAAGGGATGGACGGGCCCGCGCGTCGTAGACGGCAAGCCCGTCGAAAACACCTGGCGCGCTCACCAGGTGCCGCTGTCGGAACTTGCCACGAAACCCGATCATCTAAGACAGCTCGAAGAATGGATGAAAAGTTACAGGCCGGATGAACTATTCGACCAGAGCGGCACGTTAATCCCTGAGTTGGCCGAACTTGCGCCAAAAGGGTTCCGCAGAATGGGCGCAAATCCCCATGCCAACGGAGGCCTGCTTCTGAAAGATCTGGCGATGCCGGACTTTCGCGATTACCAGGTGGAAGTCGTCAAACCGGGGACGGTAATTTCAGAAGCGACGCGAGAGCTGGGGAAATTTCTTCGCGACGTTATGCGTTTGAACGCGAACGCGTCCAATTTTCGTGTGTTCGGTCCCGACGAAACGTCCTCCAACCGGCTCGATGCGCTCTTCGAAGCGACGGACAAAATCCTGATGGAACCGCTTCTGCCTACTGATGAACATCTTTCTGTGAAAGGCCGTGTATTGGAAGTCCTCAGCGAACACATGTGCCAAGGATGGCTCGAGGGATACCTGCTGACCGGCCGGCACGGTTTTTTTTCCTGCTACGAAGCCTTCATTCACATCGTGGACTCCATGTTCAATCAGCACGCCAAATGGCTCAAAGTCACGCGAGACATTCCTTGGCGGCGCCCCATCGCCTCCTTGAACTACCTCCTCACCTCGCATGTTTGGCGCCAAGACCACAACGGTTTCACGCACCAGGACCCCGGCTTCATCGATCACGTCGTGAACAAAAAAGCCGACATCGTGCGCGTCTATCTGCCTCCCGACGCCAATACGCTCCTCTCCGTCGCCGACCACTGTCTGCGCAGCCGCCACTACGTCAACGTCATCGTGGCCGGAAAGCAGCCCGCTTTGCAGTACCTCGACATGCAATCGGCCATCGAGCACTGCACCAATGGAATCGGAATTTGGGAGTGGGCCTCCAACGATCAAGGCGCCGAACCCGATGTCGTGATGGCCTGTGCCGGCGATATCCCCACGCTCGAGACTCTAGCCGCCGTGGATCTCCTCCGCCGCCATTTCTCCGATATCAAAATCCGTGTCGTCAATGTCGTTGACTTGATGACCATTCAGTCTTCCACCGAACATCCCCACGGCCTGCCCGATCGAGATTTCGACTCCCTGTTTACGATCGACAAGCCCGTCATCTTTGCCTACCACGGTTATCCCACGCTCATTCACCGCCTCACCTATCGCCGCACCAATCACGACAATTTCCACGTCCGCGGTTACAAGGAAGAGGGAACCACCACCACTCCTTTCGATATGACCGTACTCAACGATTTGGATCGCTTCCATCTCGCCGGCGACGTCGTCGACCGCGTTCCCCGCTTGCAGCGCCTCGGCGCGCACTTCAAACAGTTCTTGCGCAACAAGCTTGTCGAACACAAACAATACATCTACGAGCATGGCGACGACTTGCCGGAAATCCGCGATTGGAAGTGGCCTTATTAGCCCATGCCCTAGTAGCCCATGAAAATCCTTGTGCTCAATTCGGGTTCCAGCAGTCAGAAGAGTGCCTTGTATGAAATCTCCACGGCCCTTCCCGAGCATCCGCCCACGCCAGCCTGGGAAGGCAAGATCGAATGGGACGGCGGCCAGGCCGACATGCAGGCGCAGAATTCGCAAGGCGCGCAGGTGAAAGGCCGCGTGAAGGTCGCGTCTCGCGCTAACGCGATCGACCAACTGCTGGACACCTTATGGAATGGAAAGCTGCGCGTCGTTTCCGCTCCTTCCGAGATCGACGTAGTAGGTCATCGCATCGTTCACGGTGGCAAAGACTTTGAAAAAGCAACCGCCATCACAGCGGAAGTGAAATCCGCGATAGCGCGCATGTCCGCTTTTGCGCCGCTCCACAATCGCGCCGAGCTGGAAGGGATCGAGATCATCGAGAAACGCCTTGGCGCGGTTCTCCAGGTCGCCGTGTTCGATACCGGCTTTCACAGCCGATTGCCGCAGTCCGCCGCCGTCTACCCCGGTCCTTACGAATGGCTTGCGCAGGGGATTCGTCGCTATGGATTTCACGGCATCAATCACGAGTATTGTGCGGGGCGCACTGCACAGCTCCTCGGAAGAAATTTGTCGCCCCTGAAACTCGTGACCTGCCACTTGGGAAACGGTTGTTCCCTTGCGGCCATTCGCGACGGCCGCAGCATCGATACGACCATGGGCTTTACGCCGCTGGAAGGGCTAATGATGGGCACCCGATCAGGCTCCGTTGACGCCGGAATCCTCACTTACTTAATGCGGCAAAGTTTGCTCACGGGACAGCAGCTCGACGATTTGCTGAACACCAAGTCAGGTCTGCTGGGAATCTCTGGAATTTCCAGCGATATGCGGCAGATCGTCGCCGCGATGAAAGACGGCCATCCGCGCGCCAAGCTCGCTTTCGAGATCTTCGTGCATCGCCTGCAAACTGGTATCGGCGCGATGGTTGCTGCACTCGGCGGAATCGACGCCTTGGTTTTCACCGCGGGTATCGGAGAGAATTCACCCGAAGTGCGCGCCGCGGCTTGTGCCAATTTCGAATTTCTCGGCCTCAAACTCGACCCTGCAAAAAATTCGCAATCTCCCGTGGACCAGGAAATCTCCCCATCCGATGCATCCGTTCGCGTATTAATCGTGCGCGCCCAGGAAGATTGGGCAATTGCCCGCGACTGTTGGCGCCTCATGTCCGCAAGGATTCGCGGTCAGGCAACCGCCAACTAATCAAGACGCCGCGTTTGGAAATGCCCCGAGGCGTTCCGCGCAAACTAAACTCATACGACACCGCTCCCAGCCAAATCCTTGCCGCCGACGATTTCTGAGAGTATCAATATAATCTGTCTTCTGCGACTCGAACCGAAGCTGTTTCTGTCGGCTAAGTCCGGCGCCTCTTGGGAGCAGTCGCGGCGCCACTGGCTTCATCCCCTTCCTGAAAGTTAAATCTATTTTCCATGCGGCTGATTCTCTGCGAATCCGGTCGCAACAAAAGTGCGCGCCAACTATGCCCAAGATTCTGATCATCGATGACGATGGGACCAGCCGGCGGTTGTACGCTTCCTTGCTGGCTCCCCATGGCTATTGCCTGCTTGAGGCTCGCGACGGACAGGAAGGCCTGTCCATCGCGCAAGCTGAAAATCCCGATCTCGTAATCTGCGATATCGTGATGCCCACGATCAACGGGTACGAATTTGTTCACCGTCTCAGAAACCTTCCACAGCACCAACACACTCGGGTGATTTTCCACAGCGTTAATTTGCTGGATCAGGCAGCACGCGCGCTCGGGGCTGCCTGCGGCATCTCTCGCTTTATACTGAAGCCCTTCGATCCGCAACAAGCGCTGGCGACGATTCAAGAGGCCCTAAAGACCGACCACCTCGAGGCGCCTGCGCTTCCTCCGGCCGCAAGGCGCGACCCGATTCCGCTTCTGCTCAATGCTTATTTTGTGAAAGGCCAGAAGCTCGACGCCAGTGTTCAACTGGCTTCGTTGGTCGACGTTGGCATCGCCCTTGCTCACGCGCATCAGACCAGCCAACTGCTCGACATTGCCATGACCGCGGCGCGCGAATTGACCGATGCAACTTTCGCCGCCGGAATCCTGGGAGAAGCCGATAGTCTTGACGCGCCAACTCTCGCGCTCAGCGGTTTCGACGAAA
>Ga0137415_10004435_pt1 | contig 13900 bp, 9 predicted proteins | sample CZODoug3_1_1_16f_FD_183082 | JGI IMG/M metagenome (GOLD analysis project Ga0137415, IMG submission 183082) | Vadose zone soil fungal communities from Angelo Coast Range Reserve, California, USA - CZODoug3_1_1_16fungal (Hybrid Assembly) | ecosystem: Environmental > Terrestrial > Soil > Vadose... | reverse complement strand
TTCCTCGAAAAGGGCAAACTCAACTCTCATCACGACTGGAAGCACCGCTTCAAAGAGAACTCCGAGCGCATGCGCACCGGGGCCCTCCTCGAAGTCGCCGTCGTCCTCAAGAGTCTCGTTTCCCTCAGCCGCAGCAAGCCTCTCTCCTTCCGCGAAAAGAAAATGCTCGAACGCGCGAAGTACCTCCTCGTCAGCGAAATGGCTACGTCACGCAACACCACCGCGGAAAACGCCGAGGCCACCGTCGTAAAGTCGCTCGCCAAGGCCAAGCTCCAATTCCCCGTCCTCACCGAAAAGTTCGAATAGCTCTTGCCGCCTCCGCGGCACTTCCTTCCCCTGCGGGCAGCTTCGGCTGCCCGCTTTTTTCTTGCTGTGTCCTATTTCAGCGCGCCTTCGGCTGATCCGGCGGACAACCCCAGTTGCTCGCCTTCTTCTTTCGAGCATTGAACGGTGTTACGTTATCCCAATGTAGAAGCGGAGAACTCCCCGAGAGAAGAAGGAACTCGCTTACAAGCGAGACCATTATGTCTCGGCAGGTGAGTCTCGCCATGCCTTCCGGAAAAACTAGCCGAAAAAGAAAGCCATGATGAATCAGATCCATCGCCATCGGGCAGCCGAAGCGTTGCACGCACTTGAACGGCTAGCCGACGCCGAATCTATTCTCAATTCCCCCGAGGAAGTCACTTCCACTCAGCTCAAGAAGGTCGATCCGAGAAAGAAGCTCCGTAAGTGGGGTGTCATGTCTCTCCAGAAATATGTAAAGCGCAACCAAGAAGCGCGCCTGACCCATCCAGAGTGGGCACGCAAAGAGCGGGAAAGGGTCGATACAACTTATAAGGAACAGATTACCGCACTCGAGCAAGATTCAGCGTCGCCAAAAGCGCAGAAATTCCTCAGAGAGATCAATGCTTCTGCGTGGCACCTCAATCTCTTTTTGAAGCGAAATCCTAAGTGGAAGCCCAGGTTGGAGCATCAACTCTCAGAACTGAGGAGGTCTGAAGCTAAGGCGAGGCTGAAACGGGAAACCAAAAATGCGCAGAAACGACGCGCAGATCTCCTGCAAGGCACGTCTTCGACGCAGACAAAAGCACCTTAGCGTTCGCTGGAATCAGCCTTTCCTCATTTCAAACCGTTCACGCCATGGCTGCCGGAGACAGTGCGCACAGCAATGCCTGCCTCGCTAAGAGTGCGGGCTACCGTCGCGGCGATCTTTGGCGCGCCCGGGGTATCGCCGTGAATGCAGAGCGTCTGCGCATCAATGGAGACTTCGCTCCCGTCGCTTGCAATCACTACCCCTCGCTCGGCGATGCTTAGCGCTTGCCACGCTGCTTCCTCGGGATTGCGAATCAGCGCATCCTCAAACTTGCGCGAGCGCAACGTTCCATCCGGCTGATACCGCCGGTCGGCGAACGCTTCGGCCGCAACTGCGAATCCGGCTTCCCGAAACACATCCAGCATCGGGGACCCCGCCAGGCCCACCAGCACAACATCGCGGTTCCATTGCGCGACGCCTTTTGCAATCGCTTCGGCAAGCTCGCGATTCCCCACCGCTTGATTGTAAAGCGCGCCGTGCGGCTTGACATGAACCAGGCGCGCACCGCAGCCAGCCGCAATTTGCGCAAGTGCGCGAACCTGTTCGAACACAGAAACCGCAATCTCTTTCGGCGGCACATCCAACTCCAGCCGCCCGAAATTCGCGCGATCGGCGTAGCCCGGATGCGCCCCGATCGCCAGCTTCCAGCGAAGCGCCTGTTCGATCGTTGTCTTCATGGTCTGTTCGTCGCCTGCGTGTCCGCCGCAAGCGATGTTGACTGACGTGATCGAACGCATCAACGCTTCCTGCGTGCCGTCCGCAATCGCCTCCGGCAGCTCACCCATATCACAATTCAAATCGATTCTTAAGCCGCCGCTTTTCATCCCGAAATCAAATCCTCCGACGCCAGCAGTTCCTCCTGCTTTCTCAACAGGTCTCGCGCCGTTTCCCAGTCGACCCGTTCGAATCGAATCTCATCCCGCGGGCGCAGCTGCCCCAAGCTATGGAAATCCGCGGAAATCACATTGGCAATCTTCGGATAGCCCCCAGTCGTTTGCTGCTCAACAGAAAGAATTATGGGCTTGCCTCCCTCCGGCACTTGAATCGCGCCAAGCGAGACGCCCTCGGAAATCATCTCCCCACCCGAAGGCACCGGAACGATCGCGCCCTCCAATCGAATCCCCATGCGATTGGACTCCTCCGCTACACGATACCTGCTCTCATAAAACAATCGCCGCGCCGACTCCGGAAACCAATCACTCTGCGGACCCTCCGTAACACGCAACACTTTTCGAGGCTGCAGCTCCTTGAGTGCCCGCGCCGTCAGCCTGCGCCCGTGAATTGCCCCGCTCTCCGCCCCAATCTTTAGCGCATCTCCTTTTCGCAACGCGCGCCCTTCATGCCCGCCAAGCCCGCTCAAGACATGCGTTGACGCGCTGCCCAAAAAAAGTTCTACCGCAATCCCGCCCTGAACACACAAATAACACCGCGCTCCCGTGCGCGTCGGCCCCAGCCGCAGCGACTGCCCCGGCTTCGCCTCAAATGAACTCCGCAGTTCAACCGGTTTCCCATCCAGCGTCGCGCCAAAATCGGATCCCGTCAGTGCCAGCAACGCACCTTCCGGAAAAATAAACATCCCACCGAGAAGCGTCATCTCCAGCCCAGCCGCTCCCTCATCGTTGCCGACCAATCGATTTCCTAACCGCAACGAAACTGCATCCGCCGCTCCGGAAGCGGAAACGCCCATCGCCCCGAATCCTTCTCGCCCCAAATCCTGCACCGTCGTGAAAAGCCCCGGCTCCTGCACCTGAATCACGCCCATTCTTTCTCCAGCTCCCCAAATCGTTCCGCCGAAATCGGCGCAAATCGCACGCGATCTCCGATTGCCAGCAGGCTGAAACCCTCCCGCTCGACTCTGAACATCGCAACAGGCGTCCGCCCGATCAATCTCCACCCACCGGGAGTGGCGAACGGGTACACGCCGGTTTGATTACCCGCAATCCCCACGCTGCCCGCCGGCACCCTTCGCCGCGGCACCACAAGCCGCGGAGTCACCAGCGCTTCCGGCAATTCGCCCAGATACGCGAACCCCGGCACGAACCCTAAGAAATAAACAAGATACTCAGTCGAAGCATGCAGCTCGACGACTTGCGCGGGCGTCAGTCCATGGATAGCGCACACCTCAGCCAAATCCGGACCGAACTCTCCGCCATAGCACACCGGGATTTCCACCAGCCGCGGCCCAGGCAGTTTTATCCCTTCAAGCCGCTCGAGATACCGCCGGAGAATCGCTTCCACTTCGTCGTGTCGCAACCGCAGTCCATTAAACTTGACCAGCAACGAGCAGTACGCAGGATGAAGATTGCGGATGCCTGCAACGGGCTCCAACTCGAGCAGCCGCAGCAACTTCCTGACCTGCTGATGGGCCTGGAGTGTAATCTTTTGACCGAAGTAAACCAGCAGCGATTGATCGCTTGCCCATTGGAATCGCGCGTCTTCGCCCGCCGAAGTAACCATCCTCGCGAAAGTATACCCCACGCGCCGGTGCGCCTAGTGGGACAGGCATTCTTGCCTGTCCTCCCACGTGCCGTTCCGTCTGTCTGCTGGTCGGAGAGCATAGCCACGGTGAGGGTCAAGACGGTTGGGAACAGGCCGGCGCGATATAGCGGGCCTGCCATCGGAGACACACGTTGATTGCGGCTTCGACCGCTTGAATCTTGCCGTAAAGTTCTTGGGGACGATGTTCTGAGAGCGCTTCACATAGCGGTAGACGTCGAGGCGCGGGACGGCGAGAAGTCCACAGGAAACAAAGTGTTTTGGATCGTCGTCATAGGTTACTGACGCAACGTCGCGGATGGTGCGACTAGCATGTTCCCCCTATGTCCCCGCTACAGCCCGGAAGAGAGCTACCAGCATTGATCACGTACTGTTGATGGTCAATGGTGAAGACCTTTTTCCCATACATCTTTACTTCAACGGACGTCTCGTCACGGAAAGGCAGCCAAAAGCCGGCAATCCTTTGGTACTGTCGGACAAACTCGGCTCGATTAATCCAGAAGGACGGCTTTTTGGCAGGGTGGCCGGCGATTTTCACTACCGCGAAATCTTCGGCATCGATCCATATTTTCCCCTCGAACAGATACTTCTCCTTGCGCTTCGGGGTGGCCTCGACGACAAAGCAATGATACGGGCCGACGTCCTCTTCACCGGACAGTGAGAACGTATAGTTCGCGGTCGTGATCGCACTGTTGCGATGCTCCTGACCGGAAGATGTCTCGGTTTCGCTCTGGATCAGGCGATCAAACACCAGGTGACGCACGATCCCCGATCCTTTTTCGAAGATGTTGCTGAACGTTTTCTTGTCAGGCGCCCAATACTCCACCCGGACCATCGCCTGCGCAGCCAATTTCCCCTCCGCGTTTTTGATCTCATAGGTCCGAACTGCCGAGTACCGCTGCAACTGCTCGTTTCGCAACCGGTTGCGCTCAAGCATTTTTGCGATGACCTCGTCGCCCGTCCGACTAGCTGGAGCACTGGTACTCGAGAAAGCCATCTCCTGCGTTGTCTGGCCCGCGAAGGCCTGGCTGACCGCAACCGATGCTGCTGAACCTGCTCCCAAGATAAGAGCGATCGCGACCAATCCCTCGATTCGTCTACCGTGCCCTGTCATAACCCCTGAGTCCTCCTCTCACCATATGTTCACTTCAGTCTTTGTGTGCCATCTATTCAGTTCCCGAAGCTGAGAATGAAGCCGTCCACGCGGCGCTGGAAACCAGTGAACCTGCCAAAGAATGGCGAAGCTTCGTTGCTGTACACGTCATGAAAATTGCCGTGGTTCGTGAGATTGATGGAGTACAGGCCGACGCGAACCTTGTGGCGGGTCCCACGCTCCATGAAGGGTAGGTGCAGATGAAAATCTCGATAAGCTTGCGCATCGAGGGAAAAGAAAGTCGGGAAGCGCGGGCCATTCGGCACCCCGGCGTAATTCTGAAGCACATCGACATTGGAATAGGGAAAGCCTGTGTGGACGTCAACAACTGGACTTACCGTCAGCGACCATGGGAGGTGAAACACTCCCCAGCTGACCACGCGATGGGGCACATCCGAAGGCAGGATGCCGGAAACATTCGGGCGAATCACGGGTTGCTCGAATGGAAGGAAAATGTTGGACACGGTATTCAGGTCACCGCGCGCCCGGCTCCAAATGTACGAGACATTCAGGTCAGCGTGATGAATAGGTTGAAAATGCAGCGTGGCCTCGAACTCGTGATAGTTCGCTTGGCCTGTAGGGAAGAGGCCCAGCAGGCCAGCGGTTCCGAACACGCCCGGAATGGGATTCACCACGAACAGGTCGCGAGTCTGGCTGTAGATATAGCTAACTCGAAGGACCGCGTTAGCCCACAATTGGCGGTCAACTTCGATATTGCTGACGAAACTGCGCGGACTGGAGTCGGGCTCCAACCGCACTCGTGATGGAAGCGCGCCGGCGCCATTTCCGACGAAGGCGTTGAGATAAGGAGCAGGCGATCCGATGAGTTGGCCCGTTTCGTCAAAAAAGCTCAGGGTCCGCTGAGGATTGTGAACGAAATCTGCTTCCAGCAAAGAAACGCGGTCATAAAACAGTCCTGCTCCGGCGCGAATGACGGTTTTCTGGTCTCTTCTCGGCGAATAGGCGAAGCCAACACGCGGTCCGAAGGCCGCAGTCCGCCCCACGGTTTCGCTAGTCAGCCGCCCTCCCACGTCGATCGATAGATGGTCGTTCACCATCCACCGGTCCTGGATGAACTCTTCCACATCCGTGGCCGAAGCGTTTTGCGGTCCGTTGCTCGTGAAACTGATCTCCTCCGCAAGCGTCCGGTCTTGCCTCAACAGTTGAATGGGGTGCGACAGGCTATTGCCGCCATAAGACCGATGCGTCACATCGGCGCCAATTTTCAGCTCATGCCGGCCAAACCACTTTTTGGGAGCAAACTGAAATGTTGGGTATGCTTCAAACTGATTGGCAGCCCTGTTCCAGGAGTTAAAGTAATTGCCGTCCCAGCCTTCGGGATTCACCAGCATGTCCGCCGGTCCCTGACCGTGGGCATTGCTTTCAAACCGCGTATAGCGCAATGCGATCCTGAGCAATGCTCCTGAGCGAAAGCTGTGAAGGTCTGAGATTCCTGCCGAGACACCTTTCTGGTCGTAATCCGAGGACGCGGTCTGCGGCACGAGCGCGGTGATATTGGCGAACTGGGTGCGCATCGGGAAGACATTAACGTCTGCATTGAACACGTGTTGCGGAGACAGGATGGCCTGAACGCGAGTAAACGAATTGAAACCTTGAGATTTGATTTCGTTCCTGGGCCAGGCTAGGCCACGCACCGGGTTTCTTCTGACGTCGTACTCGAACACTTCAGAAAAGTTCACTCTGCCTTCGTCGATGGGACCCCCAAACGAGACCCGCGGTGTCGCCTGCGAGATGCCCACGAAGTGACCGTTCTTGCCGCGTAGGCTGACGTTGAAATCTTTCACTTTGTAGAACCAGTCGCTCGGAGGCGGCGTGGTTTCAATAGCGGTCAGCCCCCCGGAGAAACCCCCGTTCTCAGCGCTAAAGGGAGTCTTGTCGACATTGACCGTTTGAATCGCGTCGATAGGCACCGGGATCGAGAACGATCCCGTCACGGGATCGACCGTTTTTGCCGAATCCACCACCAACAATCCCTGATTCTCGGAAGTGCCTCTGACACTCAGTTTTCCGTCCAAGGTGCGAATGACACCCGGGACAAGGGGCAGCGCATCCCGGAACTTCTGCTGCGCCAGCGGTAATGTTTCCAACTGCGCGTTATTGATGGTTGAAGCCGGAGTAGAATTTTCTGTCGAAACGTTCGCGGTCTGTTCCTTAACTTCCACTTTTTCTACTACCGTATCGAGAGCGAGGGCAATGTCGACCACTGAGCTCTGATTCGAGTTTAGCGAAATCGTTTCAGCAAGCGGCTTGAAGCCTTGTTGGTTCACACGAAGGGTATAGGTGCCAGCGGGCAACTGCGTAAATTCGTAATGTCCCGCGGCGTCCGTAAGGGTCGTAAGAAGCTGAGAATCCTGAGAGCTTTCCCCCAGCTCCACGCGGATGCCTTCGAGGGCACTTGGTTCTGCCTGCTGGCCGAGTACCGTCACAATGCCCTGGATCGTTCCGCCCGAGGATTGCGGTAGTTTTCCCTGCGTTGTCCGCGTGCGCGCCGCACCTATGGCAACGCTCAGGGCAAAAGCCAGCAAAACGCTGAGCATTTGTTTGGGGGCTTGCCGCGCCCTATCCAGTTCTAAATGGCACATTCAACCAATTCCCTTTCAGGGCCTTTGCGAGCGGAACTTCTGCGTTCCCATCGGAACGAAGTACAACTCCGCCGGGACTGCGTTATGGAATAACCTGGCTCCTTTCTTCGTAAAGCGTCTGATGCTTGGGAAAAGCAGAACGACACAAGAAATCAACGAGCTCACAATTTGAATTGCTGCGTGCGAGCCTACGAGCGGATTCCTAGAGGCAAATCATCTCATAGAGAACACGACATTTGCGCACGCCACGAGGAGTCGGAAGTACTCTCGGGTCTGGTCAACAGGTCCTTTCAATTTTCCGAGAAGCAAGCAGGGTCATTGCCGCGACATTCTGGCGACGAGTGTTGGCACGGCGCGGCGTGGAATGAAACGCTGGGCGAAAACACTAAGTTTATTTACAAAACCGGGGATCACAAGTCCCCCGCCGTTCGCCAACGATTCCAAGGCGTCTCGCACGACATCCTCGGGCGATTGGTAAATGAAGCCAAACTTTCGATGGCCGTTTTTCGCTTCCCCGCTGTGGCCGTTGGCAAGAATCCGGCCGGGGCAGAGCGTGACCACACTCACTCTGCTCGAACGAAGTTCTTCCTGAAGCCCCAACGAAAAACTTGTTAGAAAGGATTTCGTCGCTGCATAGAGGCTCGCGTAGGGAATCGGCTGAAAACCCGCCGTAGATGACACGTTGATGATTCCCGCTTGAGGATGTTCCATCATCGAGGGTAAGAGTGAATACGTGAGTTCGACGACGGCAGCGTTATTCAGGCTCAGCATTTCCATCTGCCGCCACAGGGGTAGGTTCAGGAACTCTCCGCGGACGCCGAAGCCAGCATTGTTCACAAGCAGGTTTACTTGAAGTTTCCGATCTCGCAGTCTCTGAGCGAGGCGCTCGCCTGCAGAAGGAGAAGCAAGGTCAAATTCGAGTACTTCGGCGAAAACTGACTCGGACCGCTGCAACTCATTGGCCAGGCTCTCCAGCTTGTCTCTCGATCTGGCAACGAGAATCACATTCTGTTTGCGCGCTGCCAGTGCATGTGCAAAGACTCTCCCGAGTCCTTGGGAAGCGCCGGTGACGAGGGCAAAACTGCGATTCCTCATGTCCGCACACTCGGTATGCTTACCGCATCCTTCCTGGCGCTTGAAGCTGTGGCAATCGCGTATGTCCACTGGCGGCTCTGGAGATGATGTTGAACGGCGCGTAAGCATTGCGTCTGAAAGACTAAAACGCTAAAACAATTTCGCAGGTGCCAGGCTAGCCGGCATCTACCCACTCGGCGCCCAAAGAGCGCGCCAAACTCAGCCGCTTGTCTAACGAGTTTAGATTTCCGAGCGTAAGAAAGGATACAAGTTTTGATGCGAATTCTTCTGCCGCTTTTCGAAGAGCAGGCGGCGATAGTGGACGTAGTGGTCTTCCTTAAGATTTCTTGTGTCTCTTTGCCAGGATCGAGAATCAAAGTGCGCGTAGGTGAAGTGCAAATACACGTTTGTCGGCCATCTGGCACTGCGAGCTAGAAGGTCAAGAAGGAGCGGAAGTTGTATGTCTGAATTGCAGCAGTTCCCTACTTTGCCCAATCAGCCATTCCGGCTCGATGTCCCTCTGCACGAACTCCTGCAGCAGCCTTCGCACGATCCGTCGCCGCACCGGCCAGAATTGAGGAAAGCCGAGACGCTGCCCGCGCCCGTGTTTCCTCAATACCCGGAGTTGTTTCATGATCTCGATGAGCAGGATCTTGCCGCGCACGAAGCCGTGGTCCGCACGGGCAAGCGCCATTGGCCGGCGTCCAAGGTCATGAAGACCATGCGCGGTTGGATGTTCCCGTATTTCAAATCACGTCTCCTTCCAGGCGACTTCCAACCGATCATCGCCTACCTCTTCACCGAATGGAAATGCAACCTCGATTGCCACTATTGCTGGTCTTATGACAATCGTGTGAAAGGCATGACCGAAGACACTGCGCGGCGTGCCATCGACTGGTTGCACTCCACACCTTGCCGCGTGCTTGCGCCTACAGGCGGCGAGCCACTGTTGCGTCCCGATTTCGTCCACAAGGTCGTGTACTACGCAGCAAAAAAAGATTTCTGGGTTTACCTGGCGACGAATGCACGGCTTCTGCGTCCGGAAGTAACGGACCGCTTAGCTGACGCCGGAATTGCCACCATCAATTTTGCCGTCGATACCGTGAAGGAAAAGCCTGGATTGCCGAAAGCTTTGGAACACGTTCGCGCGTATTTCGACTACCTCGTAAAACGCCAGTACCGCTACGGGTATACGGTATTTTTCAACACCAACATCTGCCGCACAAACATCGAGGACGTAAAAGAGCTGGCCAAAATCGCGCACGACAATGGAATCTCGATCACCTTCCACATCAACGAAGCGCCGATGATGGAGCAAGATCACTTCAAGCATTTGCATGAGAACGACACCTACATTCGCCCGCAAGACTTCCCGGTCGTCGACGATCTACTGGACTGGCTCATCGACAAACAGCGCCAGGGCTGGAAGATGGTCGATTCCATTCCCCGGCTGCAAAACATGAAAGGCTTCATGCGCGGTGTCGGCGAACACTGGGGCTGCCGCGCAGGACAGAATTGGTTGATCATCCGCACGGATGGAACTCTCGCCCCGTGCTTCCCCATGTACAACGCGAAATACGATTGGGGCACGGTTGAAAATCAGAAGTTCGACCTAAAGCAACTCGCGGAGATGAAGCAAGGCTGCGAGCCGCACTGTTTTTCAACGCTCGGCTATAACGTCGCCTACTGCTACAGCGCGGCGCGTGTCATGCGCTGGCTCATGAAACAAGCCCGCAATGGCTTTCAGGGAGTGACCGGTAGTTTCGAATAAGCCGTTATCCAGCACACGAAGTACGGCAAGGAGTGGGATTCGCTCCTCAGGAGGTGTTTTGTGTCCACAGGATTGGCGCCAGCCTTAACAGGCTATCGCCCGAGCGAGGGCTCGTTCGCGACCTACAAACGCGAACAATCCCGCATTGCACGGCGAAGGCTCTATCCGCTGACGGCTTTCTATACAACGTACTCGTTGATCGTGACTCTGCTTGGCCTGCGCAGTCGGCATCCATGGATCGGGATGGTTTCTTATCTAGCAGGCATCCCGGTGTGGAGCCTGGTGGAATATCTCTTTCATCGTTACGTCCTCCACGGGCGCTTTCCTCCCGGCAAAGGCCTCCTTCGCCGCTTTCTTCACGAGCGACTCGACCCTCTTCATTGGGAACACCATGAGAGACCTTTTGACGGCTGGCATATTAGTGGTGAGTTGAGGGATATCTTGCCTCTCTTTGCAGTGGCGGCGCCCTTGAGTTTTCTGTTCCCCGTATATACCCTGCCCGCCCTGCTTGCGGGCGTTGTGCAAAGCTATGTCGGCGAAGAGTGGCTCCACTATTTCCTGCATTTCGGAAAGTCTAGCAATCACTACTTCCGGCATCTTAAGCGGTACCATTTGTATCATCACAGCCCGCGCGGGATGGAAAAGGGTTACGGGATCACCAGCGGGATTTGGGACCTTGTATTCCGTACGCAGTATCCAAAGCCGGTTCGCAACTCACTCTCCGAAAGCGGCCGCAACGGTATTCGCGTCAGGAAGATGACGCGGTCCGAAGCTTCGAGACTCTTCCGTGAAAGATTCAAGAAACGATAACTCGCAGGTTAGGCCTCGTTGCTAATGCATCGAAGCCCTGCTGTATGTTCGCTCCAATAACTCTTTCAGCCAAGGTTCGTGGCGAATCTCGCGAGGCGAACGATCCGGAGACGGCGGTTTGGGCGCGCCCGCCAGAGATCCACACGGCTAGTGATGAGGTAGGACTACCTCGTGCTGCCGGGTGACGTCGGCGCCCGCCTGGGTGTATCTTGTTGACGCGCCTACGAAATTCGATCAGCGAACGTAGAGTCTTCAAACGTTGAACATCATTTACGTGGGCGACGCCGGACGGTGATGAGCGGCACGATCCAAAAAGCGTCCGAAACGGCTGTAACCAAGCGATACGAAGCGCTCCTCCGCGTTTCGCAAACCCTTATTTCAATCCGCTCTTCGGAGGAACTGTTCAACATTCTCGCACGCGAGTTGCGCGCGGTGGTGAGCTTCTACGTCATGGGCGTCGGCATCTATGACGAGAAGGCACACGAGGTACGTCTCACGTCGTACGGCGAGCCGGGCGTCCCCCTCCAGGTTCCAAAACTCGCGCCCGAAGAAACCTTCACGTGGTGGGTGTACCAGCATCAAGAGCCCTTGATAATTCCCTCCTTAGACGCAGAGACTCGATTCCCAGCGGTAGCCGAGATGCTCAAGAACCGCGGGGTTCGTTCAGTATGCGCGCTTCCTTTGACGACAGTACACCGACGCCTCGGCGGCCTCGCTGTGGGCAGCATAGAGGCTGATGCTTATAGCAAGGAGGAAGTCAGCTTCCTCTCGCTCGTTGCCAACCAAGTGGCGCTGGCGGTGGACGACGCGTTGAACTTCGACGCGTCACAACATGCCCAGGAGGCCCTGCGCGCGAGCAAAGAGAGTTTTCGCCTGATCGTCGATTGCATTCCCGCGTTCGCATGGTACGCGGGTCCAGATGGGAAGCTCGAATACCTAAATCAGCGCATTCTGGACTACACCGCCGAACGTTTGGAGGACTTGGTGGGTTTTGGATGGGCTAGAGTACTCCATTCCCAGGATGTCGAGAGAACGCAAAAAGCATGGTTGCATTCCATCGAAACCGGTGAGCCGTGTGAAGTAGACCAACGTGTGCGCCGATTCGATAACATCTATCGCTGGTTTCGTACCACTGCTCAGCCCTTGCGGGATCACAGTGGTCGCGTAATTCGCTGGTACGGTGTTGCCCATGACATTGAAGATTGGAAGCGCGCTGAGGAAGGCCTCCGCGAGCGCGAACTCAATTTGGGCTTGGTCGTCGATAGCATTCCCGGGCTCGTTAATACTATGACGGCGGAAGGCGAAAACGAATTCGTCAATCAGCAAGTCCTGGATTATTTCGGCAAGAGCCATGAGGAATTGAAGAATTGGTCCACCTCGGGCGCCGTTCATCCGGACGACCTCCCTCGCGTGATCGCCGCTTTTACGAGTTCAATTGAAACTGGGCAGCCCTACGACACTCAGCACCGTATCCGTCGCGCCGATGGCGTGTACCGCTGGTTTCAGGTTCGCGCTCTCCCCTTGCGAAACACGGAGGGCCGTATCATCCGCTGGTATGTCCTGAGTACGGATATTGACGAGCGCAAACAAGCGCAAGACCGGTTGCAGTTGCTCCTCGATGTCACCAATCAGGTTGTCTCAAATTTGCAGCTCCACGACCTCTTGCGGGCGATCTCGTCAAGCATCCGACGCGTCATGCATTGCGATCTGGTGAGCGTCTGCTTCCCGGACTCGGAGTTGAGCAGATTGCAAACCTTCGTCCTCGATTTTCCAGAGAGCAAAGGATTCATCCGAGAGGAGTTCTTTACTTCGATGGAGGGATCGCTTAGTGGTTTTGTCTTCCGCACCGGCAAGCCCTGGACGGGCAGTGCCTTGGACATACTCCAGTTAGGTCTGAAGGATGAAGCGGCCATCCCCGAGGGTCTCAAAACCGGATGCATTCTGCCACTTGTTAGCCGGAATCGCATCCTCGGTGTTTTGAGTCTCGGCAGACGGGAGGAGAATGCCTTCAGCCAGGGTGATATTGAGTTTCTTACCCAGGTAGCAGGGCAAATTGCCATCGCAATAGAGAACGCGTCTGCCTATCGCCAGGTCGAGCAGGCTAGAGCCGCATTGGAGAAGGCTCTAGGAGAAATTAAGCAACGGACTGAGGCCCTTCGGCGGAGTGAGGGTTACCTAGCTGAGGCACAGAAATTGAGCCACACAGGCAGTTTCGGCTGGGATGTTTCCAGCGGGGAGATCTACTGGTCTCGAGAAACCTTTCGGATATTTGAATACGAGCCGACAGCCAAGGTTAGGCTTGAACTGATAGTGCAACGAACTCACCCGGAAGACAGGTCGGCTGTGCAGCAACTAATCGAACGCGTTTCAGGCGAGAGGACGGAGTTCGATTTTGAACATCGCTTGCTGATGCCTGACGGATCCGTCAAATACCTACGGGTCGTGGGCAGTCCCTCGGAGGAGGAGAACGGCTGCTTTGAGTTCGTGGGAGCGGTTACGGATATCACCGAGCGCAAGCGCGCGGACGACGCCCTGCGTCGGAGCGAGGGTTGCTTAGCTGAAGCGCAGAGGTTGACCCGTACGGGCAGTTGGGCATGGAACTTGGCCGCCAGACATAGTGTCTACTGGTCACAGGAACATTACCGCGTGTTTGGCTTCGATCCGGAAGAGGGTATACCGTCAGACGAAGCATTTCACCAGCGCATTCATCCGGAGGATCGAGAGAGGGTGCGGAGAGCAGTTTTTGCTGGAAGGGAAGACGAAGGCTCCGTCTTCGATGTGGATTACCGTATCGTTCTTCCAGGCGGTGCAATTAAGTACATTCGCTCGACTGGTCATCCGGTTCTTAACGCATCCGGCGACATCATCGAATACTTCGGTGCAGCGAGGGACATGACCGA
>Ga0137415_10004434_pt1 | contig 13901 bp, 14 predicted proteins | sample CZODoug3_1_1_16f_FD_183082 | JGI IMG/M metagenome (GOLD analysis project Ga0137415, IMG submission 183082) | Vadose zone soil fungal communities from Angelo Coast Range Reserve, California, USA - CZODoug3_1_1_16fungal (Hybrid Assembly) | ecosystem: Environmental > Terrestrial > Soil > Vadose... | reverse complement strand
GCTCCACGAGCCCCTGCGCGCAGACGTTGCGGGGCACAGCGGCCAACCACGGGCCCTCCGCCCGCAACTCGGTCAATTGGTTGATCTGGTCGAAGGCCGAGGGCAGGCGATCCCCGCGAGCCAGATACAGGCGCCGTTGTTCGTGGGCGGCATTCCACAACGCCCGGAGCGCCCCTTCCCAGGCCAGCAGGCGCGCCTCCTGCGCGGGCGTCGGGTAGAGCCGATAGCGGAAGCCGCGGCGCTGGATCACTCAGCGCCTCGACCGTACGTGCTCGGCGCGCGCGATGGAGCGCCGGATCGTCACGGCGGACACCCGGCCGGCCGTCCCCACGGAGAACGACGGCGCCCAGAGGTGGCCGCGTCGGAGGACGCGGCGCAGGGGCGGGAACTCCGCGAACGGGCTCCGCGCCGTGATGCCCTTGAACCATTGGATCGCCAGCGAGGGAGCCATCGCGGGCGGCGCCGAAAAGACAAGGTGGACGTGGTCGGGCTGGATCTCCAGCGTCAGGATCTCGAAGCCTTTCGCGTAGGCCACTTCGCTCAGCAGGCCGCGCAGGCGGTCGGCCACGGCATCCGACAACACGCGCTTCCGATACTTCGGGATCCACACCGCGTGGTAGGCGGTCTGATAGGCAGCATTCCGCGTTGTCTTGAGGCCGAGATCTGGTATACACGGAGTCTACCGCATACTGGGCGCTCCTCCCACGGCGTGAACGCCGGGATTTCCGCGCCCACGGGGGTTCGATGAAAAAGGCGAAGAAGGTCATGACGAAGAAGTCTGTGGCAAAGAGACCGGCTACGGGGAAGCCCGAGACCAGCAAGTCGTCCGCCAAGCGCCCGGTCGCCCTGAACGACCGGCCGGCTCCGCGGAAGACCTGGCAGCCGCCAGGGGAGCCAGTCGGGCTCGGCTGGCCGGCCTTCCGCTACCCGCCCGGTTAGCCCGGCCTCAGGCGGTGCCGCCGAAGCGGCCGCCGCCGAGCTTGCCGTCCTCGACCAGCCCGACGAAGAACGCGTAAAGCTGGTCGAACGCGTCGTACTGCGCCTGCCCCAAGCGCGCGACGGTGGCCCCGCGGAGGCTCCGGAACATCTGGAGCCTTTCGCGCAGGATCTTGCGGAGCGACACCGAGAGGTCCTCAGCCTCGATCGCCACGAAGCCGCTCCGCGCCAGGAGGGCACGGTAGCCGTCGATGGTCGGCACCGCCGTCGCCGCCATCCACTCCCGGAGCCTGGCGCGCTCGCGCTCGGCCAGGCGCGGGTGGGCGATCCAGTCGGTGAACCCGAGGCGGCCGCCCGTGCGGAGCACACGGCGGCACTCGGCGAGGACGGCGGCCTTGTCCTCGACATGGAGCCACGCCTCCTGGCTCACGCAGGCGTCGAAGGCGTGGTCGCGGAGCGGCAGCGCGGTCGCGTCGCCGCGGACGAACCGGGTCCTGTGCTCGAGCCCGACGAGGCGGCTCAGGCGGCGGGCGGCGGCGACGCGCCCGGCGTTGAGATCGACGCCCGTCACGACCGATCCCAGGCGCCAGGCGAGAAAGCGCGCGGGGCCGCCAAGCCCCGCGCAGACGTCGAGGACCCGGCTGCCGCGGCCGATCCCGGCCAGCCGGGCGAGGGCCTCGACCGCCGGCAGCCCTCCGAAATGGTCTTGGTCGAGATCGAGGAGGTCCTCGGGAGCGAGCGGACCGGGCAGCCGTCCGCGCTGGCGGAGGACGTCGAGGATCTGCGCCTCGTTGATGGGGTGCCGATCGTAGAACGCGATCACGTCCATGGGACGGTCCGCTCCCTGCGACGGTACGCTACCTTGAAGGGACCGGGGAGCCGTGGTAAAAACGGCCGCCATGACGCCGCCCGCCGGAGCCGGCCCCGACGACATCCCCCTCCGCTCCTCGTTCGGGACGGCGGCCCGGGTGCTCGAGCGGCAGGGGACTGGCCGGCTCACCCGCCCGCGGTCCGAGACCGCTGACCCGACGCCCGCCGCGTCCGTCTCCCTCGACGAGCGCTGAGCGAAGGCTCCGCCGGAGCGCGCGCTGATCGCTGCCGGGTCTGGCCTCAGCACCGGAAGGCGCCCGGACGAGGCCGCCCGCCTGGCGGCCCGCGCGGCGCTCGAGACGAGCGGGGCGGCGCGCGCGGAGGTGGCCCTCGTCTTCGCGACGGCCGACGCCTACCGGCACGGCGGCGAGCTCCTCGGCGCGGTGCGCGCGGTCACCGGTGCCGGCTCGATCGTCGGCTGCAGCGGGGCGGGCGTCCTCACCGAGCGCGGCGAAGCCGAGGGTGTGGCCGCGGTCGCCGTCATGGTCGTGGCCACGGGCGGCGCGCCGGCGATCAGGCCGTTCGTCTTGCCCGTCTCGGAGGCGCTCGGCGCCGACGCCGGCGCGGAGCTCTCCCGGTCGACCGGCATGGCCGGCTCGGAGGACGGCTGCCTCCTGATCCTTCCCGACCCGACGACGCTCAGCCCGGACGACTTGCTCTTTGGTCTCGGCGGACGGCTCGACCCGGTGCCGGTCGTCGGCGGCGTCGCGGCGGGGATGCCGGCCTTCGAGCTCTACGCGGCCGACGTGATCTGCGGGACCCTGACCGGCCTCGCGATCTCGATGCCGCCGGTCGTCGGCGTCGCCCAGGCCTGCGAGCCGATCGGCGAGCCGTACGTGGTGACGGACGTGGTGGGGAACGCGATCCACTCGATCGGCGGCCGGCCGCCGGTCCAGGTCCTGCGCGAGGCGATCGAGAGCGTGCCCGACTACGCCGAGCGGGTGCCGCGTGCGGGCGTCTTCGCGGGCCTGGCGGTCGATGTCGGCAAGTCCCCGCTCGGCCGCGGCGACTTTGTCGTGCGGAGCCTGGCCGGACTCGACCAGGAGAGCGGCACGATCACGCTCGCCGAGCCCGTCTTCGTCGGACAGACGATCCAGTTCCAGATCCGCGACGCGCGGGCGGCCCACGAGGATCTCGAGGCCATGCTCGATCGCACCCGGGCGGCGCTCGGCGCGCGCCCACCCGCCTTCGGCGTCTACTTCAACTGCGCCGGCCGGGGCCAGGGGCTCTACGGGGTCGCCGACCACGACGTGACGCTCATCCGCGAGCGTCTCGGGGACTGGCCGCTGATCGGGTTCTTCGGAAACGGCGAGTTCGCTCCCGTCGGCACGGAGAACTTCTTCCATACGTACACCGGCGTTCTCGCGCTCTTTCGGCAGCCGGGCTGATTGGGTCGGGGACGCCTCGGGGGAGGCCCGCCAGGGCCGGCCGGCCTGGCTCGGCCCGGGATTCCACTACATGTTGGGCAACTTGACAGTCCGAATCCACAACCTGTATGGTTGGGCCGTATGTCGGTCATCGCCCTCGGAGCCGATCACGCCGGATGGCAGCTCAAGGAGGACCTCAAGGCGTGGCTCGTCACGCAGGGCTACCAAGTGCTCGATTTCGGCACCCACACGTCGGACGCCGTCGACTATCCGGACTACGCACTCCCCGTCGCGGAGTCGGTCGCGGCCGCGAAGGCCGATCGGGGCGTGCTCGTCTGCGGGACGGGCCTTGGAATGTCGATGACCGCGAACAAGGTGCCGCGGGTCCGGGCGGCGGCGTGCGGCGACCCGCTCGCGGCTCGCCTGAGCCGGGAGCACAACGACGCCAACGTGCTCGCGCTCGGCGCGCGGCTCGTGGCGCGGGACACCGCGATCGAGATCCTCCGGACCTGGCTCGAGACCGCGTTCGCGGGCGGCCGGCACGCCCGGCGCATCGGGAAGATCACCGAGCTGGAGCAGCGGACCGCGGGGCCAAATGGAGGCCGGCACTGACGTCGCTCGAGCAGGTCGACCCGGACATCGCCAAGGCGCTGCGCGCCGAGGCTGAGCGCCAGAACCGGAACCTCGAGCTGATCGCCTCCGAGAACTTCGTCTCGGAAGCCGTCCTCGAGGCGATGGGCTCGGTCATGACCAACAAGTACGCCGAGGGCTACCCCGGCCGGCGCTACTACGGCGGCTGCGAGATCGTGGACATCGCGGAGAGCCTGGCGATCGCGCGCGCCAAGGAGCTCTTCGGCGCCGAGCACGCCAACGTTCAGCCGCACTCGGGTGCCCAGGCCAACATGGCCGTCTTCTTCACGCTCCTCAAGCCGGGCGACACCGTGCTCGGGCCGAACCTCTCCCACGGCGGCCACCTCACCGCGGGCAGCCCCGTGAACTACTCCGGCAAGTTCTATTCGATCGTCGCCTACGGCGTGCGGCGGGATACCGAGCTGATCGATCTGGACCAGGTCCGGGACCTCGCTCGCCGCCACCGTCCCAAGCTCATCATCGCCGGCGGGTCGGCCTTCCCCCGCGCCATCGACTTCAAGCCCTTCGGGGAGATCGCGGGCGAGGTGGGGGCGGCGCTGATGGCCGACATCGCCCATCCGGCGGGGCTCGTCGCCGCCGGGCTCCACCCCTCGCCCGTCGGCGTCGCGGACTTCGTCACGACGACGACCCACAAGACGCTGCGCGGCCCCCGCGGCGGCATGGTCATGTGCCGGTCGGCCGACGCGGCGGCCCTCGACAAGACGGTGATGCCGGGCGTGCAGGGAGGACCGCTCATGCACATCATCGCGGCCAAGGCGGTGGCCTTCCGCGAGGCCCAGCTGCCCGAGTGGCGCGCCTACCAGCAGCAGGTCGTCCGCAACGCCACCGCGCTGGCGTCGGCGCTGCTCGCGCGCGGCTACCGTTTGGTCTCCGGGGGCACCGACACGCACCTCCTGCTCGTGGACCTCACCCCCACGGGGCTCACCGGGAAGGACGCGCAGGAGGCGCTCGATCGGGCGTGGATCACCGTGAACAAGAACACGATTCCCTACGAGACCCGGAGCCCGATGGTCACGAGCGGCATCCGGATCGGGACGCCGGCGGTGACCACGCGGGGGATGGCGGAGCCGGAGATGGCCGAGATCGCGCGGCTGATCGACCGCATCCTCGGCACACTCGGCGACGCGTCGGTCGAGGCGTCGGTGCGGGGCGAGGTCCAGGAGCTGACGGCGCGGTTCCCGCTCTATCCCGAGCGGCTCGGCTAGGCCGGGCGGAGCCGGAGGAGGCGTCCCATGAAATGTCCGTTCTGCGGTCACACGGAGGACCGGGTCGTCGACTCCCGGGTCGGGCGCGAAGGCGAGTTCATCCGCCGGCGCCGGGAGTGTCTGAAGTGCCACCGGCGCTACACGACCTACGAGTACATCGAGGACGTGCTGCCCCACGTCGTGAAGCGTGACGGACGGCGCGAGCCGTTCGACCGCCAGAAGCTCCGGAGCTCGATCCTCAAGGCGTGCGAGAAGCGCTCCGTCGGGGTCCCGGCCGTGGACGACATCGTCGCCGACATCGAGGCGCGGCTGCACGACCGGGCCGAGAAGGAGATCTCGAGCCTCGAGCTCGGCGACCTCGTGATGGAGCATCTCCAGAAGCTCGACCAGGTGGCCTATGTCCGCTTCGCCTCGGTGTACCGGCAGTTCAAGGACATCAACCAGTTCATGGACGAGGTGAAGGGGTTGCTGAAGGAAGGCGACAAGGCCAAGGCCCCCACCCCGGTTCGGCCGAAGCCACTGCTGAAGGCCAAGTAGGGAGGGATCACGCGGACCCCGGGTGCGCGGGGCATGACCTCCTGAGATGGGTCGGCCCTGTCGCGATGAGGACGACAGGGCCGTGCGCCGAGGGTCGGCGCCTACTTCTTCTTTTTCTTCGCCGCCTTCTTCTTCACCGGGTCACCCCCCTTCGCCCTGCGGTCTCGTGTTGAGAGGCATGCTAGAGAGGCCTGGACATCCTGTCAACGAGAAAATGCTACCTGCAGGGGCTCGGCCGAGTTCGGCCCCAAGATATGGAGGTGAGCGGGGGAACGGGGATCATTGACACGCCCGGGGGCGGGTGCTAGCGTGAGCGCATTCTGGCCGTACGGGTATTCCCTTGATCCGATCCGGGGGCTCTTCCATAGAAGTGGCGAGCGCGACGCACCTCTCGTCGAACGCAGCGATGGTTCCCTCGGCGTCCACGGCGGCTCGACCAATGCCGGACCGGTGGGGGCTCACGACCGCCCAGCGATCCGGCCGGGCTCAGGAGGAGTAAGGTGACGAAGATTCTCTTCGTGAATCCGCGCTTCCCCCGATCGCTGTGGGGCTTTCAGGGCATCTCCGACCTGGTCGGCGTGCGGTCGGGGCAGGCGCCGCTCGGCCTCGCCACGGTGGCCGCGCTGACCCCGCCCCAGATCGCCGTCGAGCTGCAGGACGAGAACTGCTACCCGCTCGGGTTCGACACGGACGCCGATGTCGTCGCCATCGGGTGCTGGAACGTCCAGTACCGGCGCGCGCTCGAGCTCGCAAGGGAGTTCAGGCGCCGCGGCAAGCTCGTCGTCGTCGGCGGCCCATACCCGACGCTCTGCCCCGAGCGCTTCACCGACGGAACCTTCGACGTCGTCTTCGACGGTGAGGTCGAGATCACCTGGCCGCGGTTCTGCGACGATCTTCTCGCCGGGTCCCCGCAGCCGGTCTACAAGCAGGCCGGCAACGTCGACGTTCACCTCTCGCCCGTGCCCCGCTTCGATCTGCTCGGCAAGGGGCACTACCTGTATCACTTTGTGCAGACGACCCGCGGGTGCCCCTTCCAGTGCGAATTCTGCGACATCATCGTCACCGACGGGCGGGTGCCGCGGACGAAGTCGGTGCCGCAGGTCCTGGCGGAGATCGAGGCGGTCGCCGCCCTCGGCGGTCGGTACGTGAGCTTCTCTGACGCCAACTTCATCGGGAACTTGAAGTACGCCGAGCAGCTCTTGCGCGCGCTCGTCGATTTCGGCCGCGCCACCGGCTGCCCCATCACCTTTTCGGCTGAGATGACGGTCACGGTGGCCGAGAAGCCCCAGCTGCTCGAGCTGATGCGGGAGGCGAACTTCACGAGCGTCTTCGTGGGGATCGAGTCCCCGCGTCTTGACAGCCTGGTGGAGACGAAGAAGCGGCAGAACGTCCACCGGCCGCTCATCGAGAGCATCCGCAAGATCCAGTCCCACAACCTGATGGTCGTCGCCGGCATGATCGTCGGCTTCGACCACGACGACGTGCGGATCTTTCAGGAGCAGTTCGACTTCCTGATGGAGGCGGGAATCGCGTTCACCACCTGCGGTGTCCTGACCGCGATCGAGAAGACGCCGCTCCACGCGCGCCTGCAGCGTGAGGGGCGGCTCCTCCCCTACGATTCCTCCGAGGTGCTCGGGCACGGGAGCGCCGACCTCAACTTCGTGCCCAAAAGCATGACGCCCGCCGAAGTGCACCAGGGCTACAACTGGCTCATTCGCGCCCTGTACAAGCGCGACAACTACGGCGCGCGGCTCGCCACGACCTTCCGGCAGTTCGGCCCGAGCGCCGAGCTCGGCGGTCGGGTCGTCGGGCGCTTCGACCGGCAGCTGCTGGCGACCCTCGTCAACGTGGCGCGGTACTTCCTGCTGACGTCCTCGCGCCCGCGCCGCCGGTTCTTCGTGCGCACCCTCTGGGACGCGCTCCGAGGGCGGCCCTCGCTCGAGAAGCTGGTCGGCTCGATCGCCTACATGATCGCCCACAAGCACTTTCACGAGTACGTGACCGGGACCCACGGCGACCCGGAGGCCGTCACCAACGTCTCGCCGTTCGCCGAGGCCCCGAGCGTCAGGGAGCGGGCGCGGGACGAGTTCAGTCGGGACTTCGTCCGGCGGCTCCGGCGGGAGTTCTTTCTGGGCGCCAGCTGGCTGGCGTGGGCCAAGGGCCGGCCCCGGCGGGCGGTGGCGGTGCCCGAGGCGCTCCTGACGGAGACGGTGGGGGAGTGCCTTCGTCAGTACCTCAACGAGCTCGGGGTGGAGGTCGTGCCGTTCGCCACGGCCGCGCTGTCGCGGCTCCGAGAGCGCGCGGACCTGCTCGTGCTTCCGATCGTGGGCTCCGTCCGAAAGGGGCGCGAAGAGCTGAACCAGATCATGCAGCAGCTGCAGGACAGGGTTCAGACGGACCTCGGCCGACTGCCGAGGATCATTCCCTTCTCGCTCGACGGCGACCACCGCGCGATCTGCGAGGCCTTTGCGCGGATCGGTCTCACCTTCACCCGACGCGTCGAGCGGCTGCGCCACGCCTACGTCAACGCGGTCGAGACGATCATCCTGCCGTCCGGCCAGCTGGCGACGGCCCCGGAGGCGGCGAAGTCGTCCTGACCGGGGCGCCGCCGCCCCTGGCGACGCGGTGGGCGTCCCCGTCCGCCGCCGGGACGCGCCCTAGATCCGGGCCCGCGACGGCCGCGGATCGCCCCGCCCAACCATCCGCTGAGGCAGCGGCTGTGACAGAAGGCCCCCCAGGAGCCCACGCGGGAAGATCACGACCGACGCGATGAACGAGAGGCCCAGGCCGAGGAGCCAGTAGTCCCCCAGGGCCTCGGACAGGGCGCTCTCCGCCGAGCGCACGCCGAGGGCACCCAGGAACGCGGCGAGCAGAACCTCGCGGCCCCCGAGCGCGGTCCAGATCAGTACTTCGGTGGAGAGCGGGACCCCGATGAGCGCCGGTGAGACGAAGCCGAACTGGGTCACAAACAGGCCGCCCGCCAGCCCCGCCACGGCGCCGCTCAGCGCGAGGCTGAAGCTCTTGTACGCCGCGATGTCGAAGCCGAAGTACGCGGTGCGCTGCTCGTTGTCCCGCACCGCCCGCAGCGCCGTGCCCACCGGCGAGCGCTCGAGCCACAGCAGGAGCCCGTACACCGCGCCCGCGGCGCCGAGCATCGCGTAGTAGACCGGCGTCGTGGCGAGCAACTCGACGCGGCCCCGGCCGAAGCCGTAGTGCAGGGGCGGCACGTTCAGGAGACCGTTGAAGCCGCCGATCAGGTCCCAGTGGCTCGCCGCCCGCTCCGCGATGACCGCCGCGGCCAGGGTGACGATGGCGAAGTAGGCCCCCGACAGTCCGCGGCCACGGAACATGAGCATCCCGGCCAGCAGCGCCCCGAGCCCGGGCAGCACGGTGGCGGCGAGCAACCCCATCGCCGGGCCATCGCCGAGGGCCGGCAGCAGCCCCTTCGTGATCAGCGCCATGGCGTACGCCCCGGTGCCGAAGAAGATCGCTTGCCCGAAGCAGAGGAGCCCCGTCTGTCCCCAGACGAAGGCGAGACTCATGGCGAAGATCCCGTAGCTCATGATCTGGGCGAGCTGGGCCAGCCGCCACTCGCCGAGCGCCAGCGGACAGATGGCGAGGAGAAGCCAGACGCCGGCGGTCGCGGCGCGCGCGGCGCCGACCGATCTCATCCCCGGCGGCCGCCTGTGAGGCCCCGCGGGAAGAGACGGATCACCACGATGGCGAGACCGAAGACGACGAGCTGGGCCGCGATCTGGGTCCAGACGCTGGCGACCACCGTGCCGGCGCTCGCGATGAGCGTGGTGCCGAGCACGGTTCCCAGCAAGGAGCCGGTGCCGCCGACGAGAATCGAGAGAAACGCCGGAATCAGAAAGCCGACGCCCATCTGTGGATCCACGCTCATGAGCGGCGCCATCACGGCGCCCGCCAGTCCGGCCAGCGCCGCGCCGAAGGCAAAGGTCATGCGGTCCATGCGGCGAGTGTTCAGGCCCAGGCTGGCGGCCATCGGTCGGTTGGCGATCACGGCCCGTGCCACCAGGCCCAGCCGGGTTCGATAGAAGAGGCAGAACGTGCCCAGCGCGAGCAGCACGGCCACCGCCATGATGAAGAGCCGGTAGCCCGGATACAGGGTGCTCAGGATCGTGACCGTCTGCGGCAGGGGGTTCTCCACCTGCTGGGCGGTGGGGCCGAAGACGACGATCACCGCCTGCTTGAGGCTGATGGACAGGCCCCACGTGGCCAGGATCGTGTCGATGAAGCGGCGGTAGACGTGCCTGATCACCAGCTCTTCGATCAGCAGGCCGGCCACCGCCAGCGCCAGCGGCGCCAGGAGCAACGCGACCCAAAAGCTGCCTCCACGCCGTTGGACGAGCACGACCGTGTAGGCGCCCAGCAAGAACAGCTCGCCATGGGCCATGTTGATCACGTTCATCAGTCCGAAGATGATCACCAGGCCGAGCGTCACCAGCAGCAACGCCAGCGTGAAATTGGCGGCGTCGAGGGCGATGAGCAGGACCGCGGCCATCGGTGCCTGCCTACACGGACAGGTAGCGATCGAGCAGCGTGGCGTCGTCGCGCAGCCGCGTGCTCTCGCTCTGGTCCACGATGCGGCCGTTCTCGACGAACAGGCAGCGCGTGGTCAGCGTGAGCACCAGGTCGAGGTTCTGCTCCACGAGCAGCACGCTCATGCCCTCGTCCCGGGAGATGGCCGACACGGTGGCGGCGATCGACGTCACCAGGGACGGTTGGACACCCTCGGCGGGCTCGTCCAGCAGGAGAAGGCGTGGACGGCTGATGATGGCCCGGGCGATGGCGAGCTGCTGCTGCTCGCCGCCGGACATGGTGCCCGCGCGCTGTCGCCGGCGTTCGGCCAGGATCGGGAAGCGCCGGTAGATCGCGTCGGGCACCCGCCCGCCCCCGCCCTTCTTGCCGAGGAGCCCGAGGAGAAGGTTCTCTTCCACCGTGAAATCCGCGAAGATCTCGCGGCCCTGGGGCACGTAGGCGATCCCGGCATTGCTGACCACGAAGGGCGGCCGGCCGGTGAGGTCCCGTCCGTCGAAGGTCACCCGGCCGGCGATCGGTCGCACGTGGCCCATGATGGCGCGCAACAGGGTGGTCTTGCCCATCCCGTTGCGCCCCATCAGCGCTACCGACTCGCCGGCCCCGACCTCGAGGTCGATGCCCTCCAGCACGATTCCGGCGTCTTCGTAGCCGGCGATGAGACCGCTGATCACGAGCATGGCGGCGCTCGGGGCCGACCGTTAGGCGCGCGCCGCGTGCCCGAGGTAGGCCTCGCGCACCTCGGGGTGGGCCTGCACCTGGGCGTAGCTGCCCTCGAACAGCACCGATCCGCGCAGCATCACGGTGACTGGACAGTCGAGGCGCCGGACGAACGTCATGTCGTGTTCGATCACCAGCGCCGCGATGTTGTGCTCCTGTTGGAGCTGGCGGATGAGCGCGACGGTCGCGAGCGTCTCGGTCGCCGACATGCCGGCGGTAGGCTCGTCGAGCAACAGGACGTGCGCCTCACTCGCGATCAGCATGGCGATCTCGAGCCACTGCTTCTGGCCGTGCGGCAGCGCCGCGGCGGCGCGGGCCGCCTGCGGCCGCAGGCCGAAGCGTGTCAGCAGCTCCCGTGATCGCGCGGCGGCGCGGGCCCCCGTCCGCAGCAGGGACCAGGGGCCGCCGATGCCGGGCCGGCTCAGGAGCGGAATCTCGAGGTTCTCCGCGACGGCGAGGGTGGGATAGACGCCGGGGACCTGGAACTTGCGGACGATGCCGAGCCGGCTGATCGCGTGAGGGGGGCGGTGGGTGATCTCCGCGCCACGAAACCACACGGTTCCCGACGTCGGCGAGAAGGCGCCGGTGATGACGTTGAAGAGCGTGGTCTTGCCGCATCCGTTGGGGCCGATGATGCAGCGCAGCTCCCCCGCCCCGATCGACAAGGTGACTCCGCGCAAGACGCGGAGGCCGCCGAAGTCCTTGGTGACTTCGCAGACCTGGAGGAGCGGTCGTGTCACGGGACGACGTCAGACCGAGCGGACGCGATCGGCCGCTCCACCTCCTTCGCCTCCGTGGCCGGCGGGGGAGGTGGAGGGGTGCCGGCGACCCCGGCTCACGCCCGGTCGCCGGCGCGGTGTTCGGCGGACACCGTCACGTCTTGCACTGGTTGGACGCCTTGACCAGCCCCAGATCCTTCAGCAGCGTCTGCTGCTGGTTCCGCGTCTCGGCGATGACGACGTTGAGATCGGCGTGACGGTCTTCCGTTCGCAAGCGCACCATCCCGTTGCCGGACTCGAGCGAGAAGCCGGTCACCGCGTCGATGATCTTCTCCTTATCCACCGCACCGGCGCGCCGGACGCCCTCGATGAAGAAGCGGGCCAGCATGTAGTGAGCGTCCACCGTATTGCTCACGATGGCGCGGTCGCCAAAGCGCTTCCTGACCTTGGTCACGAAGGCCCGGGCCTCCGGCTTGTGTAACGTGCTGATAAAGTTGGCCACGGTCACGATGCCTTCGGATTCGTCCCTCGTCAGGCCCGGGATGTAGTTCTCGCTATAGCCGAGCCACGCCAGCTTGGTTTTGGTCTTCCCTCCTGCGGCGACGAACTGCTTCACGAAGGTGATGGCGTCCGCCCCCACCACGTCGAGCACCAGGACCGTCGCCCCCGACTGCTCGATCTTGCGCACCGTGCTGGTGAAGTCCTTGACGCCGAAGGGGGTGTACTCCTCGCCCACGATCCGGCCGCCGGCGGCCTCCGCCGCCGTGCGGACCGCCTCGTTCATCTTCCGCGGCCACACGTAGTCGCTGCCGAACAGGTAGAAGGTATCGCCGTAGTTCTGCCTGAGAAACGGGACGAACGGGCTCACCCACTGGTCCGGCAGCCCGCTGTAGCAGATGATGTAGCGGTCGCACACGCCGCCCTCGTAGTCGGTGGCATAGAACAGCGGCGTCTTGAAGCGATCGATCGTGGGCTGGATGGCGTCGCGGTTGGCGCTGGTCACCGGGCCAAAAATGGCGACGACCTGGTCACGCTGGATCAGCTCGCGGGCGCGCTCCACCGCGGTCTTGGGGTCCGTCTTGTCGTCGGCGATGACCTGCTCGAGCCGCCGCCCGAGCACGCCGCCGGCGTCATTGGCCTCCTCGATCGCGAGCTGCGTACCCTGGACGCCTTGCTGACCGAGGTTCTCGAGGCCGCCGGACAGGGGTTGGAGCGCGCCGACCTTGATGGAATCGGCCGCGCGCACGCTGAGCGGAAGACCGAGCCCGAGCAGGGCGGTGCTGGCGGCCGCGCCCTGCACCCAGCGCCGGCGCGACGGGGAAAACGGTCTGGCGGTGGTTCGAACGCTCCACATGGCCTCATCTCCCTTGTGCGTGAAGGCGTGCGGCCCGGACCGCGGCTGGTCCCGGCCCCGGCCGGACTCAGACTCACGCCGCGATGCGGTTCTCGAGCGGCGCGCCGTGGAGGAGCGCGGCGGCGACCTGCGCGCTATCGACGACGATGCCGAAGTGGGTGGCGATGTCGTAGAGCGATGATTCCTGTTCGCGCGGCCCGGTCGCCGCCACGCAGTCCTCCGGAACGATCACCTGGTAGCCGAGGAAGAAGGCGTCGTGTACCGTCGAGCGCACGCAGATGTTGGTGACCACCCCGACGATCACCAGCGTGTTCACCTGGAGGTCGCGCAGTGTGAGGTCCAGATCCGTGCCGAAGAAGGCCGAGTACCGGCGCTTGACGATGTAGACGTCCTCGGGCCGCGGATCCAGATCCTCGATCACCCGGGCGCCCCAGCTCTCTTCGAGGCAGTGCGGCGTGCGTTTGAGGAACTCGCGGTCCTGCCGAACATTCCGGCGGTGCGTGTCGACGACGAAGAGGATTGTGGAGCCCGCCCGTCGTCCCGCGTCGATGACCCTCTGCTGCGGCGGCACGAGGCGTTCGGAGCCGGGCAGCATCATCGCCCCGCCCGGCTTGCAGAACTCGTTGAGCATGTCGATGACAACGATGCCGGTGCCCCGTGGGTCGATGAGGACCTCACGCTCCAGCTTTTTGGCGGAAAAGACGTCGACGGCCATGGCGGTCCTCCCCAGAAGCCCGATCCGCTTCCCGCTGCGATTATTGACAGCCCGGACGACCGTGTCAATTTCGGCCTGCCGCCCGGCGCGCCGAACGGTTCGGCGGCCCAGATCCGCGGCAAGCAACGGGAGAACGGCCGACGAGGTCGGGCACGGGCGGACCTGGCTCGTGCCGGCGCGGAGGGAGCGGGTCAGGACGGTCGAGCGGGGCAGGGACCGACCAGGGCTCCGGGGGCCTTCGCATCCGCATCAGCGCGCAAGCCGATC
>Ga0137415_10004432_pt1 | contig 13905 bp, 9 predicted proteins | sample CZODoug3_1_1_16f_FD_183082 | JGI IMG/M metagenome (GOLD analysis project Ga0137415, IMG submission 183082) | Vadose zone soil fungal communities from Angelo Coast Range Reserve, California, USA - CZODoug3_1_1_16fungal (Hybrid Assembly) | ecosystem: Environmental > Terrestrial > Soil > Vadose... | reverse complement strand
CGGTGCTTGCGGGATTCTTCGCGAGGGACTCGAGCCACTGGCGGGCATCCCGTGGCAGCGCGGCCAATGCGGCGGCGGCGGGTCCGGCGGCCAACGCCAGCACCCACGCGCATTCCACGCGTACCCGCTCGCGCATCAGTCCCGCCTCGCTGAACAGATAGCGGACCGCTGCGAGCTTTCCTGCATAGCGGCCGTCGAGCGGAGAGAGCGCGTCAATAGCGGTGTCGGGCATCGGCGGAGGGTGTACTCGGTGTTAGACTGTGCTTCGTTTCACATGGCGATATTACCGTAAACAATCCAAACCCGGCGGAGTAAGGCGCGATGACCACCGCACCGCGCGTCGAGCATGACAGCATGGGCCCGCTCGACGTGCCGACGACCGCCCTCTGGGGCGCACAGACCCAGCGGGCCATTCAAAATTTTCCGCCGAGCGGCCTCAAGATGCCGCGCACATTCATACGTGCGCTGGGGCTCATCAAGCATGCCGCCGCCGCCGCCAACAATGAGCTGGGCGATCTCCCCAAGCCGATGGCGCTCGCCGTGCAAGCCGCGGCGCTGGAAGTAGCCGAGGGTCGCTACGACGATCAGTTCCCCGTGGATGTGTTCCAGACGGGCTCCGGCACCAGCAGCAACATGAACGCCAACGAGGTCATCGCGACGCTGTCGTCCCGTGCGCTCCAGGCAACCGTACATCCGAACGATCATGTGAATATGGGACAGAGCAGCAACGACGTGGTGCCGACGGCGATTCATCTCGGTGCGGCCCTGCTTCTCACGGAGCATCTGTTGCCGGCGCTCGAGCGCTTGAGCGAGGTGCTCGCGGCGCGTGCGGATGACCTCAGCGATGTGGTCAAGACAGGCCGAACCCATCTCATGGATGCGATGCCCATTACGATGGCGCAGGAGCTCGACGGTTGGCGGGCTCAAATCGACAAGGGCGCGATGCGACTCAAGTCCGTCCTGCCGCGCCTGCTCCAGCTGGCGCAGGGCGGCACGGCGGTCGGCACGGGCATCAACGCCCGGCCGGAATTCGGCGCGGCCGTGGCGCGGCATCTCGCGGAACGCACGAAACTCGCGTTCGTCCCGAGCGACAATTATTTCGAGGCGCTGTCCTGTCAGGATACGGCGGTTGAATTGTCGGGCCAGCTCAAGGTGCTCGGCGTGAGCCTCATGAAGATATCGAACGACTTGCGCTGGATGAACAGCGGACCGCTCGCGGGATTGAGCGAGATCGCACTGCCGGCGTTGCAGCCCGGAAGCAGCATCATGCCGGGCAAGGTCAATCCCGTGGTTCCCGAGTCCGTGACGATGATCGCCGCGCAGGTGATTGGGAACGATGCGACCATCACCGTCGCCGGCCAGTCGGGCAACTTTCAGCTCAACGTCATGCTGCCGGTCATCGCCTACAATTTGTTTCAGAGTCTGGAACTGCTCGGCATCGGCTGCCGCAATCTCGCCGATCATGCGCTCTGCGGTTTCACGGTGAACCGCGAGGGGCTGGGCGCGGCGCTCTCGCGCAATCCGATTCTCGTGACGGCGCTCAATCCCGTCATTGGCTATGAGAAGGGTGCGGCGATCGCCAAGAAGGCCTATGCGGAAGGCCGCGCCGTTCTGGATGTCGCAGCGGAAATGACGGGCCTCAGCCGCGCGCAACTCGAGCGGCTGCTCGATCCCCTGGCGCTCACGCAAGGCGGAATCCAGGGCGTGGGCCCGCCCGGCACGGCGTCGCCGGGTTCTGCGGAGTCGTCGGGTTCTGCGGGGTCGCCGGGTCCTGCGAGATCGCCGGGTCCTGGGTCGTCCAGCCAGTGATGGATCCGCTCTTCGATAAAGCGCACATTCGCGAAGCCCTTGCGCCCGGTCCATCGGGTCCCGAGGATGATATGCAGTGGTTGGTCGGCGCGACTCCCGATGTGCTGAACCGGGTCCGGGCGGCGCTGCCGGCGGCGCGGATTCCGGCAGCGGTGCTGGTGCCCTTGGTAGAGCGCGAGGCGGGTCTCACGGTGCTGCTGACGCAGCGCGCGACGACGCTCAAGGACCACGCCGGGCAGATCAGTTTTCCGGGTGGACGTATCGAACCGGACGATGCCGATGCCTGGCACGCCGCGCTGCGCGAATCTCATGAGGAAACCGGCCCCACCGAGAATTTTGTGGAATTCGCGGGCTATCTGCCCGATCACTGGGTGGGAACCGGCTATCTCGTCACACCGGCGGTGGGGTTCGTCAATCCTGCCTACGAACTGCGTATTGCCACGGACGAGGTGCACGATGTGTTCGAGGTGCCCTTGAACTTCATTCTGGATGAGGCGAATCACATGCCTCGCGAGCGCAACCTGGGCGGCGTGATTTTTCAGGTCTATGACATCCCCTATGGAGATCGCATTATTTGGGGGGCCACGGCCGGCATGTTGCTGACCCTGCGGCGCCAGCTGCAGGCGCGTGCCGGGTGAATGTGTCCCGACCACCATGACAGCCCGGCTGCTCGATCTCCTCGCAATCATGGAGCGCCTGCGCGGCGTGGACGGCTGCCCGTGGGACCGCGTACAAACATTTGCGAGCATCGCCCCCTACACCGTCGAGGAATCCTACGAAGTCGCCGATGCCATCGAGCGGGGCGACATGGCGCATCTCAAGGACGAACTCGGCGATCTTCTCTTTCAAGTGGTCTTCCACGCGCGAATCGCGGAGGAGGGCGGTCATTTCGACTTTGATGCGGTGACCGCGGCGATTTGCGACAAGTTGGTGCGGCGCCATCCCCACGTGTTCGACGGACCGTCGAGCGCCATCGAGGGACCGGTGACCGCGGCGATTCAAAGCGCTGCCTGGGAAGAGATCAAGGCACGCGAGCGCGGGGCCGCGGCCGCGCGGCTCGAGCAGGCGCGGCGGTCCGCCGCGGAGGCGCAGGCCGCCCGCGGGCGGGCGCAGCAGGTGGACGCGCGCGAGCAGCCCCGCTGGCGGGAATGGGTGGAGAAGGAGAAGCGCGTCCACTCGCTCGACGGCGACCGGCGGATGGCCGAGCAGGCGGTGACGGTCGCCAAGCAGGAGTGCGAGCGGCTCGACCGGGAGATGGCGGAGGCCCTCAAGGCGCGCGACCAGCTCGACGCCCTGCGGACCGAGCTCGAGCCGATCGAGCGGCTGAAGCGTGAGCAGGCCAAGCTCGAGCACCTACAGAAGGAGGAGACGGCCCGTCGCGCCGACGAAGGGCAGCTGGCGGAGCTGATGCGAACCATCGTGGCGCTGGACCGCCGCATCACGGAGCTGGCGCCGGCGAGCGAGGCGCTCGCCGGCGTGGAGCGCGAAGCGGGGGCGCTCGGCGAGCGGCTCGAGCTCGCCGAGCGGGCGGCCGAAGAGCAGCGGGCGGCGTGGGTGCGGGAGAAGGAATACGCGACCACACGCCGCGCCGATCTGCTGAAGCAGTACGACGAGGTGAAGGAGCAGCGCGACAAGATCGAGCAGCTCGGGCCCGAGGGGACGTGCCCGACGTGTCGCCGGCCGCTCGGGTCCGAATACGCCGAGGTGCTGGGCGTCCTGGACCGCCAGATGCAGGCGATCGTGGAGGACGGCAAGTATTTTCGGCAGCGGCTCGAGCAGCTGGCCCAGCCGCCCGCGACGGTGGCGGCCGCAGAGACGGCGTGCGACGCGTTGCTGGTCGAGAGCCGCCGGGCGAGCGAGCGCGCCGGCGAGCTGCGCGCCCAGCTCGAGGAGCGCGATCGCGCCGTGGCGCAGCGTCGGGGCCTCGAGACGCGGGCGCGAGTGCTCGACGGCCTGATTCGGACCCGGCCCACGGGCTACGACCGGCACCGACACGACACGGTCCGCGCCGAGCTCACGAAGCTCGAGCCCGTAGCGCTCGAGGCGGCGAAGCTCGCGGAGCGGGCGAAGCGGGCGGAGATCTTGGTCAGGGAGGCTGAGCTGGCGGAGCAAGCGTTGTCGGTGCACGAGCGCCGCGCCCGCGAGCTCGCGACCGCCGTGGCGGCGGAGCAGTTCTCGGAGCAGGCGTTTGCCGCGGCGCGCGAGCGGCACGACCGCGCCGCGCGGACGCTGCGCGAAGCGGAGCTCGCCGTCGCGGAGACGCGTGGAGAGCTGACGGCGGCCGAGGCGGGCGTCCGCGAGGTGCAGCGCCGCGAAGCGGAACGCGCCGTGCAAGAGCGCCAGATCGGGGAGCTCAAGGTCCGGCTCAAGCTCCATCACGAGCTGGACCGCGCGTTCGGCGACCTGCGGGCGGAGCTGAACGCCGCCATGCGGCCCGAGATCGCCGAGCTCGCCTCCGGTTTTCTGGCCGATTTGACGGACGGGCGGTATGAAGCCGTGGATCTGAACGACGATTATGTGGTCACGATCGTCGACGACGGCGTGTCGAAGCCGGTGATCTCCGGGGGCGAAGAGGATGTGGCGAACCTGGCGCTGCGCCTCGCGATCTCCCAGATGATCGCCGAACGGGCCGGCCAACCGCTGACGCTGCTCGTGCTGGACGAGATCTTCGGCTCACTGGACGACAGCCGCCGCCAGCACGTGGTCGGCCTGCTGCGGCGGCTGGCCGACCGCTTCCCCCAGGTCGTGCTGATCACCCACATTGAGCAGGTGCGCGAAGGGCTCGACCGCGTGATCCGAGTCGACTACGACGCCGCGCAGGGCACGAGCGTCGTGCGCGACGACACCGCAACCCTGGGAGCCGCCGATGCGGGCGTGGCTGCCTGAGCAGCAGATTTACGGCCCCGAGCCCGCGACGGAGCGGGACATCGCCGGGCTGAACCGCGTCTTCGCCGACGCGTTCACCGACCGTTACCGGCGCGACGGGCTCGTCGGCGTGCGGGTGCCCTACCTGAATCCCCAGGTGTGGCGCTACGCCCTGCTCGACGCCGGCGCCGGCGCGATGCTCTGGCGCGACGAGTCGGGGCACATCGTGGCGTTCAACGTCGCACACCGCTCGGGGACCGAAGGCTGGATGGGCCCGCTCGCCGTACGACCCGATCGCCAAGGTGGCGGTGTGGGGAAGACGATCGTCCGTACGGCGGTCGACTGGCTGCTCGAGCAGCGGGTCGTGACGCTCGGCCTCGAGACCATGCCGCGCACCGTCGAGAACATCGGCTTCTACGCCCGGCTCGGCTTTGCCCCGGCATACCTCACTGTCACGATGACCAACGACATCGCGACGCGCGGCCACGCGGCGCCGGCGCTGCTGTCGCAGCGCAAGGGAGGCGCCGCGGAGGCGGCGCTCGAGGCCGCCCGGCGGCTGGCGCACGAGCTCGCCGCCGGATTCGACTTCACCCGCGAGGTGCTCCTCACGGCCGAGCTCGGCCTGGGCGACGCCTCGCTGCTCGACGGCGACGACGGCCTGAACGCGGTGGTGCTGTGGCACGCGGCGCCGCTCGCGGAGGGGCGACCCAAGGACGAGGTGCGCGTCCTCAAGCTCGCCGCCCGCGACATGCGTGCGTTCGACGCCGCGATCGCGGCGACGGAGGCCGCCGCCGCGCGGCTCGGCATCCGCCGTGTGGCGATCCGCTGCCAGACTCGGTTCGACGAGGCGTTCCGCCGCCTGGTCGCGCGCGGCTACCGCGTCCGCTGGACCGACCTGCGCATGACCTACGAGGGCTATCCCGAGCCGCATCCCACCGGAGGCGTGCTGTTTTCCAATTGGGAGATCTGAGGCTGACCGTCGGCCTCGTCATCTTCGCCCTCACGTATCTCCTCATCGCCGTTCAGCGGCTGCCGTTCGTGCACCTGAACCGCCCGGCGGCGAGCCTGGTGGGAGCGGTCGCGATGGTCGTGTTCGGCGTGCTGCCCCTCCCGGACGCGTACGCCGCCGTCGACTTCGACGTGCTGGTCTTCCTGCTCGGCATGATGCTCATCGTCGGCTACCTCGAAGTGGGGAAGTTCTTCGAGTGGGCCGCAAGGTGGGTGCTCAGGCGTGTGGGGACACCCGAGCGGCTGCTGCTCGGCGTCGTGGTGGGCGGCGGTCTGCTGTCGGCGTTTTTCGTGAACGACACGATTTGCCTCGTCGTGACGCCCGTGTTGCTCGCGGCGCTCGGCCCGTTACGGGTGCGGCCCAACGCGTACCTGATCGGGCTCGCGATGGGATCGAACGTCGGGTCGGTGCTGTCGGTCACCGGGAACCCGCAGAACATGCTCGTCGGGATCTGGAGCGGCGCGACGTTCGGCGCGTTCCTCGTCCACATGCTGCCCGTGGCGCTCGGCGGCCTGGCAATCACCTACGGCTACCTGCGATGGGCGTACCGCCGCGAGCTGCGCGAGCCGTTCCGGGAGCGGCTCGAGGCCGTGCCGGTGACGCTCGACCGACCGCTCGTGACGCGCGGCCTCGCGATGTTCGCGGTCGCCGTGGTCGGGTGGCTGGCCGGCGGGTCCCTGCCGCTCGTCGCGATCGGCGCCGGAGCGCTCATGGTGCTCGTGGCCCAGCGCGATCCCGCGTACGCGATCGAGCGGGTGGACTGGAGTTTGCTGCTGTTCTTCGCGTCGCTGTTCGTGGTGATGCGCGGCTTCGAGCAGACGGGTGCCGTCACGTGGATCGACCGGCACGCGCTCGGCCTGGTCGAGAGCGGCTCGCCCTGGCGCGCCGCGACGGCGGTGAGCGCCGTGATGGTTACGCTCTCGAACCTCATCTCGAACGTCCCGGCGGTGATTCTGTGGCGCAATACCGTCCCCCAGCTCCCGCACGCGGAGCTGCTGTGGCGGGTCGTCGCGATGAGCTCGACGTTTGCCGGGAATCTCCTGCTCATTGGCTCGATGGCGAACCTGATCGTGGTGGAGAGGGCCGAGACGCGCGGCGTCCGGATCGGGTTCGGGGAGTATGCGCGAGTCGGGGTCCCGGTGACGCTGCTGACGCTGTCGTGGGGGATCGTGGCGCTGGTGGCGACGGGCTGACGTACCTCAGCGCAGGCAGGCGATTCGGGTTGTGGCCACGACCATGTCATCGAACCATACGCTGCTCGGGGTCGGGTCGGTGACGTAGTTTTGCGGCCAGAAGTAGTTCAGCTGCAACGTCGTGGTCGTTCGGAACTGGATGTCGAGCGGGCCGGAGGATGTGCTTGCGTAGTTGCATTGCGGGCCGTCGGCGCCGGCGGGGCAGAAGTGGTCCTGCACCCAGTATCCGACGCCCGCGGTCTCAGGAAAGGACTGAACGAGGACGTCGTTCTTCCACACTTCCAGCGCCGCGCTCGCACCCGACCCCATGTCGCTGTTGAGCTTGGCGTGGACCTCGACGCAGTCCCACGCGTTGTCGTCGGCCGTGAAGGCGTTCCGGCTGGCGAGCGCGTTGCCCCAGTAGGAACCCGCGCAGTTCGAACAGGTGTGCATCTTCATCCAGTAGTTGTAGAAGTCGAAGCGCGGGTTGGCAGCGCCGATGCCCCAGACGGGTTCGAGGGCGAAGGAGACGTGGTCGTTTCCGTTGGGCTTTTCGCCGGCGTGCGGGTAGGGGTAAGGGTTGTTGTTCACGTCGCCGCCGAACCAGACGCCGCTGTGGTGCCACGGTGCGCTCGGTTGGTACTTGACGTACCAGCGCACGAAGTATTCGTCGTGACCGGGTAGGAGCAACTTGTACAGGTCCGTCGCGCTGGCCGCGCCTCCGGCAGTGAATTTCAACGAAGCCGCGCCGCAGCTCGCGGCCGGCCGGTCGGCGACCAGCGCCATACCGGCATCGTTGTTGTGGCTGTCGTACCGCGCCGTCACCGCGGCTACGGAACCCTCCTCGAAGTTCTCCGCCCACACCACCGCTGGATCGCCGGCGATCCCCCGATCACAGGGGTACCGATCTGCAAGCGTAGACCCGGCGACAGCGGCAGACCCGTTCGAGTCCGCGCAGGCTGCAAACCACAGGGGGGCCGCGCGCATCAGGAGGCGAGTCTTGAGTATCGTCTGCCAGGTATTCACCGAGCCTCCTCAAAGGGGTCGCCGCGTTGCGCCGGAGTCCGGCCACCCACGGTGAACCTCACAGCGTCGGTGCGCCGGTGACGCTCCTCACGCGGACGCGGGGCGCCGGTCCCGCTGGTGGCGCCATGTGGCAAGAACCAAGCGCCTGCTAGAGCCCAACTTGCAAGCCCACCGCTTGCGCGCCGCCGCCCCGACCGATCATCGTCGTGGGCGCGACTCCTCGACGAGGCGCTGGAAGCGTGGATAGGAGCGCAGCGCGTCGAATTCCGGCGAGCGGAGGAAGAACCCAAGTCTCCCGCTGCGCGGACGAATCCGCTCCAAGACTTCCAGCGCTCGCTCATGATCTCCGAGTGCCACCAGGGCCGCTGCGGCGTGCCTCCCGTAAAACAGATTCAGATCGGCCCGGTCACCCGCTTCCGTCAGCAGCCGGTTGACGCGCACGCGGGCGGCGAGCGTGTCACCGGCGCGCACATCCAGGAGGGCGAGCACCGTCTGCTCGAACGAGGGCTCGCCCGGGGCGATCCGCAGCGCCGTCTCGGCATCGGCCCGCGCCCCCGCGCTGTCGCCGAGGTAGAAACGGAACAGCCCGCGCATGGCATACCCGTCGTGGAAGCCGGGATCGATCGTCAACGCGCTGTCCGTCCAGCGGCTGGCCTCCTGGTAGCGCCGCTCGAGGAAGGCCGCGTCCCCGAGAAGGATCATGGTGATCAGCGACGCCGGATCGAGCTCGAGGGCATGCAGCAGCGCCCGGCTCGCGGCTGCGTCCTCTCCGAGCTCCCGCAGCGTCGCGCCGTAGAATGTGAACGCTTCGGCGCTCTGGGGATCGAAGACCGTGGCGAGCCGCATGGCCTCTCTCGCCCGCGGCGGGTCGACCGATCGCAGCAGGTTCCCGCGGGCCAGCCATGCGTCCACCGCAGTGGAGTCTGATCGGAGCACGCGATCAGCGAGGGCGAGCCCGCGGGCCAGCAGACTCTCGGCCGACACACCCGGGTACGACCAGCCTCGGTTCACGAAGAACCCGTACACGTAGGCGATGCGGCCAAGCGCGGCCCCGAATCGCGGGTCCAGACGAAGAGCTGCCTCGTACTCCTCTACGGCATGCGCCTCCGCTCGCGCCGTGCGCTGGGCCAGATAAAAATTGCCGCGCAAGAAATGGTCGTATGCGCCCGGTTGGCGCGTCGGCCGTGCGGCGAGCAGCGTCCGCTCGGTAGGGAGCAGCCGGCCAGCGACGGCGGCGGCGACGGCGCGGGCGTTCTCCTCCCCAATCGAGAGCAGATCGCCACTGCTGCGGTCGAAGACATCACCCCAGACCTGCAGCCCATCGGCCGCGCGCACCAGCTGCACCGTGACGCGCAGCCGGGGGCCGGCTCGGCGCACACTCCCGCTGACCAGGTAGGCGACGCCGAGGGTCCGCCCGAGCACTGCGGGATCCTCGGCGCCCCGTTCCCGGAACCGTTTCACGGCGTTGCGCGACTTGACGGTGAGGCGCTCGATCTGACCAAGGCGGACGATGATGTCCTCGGTCAGGCCGTCGGCCAGGTAGGCGTCAGCCGTATCGCGCGACAGGTTATCGAAGTACAGCACCGCGAGGCTGTTGGGCGGCACTCCGGGCTTGCGCCCGGGGTCAGCAGGAGTCGCACGGCACGGCGGGGTGGAGCCGTCCGGGCATTGGGCGTGAAGACCGTTGTACGACGCTATGACGCTAAGTTGTACAAGGAGAGCAAGCGCGCGCAGCGCATCCGGGCTGCCCTCGACCGTCCTTGACCGCCCTCGACCGCCCGTCATTTCGGCCGCGACTCGTCCAGGAGCCGCTCGAAGCGCGGGTGCGAGCGGATCGCATCGAACTCGGGCGACCGCAAGAAGAACCAGAGGTGAGCGCCGCGAGGTCGCACGCTCTCCAGGACTTCGAGGGCGCGCGGTTGGTCGCCGAGCGCAACGAGCGCCGCGGCGAGGTGCCTCGCATAAAACGGGTTGACGTTCGGCGCGTTCGGCGCGCCGGCGAGGAGTCGTTCGATGAGTCCGCGAGCGCGCACCGTGTCGCCCTCGCGCGCCGCGAGTTGTGCCAGCACCCGTTCCTCCCAGTTCTGCTCGCCCGCGGCGACGCGGAGGGCGCTCTGGGCGTCGCCGCGGGCACCGGCGGTGTCGCCCTGATACAGGCGAAACACCGCGCGCATGGCGTAGCCGTCATGGAACCCCGGGTCGACGGCCAGCGCGCTGTCCGCCCAACGGCGGGCTGCCTCGTAGCGACGCTCAATAAAGGCCCCGTCCGCCAGTACGATCATGGCGATGGAGAGCGCTGGATCGATGGCCATGGCCTGCCGGAGTGAACGGGTTGCGGCGGCAGTATCGCCGAGGTGTGTCAGTGTCGCGCCATAGGTGAGCCAAGCCTCGGCGTTCGCGGGATCGAGCCTCGTGGCGCGCTCGAGTGCCTCCTTTGGGCTTTGCAGGGTTGGGTCGACGCTCCACAGGAGGGCCCCCCGGGCTAGCCACGCGTCCGCCGCGCCTGAGTCCTGGCGGAGTGCGCGATCCGCGAGCGCGAGGCCCCGAGCGAGGAGGCTCTCCGGCCCCAGCCCAGGGTACTGCCAGCCGCGGATGAGAAAGATGGCGTGTACGTGAGCCACCCGCGCGAGGGCCTTCACGAAGACGGGATCGAGCCGCACGGCCGCATCGTATTCTTCGATGGCGCGGCGTCCCGCGTCCGGGGTGCGTCGTTCCAGATAATAGTTCCCGCGAATGAAGTGGTCGTAGGCCTCGGGGTGGCCGGTCGGCCGCAGCGCGAGGGTCGCCTGCTCGGCCGGGAGCAGGCGACCCCCGATCGCGGTGGCGACCTCCCGGGCGATGTCCGCTTCGATGGCGAGCAGGTCCATTGCCCCTCGGTCGAAGCTCGCTCCCCAAACGCGAAACCCGTCGGCGGTGCGGACCAGTCGCACGGACACCCGCACGCGCGCACCCGAGCGCCGCACGCTGCCCTCCACCACGTAGCGCACGCGGAGCGCGCGGCTCAGGGTCACGAGGTCCCCCGGCGCAGGGCCTTGTGCCTGCCGCACCAGGCTGCGGCTCTTCACCTGTAACCGCTCGATGGCGCCGAGACGATCGGTGATTTCTTCCGTCAAGCCGTCGGCGAGGTACGCGTCGGTCGTGTCGTGCGAAAGGTTCTCGAGGTAGAGCACCGCGACGCTGTTGGATGACGGGGCAGGCGCGGCACCGGCTGGCTGCACTCGGCACGGCGGCGTCGAGCCGTCGGGGCACTGGGCGTGGAGACCGTTGTACGACGCTACGATGCTTAGTTGTACGAGGAGAGCAAGCGTGCGCAGCGCATGCGGCCCGCCCTCGACCGCCCTTGACCGCCCTCGACGGGGGGTCATCTCGTCTCCGCGAACAGCGCCTGGAACCGTGGATCGCTCCACAGCGGTTGGTACATCCAGTGTTGCAGGAACCGGACGGCGTGGAAGCGGCGCTGCCACGGCGCCACCCGTCTCACCCAGGCGATGGCGCTGTCGGTTTGGCCGAGTTGAGCGTACGCGCCGGCGAGATATCCGGCATCGGTGCGCGAGAGTCCCCTCGGGCTGCGCCGCAGTTTCGCCCGGAGCGTGCTTCCCAGGGAGTCGATCGCCGCTCGCGCCCGTGCGGTGTCCCCCGACCCCAGCGACGCGATGGCGATCAGGGCCTGGTTGGGTGCGGGCACGTCTCCCAGCTCGATGGCGCGGGCGGCCGCGGCTCGTCCGCCGGCCCACCGGCCGAGGTGCAAGTCGGCGGCGGCGGCTTGCCGATACAGCGCCGCAAAGCCGGAGTCGATGGAGAGGCCTTGCGAAGCCCACGCGACGGCTTCGAGCGGGCGGCCGGCGATGCTGAGGAATTCGGCGGCGCCGGCATAGGCGTATGCAAAATAGGGATCACGACTGGGCACGCGTGTCTCGATCGCAATCGCGCTGTCGAGCTCGCCCGTGCCGTAATACCCCCACGCCAACTGATGCAGCGCCTCGACATTGGCGGGGTCGAGACGCAACGCCCGTCGTTCGTAATCCAAGGCGAGCTTGGGGTCGTCACTGCGTGCCCCCATCGCGGCTCCCAACCACGTCTCGCCGCTCGTGGAGTCGAGCGCGATGGCTCGGCGCGCCGCGCCGGTGGCGAGCGGGCCGAGGCTGTCGTACGGCACGCCCGGAAGGTCCCAGCCCCAATCCGCCGCGACGTTGTACGCATGGGCCAGGCCGGCATAGGCCGGCGCGAAGCTCGAGTCCAGGGCAATAGCGCGCTCGTAGGCCGCGATCGCCCGGGCCGCCGCCGTCGCGGTGCGGGCGCGGATCGCCGCACGCCCCGCTATATAGGCGCGGTAGGCATCACCGTTGGTCGGCGGAGCGGCCACGAGCCGCGCGCGCTCCGCGCCCGTGAGCCGCCCCCGCACGGCCTCGACGACGCGCACCGCCACCGAGTCTTGCACGGCGAACACGTCGCGAACCGATTGATCGTAGGTGTGGGCCCAGACGTTGTAGCCCGTCGCCGCTTCCGTGACCTCCACCGCGACGCGCACGCGCTCGCCCGCATGCCGCAGCGTGCCCTGCAGCACGTACCGCACGCCCAGCTCGCGGCCCACCCGCTGCGGGTCGGCCGGCCCGCGCGCCCGGAAGCGCAGGGCCGCGTAGCGACTCGTGACACGCAGACCGGTAAGGTCGCTCAGCCGCGTGATCAGTTCCTCGGTGATGCCTTCGGCCAGCGCGACGTCGCCGGAGTCAGCGGGGCCGGTTGCGAGGTAGAGGACGGTCAGCGACGGCGTGCGTTCGGCCGGGGCCGCGCGCGGGGCGGTCGGCTTGGGGCGCGTGCAGGGCGGTGCCGCGCCGTCGGGGCATTGGGCGTGGAGCCCGTGCCACGACGCCACGACGCCAAGCTGTAGCACGAGGACTGCGCAGCGCGGCATGCTCATCGCGCCAGCCCCGGCGGTCGTGCCTCCTCGACCAGCCGCTGGAACCGCGGATCAGAGCGCAGTGGATCGAACTCCGGCGCCCGCAGCCCGGACCAGAACCGCACCCCCCGCGGCTGGACGTGCTCCAAGAACCCGAGCGCGGCCGCGCGGTCGCCAAGCGAGAGGAACGCCGCCCCCGGGAGCAATCCCTCTTCCGCGGCCCTCTCCTGAACGTGAGTGACGATGTAGGGAAGGGCCCCGGCGAGTTGCTTCAAACGCGCGCGCGCGGCGACGCTGTCGCCGCTCTGCGCCTCGACCATGACCAGCAACGCCTCGCCCAGGCTCGAGTCCGCGCTTCCCAGCCGGAGCGCGGCCTCGGCGTCGCGGCGTGCTCCGGGCACGTCTCCCAGCACCAGGCGGATGCGGGTGCGCGACAGGTAGGCGAGGAAGAATTCGGGATTGACGCGCAACGAACTGTCGACCCAGCGCCGAGCGTCGTCATAGCGACGCTCGAAGAAGCTCAACAAGGCAAGCGAGTGCAGCGTGACGGCGCGCCCCGGCTCGATCTCCAGGCTGCGGCGCATCGCGGCTCGCGCGGCCGAATCCCGGCCGAGCGATCGGAGGGACGCTCCATAGGACCCGAGCGCTTCGGAATTGCGCGGATCGAGCGCCAGGGCGCGCTCGAAAGGGGACAGGTCGAAGGTGCGCTGCTCGGAGAATGTGTGAATAAACCCCCACGCCATCCACGCGTCCGAAACGGACGAGTCCTGCTCCATGGCGCGGGTCGCCGCTGCGGTGGCGCGCGCCAACATCGTGTCGCGCGTCAGCGCGGGCAGAGACCACCCGTACCTCACGTTGAGCGCATACGCGTATGCCACGCGCGCTCGGGCGCGCGTGAACTCCGGGTCGAGGCGGCTCGCGGCCTCGTATTCTTCCACCGCCCGAGCCAAGCCGCTCGCCGACCGCTTCGCGAGGTAATAGTTTCCCCGCAGAAAGTGCTCGTGCGCTTCAGGGTTGACGGTGGGCCGCTCCGCCAGCGCGGTGCGCTCCGCGGGCGCCAGCTGGCCGGCGATGGCGGTGGCAACCTCCGTGGCGAGGTCCTCCTGGAGCGAGAGCAGGTCCGTGGT
>Ga0137415_10004430_pt1 | contig 13912 bp, 14 predicted proteins | sample CZODoug3_1_1_16f_FD_183082 | JGI IMG/M metagenome (GOLD analysis project Ga0137415, IMG submission 183082) | Vadose zone soil fungal communities from Angelo Coast Range Reserve, California, USA - CZODoug3_1_1_16fungal (Hybrid Assembly) | ecosystem: Environmental > Terrestrial > Soil > Vadose... | reverse complement strand
AGCATCTGGGCGCCGCCGCCGCGCCCCATCATCAGGGGAATCGAGAACGAGGCGAGCATGGAGGAGAAGATCAGCACGGCGCTGACCGCCAGCGACGGCCCCGCCATCGGCACCAGGACGTCGCGCGTGAGCCGTGCGGTGCCGGCGCCGAAGTTGCGCGCCGCCTCCAGGTGGCTCTCGTCCACGGCGCGGAAGGCGCCGAGCAGCAGCAGCGCGGCCAGCCCGAGATGCTTCCACGCGAGCGCGAGCGCGATGCCGGTCCACGAGCCCGCGAGGCCCGGCGCCCACGGCGACAGGAACACGCGCAGGGCGTGGCCGACGACCACGAACGGCACGAAGAGCGGCACCTTCAGCAAGAACTCCACGGGGCCGAAGGCGCGCGCGCGGAGCCAGCCGCAGACGGGAATGGCGATGGCGAACGTCAGCGCGGACCCCGCCGCCGCCACGCCGAGCGTGTAGCCGACGTCGCGCAGGTAGAGGCGCCACACCGTGCCGTAGTTGGCCAGCGTGAAGGCGCCCGCGCGCGTGAAGCTCGCCGCGATCGAGACGGCGAGGGGCCACACGAAGACGACGCCGAGGACGGCGAGCGGCAGCGCGCAGACCGCCGTCCACGCGACGCGCTCCGCGCGGGTCAGCGGACGATCTCCTCGTAGGCCAGCGTGATGAGATCGTGATACTCCTTGATCGGCATCTGCCGCGAGTAGCGCGCGAGGTCATCCGCGGACACGCCCTTGAACAGCAGCTCGCGGCTCTTCGCGCTGATGAGCGGCAGCACACGGTCGGCGTCGACGCCGGGGTACCACCCGAAGCGCTCGACGATCGCCCTGGCCTGCACCTCGGGCGTGGCGATGTAGTCGACGTAGCGCACGGCGGCCTCGCGGCTGGCCGCCTCGCGCGGGACGACGAGGTAGAGCGGGTAGATCGGCAGCCCGGGCGCGGGCAGCACGGGCGTGATCGACGGGTCCATGCGCCCCTCGTTCTTCCAGGCCACGAGCTGGTCGATCCAGACGGCGCCCATCGCGATCTCGCCGCGGTTGAGGGCGTCGAGCGTGCCCGCGTTGCCGTTGGTGACGAGGACGTTCTTGTTGAAGTCGCGCAGCGCCGTGATCGCCTCGCGGATGGCGCCCTCGCGCGAGCGGTCGAACGGTCCCTGCGTGAGCTGCTTGTAGAGGCCGGTCTTCCAGTAGACCCAGCCCATCGTGAAGCCGACGCCCGACACGCCGCCCTTGATGCCGTTGTAGCCGAACTTGCCGGGATTGGCGGCGACCCACTTCGCGAGGTCGTCGAACGTCTTCGGCGGCGCCGGCACCTTCGCCGGGTTGTAGGCGATGGCGATCTGGTTCTGGAACATCGGCACCACGTACCCGTCGACGTTCACGCCGAAGGCCTCCTTGACCTCGGCACCCTTCACGAGCGCGGCGTTCTTCATCTGCGGCACGTAGCGCAGGAGCAGGCCTTCCTTCACCATCTGCGAGGCGACGGCCATGCTCACGAGCGCCACGTCGATGTCCCACGGCGCGCGGCCCGCGTCCGCCTGCGCCTTGATCTTGGTGTAGATGGCGCGGCTGGCCGGCTCACCGGTGCCGGTGCCGACGACGTTCAGCTCGACGTCGGGCACCTGCGCCTTGAAGCCCGGGCCCAGGACCGTCTTGTGGACCTCGACCACGTTCACGTCGGCGCCGATGGCGACGTTGAGCCGTGTCGCCGCGGAGGCGGGCACGGCCAGGGCCAGGAGCAGCACGAGCGCACGCATCAGCATGGAGAGCCTCCTTGTGGATAGACGCGCAGCCGATCGCGCGACACGCTCACGCGCACGGGGCCGGCCGCATGCGGCGCGTCGCCGTCCACGATGAGCAGCGTTCCGCCGAGTCTCACGTAGTGGCGCCAACGGTCGCCGAGGAACAGCGACTCTTCGAGATCGCCCTCGAGCGTCGGGCCCGCCTCGCCGAGGGTGAGATCGGACGAGCGCAGGACGACCACGACCGGTCCGCGCGCGTCGCCCGCGTAGGGCAGGCGCTGCGTCGTCTCGTCGAGGACGAGCGCGCCGGGCTCGGCGCGCGCGGGCAGGCGCGTGCCCACGCCGAGGAAGTCCGCGGCGAACTCGGTCGCCGGCGTCAGGTAGAGATCTTGTGGGCTGCCCGCCTGGACGACGCGGCCCGCGCTCATCAGCACGACGCGGTCGGCGATGGCGAGCGCTTCCTCCTGGTCGTGGGTGACGTAGACGGTGGTGATGCCCACGCGCCGCTGCAGCCGCCGGATCTCGACGCGTAGCCGCTGACGTACCTTGGCGTCGAGGTTGGACAGCGGCTCGTCGAGCAGCAGCACGCGCGGCTCGACGACGAGCGCCCGTGCGAGTGCCACCCGCTGCTGCTGTCCGCCGGAGAGCGCGAGCGGTTTGCGGCGCGCGACGGCCTCCACGTCGCCGATCTCGACCAGCGCGAGCGCCTCGCGCACGCGCGTGGCGATCTCCGGCTTCGCCACGCGCTTGAGTCGGAGACCGTAGGCGACGTTGTCGAAGACGGTCATGTGCGGCCAGAGCGCGTAGCTCTGGAACACCATCGCGGTGCCGCGCGCCTGCGGCGGCAGCGCCGTCACGTCGTCGTCACCGAAGCGCACGCGGCCCTCGTCGAGCGTGAGGAAGCCGGCGATCGCGCGCAGCAGCGTGGTCTTGCCGCAGCCCGACGGGCCGAGGACGGCGGTGAGGCGGCCGGCGGGAAAATCCAGGGAGACGCCTCGCAGCGCGGCGACAGCGCCGTAGCGCTTCGCCGCGGCCGTCACGCCGATCGGGACCGGGCCCGTCACGACAGCCACGTGTGCGCCCGGCGCCCGGCGTGGCGGCGCGCGGCGCCGACGGCGAGCCGCACGGCGTCCTCCGCGTTCCGGGCGCGCAGCACGGGCACGCGGCGCGCCACCGGCGGCGCGAGCCGCCACGTGCGCAGCCCGACGATCGGCACGCCGAGCTTGAGCGCGAGCGCGATCTCCGACAGCGTGCCGTAGCTGCCGCCGACGGCGATCACGGCGTCGCACGAGCGGACGAGCACGACGTTGCGCGCCTGGTCCATCCCGGTGACGACGGGAATCGTGACCCAGCGGTTGGCGTCGCGACGGCTGAAGCCGGGCAGCACGCCGACCACGGCGCCGCCGGCGCGCGCGGCCCCGCGCGAGGCCGCCTCCATCACGCCGGTGCGTCCGCCGCAGAAGAGCACGGCGCCCGCGCGGGCGATGGCCGCCCCCACACGCTCGGCGGTCCGCGCCGTCGCGCGCGAGCACGCGCCTTCGCCGACGACGCCGATCTGCAGGGCCATGCGGCGCCGATGGTAACACCGGCCCCGTGCTATGTTCTGCCGCGTGAGGCGGTTCAGCGACGAGCAGCGCGGGATCCGCGATGCGACGCGCGACTTCGTCCGCAAGGAGATCGCGCCGTTCGCCGCCGAGTGGGATCGCACGGCCACCGTGCCGCTCGAGACCGTGCGCCGGGCCGGCGCCCTGGGACTGTTCGGCGTGTGCGTGCCGGCGGAGTGGGGCGGGGGCGGCGCCGATTTCACCTCGTACGTGCTGGCCACCGAGGAGCTCGCGTACGGCGACGCCGGCGTCTGCAACATGATCAGCGCCACCAACGCGTTCGGCTGGAAGGTGCGCGATCACGGCACGCCGCAGCAGAAGGCGCGCTACCTGCGCCCGGTGGCCGGCGGCCACGAGCTGGCGTGCCTGCTCTTCACCGAGCCGCAGGCCGGCTCCGACCTCGCGAATCTTCGGACGCGCGCGGTGCGCCGCGGCGAGCGCTGGGTCATCAACGGGACCAAGACGTTCATCACGTCGGGCCGCTCGGCGTCGGTGGGCGCGCTGCTCGCCGTGACCGATCCTGCCGCCGGCAAGCGCGGCATCTCGGCCTTTCTCCTGCGCACCGACCGGCCGGGCTATCGCGTCGTACGCGTCGAGGACAAGCTCGGCCACCGCACCAACGACACCTGCCAGATCGCGCTCGAGGATCTCGAGGTGCCGGCCGAGGACATGCTGGGGGCGCCGGGCCAGGGACTGAAGATCGCGCTCGCGTACCTCGACACCGGCCGCATCGGCGTCGCCGCGCAGTCCGTGGGCGTCGCGCGCGCCGCGCTCGACGCCGCGCTCGCCTACGCGCGCGAGCGCGAGACGTTCGGCGCCAAGCTGATCGCGCACCAGGCCATCGCCTTCATGCTGGCCGAGATGGCCACCGACATCGAGGTCGCGCGCCAGATGTGCCTGCACGCCGCCGAGCTCAAGCAGGCAGGCGGGCGCTGCATCAAGGAAGCCTCGATGGCGAAGCTCTTCGCCGCCCAGATGTGCGAGCGGGTCTGCTCGGCGGCCATCCAGGTCCACGGCGGCTACGGGTTCGTGAGCGACTATCCCGTCGAGAAGTACTACCGCGACGCGCGCGTGTTCCAGATCTACGACGGCACCAACGAGGTCCAGAAGATCCTGATCGCCCGCGAGCTGATCGCGGACCACTGAGGAGCCGGTCATGCCGCAGCCCAGCCTCAAGATCGACCACGCGCGCTACATCATCAGCGTCGACGAGCAGCGCCGGATCATCCGCGACGGCTCCGTCCTCGTCGAGAACGGACGCATCAGCCGCGTGGGGCGGGCCGACGAGCTCGCGGCGACGGGCGCCGACCGCGTCATCGACGCGCGGCACTTCGTGGTCACGCCGGGGTTCGTCAACGGCCACATGCACATCAGCTACGCCCATCCCGTGCGCGGCATCTTTCCCGACGACCTCGGCAGTCCGCTCAAGCAGGTCTTCGCGCTGCAGACGGCGATGACCGAGGAGGAGGAGTACCACACCACGCTCCTGGCGCTCCTCGAGCTGGTACGCAACGGCACCGTCTGCCTGCTCGATCCGGGCTCGACCAAGTTTCCCGACGCGTGCCTGCAGGCCTACGAGGATGCGGGCGTGCGGGTGATCCTGGGGGAGTGCGTGACGGACCGCGAGGCGCCGTTCACGCTGCCACGCTACGCGACGGCCGAGGCGGTCGCGCGCACCGCCGCCTTCATCGACAGGTGGGACGGGCGCCTGGAGGGACGGCTCCGCGCCTGGGCCATGCCGTTCTCGCCGGAGACCTGCAGCGCCGAGCTGCTGCAGGGCCTCAAGCGCGTCGTCGACCAGCGGGGCACCGGCCTCACGCTCCACCACGGCAGCGGGCCGCATGCGCGAAAGGACTATCAGGGCCGCGGCGCGAAAAATCCGACCGAGTATCTGGAGGCGCTGGGCGTGCTCGGTCCCAACGTGCTGCTCGCCCACGCGCTGGGTCTCGACGACGCCGAGGTCGATTGCGTCGCCCGCACCGGGGCGGCCGTCACGATGTGTCCGGTCACCGCCGCCAAAGGCGCCCGGGGTGCCACGGCCCTCGGGCGCATGCCCGAGCTGCTGGCGCGGGGTGTGCGCGTGGCGCTCGGCTGCGACTCGCCCAACAACTCGAACCACCTCGACCCGGTGCGCACGATGAACATGGCCGCCATCCAGTACAAGGACGCGCGCCAGGACATCAGGCTCGTCCCGGCCGAGACCGCGCTGGAGATGGGCACGCGGCTCGGGGCGGCGGCGCTCGGGCTGGGCGACGAGATCGGCGCCATCGAGGCGGGCAAGCGCGCCGACCTCGTGCTGTTCGACACCCGGCGGCCGGAGTGGCAGGCGCTCTGGAATCCGGTCAACAACCTGATCTACAACACCGACGGGCGCAGCGTGCATACCGTCGTCATCGACGGCCGGATCGTGGTCGACGACTATCGCCAGACCTTCGTCGACGAGGCGCGCCTGTTCGCCACCGTGCAGGAGATCGGCGAGCGCCTGCAGGCGCGCACCGGCATCACCTTTCCCCGCTCGCGCTGGCCTGTCCTGTAATGGGGGGCCCCGATATGGCCCCCCATACCCCCCCAACGCTCGGGGCGCCCCGGCGGAGCCGTGGCACCCCTCGATAACCGGCAGGCTTAAGGAGGCGCTACATGTTCTTCGAGCTGAGGCAGTACGTCGTTCGTCCGGGGCAGCAGAAGGCGTGGGTGAAGTGCATGGAGGAGGAGATCATCCCGTTCCAGGTCAAGATGGGCATGGTGATCCTCGGCTCGTTCGTGGGCGAGGAGGACGAGAGCGTGTACGTCTGGATCCGGCGCTTCGAGAGCGAGGCGGAGCGCAAGCGCCTCTACGATCTCGTCTACCAGAGCGACTACTGGAAGAACGAGATCTCGCCCCGGGTCGGCACGCTGATCGACCGCGAGCAGATCAAGGTCCAGCGCATCGTGGCCACGCCCCACTCCGTGATCCAGTAGCGTATGCGCCTGAGCCTGGCCTTCGAGATGCAGCGGCCGGTACTGGATGACCACGCCGTCATCGAGGACACGCTCGCGCAGTGCGTGCTCGCCGACGAGATGGGCTTCGACGCGGTGTGGTTCGTCGAGCACCACTTCCTCACGAGCTTCTCGATGTCGCCGTGTCCCGAGGTCATCTTCGGCGCGCTGAGCCGGCTGACGAAGCGGATCCGGCTCGGCTTCGGCGTCGTGATCCTGCCCTACCACCATCCCGTGCGCGTGGCCGAGCGCGTGGCGATGGTGGACCACATGTCCGGCGGCCGCGTGGAATTCGGCACGGGGCGCTCGGCGCCGTACGAGCAGACGGGCATGGGCCTCGACCCGCGCGAGACGCGCGCGATGTGGGAAGAGTCGCTGCGCATGGTGCCGAAGATCTGGGAGGACGGACTCTTCTCGTGGGAGGGCAAGTACTGGAACGTCCCGCCGCGCGACGTGCGGCCGAAGCCCCTGCAGAAGCCGCACCCGCGGATCTGGGTGGCCGCGCTGCAGCCCGCCACCTACCAGCTCGCCGCCGAGCTGGGCATCGGCGTGATGGCGCTGAGCGTCGCCGCCCCGTCGTACCTGGTGCCGCACATCAAGGCCTACAAAGAACGCGTGCGTCACGCCACGCCCGTGGGCAAGGTCGTCAACGACCAGTGGCTCAGCGCGACGATGGCCTTCTGCGACCGCGACGCCAAGGCCGCGCGCGAGCTGGCCGCGAAGTCGCTCCGGACGTTCTTCGGACCGGACCGGCCGTACCTGAAGGATCAGACGCATCTCTACGAGCAGCTCGTCGAGTCCTGGGGCGGCGTGCCCGAGCACCTGAAGGCGAACTTCGCGCGCTATCTCAAGGGCGAGGGCGTCGCGGCCGCCCCCGAGGTCGATCTCTCCGGCGGCTCGGGCCAGATCGCCTCCGCGCTGTGGAACCAGATCGACGCCGACACGCTGGTCGAGCGCGGCGTCCTCATCGCCGGCGATCCGGACGACTGCCTGCGGGGCATCGCCATCCACGAGGCGGCGGGCGTGGACGAGCTGCAGTTCCTGATGGCGACGGAGACCGTTCCGCACGACAAGGTCATGTCGTCCATCGAGATGTTCGGCAAGTACGTCATTCCGGAGCTGAAGCGAAGAGCTCGCTGACCCACGCGCGGTGCGCGGCCGCGTCGGCCCGGAGGAACCGGAAGCCGGCGCCGCTGGCCACGCGCGCGTCGAGGTCGGTGTCGCCGACGTGGTAGCACGCCGCCGCGGGGAACCGCGCCCGCACCTCCGCGAGCCGGTGCTTGAGCGTAGTGAAATCGGCGGCGATGCCGAGCCGCTCCCAGAGCGCTTCCTGGTAGGAGATCGGCCGGTCCGAGCACGAGCCGACGAGCCAGCCCCGCCGCTTGGCCGTCCTCACGAGCTCGACGGTTACGACACCCGGCGGCTCGCCGCACTCCAGCGTGCCGTCGATGTCGAAGCTGACGAGAGTGATCACGCCGGGCTCAGATCAGGAAGGTAAGGTTCGGAAGGGGCTCGGCGGCGTTCACGAGCACGACCTTCTTGTGGCGCATCTTCAGCACGCCGTTGACCCGGCGCAGCCGGTGCGTGGTACGGCCGACCCACCAGTGCATCTCGTGCTTCGCCTGCACGGACAGCTCGGCGAGGACGAAGTTGGCCGACACCACCAGCTCGCCGTCCTCCGCCTGCTCGATCTCGACGTTGGAGATCACCCGCCGCATGGCGGACGCGGGCTCCTGGCTGTAGCGGTGGCCGGTCTGCAGCAGCTTGATCCGCGTGTCCAGCCGCGCGCGATTGTCGTAGATGTGCGAGAGGTGCTTTTCGGGATCGGCGCCGGGATCGGTCGTGGCCGGCACCCAGTACACGGCGTCGTCGGTCCACAGCGCGTGCCACTCGGCGTAGCGCGCCTCGTCGGCGAGCCGCGCCTCGCGGTACACGAACTCGGTGGCGGCCTGCCGCTCGGTGTCGGTGAGCATCGGAGCGGAGGCGCGGCTACGCGACCGCCATCACCGTCCGGTAGTGCTTCCAGAGCGCGCGGTTGATCGTCTCGTCGGTGACGTGCGAGACGATGCGACCCTCGGCGTCCTCGACCTCGCGGTTGAAGCCGCGCGCGAGCTCGAGCCACTCCACGGTCGCCGCGTGGAGCCCGGCCTGGTTGCGGGCGGCCACGGTCAGGTCCTCGGGCATCAGGAACGACGCCGGCCCCATGCCGGCCTCGCTCATGCGGAGCAGGCGGCTGTTGAACTCCGGCACGCCCTTCCAGAACATCGGCGTGTGCCAGTGCACGCACTCCTCGACGCCCGTGGGCTGCACGATGGCGATGTTGGTCTCGCCGAGGAAGAGGTTCGGGAAGATCAGCGCGTGGGCGGGGCCTTCCATGATGCGGCGGCGCGCGACCTCGGGGCCGTCGCGGCGCTCCAGCGCAGCCACGAAGCGCTCCACGGCCGGGCCCGACGCGTTGCCGAACCACTCGAACGGCCGCTGGTAGCCCGGCGACCAGTCGATCTCGAGGTGGCCGTTGCCCCAGTCGCGCACCACGGCCTTGATCGCCTTCTCCTCGCCGACCACGCGCTGGTACTGCGACTGCGGCACGGTCTTGAAGAGCGAGAGGTGGACGAAGCCGAGGTGGTAGCCGTCGCTGTCGTTCTCGGGCAGCGCCTTCCAGTTGGCGGCGCAGCGGTGCTTGACCCAGCCCGCGGACAGCTCGATCTCGCCCTCGGGAGACAGATCGCAGGAGCGGTCGATCAATTTCGTGGCGCGGCCGAGGTGCTCGGCCAGCGAGGGCCCGGTGGGGCTGAAGCTCGCGAAGACGAAGCCGCGGTAGCTCGCCACGCGCGCGGCGTGGCGCAGGCCGTGCGCGCTCTTGTCGAACTCCGCGTAGCCGCCCGGGTACGGGACACCGAGCAGCGTGCCGTCGAGGTCGTACGTCCAGCCATGGTACGGGCACGCGAACGTGCGGGTGGCGCCGCGGCCCGCCGTGCACAACATCGTCCCGCGATGCATGCAGCGGTTGACGAGGACCGACACGCCGCCGTCCTTGCCGCGGACCATGATGACGGGCTGGGTGCCGAGCTCGCGGGTGACGTAATCGCCCGAGCGCGGAATCTCGCTGGCGTGACCGACGAAGACCCAGCCACGCGTGAAGATGCGGTCCATCTCGTCGGCGAAAATGCGCGGATCCGTGTAGAGCGACACGTGGATCCGGTCGTCTTGCACGAGCGCTTTGTAGTCGATCACCGGGACGGCTATCGACATGATCCCGGTACTTTACGGGCCTTTCCCGCGTTTGTCGATCTCGCGCATGATGTTACCCTTTCCGAGCCGGCGGCCCCGCGGGCCCCCGAGCCGGGAGGACCGCGTGGGATTTTCGCCGGACACGCTTCGCGATCGCGTCGCCATCGTGACGGGCGCCAGCCAGGGCATCGGCCGAGCGATTGCCGTCGAGCTGGCGACGGTCGGCGCTCACGTGGTGGCGTGCAGCCGCCGCCACGGCGCGCTCGACGCCGTCGCCGAGGAGGTGCGCGGCCACGGACGCCGCGCTCTGGCGGTGGCTTGCGATGTGGGCGACGCCGCCCAGGTGGACGACGTCGTCGCGCGAACCGTCGCCGAGTTCGGCCGTATCGACCTGCTCGTCAACAACGCGGGCTACCGCATCCGCGCGCGCCTCGAAGACCTGCCGCGCCAGGAATGGGACGCGATGCTGCGCACGAACCTCACCGGCGTCTTCCTCTTCTCGCAGGCCGTCGGCCGCGTGATGATCCGCCAGCACTCGGGCAAGATCGTCAACGTGACCTCCGTGGCCGGCCGCAGCGGCGCGCGCGGGATGGCGCCCTACGCCGCCGCCAAGGCCGGCGTCACCGCGCTCACGCAGAGCCTCGGTGCCGAGTGGGCGAAATACGGCATCACCGTCAACGCGGTGGCGCCGGGGCCGACCGAGACCGAGGGCGTGCTGGAGGTCTGGAAGACGCCCGCGATGATCGCGCAGGCGTCGCGCGAGACCCCGCTGCAGCGGCTCGGGCGCCCCGAGGAGATCGCGTGGGCGGTGATCTTCGTCGCCTCCGACGCGGCCAACTTCATGACCGGCGAGACGCTGTACATGAGCGGCGGGCCGCGCGTCGCCAACCGGGAGGACTAGGGTGACGGAGTCGCCGCTCGAGGCCGCGCGCAAGCTGGCGCCGCAGATCCGCGCCAGCGCCGACGAGACGGACCGGCTCCGCGAGCTGCCCCGCGCGCTCTTCGAGGCGATCGCCGACGCCGGCCTCTTCCACCTCGCGGTGCCGCGCGCGATCGGCGGCGGCGAGATCGACCTGCCGACGTACGTGCAGGTGATCGAGGAGCTCGGCAAGGCCGACGCCAGCACGGGCTGGGTCGTCAACCAGGGGGCGATCTACGGCACGTACGCCGCACGCATGCCGCGCGAGGCGGCGCGCAAGATCTGGATCGACCCGCCGCGCGCCGTCGTGGCCAACACGCCCGCCGCCACCGCGAAGGCGATCGTCGTGCCCGGCGGCTATCGCGTCACCGCCGAGCGCCAGGGCTTCAGCACCGGCTGCCGCCACGCCACCTGGATCGCCGCTCACGCGCAGGTCATGGAGAACGGCAAGACACGGCTGGAGGCGGACGGCACACCCGAGCTGCGCTACCTGCTCGTGCCGGTCGGCGAGGCCGAGCTTCTCGACACGTGGCACACGCGCGGGATGCGCGGCACCGGCACACACCATTTCAACGTCCGTGACGTCTTCGTCCCCGCCGAGCGCACCGTGCTCTCCGCCACCGCGGCGCTGCTCGAGAAGGGGCCCCTCTACAAGGTCCCGCGCACGCTCTGCTTCGCCTCCGGCGACGCGGCGGTGGCGCTGGGGATGGCGCGCACGTGCCTCGAGACGTTCGCCGAGCTGGCCGGCTCCAAGACGCCGCGCGCGATGCCGAGCTTGCTGCGCGAGCAGTCGATGGTCCAGGTCAGCGTCGGCCAGTGCGAGGCGTGGCTGCGCTCGGGGCGCGCGTTCCTGATGGAGGCGGTCCGCGAGATCTGGGACGCGGCGACGACGGGCGCGGTCACCCTCGAGCAGCGCGCGAATCTCCGCATCGCGACGACGCACGGGATCCGCCTGGCGGCCCAGATCATCGACACCGTCTACAACGCCTCCGGCGCCACCGCCGCCTACGACGGCAACCTCATCCAGCGCCACTTCCAGGACATCCACGTGATCACCCAGCATCTGCAGGGACGTCTGGCCCACTACGAGATGGTCGGCCGGTACTGGCTCGGGCTGCCGATCGACGAGGCGCGACTCTGATCGCGACGCTGTGAGCGTCCCCGTCATCGACCTGGCGCCCGCGCGGACGGGAGCCGCCGAGCGTCTCCGCGTCGCCGCCGCCATCGACGCGGCCTGCCGCGAGATCGGCTTCTTCGCGATCGACGGCCACGGCGTGCCCGCCCGCGTCGTCGACGAGCTGCGGGCCGTCGCCCACGCGTTCTTCGCGCTGCCGCGCGAGGACAAGCTGGCCGCGCGGCATCCGGTGGCCGGCACGAACCGCGGCTATCACCCGGCCGGCGGCGAGGCGCTGTCGACGGCGAACGACGCGCCGGCGCCGCCCGATCTGAAGGAGTTCTTCCACGTCGGGCCCGTCGACGTGGGCGCCGACGCGTACTACACGAGTGCCGAGGGCCGCCAGCACTTCGCGCCGAACGTCTGGCCGGCGGCGCCGGCCGGGTTCGCGCCGGCCGCGACCGTCTACTACCGGGCGATGAGCGACCTCGTCCGCACCTTGATGCGGCTGGCCGGGCTCGCGCTCTCGGTGGGCGAGACGTTCTTCGACGACAAGGTCGACCGCTCCATCGGGACGATGCGCCTCAATTACTATCCGGCGCCGGCCGCCCCGCCCGCGCCGGGCCAGCTGCGCGCCGGCGCCCACACGGATTACGGCGGCTTCACGATCCTGAGCGGCGAGGACGTGCCGGGCGGGCTGCAGGTGAGGACGCGCGACGGCCGCTGGGTCGACGTGGCCACGACGCCCACGCGCTTCGTCGTGAACATCGGCGATCTGCTGATGCGCTGGACGAACGACCGCTGGCTCTCCAACATGCACCGCGTGGTGAACCCGCCGGCCGGCGTCGGCCGGCCGCGGCTGTCGATCGCGTTCTTCAACCATCCGAACTACGACGTGACGATCGAGTGTCTCGCGTCGCAGGGGCCGCCCCGGCACCCGCCGGTGCGCTCCGGCGACTATCGCGACCTCAAGTATGCGAAGACGGGATTGGCCGCCGCCCGCGCGCGCGAGTCGCGCGTGAGCGCGCCCGACTAGAGGAGACGATCGATGCTCTATCGAGGCATGGACCGCGCCGGGCTGGATGCCGCCTACGACAACGGTGCCGCGGTGGGGCCGGTGAAGCGCGAGCGATACTTTGCCGATCGCAGGATTCGGAGCGAGGCGTTTCGCAAGCGTCACAGCGGGCGGATCGACGTGCCCTACGGCGTCGGCGCGCGCCAGCGGCTGGACGTCTATCCGTGCGGCACCCAGGGCGCACCGACCCTGGCGTTCATTCACGGCGGCTACTGGCAGAGCAACGACAAGGAGCCGCTCTCGTACGTCGGCGAGGCGCTGCTGCCCGCCGGCTTCAACCTCGTCCTCGTGGAGTACACGCTGGCGCCGGCCGCGCGGCTCGACGCGATCGTGGCCGAGGTGCGCACGGCGGTGGCGTGGACGATCGACCACGCCAAGGAGCTCGGCGGCGATCCCGCGCGCGTGTTCGTGGCCGGCAACTCCGCGGGCGGGCACCTCACGGCGATGGCGATGCAGGATCCGCGCGTGGCCGGTGGCCTGGCCATCAGCGGCCTCTACGACCTCGAGCCGATCCGTCTCAACTACCTCAACGACAAGGTCCGGCTCGATCCCGGCGAGGCCGCGCGGAACAGCCCGATCCTGAACCTGCCGTCGCGCTCGGCGCCGCTCATCGTGACCGTCGGCCTCGACGAGCTGCCCGAGCTGATCCGCCAGTCCGACGAGTTCGCGACGGCGTGGGACAAGCGCGGGCTGCCGGTCCGGTACATGCCGCTGGCGGGACACGACCACTTTTCGATCGTCGATGAGCTGGCCCGGCCCGACGGCCGCCTGCTCGCCGCGTTGCGGGCGCTGCCAGGGGCTTAGAGGAGCGTCACGGCTTCGCCGGGGCGCTCCGAACGTGGGGGGGTGTGGGGGGCCATGTCGGGGCCCCCCACCTAAGTAGCCAGCCAGTCGAGGATCCTCGGATTCTCGTCGCGCGGGTACGCGTGTGAGAGATCCGCGATCTGGCGATAGACGAGCCGGGCGCCGGCGGCGGTCAAGACGTCGCGCGCCAGCTGCGCTGTCTCGACCGGGAACATCCAGTCGAGCTCGCCGTGGACGAGGTAGATCGGCAGGTCGCGCGCGCGGGCGAGGGCGCCGGCGGCGAGCAGCGCCGGGTGCAGCACGCCGCAGGCCGGTGCCAGATGCGTGAAGGGCGCGCCGTCGCGCAGGCCCGCGAGAAACGCGTAGGTGGCGCCGTCCGACATTCCGGTCAGGAGCACGCGCGCGCGGTCGACGGGATAGCGCGCGGCCACCGACTCGACCATCCGCAGAA
>Ga0137415_10004429_pt1 | contig 13915 bp, 16 predicted proteins | sample CZODoug3_1_1_16f_FD_183082 | JGI IMG/M metagenome (GOLD analysis project Ga0137415, IMG submission 183082) | Vadose zone soil fungal communities from Angelo Coast Range Reserve, California, USA - CZODoug3_1_1_16fungal (Hybrid Assembly) | ecosystem: Environmental > Terrestrial > Soil > Vadose... | reverse complement strand
TGGGAATCGAACCCACCCAGGACGCCTCAACAGCGCCCCGCAAACGGTTTTGAAGACCGCGGGAGGCACCAGCCCCCATACATCCCCAGCGCCGGGCTAGATTAGCGCGGCCGGACGAAGTCCCGACGCAGGCGCTCCACCTCGAGGCCCGCCGCGCAGCCTCGGACGTGGTCGTTCATGAGGCCCATCGCCTGCATGAACGAGTCGACGGTCGTCGGTCCGACAAATCCCCAGCCGCGCCGGCGCAGGTCCTTGCTCATCGCCACGGCCTCAGCAGGAAGACCGCGCTCCATAAAAGCAGCTTGGGTGAGCAGACCCTTGCGAGGTTTGGGTTCGTAGGCCCAGACATAGGCGGCGAAGCTGCCGAATTCCTTGACCAGGTCGGCATGCCGCCGCGCGTTGTTGATGGTCGCCTCGATCTTGGCGCGGTTGCGCACGATTCCCGCGTCGCGCATCAACCGCGTGACATCGCGGGTCGTGAAACGAGCGACTGCTTCGGGCTCGAAGTCTCGGAAGGCGGCCCGAAAGTTCTCGCGCTTGCGGAGGATGGTCAGCCAGCTCAGCCCCGACATGAAGCCTTCGAGGGAAAGCTTCTCGAAGAGGCGGCGGTCGTCTTTAACCGGCCGCCCCCACTCGCTGTCGTGGTATCGCCGATACAGGTCATCCGAATCGCCCCACCAGCACCGTGCCACGCCGTCGGGCCCGACGCTGATGCCGGGCAAAGTAGCGATCGCTTAGATCAGCGCTTCGAGCTTTGCCTTGAGGTCGCCCTTCATGTTGGGGCGATAGCCGACGGTTCGCTCCGCGGGCTTGCCGTCCTTGAAGATGATGACGGTCGGGATCGACATGATCCCAAGCTGCATCGGCACCGACGGGTTCTCGTCGATGTCCATCTTCACGACCTTGATCTTGTCGCCGAACTCGCCGTGGATCTGCTCCACGATTGGGGCGATCATGCGGCACGGGCCGCACCACGTCGCCCAGAAGTCGACGAGCACAGGCTTGTCGGACTTCAGGACCGTGCTTTCAAACTCGCTGTCTGTAACTTCCTGGATGTTTGCCACGTGCACTCCCTCTCTCTCGTTAATCGCTTGAATCCGATTTTGATTCCGGCTTCGACTCGGGCTTATCGGACTTGGTTTCCGGCTTCGCCTCAGGGGCGGAGCCGTTCGTCGAGGCCCCCTTGTCGGCGGCTTTGTAGTCCGTCGAGTAAAACCCGCTGCCCTTGAAGATCACGCCCGTCGGGTAAAGGATCTTGTTCAGCTTGCCCTGGCATTCGGGGCAGGCCTTTAGCGGCTCGTCGGACATCCTCTGCTGGATCTCGAACTGGTGGCCGCAGTTGGCGCATCGATAACCGTAAATGGGCACTGTTTTGGGTTCCTTACTATAAACGTCGATCTCTTTCCAACCGGTCAAAAACCATCCCGGAGGGCGGTTTCGGGTGGAAATAGGTCGCCTTCTGAGGAAGAGTTTTCCCTTCCTTGGCCAGCCTCAAAACCTGGCCGAGGTCGGGCGCGTCGAGGAAGAACGCGGCCGTGCCGAGCCCCTCGTCCACCCAACGGACCGCCTCGGCCGCGTCGCGGGTGTACAGGAGGAAGTCCTCGGGGCTCCGCTTCCCAAGGACGTTGTCGATCACCTGCTCATGCAGCTCCACGACCCCCACCTCGCCTTCCAGCGGCAGGACCTGGAACTGGTGGTCACGATAGGCACCGGCCGCCACCCTGCCCCGGAGCGAATCGAGCGTCTCCTCGAGCGACCCCGTTGGCTCGCCACCCGTCACGGCAACGCCCGCTTTGAGGACCCGGTGAGTCGGGAGGACTACGAGACCTGGGTCCGACATCTCAGTCAGCAGGGCGAGCGTGAACCGAGAGGGGGCGTCCGGGCCCCCGCCGGCTTCCTTGGCATATGCGAGCGCGGTCTCATAGCGGTGGTGGCCGTCGGCGATCAGCAGGCTGCTCTGCTCGAGGACCGCGTGGACGCTCGAGTGAATGCCGGGGTCCGAGATCACCCACAGCCGGTGGTCCGTGTCGTCTGGACCGGAAAAGGAGACGGCCGGCGCACGGGTGGCCACCAGGTCGAGGATGGCCGGCACCCCTGTGTCCTTTCCTTCATATAAGAACCACAGCGGTTCGAGGCTGACCCTGGTCGCGCGCAGCAGCGCGAGGCGGTCTTCCTTGGGCCCGCGGTGCGTCCGCTCGTGCGGCAGCACCACCCGATCCGCATAGTCCTGGAGCCGGAGCGAGGCGATGAGGTCGCGCCTGACACGGCCGCCGAACCTGACCTCATGCACGTACATCGAGCTGGCCTCCGGCTCGAGGATTCGGTCGTCCAGCCATCGCTCGAATGTCCGGCCGGCGCCCTCGTAGTCGTGGTCCGGGCGCGTCAGATGGACGACGTTGTAGGGCGACAGTGCGCGGTAGTGCGCCACGTCAGAATCCGAGAGGACGTCGTACGGCGGCGCCACGAGCTTGGCGGGATCACCCGCGCGTGCCAGGTAGTACCTGATGCCGGGGAAAGCGCGGACGTCAGCCGTCGGAATTCGTGCCGAGCTCGACGTAGCGCAAGTCGGACATCCCCCCAACCTCTCTCAACCGCCCGAGCACGTCGGAAGACACCCGATCGTCGACCGCGAGGATCATCATCGCGCTGCCGCGCGGAGCATCGCGGCCGACCTGCATGCTCGCGATGTTCACGTCGTGCTCGCCCAGGATGGTGCCGACCCTGCCCACGACTCCGGGGCGGTCCTCGTGGCGGCTGACCAGGAAGCGGCCCTCGGGCACCAGGTCGACGCGAAACGAGTCGATGCGCACAGCTCGTGGCTCGCCCATCAGCACAGTGCCCGCGATCTCATGGCCCTGCATCCTCACAGTGACCAGGCTCGCGTAGCTGCCTTGCGCGCGACTCCGCCGCTCGACGAGCTTTATGCCCCGACTTGCGGCGATGAGGCGAGCGTTGACCGCGTTGATGCGCTCTTCGGTAAACGGCTGGAGCACGCCTTTGATCGCGGAGGCGACCAGCAGGTTCACGTCGTGCTCGGCCAGCTCACCCTCGAAGTCGAGCTCGACCGCGCTGACGCGGCCGCCGAACAGCTGGGCGTGAAGGGCCGCCAGGCGCTCGGTCAGCCCGGCGAACGGTCGCAGGTAGGCAAGCTCTTCCGGCGGCAGCGCCGGCGCGTTGACGGCAAAGCGCGGGAGGTCTCCCGCGAGCACCGCGGCCACCTCTTCTGCAACGTCAAACGCGACGGAGACCTGCGCCTCGATCGTCGAGGCCCCGATGTGCGGAGTCGCGACGAAATTGGGCAGCGTCAGGAGCTTGTTCTCGCCGGGCGGCTCATGCTCGAACACGTCCGCCGCAGCGGCCGCGAGCCGGCCCGACTCGAGCGCATCATAGAGGGCCGCCTCGTCCACGATCCCGCCCCGCGCCGTGTTGATCAGTCGCGCTGTGGGCTTCATGCGCGACAGCTCGTCGGCCCCGATCAGGTTGCGGTTGGAGTCGACCAGCGGAACGTGCACCGTGACGAAGTCGGCTCGGCCGAGGAGGTCGTTCAGGCTGACGAGCTCGACATTGAACAGCTCCGCCCGCTCGACCGACACGACCGGGTCATACGCGATGACATCCATCTCCAGCCCGTGGGCTCGTTTGGCGACCTCAGACCCAACGTTGCCAAGACCGATCACGCCCAGCGTCTTGCCGCGGATCTCAGTCCCGACGAACTTCGAACGGGTCCACTCGCCGGCTTTCACCGACGCGGCGGCCTGAGGCACCCAGCGGGCCAGCGAAACAAGCAGCGCGATGGTGTGCTCGGCCGCGGCGACGATGTTGCCGCGAGGTGCGTTGACGACCAGGATGCCCTTGCGAGTCGCGGCGGAGACGTCGATGTTGTCCACTCCGACGCCCGCGCGGCCAACCACGCGGAGCTTGCGTCCGGCCTCGATGACAGGGGCCGTCACGCGTGTCTCGCTGCGCACGACCAGCGCGTCGAATTCGGGGATTCGTTGGATCAGCTCGGCCTCCCCAAGCTTGCTGACGACCGTGACCTCGCCGGCCCGGCGCAAGCGTTCCAGGCCGTCCTCGGCCAGCGGGTCGGCGACGAGGATCTTGGCCATTGGAACGGTCAGCGTGCAGCGGCCGGCACGCCCAGCACCGACGCGGTGACAGCGGCCACCCCGCGTCCGTTCGCCGGCGCGACGTCAAGTTCCTCCAACGCTTGCTCGATCGCCCAGATCACCTGCACGACGTCACCTTCGGCGACCGCACCCAGGTGTCCGACGCGAACCATCTTGCCTGTCATCTTGCCTTGGCCGCCGGCGATGACCACGCCGTACTTGGTGTCCACAAGCTTGCGCAGCGCCGCCACGTCAAGGCCCGGCGGCGGCACCGCGGATGTCACCGTGTTCGAGCGGTATCCCTCCTGCGCGTAGAGCTGGAACCCAAGCGCGTGCAAGCCGGCCTGTGTCGCCCGCGCAAGGCGCTCGTGGCGGGCGTAGACGTTGCTCAGACCCTCCTCTTCGAGCATGTGCAGGCCTTCCTGCATGGCAAAGGCCACCGGAATAGCCGGCGTGAAGGGTGTCATGCCCTTCTCCGCCCAGGTCTTGGCTTCCTTCCAGTCGAAGTAGAAGCGGGGAGAGCGGGCCCTTGCCTGCTGCGCCCAAGCACGCTCGTTGACGCTTACCAGCGCGAGCCCCGGCGGGGCCATCCAGCCTTTCTGCGATCCGCTCACGGCGACGTCGATGCCCCAGGCGTCCGTTTCGATATCGATCGAGCTGATCGAGCTGACGCCGTCCACCACGACGATCCGCTCGCTCTTTCGCGCCACCTGGGCCAGCTCGCGAAGCGGGTTGGTCAGGCCGGTGGAGGTCTCGTTGTGGGTGAGCAGCACCACCTTCGCCTTGGGATGCCGGTCGAGCACGACGCCGAGGTCGCTCGGGTCAACCGGCTGGCCCCATTCGGACTCGAGCCTCACGACATCGGCGCCATATGCGGCAGCCAGCGCCGCGAAGCGCTCGCCAAAGTTTCCGCACAGCGCGACGACGACCTCGTCGCCGGGCGAGACCAGGTTGGCGACCGCGGACTCCAACCCACCAGTCCCTGAGCAAGTGAGCAGGAGAAGGTCGCTGTTGGTCTTGAACACTCGCTTCGCGCCGGCCGTGATCTCGCCAAGGATTGCCGCGAACTCAGGTCCGCGGTGATCGATCATCGGCCGGTTCATGCTGCGGACCACCCGCTCAGGGAGCGGCGTCGGGCCGGGGATTCGCAGCTGCGTTTGAAATGTCATCCGCTAATGCTGTTCCGTTGTGTAAGGGAGCAGGGCGATCGCCCGGGCGCGCTCCAACGCCGTGGTGAGCGGCCGCTGATGACGGGCGCATGTGCCGGTGACTCGCCGCGGCAGGATCTTGCCGCGGTCGCTGACGAAGCGGCGCAGTCGGGAGATCTCCTTGTAGTCGATGTAGTCGATCTTTTCGACGCAAAACGTGCAAACCTTGCGGTGCTGCCTTTTCGGCCCTCTCTGACCGCCCGGACCGGACGATGACTGCTCGCGTGCTGGTGGTCGGCTGACTGCCATGGGTAACTAACTCCTAAAAGGGGATTTCGTCCGGGTCGACGTCGCGCGGCGCATCGTCCGGAGCTGGAATGTCGTCTGTCGCCGCAGGGCGTCGCGCTGGCGCGGCGGTCCCGTCGGCCGGGGCTCCGCTGCTGCGGCTGTCGAGAAACTGCACATCGTTGGCGATGATCTCGGTGGTGCGCCGCTTCTGCCCGTCCTGGCCTTCCCATGAGCGGGTCTGGATCCGACCCTCGACGTAGACGAGGGCGCCTTTGCGCGTGTACTGGGCGACGATCTCGGCCAGGTTCCGCTTGCCGGCGTTGTAAGCGACGATGTTGTGGTAGTCGGTGAACTCCTTGCGCTCGCCGTCGGCTCCGCTGGACCAGCGGTTGGTGGCGATGCTGAAGTTGGTCACCGCCGTGCCGCTTGGCGTATACCGCATCTCCGGGTCCTTGGTCAGCCGTCCGATGAGCAGAGCCTTGTTCAAGTTCGACATTTATGTGTCCTCCTCCCGATCAACCCGGCGCACTGGCCCCGCCGCCTCTACCGGCTCCGCTGCAATCGGCTCGAGCACGACCTCCGCCGGCGGCGGCGCCACGGCGGTCACGGGAGCCGCTTTCTCGGGCTTGCGCACGATGAGGTGGCGCAAGACCTCCTCGGTGATCTTCAGGCTCGCCTCGAGCTCCGGGACGCGGTCCGGGTTGAGCTGGAAGTCCTGGAGCACGTACGACCCCTCTTTCTGGTGCTTGACCTCGTAGGCGAGCTTGCGCTTGCCCCAGAGATTGGTGCGCTCGATCGTGCCACCTGATCTCTCGATCAATGTGTTGACCCGCTTCACCGCGTCCTGGACCTTTTCGTCATCCAGGTCGGCGCGAACGATGTACAGAACCTCGTAATCCCGCAAGGGGAACCTCCTTCCTATGGGTTCAGGCCCCGGGCGAGCGGAGGCGCGTGCCACCGGCCGAGGCCAGAAAGGTCAGGTCGGTATTCTACCAAGGGCCATGGCAACCAAATCCCGAGCGAAGGCTGCCGCGGGCAAAGGCAAGGCTGGTCGGCGGACCCCGATCAGGCCGAAAAGCGGGACCGGCGTGCCGCTGATGCCAGTGGTGGTCGGCAGCATCCTCGCCCTGCTGGCCATCGGGATGATCGCCGCCATCGTCTACTACGGCAAGCCGACGCCGGGACCGCAAGCAGTCGCGGGTATCCCGTGCGACCACCTCGAGCACTCACAGGTGCACTACCACGCCGCCGTGCAGATCGTCTACAACGGCAACGTCGTCAACCTCCCCGACAACGCCGGCATCCAGCTGGACTCAACCGGAGCCAGCGTCAGCTGCTACTACTGGCTGCACGTCCACTCCCAGAACAAGAACGTGATCCACATCGAGTCACCGGCCAGCCAGACCTTCACCGTCGGCCAGTTCTTCGACGTCCTGAACTCCTGGAGCCAGGCCAACGGAAAGCCCGCCCAAAAGCTCGACGCGACCCACGTGTCGACGTTCACGATCGGCCCGGACCAGAAGATCGTGACCTACGTCGACCTGGGTGACGGGAAGGGGGCGCAGGTCCACGAGGGCGATCCGCGCGCGATCCAATTGAAGTCGCACGAGGTGGTCACGATCGAGATCACACCGCCCTCCGTCACACCGCCTCCGTCTTTCGACTGGCACTCGGCGGCGAACTCGGGACTCTAGCTCTCGGCCTCCAGGAGGACCCTGGCCGCCCGGTAGTGCTCGAGCTCGTCATGGTTGTTCCCGGCGCGCTGCGCGCGGTCGGCCAGCTGAAGGTGGACCTTGATCGCGTCGCGCTCGTAATGGAACCGCTCGCCGCGCTCGACCGCCCGCAGGCGCTCCATGCGGTGCCTGTCGCCGTGGACTTCGATGGCCATCTTCTCGCGAGCGAGGATCTCGGCCGCCTCGTCTCGCCGACCCATCGCCATCAGCACCTGGGCGCGGCAGACGCGCGCGTCGGAGCCAAGGGGCCAGTCGTAAGACGTGATGGCCGGCTTCAGCGCGAGCAGCGCCCGGCGGAGCTCGCCGCGCGCGACGAGGACACGGCCCTTTTCGAGCGCCAGCTCGCGTTCGATGCCCGCCTCCTGGCCTTCCAACAGGTACTCGACCTCGGTGCCCAGGCGCTCGGCGATCACGCGCAGAACGCGGACCGAAGGCCGCGCTTTGCCCATCTCCACCTGGTTCAGAAAGGCGCGGCTGAAGTCGTCCTTGACGACCTTGGCCAGGCTCATACCTCGCTGGTGGCGAATTCGCCTGATGCGCTGGCCCAGCGTCTCGTTCTCTTCCATGGCTTCGACCATTGTGATGGCAACTTTCACAGGTAGTCCCGAGGGTCGAGGCTGCGGGTCAGCGAGGTGAAGTTCTGGAACCCTTGCTTCACCACCATGCCGGTGTCCTCGACGCGAACGCCGCCGAAGCCGAGAAGGTAGAGGCCTGGTTCCACGGTGACCACATCGCCTTCCTCAAGAGGCTGGGCGACGGTATCGCGCAGTGACGGCTCTTCGTGCACGTCCAGCCCCACGCCGTGGCCGGTGCTGTGGTTCATCCGTGCCACCCCATCCGGACCTTCATAACCAGTGGTGGTCGTGCCATAACCGCGATCGACCAGGACGTGGCAAACGGCCCGGTGCGGCTCCCTGCCCGGCACACCCGGCGCGATCGACTCAATTCCGGCGTCGAGCGCCTGCACCACCGCCTCGTGCATGCGCCTGACGTCCTCGCTGATCTCGCCGACGACCACGGTGCGCGTGAGGTCGCCGTTGTAGTGAGTCGTCCGGCTGGTTGGAAAGATGTCGATGATCACCGGCGCGTTGGCCTTGATCGGACCTTCGCCTCGGTAATGCGGCAGCGCGCTCTCCGGCGAGCCGGCGATGATCATGTCGGGACAGGTGAAACCCTTCTCGCCGAGCGTGAGCTGGGCGTGCGCGTACAGCTTTTCCGAGGTGAGCGGGCCGCCGTTCGACCACAGGATTCCATCCTTGATCTCAGACTTGGCGAGCTCACGCACGACCTCGACCACCGCAGATTCGGCCGCCGCCTGCGCCTCCTGAATCGCGGCCGCCTCCTGGGCGGACTTGTGACGGCGCTCCGCCACGAATAGGTCGCGATCCACTTCCACGTCGAGTCCCGCGGCGCGAAGATCCTCGAAGTGGACCGCCCGGAGATTCGGGGAGACGCGCGCCTGCGTGATTGCTTTCTCGCTCAGCAAGCTCGCGGCGAGCCGCGCCCATGACTTGTGGAGGTACGCCTCGCGTTCCTCGACGATGTTGGACACCCGGGACTGGGCACGCGCCCGATCGACCTCGAGGGGGCTGACCGCCAGGACCTCCTCCTTGCCCGGGTAGCGAATGTAGAGGCCGGTCTCCACGCCGAATCCGGTGGCATAGATGAAGTCCGCGTCGTCCTCACCGCTGGGAATGAGGACGAGCGGCGCGGGGCCTGACTTTCGCGACTTCCCACGTCGCGGCGCGACCGCCTCGTGGTCCGGATCGCGCCACAGGCCCGCCGTTTCGACAGCCTGCGCGACGGCCTGCAGCAGGGCGTCGTCCCCGCGACCGCGGGGCCGGCGGCCGGCGCGGCCTTCGAGGTTCAGCTTTTCCTGGACTTCGTAGCCGCTGGTGTACGCCACCTCGTAGCCGAGGTCGCGGAGGTGGGCCAGGTCGCGCCGCAGCGTGCGGTCGGAGACGCCCGCGCGGTCGGCGAGCTCGAGCGGGTTCAGTCCGGGCTCGGCGATGACCGCGGCGAGCACTCTCAGGAGTCGGGCCAGCCGCTCCGCGCGGTTCACAACCGGCTGGTGCTAGCTGATCTCTTCCCAGGAAGTCGTGGCGTTCCCCTCAAAGGGGTCAGGCTCGGCCTCTTCCTGGTTCCCGACCTTCTGGTGGAACCTGCTGGCGATCATCTGGTAGGCCATCGCCTTGGGGATGCCGAGCTTGGTGAGCGACTTCACCTCGTCGGCCATCACCTTGTCGCGGGCCGCCTCGATCGCGGCCAGCACTTCTTCGATCGACGCCGTCTTTTTGACCATTGGCCCTGCCATTCTACCGGGGCCCGGCGGGCGGCCAGGTGATTCTTAACCGGGCTTAGACTTGTCTCATAGCGACTGAATACGCTCCCGACAAGATCAGAAACGTGGTCCTCCTGGGCCACTCGCACGACGGCAAGACCATGCTCGCGGAGGCGATGCTGTTCGCGTCCGGCGCCATCGCCCGAATGGGCTCTCCCGACCAGTCGACCGCGATCATGGACTTCGAGCCCGAGGAACAGAAAAGGAAGATCTCGATCAACCTCGGCGTCGGCTTCGCCGAGCACAACGGCTACAAGATCAACATCCTCGACGCGCCCGGGTTCTTCGACTTCGCGGGCCAGGTCGCCAGCGGCCTGCGGGCGGCGGAGGGCGCGGTGGTTGTGGTCGGACCGACCTCCCAGCTCGCGGTCGGCACCGAGGTCGCGTGGGAGCAGGTCAACAAAACCAACAAGCCGCGCATCGTCGTGGTCAACAAGCTCGACAAAGAGAATTCCGATTTCTACGGCGCTGTCGCCGCGATGCGCGCCAGCCTGACTCCGCGGCCGTTCCCGCTGCACCTGCCGATCGGCGCCGAGCAGGATTTCCGCGGCATCGTCGACCTGCTGCACCTGAAGGCATTCGTGACCGCCGAGGACGGGAAGGGAAGCGAGGTGCCGATTCCCGACGACATGCGGCAGCGGGTCGAGGAGTACCGCGGCCAGCTCATCGAGGCCGCGGCCGAGAGCGACGACTCGCTGCTCGAGAAGTACCTCGACGCGGGCACGCTGAGCGAAGAGGAGATCCAGCGCGGTCTGCGCGAGGGCATCCTAGAGGGCAAGGTGGCGCCTGTCGTCTGCTGCTCCGCCACAAAGCTGCTGGGTGTGCGCACTCTGATGTCCACGATCGCTGAGCTGATGCCGCCGCCAGAGGTTGAGCCCGACAAGCCCGTGAAGGCGTTCGTCTTCAGCACCGGCGGCGACCAGTTTGGGCGCGTGAGCTACTTCAAGGTGGTCGCGGGCACGCTGAAGACCGACGCCCACCTGCCAAACCTCACCCGGGGCGGCGAGGAGCGCCTCGCGCAGCTCTTCTTCCCGCGTGGCAAAGAGCACGTCGCCACGACGGAGGTGCGGGCGGGTGACATCGCGGCTGCAACCAAGCTGGCGCACACGCTGACCGGCGATACGTTGGGGCTCAAAGACGGCGGTCCGCTGCCGCCCCTCGACCTGCCCGGTCCCGCGTACACCTTAGCGATCACTCCGAAAGCCCGAGGCGACGAGGAGAAGATCTCGTCCGGCCTGGCGCGGTTGAGCGAGGAAGACCCGACGTTACACGTGGAACGTCTCGAAGAGACCAAGCAGCTCGTCATCGCCGGCCTTGGCGACGTCCACCTTGACGTCATCCTCGAAAAGCTCAAGCGCAAGTACGGCGTGGAGGCGACCACTCAGGTCCCGCGCGTCGCCTACCGCGAGACAGTTTCGGGCCACAGCCGGGCCGAGGGCCGCCACGTCAAGCAGTCCGGCGGTCATGGCCAGTACGGGATCTGCGTGATCGAGGTCGCTCCGACCAAGCGCGGAGAAGGCTTCGTCTGGGAGGACAAGATCTTCGGCGGGGCCATCCCCCAGAACTTCCGCGCCTCCGTGCAAAAAGGGATCGTCGACAACATGGCCAAGGGCGTCGTCGCGGGCTATCCGATGGTCGATGTCAGGGTGACCCTTGTGGACGGGAAGTATCACCAGGTCGACTCCAACGATATGGCGTTCCAGATCGCCGGCTCGGTCGCGATCCGCAAGGGCGCGCTCGATGCTGGTCCAGTGCTGCTCGAGCCGCTCGTCGAAGCGACGATCCACGTGCCGGAGAAGTATCTCGGCGACATCATGTCGGACGTCAACGGTCGCCGCGGCAAGATCCTCGGTACCGAGCCCACCGACGGTTACCAGGACGTCAAGGCAATGGTGCCCGAGTCGGAGATGCTGCGCTTCGCGCTCGACCTGCGTTCGATCACGCAGGGACGCGGCGCCTTCTCGAAGAAGTTCTCCCACTACGAGGAGATGCCCGCCCACCTGGCCAAGGGCATCATCGAAGAGTTCCAGAAGCAGCACGAAGCGGCCAGCTAGCTGGTGACCGCCCCGAGCGCCTACGACGTGGTCGTAATCGGCGGCGGCGTGACGGGCGCAGGCGTCGCGCGCGACCTGTCATTGCGCGGCCTGTCGGTCCTGCTGCTCGAAAAGGGGGATTGGGGGGCGGGTACGAGCGGGGCCTCCAGCTGGATGATCCACGGCGGACCGCGCTACCTCGAATACGACTGGGACACCACGCGGCTCTCGTGCATCGACGCCGGCCACATCGTGACGATCGCGCGCAACCTCGTGTACCGCGTCGTCTTCATCATCCCGGTCCTGCCCCACGACCGAAACAACATCGAACGGATGGAAACGGCGATGGAAGTCTATGACCGCTTCCAGCCCCTGAAAAAGGCTCACCCCCATCGTCGCCTGACTGGAGATGAGGCGCGCCAGGCCGAGCCCGGGCTGTCGCCCGACGTGATCGCCGCGGTGACGATGGAGGAGTGGGGCGTCGACCCGCACCGCCTGGTTTACGCGAACGTGGAGGATGCCGTCGCTCACGGCGCCCGAGCTCTCAACCACACACGCGTCACTGAGCTTATTCGAGACGGCGGCAAGGTCATCGGCGTCCGCTATCGGACTCCCGACGGCGCTTTCTCCGAGGCGCGCGCCCGAGTGGTCGTCAACGCCACCGGCCCATGGTCGCCCGAGGTTGGCGCGATGGCCGGGGTCGATATTGAGCTCCGCCGGGCCAAGGGCATCCACATCGTCTATCCGCACCGCATCTCTAACTTTTCGATCAGCGCCGAGTCGATCGACGGGCGCGATCTGCTCATGGTTTCGCATGCCGGCTTCACACTGCTGGGTACAACGGACGACGACTTTTATGGCGACCTCGACTCCGTCGAGGTGCTCGACGACGAGGTCGATTACCTGCTGCAAGGATTCGAGCGCGTCTTTCCGGCGATCCGCAGCTACAGGCCGGTGCGAACGACAACTGGGGTGCGCCCGACGTTGTTCAAGTGGCGCCGCTACGAAGACGAGCTTTCGCGACGCTATGAGGTGATCGACCACTCGCCGCGCGGGGCGGATGGATTGATCACCATTGCGGGCGGCAAGCTTTCGATGTACCGGCTGATGGCAGAGGAGACGTCCGACGCGGTCTGCCGAAAGTTAGGACTGCAGGGGGAGTCCACGACGGCTTCTCGGCCGCTGCCGGGAAACGAATCGGACCCTGAGCCGGTCGCCGCGCTCGCGGCACGCTGCGATGTCCCTGCTCTTGCGGTGCTCAAGCTGCAGAGCAGGCACGGCTCAAATGCGGAGAAGGTGCTCGACGAGGGTCATACGTCGCGCATTCTCTGTCGCTGCGAACCAGTCACCGAAGCCGAGCTTGTCTACGCGGCGCGGCACGAGCAGGTGCGCACGCTGGCCGACGCATTTCGCCGCGTCGGCGTGGCCGCTGGGCCGTGCGCCGGCGCGGCTTGCATCCTTCGCGCCTCTGAGGTGGTTGGTCGAGAGCTCGGCTGGAGCGCGACACAGAGACTGGACGCGGCGCGCGAATTCGTTCGCGGTGCGTGGCTGGGACGGGCTCCGGTGTTGGGGCACACTGGCTGGGCGCAGGAAGAGCTGACCCAAGGCGCGATGCGCGGCCTGATGGCGAGTGATGGCGCGCGCTGATTCCCTCGCCAAGCTTGCGTGGGCATACGGGGTTCACCTTGCGCGCCGCCGATTGAGGCGGCCGAGATCGCAGCTCGCCGACCTGCTCAACACCTACGCCCCCGATGGCATCCGCGCGATCGACCCCGCCGTGCGTGAACGTCATCCACGTCTGGTCAACTGCATCAACTGCGGACTGTGCGCACTAGCCGCGGGGCGCATCGGCAAGAGTCGACTGCCCGATCTCGCGTCCTCTTATATGCGCCTTTACGCGAGGCTAGGCGAAGCATCCACCGATGTCGCCGGCGACGACCCGGACTTTGCCGCCGCCTCGGCTGTCTGCCCGGTCGGGCTCCCGCTTGCAGAGGTGGCCACGGTCGTCCGCCGGATGACCATGCGCTGAGGCCGCGGCGCGACGCGCCACGCGGCGACCCCGATCCGGATCACCCCTTAAGCCTCGTCCGGACGCTGATGATCCAGGTCCCGGACCACCGAATGGGCTTGCCGCACCCCTCCTGGGAATGGGCGGTCCGAGCTCGACGCGGCGTCACACGCGGCCCGCGCATGCAGGTCCGAATGGGCCAGGACTTGCGGGTTATCCACATTTTGTATACAGTCTGGGGAGATCACACAACATCTA
>Ga0137415_10004428_pt1 | contig 13915 bp, 12 predicted proteins | sample CZODoug3_1_1_16f_FD_183082 | JGI IMG/M metagenome (GOLD analysis project Ga0137415, IMG submission 183082) | Vadose zone soil fungal communities from Angelo Coast Range Reserve, California, USA - CZODoug3_1_1_16fungal (Hybrid Assembly) | ecosystem: Environmental > Terrestrial > Soil > Vadose... | reverse complement strand
CGGCGCCTGCCCTGGCGCTCAAAGACCGGCTTGGGGTACTTCACAATCCAGCGCTATCGGGGCCTCGGAAGACCGCACTCCTCTTCGTGTGGGCTCTCGATGAAGACACCCAGCAAACGATCCGCGAGCTGGACGCGCGGGTGCGCAGAGCACCGACGCGGTTCAACGGCATCGTGGTGATGATGACCCCTGACCGGACGCGCATCCGCAGCTTCTTGCTCGGGACACAGATGAAACTTCCATTCCTCATTGGCGGCCCCGAGGTCGTGCGCCCCTATCAGCTCACCCGGGACGTGAATGTGCTGTACATCATATCGGAGCGGGGGACGATTGAGCGCGTTCAGAACGGATCTATCTGGCCGGCCTCGTTCATCCAGTAAGCCACAGCGTTCTAGACCCGTTGGAGAACTAACTACAAAGACAAAGATCGGGCGGTCTCTCTGCCGCCTCATGGCGGCAGTCTCCTCGCTTACGGCCCTTCCTGTGGTGACATCTTGTCTGGACGCGGGTGGGCAGCCTCATCGCGCCGGGCAGGTGCATGACGGTGCGGCAGGCGCTGCTCGAGCCTATCCAGCAACTCTTGCATTTCGCTGCGCACCACCTGGCGCCAGTAAATGCCCACCTTCCCGATGTGTCGGTACTTGTGGTAACGCTGCTTCACTAAGACGGATGGCGACCGATCGGACAGCTCGCGTAGAGCTGCGCGCACTGCGTTACCCAGAAGTTGGGCTGCCCGATCGGGATCCGTGTGCGCGCCGCCAGCCGGCTCCAAGATGACGCCATCGATCACGCCCAAACGCAGCAGATCATCGGCGGTGATCTTCAACGCTTCCGCAACCTGCTGCGCTTTCGCTTTGTCATGGAATAAGATGGCAGCCGCGCCTTCAGGGGAGATGACGGAGTAGATGGCGTGTTCCAGCATGAAGACGCGATCGGCCACGCCCAGAGCCAGTGCGCCACCACTGCCGCCCTCCCCGATCACCACGCTGACGACGGGTGTCGGAAGCCCGGCCATCGCCTGCAGGTTCTCCGCGAGCGCCTGCGCGATCCCCCGCCGCTCTGCCTCGTATCCGGGGTAAGCACCTGGAGTATCGATTAAGGTCACCACCGGCAATGCGAACTTCGCCGCCAAGCGGAAGACACGGAGCGCTTTGCGGTAGCCCTCGGGGTAAGGCATCCCGCGGCGGCGAAGCGTTTGCTCGGCCTCCGTGTGGCCCCGTTCCTGGGCGACGACCACCACCGTTTGGTCGTCGAGTTCGCCCACCCCACACACGATGGCGGGATCGTCTGCAAACTGGCGGTCTCCGTGGAGCTCTACGAATCGGGTGAGCAACCCTCCGATGTAGTCCAACGACGTGGGACGCTGAGGATGTCGAGCGAGCTGAACGGTCTGCCATGGTGGTGGCGGCACGGCCGCGGGTGTCAGGCGGACGGGAATGGTGACGGGGGTGGACCCCCTCCGCCGTCGGGGACGCGGCACGCGACTGAGGTGTCCGACGAGGTATACCAGCGTCGCCCGCAGCGCCGACCGGGGAACGATCATATCCACCAGCCCGCCTTGGAGTAGCGCCTCGGCACGGTGTGCCTCGGCGGGCTGGGCTTGTCCCAATGTTTGGTCGACAACGCGTGGACCCACAAAGCCTATCTGCGCACCAGGTTCGGCGATCAGCACATCACCGAGGGAGGCGAAACTCGCGGCCACACCCCCAAAGGTGGGATCGGTCAGCACGGCCAGGTGCGCGAGTCCGGCCCGATCGTGGGCGGCACGCGCCGCCGCGGTCTTGGCCATTTGCATCAGCGAGAGCATCCCCTCTTGCATGCGGGCCCCGCCGCTGGCCACCACGCTAACGACAGGCCACCGTCGGCGGGAGGCGTGTTCAAACGCATCCGCCACCTTTTCACCGACGACCGACCCCATCGAGCCGCCCATGAACTCGAAATCGAAGACCACAAGCACGATGGGCCGACCTTCCAACCGTGCCTCCCCGATCAGGACGGCTTCGCGCAGCCCCGTCCGCTGCCGGGCGTCGGCCAAACGATCTCGGTAGGCGCGCTGGTCGGTGAACCGAAGCGGGTCGACGGAGACCAGGCCGCGGTCGAGTTCCCGAAAGGACCGCGGATCGACCAGCATGGCGATGCGCTCCCGCGCGCTCACATGGAGGTACGCCCCGCACTGCGGACATACGTAGAGGGCGTGCGCAAGGATCTCGCGCGTCTGTACGGTCCCACAGGCCGGACACGTCATCATGCTCGCATTGACCTGCCGCATCCCGCGCTCTCCCATCTGCTCGCAGCCGCCCTCTTCATGTTAGGTGTCTGGACTAGCAAAAGACAGCCGTAGATTTCTCTCACCGTACTCCGCAGTTTTCCTTACCCATGTTCATTAAGAACCATGCGGCGATCGGCAGGAAGACGGCGTTTCCCGGCGTAAGGTGGACGCCACATCCACCGATCGAAAAGGGCCTAATAACCTGCTTGCTTGAGACCATGAAAGGGGACCGCGGATGACGCCCGACTCACCGAAGCATACGAAGACGGCCACAGACCTGCCCTCGCGCGGGGCGGGCAGTGGGGTCGAGGTGCGCACGCCTACAGTCGATAGAGCGTCTGAAATCCTCTCGCCGGAGGCAATCGCGTTTGTCGTCGCGCTGCACCGCAAATTCAATCCCACCCGGGAGGCCCTACTTGCCAAACGCGCGGAGCGTCAAGCGACGTTCGACGCGGGGCGTCTGCCAGACTTCCTTCCCGAGACCCGCACGATCCGCGAGGGATCCTGGAGGGTGGCGCCCGTGCCACAGGATCTGCGGGATCGACGGGTTGAGATTACCGGTCCCGTGGATCGGAAGATGGTGATCAACGCCCTCAACTCCGGGGCGAGCACGTTCATGGCTGACTTCGAGGACGCCAATTCCCCGACGTGGGAGAATCTCATCGCGGGCCACGTAAACCTCATCGACGCGATCCGCCGAACGATCACATTCACAAACCCGGACGGGCGGACCTACCGCCTTGCCGAGAAGACGGCTACCCTCCTCGTGCGACCGCGGGGCTGGCACTTGCTGGAAACCCACATGCGCGTCGATGGCCGACCCGTCTCAGGTAGCCTGCTGGACTTCGGCCTGTATGTCTTCCACAACGCGCGGACATTACTCGAACGGGGGACAGGGCCATACTTCTACCTCCCCAAGCTGCAGAGCCATCTCGAGGCTCGTCTGTGGAACGACGTCTTCACGTTTGCGGAGGATACCCTGGCGATCCCGCGAGCGAGCATGAAGGCGACGGTCCTCGTCGAGCACATCCTCGCCGCGTTCGAAATGGACGAGATCCTCTACGAACTAAAGGACCGCTCTGCGGGGCTGAATGCCGGACGCTGGGACTACATCTACAGCATCATCAAGACATTCCGGAACCGGCCGGAGTTCGTCCTCCCTGATCGTGTCCAAGTCACCATGACAGTCCCGTTCATGCGGGCCTACACAGAGCTCCTGGTCCGGACGTGCCACCGCCGCGGCGCCTATGCCATCGGGGGCATGGCCGCCTTCATCCCGAGCCGCCGCGATCCCGAAGTGAACCGGGTCGCCCTCGCTCAGGTCCGGAACGACAAGATTCGTGAGGTCACCGACGGATTCGAGGGAACCTGGGTCGCTCATCCCGACCTGGTCACAGAAGCCATGAACGCCTTCACGGGTGTCCTCGCCAGTCGCCTGGACCAACTCGATCGGACGCGCGAGGAAGTCAGGACGTCTGCCAAAGACCTTCTCGATGTGCGCGTGCCCGGGGGAACGGTGACTGACGCCGGACTCCGCACGAACATCCGCGTCGGGATTCAGTACATCGAGTCGTGGTTACGGGGGACGGGGGCCGCCGCTCTCTACAACCTCATGGAAGATGCTGCCACGGCGGAGATCGCACGGTCCCAGATCTGGCAATGGGTGCACCATGGCACGACGCTTCACGAGGGTCCCCGCGTGACACGCGAGTTAGTTCGCCGCATTGCCGACGAGGAGCTCGCCCGCATCCAGCGCGAGGCGGGCCCAGCATTTGATGCGGGACGGTTCGCCGACGCCCGGCAGTTGTTCGAATATGTCGCGCTCACCGAGCCGTTCGTGGAGTTTCTCACGATCCCGGCATACGACCACATCGCCTGATGCACTCTTCTTTCAGACGACGCTGGCCTGACGGAGAGCGTCAATCTCCTGCTCGGACAAGCCCACTTCCTTGAGGATCGCATGCGTGTGTTGTCCCAAGGTGGGCGGCGGGGTCCGCACCCGGCCGGGTGTTTCGGAGAACTTGACCGGAACCCCGGTTTGCTTGATCCGCCCCGCCGTGGGGTGGTCCATCTCTACCACCATGCGCCGGTGGCGGACTTGGGGATGCGCGAAGACATCTGCAATTGAGAGAATCGGCCCGTTGGGCACACCGGCCTGGTCGAGCAGATCCATCCACGCGGACGTCGGTTTCGTCTCAAAGATCGCCGCGAGATGCCCCACCAGATCCTGGCGGTGGGCCACTCGATCGCGATTGGTCGCGTAACGCGGATCGGTCGCCAACAACGGGTCGATCACGTCGCAGAACCGCCGCCAAATCGCCTCGCTGCCGACTGCCACATTGACGTGGCTGTCGGAGGTGCGGAACGCCTGGTAAGGGACGATGGAGGGATGAGCACTGCCCAGCGGCCCCGGGCTCTTGCCCGTAGCAAAGTAGCTCCCGGCGTTGTAAGTGAGCCAGGACACCTGGCCATCTAAGAGCGCGGCGTCGACTTGTTGCCCCCGGCCGGTGCGCTCCCGCACGCGCAATGCCGCCAAAATCCCAAACGCGGCGTACATGCCCGCGCAGATGTCGGCGATCGCCACCCCGACCTTCACCGGGGCGCCCTCCTCGTCCCCGGTGATCCCCATCAACCCGCCCAGCCCCTGCAAGATGAGGTCGTACGCGGTACGCTCGCGCAGCGGCCCATCCTGTCCGAAACCGGAGATCGAGGCGTAGATCAGCGCGGGGAATTTCTCCCGCACGGCCGAGTAGCCCAGGCCCAGACGCTCCATTGTTCCGGGCCGGAAGTTTTCCACGAGGATGTCGGCGCGGCGCAACAGCTGGTGGCAGATCGCGAGCCCGCGGGGATCTTTGAGGTCCAAGGTCAGGCTCTCTTTGTTGCGATTCACGCTGAGAAAATACGCGCTCTCCGTCCCTACGAAGGGCGGACCCCAGCCGCGGGTATCGTCGCCGCCGTCCGGCGTCTCGATCTTGATGACGCGGGCTCCCAGGTCCGACAGCATCAGCGTGCAAAACGGTCCGGCTAAGGCGCGGGTCAGATCGACGACGACGAGGTCTTCCAGAGGGGCCATTACGCCTCAACGAAGGCGACAAACCGGCAGAACGCGGCCTCGCCGCCTTTAAAGCGAAACGGGAACGCGCCCACCCATACGCGCTGATTGAGCAGCTGATCGATATGGCCGCCGACGTTCTCGACGTGGAACACGCCCCGCGGAAACAGCAGGGTATGCGTGGCCTGGTAGTCCTGCGGCCACGGGAAGGCTTTGTCCATCGACATCCCAATCTTGCGTTCGACATCAGGGATCAGGTCGCGGCGGGCGTCGCGCACTTTCGTATTAAACGGGTGGTCCGTGCTGATGGCGTCGATCGCCATCCAGCGGATACCGCGGTCTAGCACCCACTTGCAGAACTCTGCGCGCGGGCCCGGATGGCGCAAGAACGCGCGCGGCAGGTCGGCGCGCGCATCCGAGTGGTGCTCGCGCGTGTGGGGGGACCAGTCCTCGTTGTAGTAGGCGTGATACCCGGTGTGAATGACCAAAATATCCCCACGCTCAATTTTGATGTTGAATTTCTTCTCCCAGGCGATGAAGTGATCGGACCCGTAGATCTCGTAATCTCCGATGCCAAACTGCTGCAGGTCCACGACGCATGCGGGCCCGACCAGGGATTCAATCGGGATGCCGGAGACGTCCGGTCCCGGGTCGTTAAAGTGCAACGGCGAGTCCAGGTGGGTGGCGATGTGATTGGTCGTCGAGATGTGCTGGGCGTTCACACCTTCAAACGCCATCTTCTTCACCCACGTGATCTTCGGGCCCTCATAGTAGGCGAAGGGGGGTGAGTCCATGCTGAAGTTCTGGGACAAGTCCAGCACCCGGCACCGGCTCAGGTCAAACGATCTCAGTGGCATCTAAGCACTCCTCACTCCACGATGTGGTCAATGATCACAAGGAGACACGCGCATTTTGACCGAAGGGGTGACGAAAGTTACCTCGTCAATACGACGCCATGCAAATGAACCCTGCGTTCCCCCCGCAGTCTGGATCCCCGCTCGGCCGGGCACGCGAGCCGTCCCCCATCCGGGCCGTTACGTTCGACGTGTACTCGGCGCTCTTTGACACGATCAGCGGGCTGCGCGCCGCACTGTCAGCTCTGCTCCGCGCCCGCGGGTTGGCCCTCGACCCTGAAGGGGCGGCGGCCACGTGGCGGCAACGCCACATGACCTACCTGCTCGTCGCCAACTCACTGGACCAGGAACCCGCCACGAACCGGCGAGCACTGGAGGCATCAGCCCAGCAGACGCTCCACGCCCTCACCCCTCCTCTGACCACCGTAGAACTGGATCGCCTCGTGTCCGCGTGGGAAGATCTGCCGCCCCATCCCGAGACGGTCCGCGTGTTGGCCGAGGTCCGGCGCAGGTCTCTGATCCTTGCGACGCTGTCCAATGGCGATCGCGACATGCTCGCCGCCCTGTTGCACCATCTTCCCGTGGCCTTTGACCACGTTGTGTCGACTGAGGGCGGGAAGTTTAAGCCTCACCCGTCGGTCTACGCCGCGGCCCTGCGCATCCTCGGTGTGCGCCGAGAGGAACTGCTGCACGTCGCTGGGTCTGCGACGGACGCCGCCGGCGCGACCGCCTTCGGCCTACAGACGGTCTGGGTAAACCGGACCCACGACACCGTGCACGACCCCCGATTTGCCCCCGCGCATGTGGTATCCGATCTCACCGGCGTGTTGAACATCCTCCCCCACGCCTGACGAGTGTGCTAAGGTGCCGCCCGGCTACTACGCTGGGACGCTATCAGAGCAGGAGCACCATCGCCAAGTCCGAATCACATACGAGGTTTTCCTCCGATAGTACACGTGCATATGGGTTCGTGGACAGGACGAAGTAGTATCGGCATCTGACAGCGATTAAGGGATAACACGAACGATCATCGCGGAGGGATGCGCTTGCAGCGACTTTGGACGGTGGTAGTGCTCGTTTTTGCCTGTACTCTTCCTCTCATCCTCACAACCACAGGGCAGCCCGCAACGTCTGAGATCAAGATCGGAGCGGTCTTGCCGCTCACCGGGGCATTCGGCGCGTCCGGCAACTACTTCAAGCAAGGCTACAGCATGGCGATCGACGATGTGAACAAGGCCGGCGGACTTCAGGTGGGGGCGGCCAAGTACCCGATCACCCTGATCATTCTGGACGATAGCAGCGACGGCACTCGATCCCGCAGTCTCGTCGAGAAGCTGGTCACCGACCAACACGTCAACTTCCTGCTTGGCGGCTACGACACGTCTCTCGTTCAGGCCCAGGAGGTCGTTCCCGACCAGTACAAGATCCCGTACGTCGAGGGCGGGGGGGCGGCTTCGGAAATTTTCAAGCGGGGGTACAAATACATCTTTGGCACCCTCGCCACGATCTACGACCTGGCCAAGATCACCATGGACTACCTCATCGTGGCCGCGGACCAATACAGACTGACCAAGCCGCTCACGATCGCCGTGGTGTGGGAAAACACGGATCACGGGAAGGATTACATCGAGGGGGTCCTCGACGCGGTGAAGGCGCGGCCTGACCTATTTCGGATCGTGTTGAATCAGTCTTTTCAGCTCAACGGAAGCGATTTTAGCCCCCTCTTACAACAGGTGCAGGCCTCCAACGCCACGGTGTTTCTCTCCGACGCCCACCTGCCGGACTTCATCACCATGCACCGCCAGTATCTGCAGGCTGGACTCTATCACCAGTTCGTCTCCTACGGCGCCCGGGGCCCCGATCAGAGAGGCCGACAGGCGCTGGGTGCCGGTGCGGATTACCTCATCGCAGGTCTCTGGTGGAGCCCTGCGTTGAAGGGTGCGGGTTCGCAGGTGTTTGCCGATCGGTACCAGCGGGAATATCACGCGATCCCGGACTGGTTCCAAGCACTCGCCTATGACACGGCCCGCGTGCTGCTGGCGGGCGTCAAAAACGCGGGAACCCTGGACGGGCCCGCGGTGCGCGACGCCTTGGCCAAGATCGAGTTCCGCAATGCCCTGATCCCCGGAGGGGTGATCCGGTTCGGCCCCAACGGCCAGATAGCCGGGTCCCCGTACATCATGGTCCAGACCCTTCCCGGGAACACGGTGCGGATTATCTGGCCTAAGAAGATGCCGGAGACATTTGACGCAGTGCTCCCGATGCCCAAGAACCAGTAGCGTGATGCGGGCATCAGGAACCAGGCGTTAGGGCCCGAGTCTCCGCACTGGTGTTCACGACTCAGAACCTGGTCTCGGTCGCCATCGCGGCTCTGTTGACGGCGGGGCTGTACGCAGTCATGTCGTACGGCCTCGCCATTATTTATGGCGTCATGAAGGTAATTAACGTCAGCAACGCGGGGTTCCTCATGCTGGGGGCCTTCATGACACTAATGTACTCCCAGTGGTGGCACCTCGATCCCGTGGCGGGAGCAGTGCTGAACCTCCTGCCGTTCTTCGGCACCGGCTGGCTCGTCTACAAGCTCCTGGTCCGGCGTGTAGTCAACTCGCGGAGCGCGCGGCCCATCGCGTCGCTGCTCCTGTTGTTCGCGCTGTGGCTCGTGATCCAAAACGTCGCCCTGGCGATCTGGGGCAGCGAAGATCAGTCGATCATCACCGCCTACACGTACAAGTCCCTCATCGTGGGGGGGTTCCGACTGCCGCTGACGCGGCTGATCGTGTTTGCCGTCGCCCTCCTCGCGCTGAGTCTGTTGCATTTCGTGCTGGGACACACCTATATCGGGAAGGCCCTGCGCGCGACGGTCCAAGATCCTCAGGCCGCGCTGCTCGTGGGCATCGACACCGAGCGCATCAGCGCGCTGGCGTTCGGCCTCGGCACAGCCCTCGCGGGGTTTGCCGGTGGTCTGCTCACCCTGCTGTTCAGCTTCACGCCGGACTTCGGCGGACCGTTTCAGCTTAAGAGTTTTACGATCATTGTCTTGGGCGGACTGGAGAACTTCGCCGGTGTGACCGTCGGGGCGGCCATCCTGGCGCTCGCGGAATCCTTCGCCGTTCTGTTCATGCGCGCCAGCCTCCAGAATGTCATCGCGTACGGCCTCCTGGTGGTGGCTCTCATCGTCATGCCCGGTGGGGTTGCCCAGCTGTGGTCGCGGATACGGTCGTGATCCGGAGGAGCCCGCCTCCGCTGTGAGGCCTTCGCTGCGGCTGGAGCTCGCTGCCGCCCTCGGCGTCGGCATCCTGTTGGCGGCGGTCCCCTTGCTCATCCCCGGCAACATCACGCTCCTCAACTTGGGGATCTTGACGTTCCTCTACGTGGCGCAAGGTGTCGCGTGGAACATCCTGGGCGGCTTTGCCGGGTACGTGTCCTTCGGGTATGCGGCATTCTTCGGCCTGGGCGCGTACACGACGGCGCTCCTCTGGCTTGCAGGCTGGTCGCCGGTCTTGACCTACCCGGTCGCGGGCCTGGTGGCGGCCGCCTTCTCGTTGCTGGTCGGCGCCCCCACGCTCCGGTTGATTGGGCCCTACTTCTCCATCGCGACCATCGGCGTCGGGGAAGCGATGCGGATCCTGATGCTCAACCTGGACAAGATCACCGGGGGGGCCTCCGGGCTCAACCTCCCCACTGTCGTTCCGTCAAAGACGTGGTTCTACTTTGTGGCGTTGATCTGCGCGGCGATCGCGTACGCGGTGGCGGCCTGGATCCGCAGCGCACGATTTGGGCTGGGGTTGACCGCGCTCCGGCTCGACCTGGAGGCGGCGGAGAGCCTGGGGGTGCGCACGACGCTATTCAAAAACCTCGCGCACATTGTGAGCGCGGCTCTCGTTGGGGCCTGCGGCGGCGTCTACGCGACGTATCTGCAGTACGTGCATCCCGACACCGTCTTTAGCTTCACGCACAGCATCAGCCTCGTCCTAATCGCGCTCATCGGTGGCTTGGGGACCGTATGGGGCCCGGTGCTGGGCGCCGTCGTCTTCTTCGTGGTGCAAGACTATCTCCAAACCAGTTATCCAAGCTTTCACCTCCTCGTATACGGGCTGCTGCTCCTGCTGATTATCCTGTTCGAACCCGGGGGGATGGCTGGAGTGGTCAGTCGGCTGGTGGCGCGCGGGAGACGCGGCTCGACAGCCTCCCCAGATGCCGCCCCAACGCCGCACGCCGATCACGGACGCGCGACGGCGTCCCAGACCGAACCAGAGCAGGGAGGCACCGAGCGGATAACATGACCACCGCCCTCACCCTTGAGGGGATCACGAAACGCTTTGGCGGACTCGCGGCGCTCCAGGACGTGACCGTGCAAATTGCGTCCGGGGACATCACCGGCCTCATCGGTCCCAACGGAGCGGGGAAGACCACGCTGTTTAGCATCATCGCCGGCAAGACCCGCCCAACAGTGGGCAGGGTGGTGTGTTTTGACCGCGACATCACTGGGTGGAGTGCCCATGCGGTGTGCCGGCTCGGGGTGTGTACAACCCACCAAGTTGTCCGCCCGTTTGGGGAGCTCACGGTCCTCGAGAATGCGCGTGTCGGAGCTTCCTTTGGAGCCAGTGGGCGACTCGGGGGCCGGACGGCGGACGAGGAGGCCGGGGACATATTGACGTTCGTGGGCTTGGCTCACCGGCGGGACTCTCTGGCCTCCGCCCTCACGCTGGCCCAACGCAAACGGCTGGAGATTGCCCGCGCGCTGGCGACGCGCCCGTCGGTGCTCTTGCTGGACGAGGTCCTGGCGGGCCTTACTCCTGCGGAGATCCAGCAGGCGCTGGAATTGGTTCGTCAGATCCGCGCCCGAGGCATCACGATCGTGATGATTGAGCACGTGATGCGGGCTGTGATGGACCTCTCGGACCGCGTGCTCGTCCTCAACTACGGCCGCCTGATTGCGGACGGATCTCCGGCGGTGGTCGCGAACAATCCGCAGGTCATCGAAGCGTACCTCGGAGAGAAGATCTCAGAAAACTGATGCCCCCGACGCCCCTGCTCGAGATTGAGAACATCGCGGCCGCCTACGGCCAGGTGCGGGCTCTGTGGGATGTGTCGTTCGCCGTGGGAGAGGGAGAAATCATCACCCTCCTGGGTGCCAACGGGGCCGGCAAGACGTCCACGATGCGCGTGATCTCCGGCCTCCTCCGGCCGCTGGGCGGAGAGGTGCGGTTCGGCGGCGAGCCGCTCCGGATGCGTCCGTCCCGCATCGTCGATGCCGGGATCGTGCAAATCCCTGAAGGGCGGGCGCTGTGGCCTCGGATGACGGTGCGGGAAAACCTCCAGCTCGGCGCGTACACGAAGAGGGCGCGTGCGCACCAAGCGGAGTCTCTGGCGTGGGTGCTGTCGCTCTTCCCGCGGCTCGCCGAACGCTTGACGCAGCTCGCGGGGACGTTATCTGGAGGAGAACAGCAGATGGTCGCGATCGGTCGGGGCCTAATGAGCCGGCCGCGGCTGCTGATGCTCGACGAACCGTCCTTGGGCCTCGCGCCGAAGCTTGTCCGTGAGGTCTTCCGGGTCATCCGGCAGATCAATACCGACGGCGGCGTGACCGTCCTCCTGGTGGAACAAAACGTCCGTCAGGCCCTGGAGATCGCCCACCGGGGCTACGTCTTGGAAACGGGCCGGACCAAACAATCAGGCCCCGCGACCGACCTACTCCAGGACCCCGAGATCAAGCGCGCATTCCTCGGAATGTAACCCCCCCGCATCTCTCGTAATTTCTTTTTGTTCTTTCACGTGACTGACGAATCACCCAGCTGCCGATCGCTGATACACGTGTGCAACTGCACCAGATCGAAACGCCGTAACGCTGACGAGCTTGAGATAGAGCGGGTTCGGCAGCAGTGAGAAAAGCGGCAGCCCGTGTCCCAAAGCCACGGGATGAGTGAGAAACCAGAATTCGTCGATGAGCCCCGTCTGCGCGAGACTCTGCGCGAAACCTGCGCCCCCATGTGCGATCAGATCCTTCCCTGATTGCTTTCTTGAGCTTCATCACTTCCTGTGTCATGTCGCCGCTGGCCACGATCGCTTCGGCCCATGTCTTCGCGCTGGGAGGCAGAGTGGACGCAGTATTGGACCCATCGGCTCTTCTGAGCCGCACGGCATCGTCAAAACCCACAGTGACGTCTCCCCTCGGGGACGGGGTGAATCCCTTCCGAGAAAAAACGATCTTAGAGATGTCATTCATGGGTGCCGCGAATGCCTCGGTGGATGAGGGCCAGTAGGCCGCCATGTCATGGAACGTCCGCCCCATCAGCTGCGCGCCCGCCTGCCAGAGCTGGTCCACGGTCCAGGCCGTCGCGTCTTCGCCTAGGTTTTGAAGATCCAATCAAGCTCTCCGTTCGGGCCGCCCACAAATCCGTCGATTGTGACGGACATCTTCAGAATGAGTTTTCTCATTTCGATGTGCCCCCCTCGAAAAGTTCACCGAAACGGTCGTCGCGTCAATGCCCTTGAATTCCGCGTCGCACAATCTGGCCGACGACTGCTTCCAGGATTTTTGCAGTTAGGGGAGCGTCGCGGCAAACGCTTCTACCGCCTGTTCAAAACAAGCCAGCGGCGGTCGCACCAAGCCCGCGCCGACCTGGCCGATACCCGCCTTGCGGTGCGCAATGCCGGTGTTCACGCGGGGAGTGATGCCTGTTTTGACCACCTTACGAATATCGATCCCGGTCGGGGTCCCGCGGAAGTCGAGTTGCGGGATGCCGAACGCGGGGTTCTCCGTCACGGTAATCTCGTACATCTCCAGAGTGGACTCCACAGCGAGTGTGGGCGTTCCCCCCACGAACTTCACGATCGCCGGGGCGGCGGCCATGGCGAACGCGCCCAGACCCGCCGTCTCCGTGATGGTGCTATCACCGATGTCGGGATTAGCATCGTCTTGAGTGAACCCAGGAAAGAACAGCCCGACGGGCACCTCGGCGGGGGCGGTGAACCACGCATCGCCCAACCCGCTCACGCGGATCCCGAAGTCGGTCCCGTTCCGGGCCATACAGGTCACCACGGTGCTGCCGGCGATCCCGTGCGCGGCGTCCATCATCGCCTTGCAGGATGCCATTACGGGGTTGAGCACGGCCAGGTCGTTGTCCGCGAGATACGTGAGCACAGCGGCCAGGTCGTCACTGCGCGTCGAGGTCCGCGCCAAGTGCGGCGCGAGCAGCCGCGCCATCAGCGCGGAGCCGGCTTTGTTGCGATTGTGTCCCTCATCTCCCATCTGGATTTGTTGGGCGATGAGGTTTTTCATGTCCAGCCCCCCGGCCCGTTCCAGCGCCTTGCCTAAGAGTGGCGCGCACACATCCCGCAGCCAGCGCAGTCGCTGCAACACATCGTCGCTGTACGCGCCATACCGCAGGACCTTCCCGTAGCCCTCGTTGAGGGTGGAATAGGCCCGGTTCCCGAAGGCTCGATTTTCGACGATATAGACCGGCATGGATGCCGTGGTAACCCCTGCCATCGGTCCGACCGCGTGGTGATGATGGCATGGTGCGAACTGCACCTCGCCGCGTTCGACCAGCGCCTGGGCCTCGCGATCGTCGCGCGCCAGCCCCTCATAGAGCACACCACCTATCACTGCCCCGCGGAGCGGGCCCGACATCCGCGCCCAGGTAATCGGCGGGCCGGCGTGGAGGATCAGGTGCTTGTGCAACCCCGCAATGACTTCAGAGGCAGGCGCAGTCCCCACCAGGACAGGCCGGCTCTCGA
>Ga0137415_10004427_pt1 | contig 13916 bp, 8 predicted proteins | sample CZODoug3_1_1_16f_FD_183082 | JGI IMG/M metagenome (GOLD analysis project Ga0137415, IMG submission 183082) | Vadose zone soil fungal communities from Angelo Coast Range Reserve, California, USA - CZODoug3_1_1_16fungal (Hybrid Assembly) | ecosystem: Environmental > Terrestrial > Soil > Vadose... | reverse complement strand
CACAACCACCGTGGTCTCCTCGGTCAACCCCTCGGTGTCGGGCCAGTCGGTCACCTTCACCGCCACGGTGAGCGTGAGCTCGCCGGGCAGTAGCGCGGTGGCCTACCCCACCGGCACGGTGACATTCAAGGACGGCTCGACCGTCTTGGGCCCGGGGACGCTGTCGACGGACGTCAATGGCGTGACCACGGCCAGCATCAGCACCAGCACGCTGAGCACAGCCAGCCACAGCATCACGACCACATACGGCGGTGACAGCAACTTCAACAGCTCCACCTCGTCCGCCATGAACCAGGTCGTCAACAAGGCGGACACCACGACCTCATTGGCCTCCTCGGTCAATCCGACCCGATTCGGTGAGTCGACCACTTTCACCGCAACGGTCAGGGTAGTCGCCCCTGGCACCATCTCGGTTGCCTCGCCAAGCGGCACCGTGAACTTCTACGACGGCTCAACCTCAATTGGGAGCGGCACTCTCAGCACTAGCGGTGGCGTGACCACCGCCACCGTTACCACCTATTCCCTCTCGGTCGGCAGCCACTCAATCACAGCCAGCTACGCCGACGACACCAACTTCAATCCCTCTGCCTCCTCAGCCGTGACCCAGGTTGTGAGTAAGGCGGACACGACAACCGCGCTGGCTTCCTCGGCGCCCTCCACCCGTTTCGGCCAGGCGACCACTTTCACCGCAACTGTTGATGTGGTGACCCCTGGCACCACCATGGTGGCCACTCCAACCGGTACTGTCACCTTCTACGACGGCTCGGCACCGCTGATGACCAAGACCCTGTGGACGGACAGCTATGGTCTGACCACGGCCAGCTTCAGCCCCTACTCCTTGAGTGTGGGCAGTCACAGCATCACTGCCATGTACAACGCCGATGGCAACTTCAACAGCTCCACCTCCTCCGCCGTGACCCAGGTCGTCATCAAGGCCGACACCACGACCACCGTGGTCTCCTCGGTCAACCCCTCGGTCTCCGGCCAGTCGGTCACCTTCACCGCCACGTTGAGCGTGAGCTCGCCGGGCAGCAGCGCGGTGGCCTACCCCACCGGCACGGTGACCTTCAAGGACGGCTCGACCGCCTTGGGCCCAGGGACGCTGTCGACCAGTGGTGGGCTGACCACGGCCACCCTCACCACCAACACGCTGAGCACAGTCAGCCACAGCATCACGGCCAGCTACGGCGGTGACACCAACTTCAACACGAGCAGCGGCTCCCTGAGCCAGACGGTCAACCCGGCGGCCACCACCACTTCGCTCAGCAGCTCGGCCAATCCCGCAGTTTCGGGTCAGTCGGTGACCTTCACCGCCACGCTGAACATCAACTCACCGGGCAGCTCGGCGGTGGCCTATCCCACTGGCACGGTGACCTTCGCCGAGGGCTTGAACATGTTGGGCACGGGGACGCTGTCGACCAGCGGTGGGCTGACCACGGCCACCTTCAGCACCAACAAATTGAGCACAAGTAGCCACAACCTGACCGCCACCTATGGCGGGGACCCCAACTTCACGACCAGCATCGGGACACTGACTCAGGTCGTCGACAAGGCCGAGACCACAACCACCGTGGTCTCCTCGGTCAACCCCTCGGTGTCGGGCCAGTCGGTCACCTTCACCGCCACGGTGAGCGTGAACGCGCCGGGGAGCACTGCGGTCGCCAATCCCACCGGCACAGTGAACTTCTTCGACGGGTTCATCCCGCTGGGGCCGGGGACGCTGTCGACTACCGGTGGGGTAACCACGGCAACCTTCAGCACCAGCACGCTGAGCACGAGCAGCCACAGTCTGAGCGCGAGCTACGGCGGGGACAGCAACTTCATCGGCAGCAGCGGTTCACTGACACAGGCAGTGAACAAGGCCAACACCACGACCACGCTCGCTTCCTCGATCAACCCCTCGATGTCGGGTCAGCAAGTGACTTTCACCGCCACCGTGACGGTGAACGCGCCGGGCAGCACCGCGGTCGCCAACCCGACCGGGACGGTGAACTTCTACGACGGCGGCGCCTTGATTGGTAGCGGCACCCTTACCACCAGCAGCGGGACCACCGCGACCTTCAGCACCAGTCTGCTGACAACGAGCGGCCACAGCATCACGGCGACCTACAACGACGACACCAACTTCAACCCTTCCACGACGCCGATCCTGACCCAAACAATCAACAAGGCCAACACCACGACCACGCTCGCTTCCTCGGTCAACCCCTCGGTGTCGGGTCAGCAAGTGACGTTCACCGCCACCGTGACGGTGAACACGCCAGGCACCACAGCGGTCGCCAACCCGACCGGGACGCTGACCTTCAACGAGGGCTCGACCAATCTGGGGACAGGGACGCTGTCGACGGACTCCCATGGATCGACGACAGCAACCTTCAGCACCAACAAGCTGAGCACGAGCAGCCACAGCATTACTGCGACCTACAACAACGACACGAACTTCAACGGGTCGACCTCAGCTGCGGTCAGCCAGAGCGTGCTGAAGGCCGACACCACGACCGTGCTGGCTTCCTCGGTCAACCCCACCCGCTTCGGCCAGTCGACCACCTTCACCGCCACAGTCAGCGTGGTCGCACCTGGCACCACCCTGGTCGCCTCGCCCACCGGCAACGTGAACTTCTATGACGGCGGCAGCGCGACGGCGTTCGGCAGCGGCACCCTGTCGACCGACGTCAACGGGGTGACGAAGGCCAGCTTCAGTACCAATGCGCTGGGCGTGGCAAGCCACACCATCACGGCCAGCTACGTCGGTGACGGCAACTTCAACCTCAGCGGCGGGATCTTGACCCAAACGGTCTCCAAGGCCGACACCACGACCACGCTGGCTTCCTCGGTCAACCCGACCCGCTTTGGCCAGTCGACCACTTTCACCGCCACCGTCAGCGTGGTCTCACCGGGTACCATCGCGGTCGCCCCGCCCACCGGCACAGTGACCTTCTACGACGGCTCGACGTCCATTGGGAGCGGCACTCTCAGCACCAGCGGCGTGACCACGGCCAGCTTCAGCACCAATGCGCTGGGCGTGGGCAGTCACAGCATCACTGCCACCTACAACGCCGATGGCAACTTCAACGCCTCCACGTCCTCGGCCGTGACCCAGGTTGTGAATAAGGCCGACACCACAACCGCTGTGGTCTCCTCGGCCAACCCTTCGTACTGGAGCGCACCGGTCACGTTCAAAGCTACTGTCACTGTGGTTGCTCCGGGCACCACGGTGGTCGCCTCGCCCACCGGCACGGTCACCTTCTTCGACGGCACCACCTCGATCGGGAGCGGCAATCTAAGTACCAGCAGCGGCGTTACCATGGCCAGCTTCAGCACATCGTCCTTCGCACTCGGGTCGCACTCAATTACGGCGACTTACCCCGCTGATGGCAACTTCAATGGCAGCGCCACCAGCGCTCTGACCCAGAGCGTCGTCGTCGTACCGGTCACGGTCAATGTCACACCGATCCCTGCGTCACTTCAGTACAGCGATCTGTTGACAGCCAGCGCGGTGATCGTCACGCCCGCAGGAACTGCCGCACCGGCGGGGTCGGTTCAGTTCCAGATCAACGGCGACAACTTCGGGCCCGCTCAGACTGTTTCATCCAGTACCGCGACTTTCAGTGGACAAGTTCTCAAGGGACCGAGCGGGCTGACAGTACCGGGGACAAATACGCTGGCGGCAAGCTTCACCCCGACCGACGCAACCCATTACAACGCCTCGACGCCTGGGAGCATCAGTTTTACGCTGACCCAGGAGGACGCGCGGGCCTACTACACGGGCGCGTTGCTGGCGTCGACAGGCTCGTTAAACAGCACCACCGCCAACGTGACGCTTGCTGCAACAATCAAGGACATTACAGCGGTGCCCAGCACCGATCCCATGTACGTAGCCAGGCAGTACGACCAGTATCCGGGAGACATCCGGAACGCAACGGTGACCTTCGTCAATCGCGACGCGAGCAACGCCGCCCTCTGTGTGGCGTCGATCGGCCTGGTCAGCTCGAGCGATACCACCGTTGGAACCGCCACTTGCACCTCGACGCCGCTTACCGCCAGCACGACGGCGGGCGGAACGCAGTACACGGTCGGCATCATCGTCAGCGGCTACTACACGCGCAACATGTCGGCTGACGATCAGGTGATCAACGTCTACATTCCGCAGAGCAACTTCATCACCGGCGGCGGCTACCAAGTCAACAGCAAGTCAGCCGGCCTGTATCCCGGAGCTCCCGGACAGCGAACTAACTTTGGGTTCAACGTCAAGTACAACAAGTCCGGGACCAACCTCCAGGGCAACATCAACGTGATCGTCAGGAACAACGGCCGCGTCTATCAGATCAAGGGCAACTCGATGACCTCACTCGTGGTCAACTACTGTCCTACGAGTGCAACCCCCTGCGGTACGCCCGTCTCTCCCTGCACCGGGAATGCCTCGGCGACGTGTCCAATCGCTGCCATCTTCAACGGCAAGGCGAGCATCCAGGACATCACCGATCCGTTGAACCCGATCTCGATCGACGGCAACGCGACGCTTCAAGTTACGATGACCGACTACGGCACGCCCGCTACTTCCGACACTATTGGTATCACGGTCTGGAACAAGTCAGGCGGGATGTGGTTCTCCAGCAACTGGAATTTGACCAGGACCATTGAGCAACTGCTCGACGGCGGCGCCCTCGCCGTCCATTAGTGGCACCGCGACGATGCGACCACCACCTCGTCCTGCAAATCGGAGGTGAAGCTGTTCTTACTCGACCGTGACGCTTTTGGCCAGGTTGCGCGGTTGGTCGACGTCCTGACCGAGCTTGACCGCGACGTGGTAGGCGAACAGCTGGAGCATGACCGTGTTAAGAACGGCGGAGGCGGCCTCCTCGACCGCGGGCATCTCGAAGACGTCGGTCGCGACTCCCTTGAGTGACTTGTCCCCTTCCGTCACCAACGCGAGGACCGGTGCGTTTCGCGCGACGATCTCGTGGACATTGCTGACCATCTTGTCCTTGGTCGAGCTTGCGGTGCAGATCGCGACCACCGGAAACTGGTCGTCCAGCAGGGCGATTGGCCCGTGCTTCAGCTCGCCTCCTGACGTGCCTTCGGCATGGACGTACGAGATCTCTTTCAGCTTCAGCGCACCTTCCAGCGCAACCGGGTAACCCAGCCCGCGACCCGCGTACATGAAGTTGCGGTAGCCGCTGTACTTGTGCGCGAGCTTCTGGATCTCCTCATCACGCGCGAGGATGCCGCGGACCTGGTCGGGGAGAACCCGCAGGGCTTCGACCAGCTCCTGCCGCCGCTCCAGCGACACGCGACCATGGACGCTCGCGAGGCGCAGCGCCAACAGGTAGAGGCTGACCATGTGCGCGAGCAAAGTCTTGGTCGACGCCACGCCGATCTCCGGCCCGGAATGCAGGTAGATCGCGCCGTCGGCGTCGCGAGCCGCGGAGCTCGCGATCACGTTGGTGACCGCGACCGTGAGCGCGCCGCGGGCCTTCGCCTGCTGCAGCGCGACCAGCGTGTCGGCGGTCTCGCCGGACTGCGTGATCACGACGTCCAGGGTCCTGTTGCCGACCGTCGGCCGGCGGTAGCGAAACTCTGAGGCGTCCTCAGCGCGAGCCGGGATCCCGGCCCAGTCCTCGATCACATACTCGCCGATCATCGCCGCGTGCAGCGACGTGCCCATGCCGAGCAGCAACACGTCAGTGATGCCACGAAGCTGCTTGTCGGGGATGTCGAACTCGCGGAACGAAACCACGCCGTCGTCCGACAGCCGACCGCGCGCCGCGTTGGCGACCGCTTCGGGGGTCTCGTGGATCTCCTTGAGCATGAAGTGCTTGAAGCCGCCCTTCTGCGCCTGCGCCACGTCCCAGTCAACGTGGATGATCTTCGGCTTCACGGTCACGCCGTCGAGAGTCGAGACCTCGGCGCCAAGCGGCGTCACCGCGGCGATCTCTCCCTCGCCGAGGACCAGCACGCGCTTGGTGTACGGGATGATCGCGGTGATATCGGAGGCGATGTAGTACTCGCCGTCGCCCAGGCCGACCACGAGCGGCGCGTTGAGACGGGCGCCGACGAGCAGCTCAGGGTCGTCGCTCGAGAACATCGCCAGCGCGTACGCGCCGCGGATGCGCTTGAGGGCCGCCCTCACCGCGGCGAGGAAGTCGCCTTTGTAGTTGGCCTCGATGAGGTGCGGCACGACCTCGGTGTCGGTGTCCGACGGAAACTCGTGGCCCTGCGCCTCGAGCTCGGCCTTGAGCTCGGCGAAGTTCTCGATGATCCCGTTGTGGACGACGAAGATCTTGCCTTTGCAGTCGGTGTGCGGGTGCGCGTTGATGTAGGTCGGCTTGCCGTGAGTGGCCCAGCGCGTGTGGCCGATGCCGAGCTTGCCCGAGGGCATGTTGGCCTCGAGCTTTTCGATCAGGGTGTCGACCTTGGCTTCCGACTTGGTGACGCTGGTGCGGTTCGCCTGGCCCGGCTTGGGCAGCTCCAGGACGGCCACGCCCGCCGAGTCGTAGCCCCGGTACTCGAGCCGCTTCAGGCTCTCCATGAGGATCGGGGTGGCTTCACGATCGCCGAGGTAGCCGATGATTCCGCACATCTGTTTACCTCTACTAGAACTCCTGTGACGTTATTTCGACTGGTGCTGGAGCGTTGGAACGGCCGCGGAGGCGGTCAGGTTACTCCTAAGGGCTCGGGGACACGTTCGGATTGGCCGAAATCGAGTACTTGACCGTTGCGATCGGCACATTGCCCGTCACGCCCAGGCCCTGGTAGTCGATCGCGATCTGGAAGGTGGCGTCCGAGGTGTTCTTGCTGAGATCCACCCCCGCGAGCGCGATGTTGCGTATGCGGGCGAGCACGGCGGGGTCGCCGCTGATCGTCACGAGCATCGGGGTGACGGTGATCGCGGTCACCCGGTAGCCCTGCGGCGGGGGATGTGATGGTGGCGAGTCGACGAGCGGGACCGACACGCTCGTCGTGCCGGCGAAAGCCTCGATATGGACGTCGACCGACGTCACGTCGATAGTCGTTGACGGCACCGTGCGAACTGTTGCATCGAGGTTCCCGTTCGCGTTCTGCAGCTGGATTGTCTGATTGAGAGGATTCATCGTGCCGGCCACGTTTGTAAGTGTCACGACCGCCTTGAGGTTGTTCTCCCAGCTGACCGGCCCTTCGAAATGGACCTTGCACGGGTTGGGACTCGGCGCACCTGGACACGTGACCAACGTTTTGGTGGGGTCGATTGCATAACCAGGCGCTGACCGCGCGTTGACCTGGACTGGCACCTCTCGGACCTGAAGGGTGTCAATCAGCACCGCGATGGGTGGCGGATTCTGCACCTGCACTCGTAGGTCCAATGAGTGCGCAACCACGTTTAGCTTGACCGCCGACCCCGGAAGGGCATGGGTCGCGTCGACGGAGGCTGTCAGGTTGCTGGCGTTCACTTTCGCGATGACGTCCGCGAGACCCGAGTAGGTCACGTTGGCCTTGGCCGGCGGGTTGATCAAGATGATGTTCGGCGGCACCGTGTAGTTCAGGCCCACCGTGAGATTGCCCGTCGTCGGCGGGTTCTGGGAGAAGGCGACGGCGCCGAGCATCAGGACCGCGAGGCCGAGCGCCAGCAGCTTGATCCGCCAGTCGTCTGTGATCAGTCCCCAGCTCATCGCCTGAACCTGAAGATGCCGTTGCCATTGGGCGACGCTACGCGCACGGCGATGCGCCGGCGAAGGCTGTCTGCGTCTAGGTTGCGGCTGATCTTCCCTTCCTCGATGACTGAGATGTTTCCTGTTTCCTCCGAGACTACGAGAACCAGCGCGTCAGAGGCCAGCGACAGACCAAGCGCGGCCCGGTGGCGGGTGCCAAGGCGCTCGCGCACCGCGCCTTCCTCCGGGAGCGGCAGCAGGCAGCCCGCGGCGATGATGCGGTTGCCCCGCACGATCACAGCTCCGTCGTGCAGGGGCGAATTGGGATAGAAGATCGACTGCAGCATCTCGGCCGAGATCTCGCCGTTGATGCGTACGCCAGTGGCGGCGTAGTCCTCGAGACCGACCTCGCGCTCGAACGCGATCAGGGCCCCCGTCTTTTTCATGCTCAGGCGCTCGGTGGCGCGGATCGCCTCGGAGATCGCCTGGTTGTACTGGCGGGCGTTGTAGCGCGAGAGCGGGCGGCCGATGTGGCCGATGCGCCCGAGCTGGTCGAAGGCGCGGCGCAGCTCGGGCTGGAACATGACGATGACCGCGATGACGATGAAGAACGTCGCGTTGCGGAACAGCCAGGAGAGAAGGATCAAGTTGAAGGCGGTCGACAGCACGCCGACAACGGCCAGCAGGATCAGGCCCACGAGGATCTGAATGCCCTGCGTCCCACGCAGCAGCCGCAGCAGCTGGTAGAGGAGGAATGCGACGACGGCTACGTCGATGACCTCCAGCGGCCCGATGTGGCGGGCCACCTCGATCAGCTGGGTCCAAAAGGCGTTGATCACGCTCATTCGCCAAAGAGCCTCGCCATCAGTGCCATCTGCGCGTAAAGCCTGTTGCCCGCCTGCTGGAAGACGACCGAGCGTGGACCATCCATCACCTCGTCGGTGACTTCCTCACCACGGTGCGCGGGCAGGCAGTGCATGAAGACAGCGCCAGGAGCCTCATCCATCACGGCCTGGTTGACCTGGTAGTTGCCGAATGCGGCGCGCCGAGCGGCCCGCTCGTCTTCCTGTCCCATCGAGGCCCATACGTCGGTGTAGATCGCGGTTGCATTGTTCAGTGTGATTTCGTTCGTGAGCGTGACCTGGAGCTTTCCCGAATCGATGCTACGAGCCCGCCGCATGACGGCATCCGAGGGGTCGTAGCCCGGTGGCGTGACCACGGTCAGGGGAAATCCTGCGAGAGCCGAGGCCTCGATGAGCGAGTTCGCGATGTTGTTGCCGTCGCCGATGTAGACGACATGCTGTCCCGCCAGGTCACCGTGCACCTCTTCCAGCGTCATCAGGTCGGCGAGCACCTGACACGGGTGTGAGCGGTCGGTCAGGCCGTTGATCACCGGCTTCTCCGACGACCGCGCCAGCTCCAGGATGTCGTCATGGGAGCGCAAACGCGCGATCACACCGTCGACGTAACGATCGAGGACGCGAGCCGCGTCGGCCACCGACTCGCGGAAGCCGATCTGGACATCCTGTCCGGTGAGGGTCGTGGTCGAGCCGCCGAGCCTCGCGATGCCGACCTCGAACGAGACACGGGTGCGGTGGGACGGTCTCTGGAACAGCATGGCGAGGTGGCGGCCGGCGAGCGGCCGCTCGCGCCAGCCCCCGGCCTTGATCGCGTGGGCCAGGTCGAGGACGTCGCGCAGCTGCTCGCGGTCGAGGTCCGCCAGGTCGATGAAGTCGCGTCCGCTGAGCGATTTCACAGGAGCGATCATGATCGCCTGTGGGGCCTACAGTCTGGGCTCGATTAGCTCTCCGGCCACGATCGGCGAGATCGCCAGGTCACGCAGGGAATCGAACTCCGGCAGCCTCGCCCGGAGCTTGGGGTCGTCGCGGAGCCGAACGATCAAATCGCGGCAGGCGGCGGGCTCGAGGCCGAAGGCGGCCGGCTTGAAGCTGAGTGGCGGCTCGTTTTTGAACTGGATGGTCAGGCGGTCGGTCAGCCTGACGTTCGGCCACGAGTGGGGCTCGGAGAGCGTGACCGCGGCCATAGCGGTCCAGACCGCGCGCATCTCGTGCCGGCCCTGGATGACAAGGAGCCTGTCGCGGAAGAAGCACAGTCGGGCGGGCGGCCACCTGAGGAGCCTGAGCACGGCCCAGGCGGCAAACACCGCACCTGCGGCGGCGCCGGCGGCCAGCGCCCAACCGGCGACAGCGCCTTCCGGCACGTTGAACGCACCGATCGCGAGGGCCGCGAAAAGCACCGTCCAGGCCAGCCCCGCAATGCCCAGAGTGACGATCGCGCGGCGCGATCGGACGTAGATCAAGCTCGCCCCACCAGCGAGTAGTGTATTCCCGAGTATGAGCAGGGACATCAAAGCCGAAAGAGCCGAGATCGACCGCGCGGCGAAGGGCAAGACCGTGCTCTCGATGTTCGATGAGACTTGCCGCGACCTGCCGAACCAGGACGCGCTGCGGTGGAAGGATTCCTCCGGCGCGTGGCACTCGTTGACCTGGGCCCAGTACCGGCGTGAGGTGCGCAAGGCAGCGGCGGGGCTCAAGGCCCTCGGATTCAAGCCCGGCGAGTTTGCCGTGATCATGGCGCGCAACCGCCCCGAGCACCTGATCGCAGATCTTGGCACCCTGCATGCCCGCGGCGTGCCGGTGAGCATCTACAACACGCTCGCGCCGGAACAAATCCAATACATCGCCGCGCACTGCGATGCGGCGGTGGCGTTCGTCGAGGATGCCGCCTTTCTCGCCAAGTTCGAGACCGTCCGCGACCAGCTGCCGAAGCTGCGCCACATCATCGTCCTGGACGCCGATGGCGTGACCCTGGACGATCGGGTGAAAAGCTGGGCGGACTTCATGACGCGCGGCGACGCGGAGGACCGGAGCAACCCGGACGCATTTGAAGAGTGGCGGCGGGTTACCCCCGATGACCTCGCGACGCTGGTTTACACCTCGGGCACGACGGGGCCGCCCAAGGGCGTGATGGAGGCGCACAGCAACGTCTGCTGGATGGCGGAATCCGCCATTGCGTTTCTCAATCGGACCGGGCACCGCCACATCTCTTATCTGCCCTTCGCTCACGTCTTCGAGCGGTTCGTCGGACACTGGGGCGCGATCAGCCAGCGCACGATCGTCTACTTCTGCCCGGACACGACCCAGCTGTTCGCGTACGCGGTGGAAGTCAAGCCGACGGCGCTGATCGGCGTGCCGCGAGTATGGGAGAAGCTCCAGGCTGCTCTCAGCGCCGGCATCCAGGCCGACCCGGAAGAGCAGCGACGCAACGCGGTCCTGCAGGCGATCGAGGTCGGCCGCAAGCTGGTGAGGTTGGAGCAGGCCCAGCAGCAGCCTCCGCCAGAGCTGCTCGCGGCCGCCGAACGCGCTCGCCCCGTATGGATGGCGATCCGGGCCAAGGTCGGCCTCGAGGCGCTCGAGTGGGGCATCACGGGCGCCGCCCCGATCAACCCTGAAGTCATCGAGTTCTACCAGGCGCTCGGCATCAAGCTTTGGGAAGGCTGGGGCATGACCGAGTGCACAGTCGGCGCCACATACAACCCGCTCGAACGGATCAAGAACGGCACGGTTGGCATCGCCGACCCGGGAGTCGAGATGAAGATCGCCGAGGACGGGGAGGTGTTGCTGCGCGGCGGCAACGTCATGAAGGGCTATTACAAGGAGCCCGAGAAGACGGCCGAGACCATCGACGCGGAGGGCTGGCTGCACACCGGCGACGTCGGTGTGATCGACAGCGAAGGTTATCTCCGGATCGTGGACCGGAAGAAGGAGCTGATCATCACGGCAGGCGGCAAGAACATCTCGCCCGCCAACCTGGAGGCGCTGCTCAAGCAGCACCCGCTGATCGGCCAGGCCGCTGCTATCGGCGACCGTCGCCCCTACGTCAGCGCGCTGGTCGTGCTCGACCCAGAGGTGGCCCCGGTTTGGGCGCGCAAGGCGGGCATCGCGTTTACCTCGATTGCCGAGCTGGCGCAGCACCCGGCTGTCCAGGCGGAGATCCAGAACGCGGTCGACGAGGCCAACAAGCATGTCTCTCAGGTCGAAGCCATCAAGCGCTTCACCATCCTTCCGGTGGAGTGGACCGCGGAATCCGAGGAGCTCACGCCGACGCTGAAGCTGAAGCGCCGCGTGATCGCGCAAAAGTACGCACGCGAGATCGAGGACATGTATACGCGACCACAGGAGAAACCAGCGGCGGCATCACGCGCGGGCTCGGCGGCTAAGACTTAGCGCCGTTCTTCGAGCGCGGTCCGCTCGGTTTGAAGCTCATCACCGCCTCGGTGAAGAGCCGCGCCGCGAGCCGGGTCTTGGGCTCCCCGGTGCGCGTGGCGAGCTTGGTCAGCTGGTCGATGACGCGAGGTTCGATGTTGAGCCGGTAGAGCTGTTTGACGACGGGTGCTTTTTCTTTCATGCCACAGATTCTCGGGAGCCCGGCACACGACGCCAACCCAGGTTGTTAATTGCGAGAATGCCGCGATGGAGGGCGACATCCGCTGGCATCACGGGCAGACGCTGGCGGCGGGCCAGGTCGTCGAGTTCAAGGTCTGGGCGGAGCTGGTGCGACAGTCGATGGGCGGTCTGCACGTCTTTCTGCCGCTGCGCGACGTCGGCATCGACGGCGTGCTGCACCGGCTGGTCGACGGTTCGTATCTCGCGATTCAGGTCAAGGGACGGACGAGCCTGACCCCGGCCGGCCAAGTTCACATCACGGTCACGGCGTCGAGCCTGGTCGATGATTCGGCGTCGATCGTCGCGACGCTGGTCGATGGGTCAGAGCTCGGTCGCCTGGTGCTCGTGGTCGAGGAGGCCGAGTTTCGGCGCCTTGCGGTGCACGACATGGTCGATGGCCGGGAGTACCTGACCGCGGCGTTCGAGCTGCACGCCGGCGGCCGGTCACGATGGGCGCCGTTCCTCGTGCCCCGCGAGAAGCTGGCGGAGCGATTCGGCGTCGTTGCGCCTGATGGGGTGAGTCTCGAGGTGGAGGACGCTGCGCTCAGCGTCAACCGCGCTCAGGAGGGCTTCGTCGGCGAGGCGGAGGTGATCCGGCGGCTGGCGGACGTCGAATCGCTGGCGCTGTTCCGGCCATTTCCAGACCTGGAGACGGTCGAGGTGCTGGTGCGGAACATCCAGACGCACCGTTTCTTGGGCCTGCAGGTGAAGACGGCGGGCTGGGACGCGGCGCATCTCGAGACGCGGGTTTATTTCCGTCGGTCGAGTTTTCGGGCTGCACCCTCGACCTTTATCTGTGTGCTGGGTTGGGAGCGTGAGTCGCGGCGCTTCGCCGATGACTGCTTGCTCATTCCGAGCGGTGAGATTGCAGGCATCGCGAGGGTCGAAGGCGAGTGGCTCATGCTGGAGGTGCAGCCGGGGAGCGTCGCGCACCGGCGGCTTGACCGTTTCCGCCTTGCTCTCGCCTCGCTTGGGTCGACTGTGCAGTCGATGCTGTTAAGACCATTCCCTTCCTGAACATTCGTTTCGTAGTCTTCGACGCATGACCACGTTGTCGAAGTCGGTTCTTCGTCTGGTCGCTCGGATCGAAAAGTTCTGCTCGGAACCCATCCCGGAGACGGGTCCCGAGCTGGCTTCCGATTTGATCGAGCTCGCGCGAGGCCGGAACCTGCTCGACCTGAAGTTTTCTGAGATGGCCGCCGCCTTTGCGACCACCGATGAATACGATGCCCAAGGCTCGGTGTCGCCGATTCAATGGATCCGGCACAACTGCCACATGACCAGCGGCGCGGCGGGTGATCGTGTGGCTGTCGGCGAGCACGCCATGAGGGTGCCCGAGAGCCTTGGCGCGCTAGCCGAGGGTGAGATCGGCTTTTCGCACCTGGCCCTGATCGCGCACGAGGCGGCGGCACTTACCGAGTCGGGCAGCAACAAGCAGTTCGACGAGAAACCCCTGTTGCGCAAGGCGAAAGACTTCAGCGTCGGTCGCTTCCGCGATTTCTGCCATCACCACCGCCACGCTACTGACCCGGAGGGTTACGCAGCCAATCAGGCGCAAGTGGCCGAGGCTCGCACGCTGACGATGAAGCCCGGCGAGGGCGGCATCTTATGGATCCGAGGCGTGCTCGACCCGGAAGGTGGGGCCATCGTTCGGACTGCGCTCGCGCCGCTCTCGAAGCGCAGTGGCAAGGGCGACGACCGAAAGCTCGACCGCCGGCTCGCCGACGGCTTGGTCGAGATGGCCCACCACTCAATGGATGAGGGGTCGCTGCCAAAGCGCGCCGGTGAACGGCCTCATCTCCAGGTCACCGCCACGCTGGAGACT
>Ga0137415_10004426_pt1 | contig 13916 bp, 12 predicted proteins | sample CZODoug3_1_1_16f_FD_183082 | JGI IMG/M metagenome (GOLD analysis project Ga0137415, IMG submission 183082) | Vadose zone soil fungal communities from Angelo Coast Range Reserve, California, USA - CZODoug3_1_1_16fungal (Hybrid Assembly) | ecosystem: Environmental > Terrestrial > Soil > Vadose... | reverse complement strand
CGATGGCCGTCGGCCTCGCCGAGACGACCAAGATTTTTTACGCGGCGGCTTCCGGCGTGAACATGCCGATCGTCTATTTGGGCTCCAAGACCGGCCGCGACGGCATTCACGGCGCCTCGATGGCGTCGGCCGAATTCGACGACGATTCGGCCGAAAAGCGCCCGACCGTGCAGGTCGGCGATCCCTTCGCCGAAAAACTGCTGCTGGAAGCCTGCCTGGAGATCATGGAAGCCGATTGCGTGATCGCGATCCAGGACATGGGCGCGGCGGGCCTGACATGTTCAGCGGTCGAAATGGGCGCCAAGGGCGACCTCGGCGTCGATCTCGATCTCGATGCGGTGCCGACCCGCGAAACCGGCATGAGCGCCTATGAGATGATGCTCTCGGAAAGCCAGGAGCGCATGCTCATGGTGCTCAAGCCCGAGAAGGAGAAAGAGGCCGAAGCGATCTTCAAGAAATGGGGGCTGGATTTCGCCGTCGTCGGCTACACCACGCCGAGCAAGCGTTTCGTGGTCAAGCATGGCGGCGACGTCATGGCCGATTTGCCGATCAAGCAATTGGGCGACGAGGCGCCGCTGTATGATCGGCCGCATGTGGCGTCCGCGCCATTGCCTGTCATCCATGCCCGCGACGTGAAGCCGCCGATCGGAATTTCGGCCGCGCTGGAAAAGCTGATCGGCACGCCCGAGCTGTGCTCGAAGCGTTGGGTGTGGGAGCAGTACGATCACGTCATTCTCGGCAATACCGTGCAGCGCCCCGGCGGCGATGCCGCCGTGGTGCGGGTGCAGGACGGGCCGAAGGGGCTCGCGCTCACGGTTGACGTCACGCCGCGCTATTGTGAAGCCGATCCATATCAGGGCGGCATGCAGGCGGTGGCGGAAGCCTGGCGCAACATCACGGCCGTGGGCGGGCGGCCGCTCGCGATCACCGACAATCTCAATTTCGGCAATCCGGAGCGACCGGAGATCATGGGCCAGTTCGTCGGCTGCCTGAAGGGCATCTCGGAAGCCTGTCGTGCGCTGGATTTTCCGGTCGTGTCCGGCAACGTCTCGCTCTACAACGAGACTAACGGCCGCGGCATCCTGCCGACACCCTCGATCGGCGGCGTCGGCCTGCTCGATGATTTCACGAAATCAGCGACGCTGGCGTTCAAGGCGGCCGGCGAGGCGATCCTGCTGATCGGCGACACCCAAGGCTGGCTCGGGCAGTCGGTGTATTTGCGCGATATCTGCGGCCGCGAGGAGGGGGCGCCGCCGCCGGTCGATCTCGCGGCTGAAAAACGCAATGGCTGCGTGGTGCGCGGCATGATCCACGCCGGCACCGCCACCGCGGTGCATGACATCTCCGACGGCGGACTGTTGATCGCGCTGGCGGAGATGGCGATCGCGGGCGGCATCGGCGCGCAGCTGTTGGCGGCGCCGGCATCGATTGTGCCGCACGCCTATTGGTTCGGCGAGGACCAGGCGCGCTACATCGTGACGGTACCGGCGGCGGAGGCCGGTCTGGTGCTGGCGAAGATGAAGGGCGCCGGCGTGCCTTGCATCCGCATCGGCACGTCAGGCGGCAATGCGATGGCGGTGGCGGGCGAGACGCCGGTGGCGGTGACGTCGCTCAATGTGGCGTTCGAGGCTTGGTTGCCGGCCTATATGAACGCCAAGGGGTCCTGAACACGCTCCCCGTCATTGCGAGCGAAGCGAAGCAATCCATCCTGCCACGGAAGGAAAGAATGGATTGCTTCGTCGCTACGCTCCTCGCAATGACGATTAGAGCACGTGCGTCGCGCCCGGAATTTTCCGCAACGCCGCCGTTAGCGCCCAACTCAATGCGACCGTCAACGCGAACACGATGGCTGCCTTGACGATCGCCGGCAGCTCGTAATCGAACAGCCAGTATTGCAGCCAGAGCGCAATCGGATAGTGCACCAGGAACATGCCGTAGGCGTGAGACTGCATCGGATCGAGCACGCTCCAGCCCGATTGCTTGAACCTCAGGAAGAACGCCAGGATGGCGAACAGGATGGCGGCGCTGAAGGCCACGAAGAAGAAGCCGTAGCTCGCCAGATACCACTGCGGCTGTAGCGGAGGATTCCCCAATATTTCGCGCTTGACGTAGATCATCACCCACATCAGGCAATACGGAACCAGCGTTGCTGCGATCCAGCCCCAACTGCTCTTTGCCAGCCGCCCATCCGCGCCGAGAACGCCGCGATCGAAATTCGCAGCACCAATGCCAGCGCCGATGAAGAAGTAGGCGGCGTACAACAGCACGCGGCTGGCCTGGACCGAGAACGGTCCGAATTCGAACCAGCGGTTCGGTCCGAAATAAAGCAGCGCCGGAATATAGACGACGGCCGTGACAACCAGCAGAAACAGGAAGAATTTAGCCGGCTTCTCGAAGCCCTGCTGCGACAGGCGATTGATCGGATCGACCAGATGCGCCGAGATCCGGTACAGCAGGCTTGCCGAGAGATCAAATCCGAGCAACACCCACACGAACCAGAGCGGGCCGCTCGGCCACGGCCCCACCGTCACCGTCTTCCACCAGAATGTCGAAAAGCTGAGCTCGGGCGTCTGCCGTAGCGCGATTGCGTAATAGGCGATCGGGATGATGGTCAGCGCGGCGATCGCAAACGGCAGGCCCAGCCGGAGCAGGCGATCGCGCAGGAAGATATGCAGCGCCTTGTGCCCAAGGCCCGGCCACACGAACAATCCCGACAGAAAGAAAAACATCGCCATGAAGAAACTGTCGGTGGCGAGCACGACCGCGTCGAAGCCGATCCACGATGTGGGATCGGTATGGCCGAAATAGGTGTAGGGGATCACGGCGTGGTGCAACAGCACCACCAGGGTCAAGAAGGTACGGGCGCGATCGAGCGCGGCGTTGCGCGAACTGGCTTTCGGCGCGGCGTGAACGTCGGCTACCGCCACGGTGTGGGAAATCGATGACATGCGCGTCCCGGCAGGCTTCTAGCTCGGATGTTGCCGTCGGGAACCGGATTCAGCAAGGCCCAATCGTCACAACCGAAAGCGTCGGGCATGCGGGCGATGCGTTGGTCGGCTGTCTCGTTGTGGGAACTGGTCCGGCCGCCCGAAGTTATCGAAAGGAATTTTGGCGCGACCTCGCCTCGTGCGGCACATAGGAGCGAGCGATGACGATTCTGAAATGGGCGCTGATCTTCCTGGTGGTGTCGATCATCGCCGGGCTGTTGGGCTTTACCGGCATATCGGCGGCCTCAGCCGATATCGCCCGCTTTTTGTTTTACGTCTTTGTCGTGATCTTCCTGGTGCTCTTGATACTCGGGCTCACGATATTCAGGGTATAGTGACAGGTCTCCCTTCGTCATTGCGAGCCAACGGGTCGCGCGAATGCGCGCCCGATGACAGGCTCCGCGAAGCAATCCATAGTCACGAAGGAATTATAGATTGCTTCGTCGCGGAATTTATCATCGGGCCCGCCGGAGGCGGGACCCGTTGGCTCGCAATGACGTCCAAGACCAGTCCACGACGTTTCTAGGCCACTTCCTCGATCTTCACCTTGTCCGGATAGAACGCCAGGTGACCGGCGATCTCGGCCATGGCCGGGAACGGCGTCTCGTAGGTCCAGATCGAATTCTCGATGCTGTTGCCGTTGGCCTTGATGCTGAAATAGCTCGCATCCCCCTTGTATGGGCAATGCGTGGTCCGCTCGGTACGGGCGAGCAGCGCCATGTTGGCGTCCTGGCGCGGCACATATTGCACGGCAGGGTAGCTCGCCTCCTTCAGGGTGAGCGCATGGGTGGTGTCGGCGATCACGACGCCGTCAGCGGAGACGCGGATGCGCTTCGGATTGGCGGTAATCGTGATCGGATGGTCGGGACCGGGGAGTTTCATGGATCTGGGCCTTTTTTTGGTCAGTTGGTTGTGACCGCGTGTGACCGGATGATGCAGGTTTAAAACGATTGGAACAGGAATATAGTGCTGGAGCGGGTGACCTAGAAGGGCGCAAGCGCTAGGTTTGGCCGTCACGGTCGCGAGAGCCGGCCGTGATTCGAACCCTGTCATGGAGGTCTGCTGGAATGCCGATGGACGCCCGCGATATCGAATCGATGATCAAGGCGGCTATTCCCGATGCCGAGGTGACGATCCGCGATCTGGCCGGCGATGGCGACCACTACGCGGCCACTGTGATCTCGGAGTCGTTCCGCGGCAAGTCGCGTGTTCAGCAGCATCAGATCGTCTATCAGTCGCTCAAGGGGCAGATGGGCGGCGTGCTGCACGCACTGGCGCTGCAGACCGGGGTACCTGGCGGACCTGGTTCCTGAGGGCTAGGGCCCGGCGAGCTGAGTGGAGCGGGGGGCGCACCGATGGCGGAAAACCAGCGCGGCGCGATGTTTCGCGTCATCGTGCCGAACCAGCATAGCCGCGTCACCAACGCCGAGCTGTTCTTCGATCTGGTGTTCGTTTTCGCGGTCACGCAGCTCTCGCATACGCTGCTCGGCCGGTTTACGCCGCTCGGATGCGTCCAAGTCACGCTGCTGTTCCTCGCGGTCTGGTGGGTATGGGTCTACACCACCTGGATCACCAACTGGCTCAATCCCGATCTGACGCCGGTTCGTATCCTGCTGTTCCTGCTGATGCTCGGCGGCCTCGTGCTGTCGACCTCGATTCCATCAGCGTTTGAAGGCCGCGGCCTCTGGTTCGCCATCGCCTATGCGGCGATGCAGGTCGGCCGCACCATCTTCCTGCTGGTCTCGACCGCGCCGGAGCGGACGCTCCCGCGACACAACGCGATCCGTATCCTGGTCTGGCTGTCGGCGTCGGCGATTTTCTGGGCGCTCGGCGGGTTCGCCGAAGGGCAGTCACGGCTGGCGTTCTGGACCATGGCGCTGGTGATCGAATACATTTCGCCCGCGGTCCGGTTCTGGATCCCCAAACTCGGCGCGTCGTCGGTCGAGGCCTGGTCCGTCGAAGGCGGTCACATGGCGGAGCGCTGCGCCGGCTTCATCATCATCGCGCTCGGCGAAGCCATCGTCGTCGACGGCGCGACCTTTGCCGAACTGACCTGGACAACTGAGAGCGTGAGTGCATTTCTGTCGGCGCTGGTCGGCAGCATCGCGATGTGGTGGATCTATTTCCACAAGGGCGCGGAGGCCGGCTCCGAGCTGATCTCCAAATCCGCCGAGTCCGGGCGGGTGGCGCGGCTGGCCTATACCTATCTGCATATGCCGATCGTCGGCGGCATCATCCTGTCGGCGGTGGCCGACGAACTCGTCTTGAAGCATCCCGACGGCCATTCCGATCCGAGGGCGATCCTGACCATCGTCGGGGGTCCGCTGCTGTTTCTGGTCGGGACCATTCTGTTCAAGCTCGCCATCCGCGGCTTTCTGCAGCTCTCGCATGGCATAGGCATCGTCGCGCTCGCCGTGCTGGCGTGGTTCGCAGCCGAGCTGTCGCCGCTGTGGCTCTCGATCCTCACCACCGCGATCATGATCGTGGTCGCGGTGTGGGAATCGATGTCGCTGCGATCGGACGCGGACGAATCTCAATCCGAAGCCACCAGCGCGTGAACGGAGAACATCCGGGCTTTGTCCGTCCAGGACTCCCGCACCGACCAGCCGGAGTGGCGGGCGAGCGCGGTGAACCGCTCGAGGCTGTATTTATAGCTGTTCTCGGTATGGATGCTCTCGCCGGGACGGAACGAGAAGTTGTTGCCGAGGATGCGCACGTTCTGCGCCTTGCGGCTGATCAGGTGCATCTCGATGCGATGGCGATCGCGGTTGTAGATCGAGCGGTGGGTGAACGCCGAAAGGTCGAAATTGCCGCCGAGTTCGCGGTTGATGCGCGCCAGCACATTGAGATTGAAGCGCGCGGTCACGCCGGCTGAATCATTATAGGCGTCGTAGAGCACGCGTTCTTCCTTTTCGAGGTCGACGCCGATGATCATCTGCGCGCCACGCCCAAGAATCTCGCGCGCGGTGCGCAGGAAGGCAGCAGCCTCCTGCGGTTCGAAATTGCCAAGCGTCGATCCCGGGAAGAAGCCGACTTTCGGCATATCCGCAACGGCCGATGGCAGCGCGAACGGCGCGGTGAAGTCGGCGGCGACCGGGTAGACGCCGAGCACGGGAAAGTCGCCACGCAGTCCGTCGGCCTGGGCATTGAGGAAATCGCCTGAAATGTCGACGGGAACGTAGGCGCTGAATTCGCAATGTTGCAGCATCAGGCGCACCTTGGTGGTCGCGCCGGCGCCGAACTCGACCAGTGCCGCGCCGTTCGGGATGTTGGCTGCGATCTCGCCGCCGCGATCGCGCAGGATTCCGAGCTCGGTCCGGGTCGGATAATATTCGGGCAGCACCGTGATCTGCTCGAACAGCTCGGAGCCCGCGGCGTCGTAGAAATATTTTGGCGACAGGCGCTTGGGATGCTGCGAGAGATCGCCGATCACATCGCCGGCAAACGCCGAAGTCTGATCGTCGAATTGCTGCGCTTTGGCCAAAGCGGCGGCATGCACATTCATGATACGCTCCTGAACGCGCTTTCCGGCGCGCTTTTGAAGGGGAAATCAGGCGTAGTCGGCGAGGCGCAATCCGGTAAATTGCCAGCGGTGATGCGGGTAAAAGAAGTTGCGATAGGTGATACGGCTGTGGCCGCGAGGGGTTGCAAGCGATGAGCCGCGCAGCACCAACTGGTTGACCATGAACTTGCCGTTGTATTCGCCGAGCGCGCCTTCGATGGCGCGGTAACCGGGATAGGGTGAGTACGAACTGCGGGTCCATTGCCAGACGATGCCGAAGGCGTCGTTGAGCTGGCCGGCGCGGGCGGCGACTTCCCATTCCATTTCGGTCGGCAGATGTTTGCCGCTCCAGCGCGCGAAGGCATCCGCCTCGTAATAGCTGATATGGCAGACCGGCGCTGATAGCTCGACCGGCTGCAGCCCGCCGAGCGTCATGACCCGCCATTCGCCGTCGACGTGCCGCCAATGGCCGGGCGCCTGCCAGCCTTCGTTATCAGTGGCCGCAAAGCCGTCCATCAGCCAAAGCGTCGCGGTTGCGTAGCCGCCGTCGTTCATGAAGGCGAGCCATTCGGCGTTGGTGACGAGGTTGCGGGCAAGCCGGACCGGACCGACCAGTGCGCGGTGCGCCGGCTTCTCATTGTCGAAATGAAAGCTGTCGTCGGCATGGCCGACGGTGTGGATGCCTTCGTTCAGTGTCAGCCATTGATCGCTGCCGCGGCTGGAGGCTGGAAAGCGCCAGGCCGCGTCATAGGCGGGCGGAATCGGGTTCTGCGCAAAGGCATGCAGGATGTCGGTCAACATCAATTCCTGATGCTGCTGCTCGTGATTGAGTCCGACTTCGACCAGCGGGACCAGATTGGCAAGCGTGTCTGCGCCGGCGCGCTGGAAGAAATTGACCGCAGCGGCGTCGACATGGCGGCGATAGGCGGTCACCTCGTCGGTGCTGGGGCGGGTCAAATGGCCGCGCTGGTGACGGGCATGCCGGGGACCTGCGCTGACATAGTAGGAATTGAAGAGATAGCCGTAGTCGGGATGGAAGGGTTTGTAGCCATCGGCGTGCTCGCCGAGCAAGAATTGCTCGAAGAACCAGGTGGTGTGGGCGCGGTGCCATTTCGCCGGGCTTGCGTCCGGCATCGACTGGATCAACTGATCCTCAGGCGACAGCGGCGCGGCGCGGCGCTCGGTCTCGTCCCTGACAGCGCGATAGGCTTCCGCCAGATCCTGGGCGAGGGTCCCGGAATCGGAGAAGCGTGACGGGGAAGGGGCGGAAAAAGCGGCCGCGGCCGATACTGGTTTCGTCACTGGTGTCTCCGGTCAAGGAAAAGAACGTTGCGCTTGCGAACTGGTTCCTAACGGACAGTCCGTCCTAGATAGGGGTTCCGATCCGGGAAAAAAGCCTCCGAGGCCATGATATTGATGCCATCAGACTATGGCCCGGCCGCCCGCGCCGGGGGCCCCAGCCAAGCCCCTGCATGCCAGCTCCTCGGCATTTTACTTTGGATGCACAACGGTTTCGGCTACATATATGGGCAGTATCGGGTAAAACGGGGCGAGCCGGCCCGTAACGCCAAGCCGTCGGGGGCCGCGCGCCCCAAAAGGAAGTGAAGATGAGCATCGAACAATTCATCGACAACGAAGTGAAGTCGAACGACGTCGTGCTGTTCATGAAGGGCACGCCGCAGTTTCCGCAGTGCGGTTTCTCCGGTCAGGTGGTGCAAATCCTCGACCACGTCGGCGTCGGCTACAAGGGCCTGAACGTCCTCGAATCCGCCGAGCTGCGCAACGGCATCAAGACCTATTCGAATTGGCCGACCATTCCCCAGCTCTACGTCAAGGGCGAGTTCGTCGGCGGCTGCGACATCATCCGCGAGATGTTCCAGGCCGGCGAATTGCAGCAGCTGTTTGCCGACAAGGGCGTCGCGGTCAACGCGACCGCCTGAGCTTGACTGCGCGCCAGATCGGCCAGGCGCGGCTCGAGGTCATCGTTGCCGACATCACCACATTGCGCGTTGACGCCATCGTCAACGCCGCCAATTCGTCGCTGCTTGGTGGAGGCGGCGTCGACGGCGCAATCCATCGGGCCGCCGGGCCCGAATTGCTCGCCGAATGCCGCACACTGCACGGCTGCAAAACCGGCGACGCCAAGATCACCCAAGGCTACCGTCTGCCGGCGAAGCATGTGATCCATGCCGTCGGACCGGTCTGGCAGGGCGGCAAACAGGGTGAGGGCGAATTGCTCGCTTCCTGCTATCGCCGCGCCATCGAGCTTTGCCAGGCGAACGGCCTAGCTTCCCTGGCCGTTCCGGCGATCTCAACCGGCGTCTATCGGTTTCCCGCCGATCGCGCGGCTGGGATCGCGGTCGCAACTGTTGTCGAGGCATTGGGCGCATCGCCGGCGATCGCCAGCGTGATCTTCTGCTGCTTCTCCGAAACCAGCGCCCGGCTGCACGACGCGGCGCTGGTCGCGTTCGGCAGCCCTTGTACCTGACAATCCCGCCGCTACACTCCCCGGAATATTTTTCAGGGAGCGGGCGATGATTTCACGTCCTTTATTGTATCAGATATTTTGTGGTGTGTTGCTGGGTCTGGCGGTGGTGGCGTCGGCGGCGGGGGCCGAAGGCACCTTCGATATTCCCGCCGGCGCGCATTTCAATCCGGACAAGCTTGCCAAGATCGGCGAGTTCTTCAAGAACGAGGTGACAGCGGGCAAGATCGCCGGCGCGATCCTGCTGATCCAGCAGCACGGCAAGCCGGTCTATCATGAGTCTTTCGGCGTGCAGGATGACGTGTCCAAGGCGCCGATCACGGACAAGACCATCTTCCGCCTGTTCTCGATGACCAAGCCGATCACTTCGGTCGCGGCGCTGACGCTGATCGACGACGGCAAGATGAAGCTGGACGATCCCGTCGCGATCTACCTCCCGTCCTTTGCGACCGCCAAGGTCGGGGTCGAGAAGAAGGCTGACAATGCCGAGAAGGTGCTGGCGCTGGAGCCGCTCAAGCGGCGGCTCACGATCCTGGACCTGATGACGCATACCGCCGGGATCACCTACGGCTTCTACGGCGACAGCATGGTCCGCAAGGCCTATGCCAACGCCAAGATCTATGACGGCGATTTCAACAATGCCGAATTTGCCGAGCGCATCGCGCAGCTCCCGCTCGCCGAACAGCCGGGCACGCTGTGGGATTACGGCCATTCCACCGACATTCTCGGCAGCGTGATCGAGGCCGCCACCGGCAAATCGCTGCTGCAATATGAGAAGGAGCGGCTGCTCGATCCGCTCGGCATGCCCGACACCACCTTCTACGTCACCGATCCCGAAAAAAAGAAGCTGATCGCGTTGCCGGTGCCGAACGACCGCGACTTCCGCGTCGGTTTCGAAGGCTTCGCCGACAAGCCTATGAAATGGGAGTCCGGCGGCGGCGGCATGGTCTCGACCATGTCGGATTTCTCGAAATTCGCCCAGATGATCCTCAACGGTGGCAAATACGAAGACAAGCAATATCTCAGCCCGAAAACCTTCGAGCTGATGACATCGGATCACATCGGCAAGGGCTCCGGCGTCGCGCGCGACTATTTCTATTTCCCCGGCGACGGTTTCGGTTTCGGCCTTGGCTTCGGCCTGCGCACCGATCCCGGCAACGCAAAACCGCCGCCGCCGGGCTCGCTGGGTGAATTGAAATGGGACGGTGCCGCCGGCTGTTATTTCGTGATCGACCGCAAGCAGGACATGTTTTTCGTGCTGCTGGAGCAGACACCGACCGAGCGCCAGCGCGTGCAGCGGACCGTCAAGCAGCTGATCTATGAAACGATGGAGAATTGAGGATTTTGCGGACCGCGGTTTCGTGGCCGCAGCGTTGGCGTTTCTGCTTGCGGTTGCCTTCTGGCCGCATCCAGCGTGCGCGGAATCGCCAGTGCTGGCCGGGCGCAGCTTCTCCGGCGAAGGGTTGGCGCGCGTCGGTGACTACATCCACAACGAGATCGCCACTGGCAAGATCCCCGGCGCGATCCTCTTGATCCAGCAGCACGGCGAGCCAGTCTATTTCGAAAACTTCGGTGTCCGCGACATCGCGACCAAAATTCCGATGAGCCCGGATACCATCTTCCGCTTGTACTCGATGTCGAAGCCGATCACGTCAGTGGCGGCGATGATGCTGGTCGAAGACGGCAAGCTCAGGCTCGATGATCCCGTCTCGAAATTCATCCCGGCCTTTGCCGATCTGAAGGTCGGTGTCGGGAAGCCCGACGAGGACGGCAGGCCGTCGCTGGTGCTGGAGCCGCTCAACCGCCCGATCACGATCGCGGATCTGCTGCGCCACACCTCGGGGCTGACGTACGGCTTCTACGGCGACAGCGCGGTGCGCAAGCTCTATGCGCAGGCGGACCTCTTCAACGGCGATCTCGACAATGCGGAATTCGCCGAGCGGCTCGCAAAGCTGCCGCTGGCGGAGCAGCCGGGAACGCTGTGGGATTACGGCCATTCCACCGATGTGCTCGGCCGCGTCATCGAGGTGATATCGGGAAGATCGCTGTTTCAGTTCGAAAAGGAGCGGCTGCTCGATCCGCTCGGGATGAGCGAGACCGCGTTCACCATCGCTGAGGAGGCAAAGCGGCCGTTGATCGCCGAGCCGATGCCGAACGATCGCTTCGTCAGTCCGGTCGCCGGCATCCGCGATCCCCTGGGTCCGCGCCGCTGGCAATCCGGCGGGGCAGGCATGGTCGGCACCATCGGCGACTACGCCCGCTTCGCGCAGATGCTGCTCAACGGCGGCACGCTTGACGGCCGGCGCTACCTCAAGCGAGAGACCGTCGCGCTGATGATCTCGGACCATATCGGCCCCGAGACAAAGATCGCGCGCGACTATTTCTACTTTCCCGGCGCCGACAGCGGCTTCGGCCTCGGCTTTGCCGTGCGCATTTCGGTGCCGCCGAACACCTCATGGCCGTTAGGCGAATACCGCTGGGACGGGGTTGCCGGCACCTTCTTCTTCATCGATCCCGCCGACGACATGTTTGCGATCTGCATGATGCAGACGCCGTCGCAGCGCGGGCGGATTCAGACGGAGCTGAAGGGGCTGATTTATCAGGCGATGGGGCGGTGAGCGCTAAGCCCCCCGCACGATCTCGCGCACCATCCCGATGGTCTCCTCGATCATTGCGGCCGTCACGTCGAGATGCGTGCAGGCTCTGATCCGGCCGTCCATCGTGGCGAGCAGCACGCCGCGCTTGCGCAATTCAGCGACCATCTTGTCGCAGGCGATGCCGGCACCGTCGGGCTTGAAGAAAACCAGATTGGTTTCGGGCTCCTGCACCTCGATGCCGTTGATTTGCGATAGCCCCCGCGCCAGTGCCCTGGCATTGGCGTGGTCGTCCGCCAGGCGGTCGACGTGGTGGTCGAGCGCGTGGACGCAGGCCGCCGCACAGATGCCGGCCTGGCGCATCGAGCCGCCGAGGCGCTGCTTCCAGCGCCAGACCTCGTCGATGAAGTCGCGCGAACCTGCGATCACGCCGCCGATCGGCGCGCCGAGCCCCTTGGAGAAATCGATCCAGGCGGAATCCCATCCCGCGGCCATGTCGTGCGCGGCGATCCCGGTCGCGACGCAGGCGTTCAATAGCCGCGCGCCGTCCATGTGGGTGGCAAGCCCGCGCGCTTTCGCGATCGTCACGATCTCGTCGAGGTCGGCCTTCTTCCAGATCGTGCCGCCGCCGATATTGGCGGTTTGTTCGACGCTGACGACGGTCTGCGGCGGCTGGTAGCGCGTGCGCGGATGCAGCGCCGCGCGAAACGTCTCCGGCGAGAACTTTCCGTCGGCGCCGGGCAAAGGCGTGATCTGGAAGCCGCCAAGGGCGGCATGGGCGCCGCCTTCGCGGGCGATGATATGCGCGCTCGCATGCGCCAGGATCTCGTCGCCCGGCCGGCACCGGGCCAGCGTCGCGGTGACGTTGCACATGGTGCCCGAGGGCATGAACACCGCGGCCTCCTTGCCGAGCAGACTGGCGACGCGCTCGCACAAGAGATTGACGGTCGGGTCGTCGCCGATCTGCTCGTCGCCGACCTCGGCCTTCGCCATCGCCTCGCGCATCGCCGGCGTCGGGCGCGTCTGGGTGTCCGACAGCAGATTGATGCGGACCGGGGTGGCCTTCGGGTCGCGTGGGGTAGGGGTGTAGATCATGGACTATCCTTGTTGCTCCATGGCCAATTGAACCACGGTCCGGATCGGCAGCGGTTGGTCAATCGAAGAGCTGCGGCCGAATATCTTGCGCGTGATGATAAATCGCGCGGATCAAGATATGCAGCTTCTTCTGTGTAGAAGATGTTGTGGGATTGGAAGCGGAAGCGGCGGTCTCGCGGCGCTAGCTCGTCCACGGACTGGCCTATGCGCGGGAAGTCGGCGAGAAGGCTGAATGTGCGCTCCAGGCCCGCGTGATACGCTTCGGCTTGGTACTGGCCGAAGGTCGCGGTCGTAAAGTCGTAGATGTCGAGCAGCTGCGCGCGGGCGCGAACAGAAAGGCGATATTCAACCATTCGTGCGGGGGGCGACGCGCTGCCGAGCGGCGACCAAAACGTCGCTCATGCTCTCATCGGTCAGTGTGCTGCAGTCGGGATGTGCGAGGACTTCCTGAAAGCGGCGTATTTGCTCATCCCTGGGCAGGGCAGCCCAAGCGGCAAGCTCGGCTTCCGTCGGCGTGGCGGACGGCATAACGCGGGTCAATCTGTCGGTTTTCTGCGACATGGCAGAACTATAACACAGAATCTCTGTCCAAACAAAAGGCCCCGGCAAAACCGGGGCCTTTGAATTCTGGAAAATGCCGACCGATCAGCGCGAATAGAATTCGACGATCAGATGCGGCTCCATCTGCACCGGGAACGGCACATCGGTCAGCGCCGGGATGCGCGCGAACTTCGCGGTCATCTTGGAGTGATCGGCCTCGATGAAATCGGGCACGTCGCGCTCGCCAAGCTGGGCGGCTTCCAGCACCGGCGTCAGCTGCTTGGAGGATTCCTTGAGCTCGATGAGGTCACCGACCTTCAGCTTGTAGCTGCCGATGTTGACGCGGCGGCCGTTCACCTTGACGTGGCCGTGGTTGATGAACTGGCGTGCGGCGAACATCGTGGCGACGAATTTGGCGCGGTAAACCACGGTGTCGAGGCGGCGCTCCAAAAGGCCGATCAGGTTTTCACCGGTATCGCCCTTCATCCGGCCGGCTTCGACGTAGACGCCGTGGAACTGGCGCTCGGAAATGTTGGCGTAATAGCCTTTGAGCTTCTGCTTGGCGCGAAGCTGCACGCCGAAGTCGGAGAGCTTGCCCTTGCGGCGCTGGCCATGCTGGCCGGGGCCATATTCGCGGCGGTTCACGGGGCTCTTCGGGCGGCCCCAGATATTCTGGCCCATACGGCGATCGATCTTGTATTTCGCCTCACTGC
>Ga0137415_10004425_pt1 | contig 13916 bp, 9 predicted proteins | sample CZODoug3_1_1_16f_FD_183082 | JGI IMG/M metagenome (GOLD analysis project Ga0137415, IMG submission 183082) | Vadose zone soil fungal communities from Angelo Coast Range Reserve, California, USA - CZODoug3_1_1_16fungal (Hybrid Assembly) | ecosystem: Environmental > Terrestrial > Soil > Vadose... | reverse complement strand
CGATGGGACGACCCAGCCGCTTACGGGTGCGGTCACATGGACCTCCGGCACAACCACTACGGCAACGATTGACTTGAGCACGGGTGTGGCTCTGGGACTGGCCATCGGAACATCCACGATCACCGCCACTGAGGCGGGCACGGGCTTTACCGGTACCGCAACCCTGACCGTGCAAGCCGCGGCGGCAAGATTCGCTTACATCGCCAATCTCGCCGGTAACGGGACTCCTCCTGTCGGTGGTCCTGGGTCCATCTCAGGCTACACGGTAGATGTGGCGGGTGGTACTTTAAAACCGCTCACTGGATCGCCATTCGTGGCATCCAACCCTCAACAAGTCCTGATTCACCCGTCGGGCGATTTGCTTTACTACATTGATTCCGGCAGCTCTATCCAGACGGACTTTGTCGACTCCGGCAAATCCGGCAACGGCGGCGCTTTGACCGCCTCCGGCCGTCAGCCATCGCTGGCAGGCACCGGCGGCACAAATGTTGGCGTCATTGACCCGCTGGGCCGCTTCATTTATGTGATCGAAGACTCTGGCACAATTTATGGCTTCTCGATCGCGCAAACCAACACACAATCCACCAATGGCGTCCTGGCCGCGATTCCCGGTCTCACCGCCTACACCGACCCGACGCTGAACATCCCCAGTTGGGTCATGACTGACCGCGCCGGTAAATACCTGTATGTGGTTAACGCTGTCGGTAACAGCATCAGCGAATACAGCATCGATCAATCGACCGGCGCATTGACCCCGCTGAGCACGGCCTCCATCCCGACCGGCAGCAGCCCGAACTATGCGACCACCGACGTGAAAGGACACATTTACGTTGCCAACAGCGGTGATGGAACGGTCTCCGTCTTCAGCATCGATAGCACTACAGGCCTGCTTAGCCAGGTTGGCAGCACCAACTTCACGGTCACAGGCGCAAATACCGTTTTCAACGTCCTAACCGACCCGACGGGAAAATTCCTTTACATCCTTGATTCTCCCGGAACTACTCCAGGCCAGGTTTTTGCATTCAACCTGGATCAGACAACCGGGGCAATCACCACGGCGATCGGCACCGCGCCCCCGGCAACCGGCGTCAGCTCCATCGGCATGGCCATAGACCCCACGGGAGCGTTGTTGGCCGTGGACAACAACGTCGACTTCACCATCTCTCTCTACAAGGTGAGCGCGTCGACCGGCGCATTGACCGTCGCCACACCGGCAACGGCGGCCACGGATCAAGTCCCGCAGTTCGTGACGTTCTACACTGCGGCTTCCGGGCAGTAATCTCGATCTATAAAACCCAAAAGGGGATGGCGTCGGCCATCCCCTTCTTTTTTTCGGGCGAAAGCTTCCCGCTTCAGATTCACCGCGCAGCGTTCACCCTCGGTTGGACCTCACGGTTTTGCACTGCCAGTTGCGGCGCCCTGTGGGCCGCTCTGACAATCCTGATTTCCTGGCGGAAAATGGACGAATCAGCCGCTGAGAGGTTGGATGAATAAGTTGCGCGAATTTTTATTTGGAAACTTGGAACTGCCGAGGAATACGGATCATTCGCCGTATGGAACCCAGATGTTCTTCACCTGGTGGGCGTGCTCCAGATACCAGCGGCCTTCGCTCTGCGGAATGTTGAAGAAATCGATGTGGCGTCCTTCGTTGGTCCAAACCTGTTTGAGATTTCCGACGGAAAGCGCCTTCGCGGTCGCGCACATCTCCGCATCCCCATAGCACCAGATGCCGTCCAGATCATCGTGCTCTGCCAGCACCTTCAATAGTTCCGTCGCGCGCCCCGCCACGATGTTGACCACTCCTCCCGGCAGATCGCTGGTTTCAAAAACCTGGTAAAGGTCTCCCGTGATCAGCGGATACGATTCCGAAGGCACCGCAACTACTGTGTTCCCCGCGGCGATCAGCGGCAACACCATCGTAAAAAACCCGAGCAGTGGATATTCCGAAGGACAGACCACTCCAACCGTGCCCACCGCTTCATTCATCGCAATCGAAACATTCCGCATCGGCGGATTGTGTACCGCCCCGTCAAACTTGTCCGCCCACCCCGCATACGAAAACAACCGCTCCACGCTCCTCTGCACTTCTTCGGCAGCCTGTTTCTTGCCCACGGCCGACGCCAGCCTTCCGGCAATTTCCTGGCTGCGTTGCGAGAGATTCTCCGCGATGTAATAAAGCACCTGCGCCCGGTTATGCGCGGTCGCCTTGCTCCACGCTTCCGCCTTGCGCGCCGCTTCGACCGCGTTGCGAACGTCCTTGCGGTTCCCGAGCGGCGATTCGCCCAGCAACTCGCCCTTCTTGCCCCGAATTTCGATGCTGTAGCCGGAATCAGGCCGAACCTGCTTCCCGCCGATATAAAGTTTCACGGTGCGATCGATCCCGGGATTCGCCACTTCGGCGTGATCCTTTTTCAGGGCCCCATTCTTCTTCAGCGCCGGCGCTTTCCGGAACCACGTCGGCTCCAGATATTCCAACAGCCCTTCGCGGCCTCCTTCGCGCCCATACCCGCTTTCGCGATACCCGCCAAATCCGCAAGCCGCGTCAAACAGATTCGTGCTGTTCACCCACACTACGCCGGCCTTCAGTTGCGCGGAAACGTGCAAGGCCACATTGATGCTTTCGCTCCACACGCTCGCCGCCAGCCCATAAACCGTATTGTTCGCCAGCTCCACTGCCTCGCGCGGCGTTCGAAAAGTCATCGCGGCCAGCACCGGGCCAAAAATCTCCTGCTGCGCCACGATCGAAGTCGGATGCACATTGCTCAACAACGTCGGCTTGTAATACAGCCCGCGCGTCGGCATCAGCACTTCCGGTTGCCAGCACGTGGCGCCTTCCGCGATTCCCTGCTTCACCATCCGGTCGATTCGGTCCAGCTGCACGCGCGCCACAATCGCGCCGATATCGATCGCTTTGTCGAGCGGCGCGCCCACCCGCAGCGTGCTCATGCGCGCCTGCAGCTTGCGGGTCATCTTCTCCGCGATGCTTTCCTGCATCAGCAGCCGCGATCCCGCGCAGCACACTTGCCCCTGGTTGAACCAGATTCCGTCCACCAGACCTTCCACCGCCCCGTCCAGGTCTGCGTCCTCAAAAATAATGAACGGAGATTTCCCGCCAAGCTCCAGCGAAAGTTTCTTGTGCGTCGCCGCCGTTGCTTTCCGGATCGCCCGCCCCACTTCCGTCGAGCCGGTGAACGCAATCTTGTCGACGTCCGGATGCTTCACCAATGCTTCGCCGGTGCTGCCGTCGCCCGTGACAATATTCACGACGCCCTTCGGCAATCCCACTTCGTTGCAAATCTCCGCAAACGCCAGCGCGGTCAGCGGCGTGTACTCCGCCGGCTTCAGCACCACGGTATTTCCGGTCGCCAGTGCCGGCGCAATTTTCCACGCCAGCATCAGCAGCGGAAAATTCCACGGAATAATCTGCCCCACCACGCCACAAGCCGAATAGCCGGGAAATTCCTGCTCCAGCAATTGCGCCCAGCCCGCGTGATAGTAAAAATGCCGTGCGACCAGCGGAATATCAATGTCCCGGCTCTCGCGAATCGGCTTCCCGTTATCCAGAGTTTCCAGCACCGCCAGCCGCCGCGAATGTTTTTGCACCTGCCGCGCCAGTGCATACAAAAACCGCGCGCGCGCATGGGGCGTCAGCTTCTGCCAGCCGGGCAAGGCCTTTCGCGCCGCTTTCACCGCCGCATCAATGTCCGCCGCGCTTCCCTGCGCCACTTCCGCCAGCAGCGTCCCGGCCGAGGGATCGGCCGTCTCAAAATATTTTCCTTCCGCGGGTGTCCGCCACGCGCCATCAATAAAATGTCCAAACTTCCGGTGGTGATGATCCAGCCACAGCAGCGACTCTTTCGGATCCTCCGGCGCCGGGCCATATTCCATCGTTCTGAATTTTTCGACGACGCTCATTTCTCTTGTGTTCCCCTCTAAGTTGCAGCGTAACCCCGCTCGCAACTCTCGGCACAGTCGTTCCAGTCCTACGCCTGGGCTTCTTTCGCCTTCTTCTCCCGCGTCGCTTCAATCCTCTTCAAAATAAACTTCAGCCGCTCCCGGCCCCATTTCGTCCCCGTCACCACTTTTTCGACATCCAGAAACACTTCCGGGTCTCCCAGTTTCTCGCGGAGTTCCGGCAGGAACGGATATACCTTGGCAAACATGAAAAACATCTCGCCGCTGCACGCCGGCCGAAGGAACAACTCCTCATCCAGCAATCCCTGCCGCACAAGCGACGCCGCCATCCCCCAGTAGCTCCCGCCCTGTCGCAGCCAGTTGTTTTCCTGCGTCCCCGAGGCATTCGCCACTTTCAGAAAATCGTCCGCGTTCCCCGGCGAAAACTCCCACAGCCACCAGTTTCGCGCCTTGCGCAGCTCCGCCTCGCGCCGCAATTCGTAAAGCTTCAGGATCAGTTCCGCGTCCTTCGCACTCGCTTTTTTGCCCATGGATGTCCCGCCTCGTGTGGCACAGCCATTCGTGGCTGTGCTCTTAGTATTTTCCTTTTCTTGACTCAGGCAATCGGATGCCGATATTCCGCCGAATACCGCCCGGTCACGTGGAATTCCAGTTGCCGCTCAATATCCGCCAGCATGCCGCTGGCTCCAAGACGGAAAAGATGCGAGTCCAGCCAACTATTGCCCAATTCTTCCTTCATCAGCGTCAGCCATTCGAGCGATTGTTTCGCTGTGCGAATTCCCCCGGCGGGCTTGAAGCCAACGGCCATGCCGGTTTCCTCAGCGTATTCTCGAATCGCGCGGGTCATCACCACGCCCACGGGTAATACGGCGTTCACCGTTTCTTTTCCGGTCGAAGTCTTGATGAAATCCGCGCCGGCCATCATCGCCACCAGACTGGCCCGCGCCACATTCCGCAATGTCAGCAAATCACCGGTGCCCAGAATCACCTTCAGGTGCGCCGGCCCGCAGGCATCCTTGAACGCCACAATTTCGTCGTACAGTTGCTGCCACTTCGCGCCAAACACATGCGCGCGTGTGATCACCACGTCAATTTCCTGCGCGCCGGCTTCCACCGAGCGCCTGATTTCCGCGATGCGCTCCTCAAGCGGTGAAAGTCCCGCCGGAAATCCCGTGGAAACCGCGGCCACGGGAATATTCGTCCCTTCCAGCGCCCGCCGCGCCGTTTCCACAAACAGGTGGTAAACGCACACCGCGCCAACGTGCAGTTGCAACTCCTCAATCCCCAGCTTCTCCACAAGCTCCTGCTGAATCGGTTGCCGCGCCTTCGCGCACAACCGGCGCACGCGCTCATCGGTGTCGTCACCGCTCAACGTAGTCAGGTCCATGCACGAAATCGCGCGCAGCAGCCACGCAATCTGCCAATCCTTCTTAACCGTGCGCCGCGTCACGATCGTTGCTGCGCGGCGTTCCACCGCGCTCAAGTTCACGCGCACACTCTCCACCCAATCCAGATTGAGCGAAGTTCCGCGATTGGCGCTCAGCGCCGTTCCCTGCAACGTCGCAATAGCCGTTTGCCCGGCCAAATTCTCGCTCAAAATCCGGTTTCCCTGCCGATCCGTAATCTCCAACCTCGCCCGCTTTTGCGTATCCATACTCTGTCTCCGCCATCCCGCTGCCATCTATGAACGGCAATTGTTCAGCATACCACCGCGAACCACCCGCGGCCCACATGCGCCTTCACCTGTAGCGGGCACATTCGAAGGAAACTGGGTTTGGAACTGCTGGAAAGAGTGACCCAAGAGGGCGGGGCGAGCCCCGCCCCTACAAAGGCGGGCGGGGGCACCTGAACGGGGCAAGGATTCTGCCTTTTCCCTAATTCCCTGCGGGATTCTTGGCATTGGGAGTCGAGCGAGAAAGCAATTCAACGTACTCCTTGTAAAACTTCTGCTTGTCCAAATCATCCTGCACTTCCACCAGCACCTCGCCAATCCCCGGCTGCAATCCCGGCGTCCAAACCAACGTGTTCCCGTAACCCGCCCCATGATCCACGTCAATATCCATATAAAGCTTTCGCCACTTCGTGATGATGCTCGGATCGAGCCAAGCCACCGCCGCCAGCTCATCCCACAAATAGCCGGCCTCGGCGTATTTCGCCACATACTGCGCCGCAGGCTCCGCGCTCTTCCGCACCTGCTCGATTAAACTTTTTTCCATATGAGTCTTTACCGAAATATCCACCGTCGTCACTACAACACGCGGCCACTTTGCATGCAGCACCGAATGCGTGGCCTCGGGATCCATCCAGAAATTAAACTCCCGCGTCGGCGTCAGCGAAAACTCCGGATCGTCCGTCTGCGGATTGATGCTGCCGCCCATCATGATCAATTCCTTCGTCAACGAAGGGAACTCCGGATCAAGCGCAATCGCCAGCGCGAGGTCCGTCATCGGCCCGGCTGCATAAATAGTTACCTCGTGTGGATACTGCCGCACCATCCGCACCATGAAATGCGCCGCATCTTCATTCGCCGCCTTGATCGACGGCTTCCCCTCCGGCATCGGCGGAATTTCCGCCGGTCCGTGCACTTTACCTCCCGGCGCAAAATTCCACGCGCCCTGGTAGACAACCTTCCCGTGAATGGTCTCCCACTTCGCGATGTATTCCTTGCTGCTCACCAGCGGAAACGCCGCTCCCGGAACCACGGGAATGTCCCTGCGCCCGATGATTTCCATCAGCCGCAAGGTATGCTGCACCTCTTCATCGCGCCAGGCATCGCCGGTCAGCACCGTGATTCCAAGCACGTCCGTCTCCGGCGAATTCACCAGCGCCAGAATCGCCTGCATATCCGTCCCGCCGGGCCCCGCCGCGTCCTGGTCAATAATCACCTTCCGCTTGGTCTGGGCCGCCAGGTTCAACGAGCAACACAGAATTAGAAAGACAAACGCACAAATTCTGGCAAATAATTTCATGAAAGATTCCTTTCGGGTTATGAAAACGGAAAAATCGGCATGCCTGCTTAATACATGATGGTCTGCGTCAGGTGATGCGGCCAGGTGGTGGTGTGATAGTGCGTCCAAAGCCGCGCATCAACCTGTGGAATGATGATCTGCAGGTTCGCGGGACGCAATTTGTTGATTTCATCCGTCATCAAAGCCGTCGCATACAAACAATGCGCGCGCAGCTCAATTTCCCATCGCGAATCGCGCGGTATCAACTGGTACGCGTTGATCGCATGCTCCAGCTCTTTCGAATAGCTGGTGATCCCCATCAATCGCAGCGCCACCGGGACAATATAATCCGCGAACGCCGTCATCTTCTGCGGATCGTCCAGCCGGAACTTGCCTGGCTTGTGCAGCGTGGAATACAGCATCCAAATCCCCAGCTGCGGCAGTTTGTAAAACTTGATTTCATGCCCGTCCAACATGCTCACATCATTGAAACGCGGAAACTCTTTCACCAGCCGGTCGATCAATCCATTTCCGTTGTCGTAAAGTTTCGGCGAGCACGAATGAATGAACTTGTGAAACTTCCCATCATATTTTTCCGCCAGCACTTTGCCGACTTCGTGCAGCACCGCCAGCTTTTCGTCGAGCATCGGCATCTCGATATTGCCTTCGAATACCTTGTTCAGTTCCGGCCGCGTAATCTTGGCCAGATACTTGCCGTCAAGGAACGGCACGCCGTTGTCCAGCGCCCGCTTGATGCACGCAAACTCCGCCTCGGAGTCCGACCAGTGCTGCCCGGCGAAATCCACCTGGAATTTTTCGTGTTTCGCAAAATCCGTGAACGCGGTATCAATCGAATCGGCCACCATTACGAAATCAACCGCCACGTCAGGATCGCCCTGGCTCAAGCCGAACGGCAGCGCATACTCCGGCATGGGCAGCTCTTCATACGCCATCCACGACGCCACTTCCACGATCTTTTCGTAGTTCGTGCGCACGTCGCGCGAACTCTCGATCGCATACCGCAAACTATCCAGTACCGGACTCCCAATATCTTTTGGCCAGTGCATAGTCTCTGTCGAACGGGCGCGTCCGGGATTTTCCAGAACGGCCGGAAGAAAAGCAAAAGGTGTGAATTGCGAAACAGCGGCGGCTTGCCCAAGCAATCCAAGAAACTTCCTGCGCTTCAAAAATGTCGAACGGAACAACTCATTCCCGCGGCTAGTCTTGCCTTCGTCAGAAATCAGAAAAAACCTCCCCGTGTTACCAAACTCCCCTACTTCCCCTGAATGCGGCTCACGAACATCTGCAAAAACTTTTCCGCATTCACCTCGGTGCAAACTTTCGCGTTCGGCTCGACTTTGTCGATGCCTTCGATCACGTAACGGTCGCCATCCGGAAAATGGTGCAGCACATTTCGCTCGTTGGCTCCTCGCCGGTTCGCCACGGTTTCCCCGCGCGTGAATTCGCCTCGCGTCTCCACATCCACGTGCATCGCCGGAGCCTTCACCAGCGTGCTGTCAATCGCCACCCCCACCGCAAGCGGGTCGTACATCGGCGTACCGCTTTCCCCAAACTTTTCGCCCAGCCCGATCAGAAAATCCGCCACCTTGTAAATGAAATCGCTGATTGGCCCCGGATTCTTCTTCAGCGCTTCGATGTGCTTCCGGGTCAGCAGAGTTTTGTCGCCGACGTCCAGACCCACCATCGTCAACGGCCAGCCCGCCTGAAACACGATCTGCGCCGCTTCCGGATCGTTGGCGATATTCGCTTCCGCCGAAGCGTTCACGTTGCCTCCGGTGATCGAACCGCCCATGATCACCACTTCCTTCACCAGCGGCACAATCGACGGATCCTTTTCGATCGCCAGCGCGATATTCGTCAGCGGCCCGATGGGCACCAAAGTAATCTCGTGCGGATTCGCATGCACCATCTCGATAATCAGGTCCGGCGCCCAGCGCGGGTCGGCTTTGCACTTGCTCTTCGGTAGTTCGATATTCGCCAGCCCGTTCTGCCCGTGCCAGAACTCCGCCGTAATCAGTTTCTGGAACAACGGATGCTGCGCCCCGCCCGCCACCAAAATGTCGCAGCGGTTCGCCAGGGACACCATCCGCAGCGCATTTTCCAATCCTTGCGCAGCTGTCACGTTCCCCGGGACCACCGTCAGCGCCCGCACGTCGAACTCCGGCGAATTCAGCGCCAACATGATCGCCATCGCATCATCTGTCCCCGGATCGGTATCAATAATCACCTTCCGCGGCCCAGCCATCGCCAGCGAAGCAAACGCCCCAAAAATCAATAGCGCCAAATATCGCCGTTTCACTCGAAACATCATGCAACCCACTTTCTCTTAATTTCTTTGCTTCGTTGCTTCATTGCTTCTTTATTTCCTCTTCTACGAAGTCCTCGCCACAATAATCAGCGCCAACCCAATCAAAAAGCACGCAAACATCGCCGCAATATAACCATTCGTTCCTTTCGGCGCATCGCGGAATTCCTTCCAGATAAACACGCCCCAGAACGCCGCCACCATCGTCGCTCCCTGTCCCAGTCCATAAGAAATCGAAAACGTCGCCCGCCCCGCCGCGATAATGTTGAACGACATTCCAACGCCCCAGATAATCCCGCCCAGAATTCCCGTCAGGTGCGTGCCCAATCCGCCCTTGAAATAATCCCCGAACGAGACTGGCGCGCCGACAAACGGCTTCTTCATGATGAACGTGCCCAAAATAAAATTACTCAGGAATATGCCGATCGCAAAAACGAAAACTGCCGCGTAAGGACCAAGCTTCCCCGGCTGTGGCGCCGCAAAGTCCGGATACATTGCCGCCGCCACGAAGCGGTAAAAGAATCCCATCGTCACGCCGCAAGCCAGCGAAAGAACCAGCCCCTTTGTGCTAACGCCTGCGGACCCTCCCGGCAATTTCCGGTAAGCGACTGCATCCAGAATAATCGCCAGCACCACCAACAGGACGCCGCCAAACAGCAATATCGCGTTGCCCGCCGGGTGCTCCAGGTAATTCACGAACACGCCAAGCACCAGCGCCAACCCGATGCCCACCGGAAACGCCACCGACATTCCCGCGATATCAATCGCCGCCACCAGCAGAATATTTGCCAGGTTAAAGATCGCGCCGCCAATCAGCGCCGAATGAATGCTAGCGTGCGAAGCCTGCGCCAAATCCGCCAGGAATGGCCGCCCGCCGGTGCCATTGCTTCCCAGCGTCAGCCCCAACACAAGCGTCAGCAGCAGAACGCCAATCGTGTAATCCCAATAAAAGAGTTCGAAGCGCCATCCCTTTTTCGCCAGCTTCTGCGTATTCGCCCACGACCCCCAGCAGAACATCGTGATGATGCAGAAAACCACCGCCCACGCATAACTGTGCAAAACAAACATTTACGCTCCTTTGAACTTCTGTTGCGTCAGCCTACTGATTTTGCGTAACGGCTCTACGCCTTTCCCCCGCGCTTGCTCCACTCCGCCGCAAACTCGGCGCCCGTCGGAAACGACTTCTGCGTCCCCACCCGCGTCGTCGACATCGCCGCATACAAATTCGCCCGCGTCACCGCGTCCTTTTCCGGCAGCCCCGCGCCCAGAAACACCGCAAAACTTCCGATAAATGCGTCGCCCGCCCCGGTGGTATCCGTCGGCGTCACCGTAAACGGCGCAATCAATTCGCTGCCCTCCGGCGAAGCCAGCAGCGCCCCCCGGCTACCCAACGTGATAATCACCTTGCGGAATCCCTGCTGCAGCAGAGCCCCGGCGCATTTTTTCGCTTCCTCAATCGAATGCACCGCGATGCCCGTAATCACCTCCGCCTCGGTTTCATTCGGAATGAAATAATCCGCGTCGCCCAATTGCTTCGCATCCACAGGCTGTGCCGGCGCGGGATTCACGATGCACCGAATCTTGTTCTTCCGCGCAAACTGCACCGTGTACGCGATTGTCTCCATCGGAATCTCAAACTGCAGCACAATCGTGTCTACACTTCGCAGGGCCTCAGCAGCCGCATCCACATCGGCGGGTTTCAACGTATCGTTCGCGCCCTTCACCACCAGGATGCGGTTTTGCCCGTTCGGCTCCACGAAAATCGGCGCGACCCCGCTTGAAACGCCATCCACAATCCGCACGTGCTTCGTGTCAATGCCCAGCGACGCAAAATTCTTCACGGTCGCCTCGCCAAACAAATCGTTCCCCAGCTTCGCCACCATCACCACGTCGGCTCCGCACAAACGCGCCGCCACGGCCTGGTTCGCGCCCTTCCCGCCAAATCCCAAATCAAACCTTTGCCCGAAAATCGTCTCCCCCGGCCGGGGAAATCTGTCGCTGAACGTCGTCAAATCCACATTCGCGCTGCCAACCACCGCAATCCTCGGTACCTTGCTCATCCGCGTCCCTCGCATTAAGTCGAACGCGGCAATATATCACGCCGCAACGCACGAACAAGCCTCGATGTCGAATTTGCTTCTACTCTTAGTTCGCGTGGGACGTCATCATAAGTCCAATTCCCCTTCGTAGTTTTCGAATTGCGTCACTTTCGCCAAGGTACTTCGCCGCAAAATTAGAAGCCCCCAATCACAGCGATTCTCCTTGCGTCAAAACCGATACGGTACCTAAACTTTGGGCCGTTGCGTTGACGCCCCAGGACCCCAATGTTAGTCTCGCACTCGCCCCCAATCACATGCGCGCCGTCGACCTGATCCGAAAAAAGCGGGATTCCGGAGAACACTCCCGAGACGAAATCGACTACCTCATTTCCGCCTACACCCGCGACGAAATTCCCGATTATCAGATGGCTGCGTGGCTGATGGCTGCCTGGCTTCGCGGCCTCTCTCGCGCCGAACTCGCATCGCTCACCGAAGCTATGCTGCATTCCGGCGAAGTGGTCGATCATTCCTACCTTCCCGCCAAAAAAGTTGACAAACATTCCACGGGCGGTGTCGGTGATAAGACTTCTCTCATCCTGGCGCCCATCGTAGCCGCAGGCGGACTCGCCGTCCCCATGATCAGCGGCCGCGGCCTCGGCCACACCGGCGGCACGCTGGACAAGCTCGAAGCCATCCCCGGCTTCAACACCTCTCTTACCCTTGCCGATTTCAAGCGCGTCCTCCGCGAATGCGGCATGGCCCTGATCGGGCAGACCGCCGAAATCGCTCCGGCCGACAAAAAAATCTACGCTCTTCGCGACGCCACCTCCACGGTCGAAAACATCGGCCTGATCTGCGCGTCCATCATGAGCAAAAAACTTGCGGAAGGAATCGACGCCCTGGTCCTCGACGTAAAAACCGGTTCCGGGGCTTTCATGCGCAAGGAAGAAGACTCGGTTGCCCTCGCGGAGGTGATGGTCGATACCGCCAAGCGCATGGGCAAGAAATGCGTCGCGCTCATCACCGACATGGGCCAGCCCCTCGGCCGCTTTGCCGGCCACTCCAACGAAGTCATCGAGTCCATCGAAATTCTCAAAGGCCGCGGCGCCACCGACCTCCGCGACCTGAGCCTGGAACTTTCCGCCTGGATGTTTTTTCTCGGCGAGCGCACGAAAACTCTCGACGAAGGCCGCGCCCTCGCAAACGAAATGGTCACTTCCGGCAAAGCCCTCGAAAAATTCCGCGACTGCATTCGCCTCCAGGGCGGCAATCCCCGCGTAATTGACGACCCTTCTCTTCTCCCGGCCCCGCGCAGCCGTCTGGAAGTGAAATCTCCCTCCTCCGGCTTCATCGCAGATATCAATTGCCTCAATCTCGGCATCGCACTGGCCATGCTCGGCGGTGGGCGCGAAAAAAAGGAACAGAACGTCGACCACGCGGTCGGCCTGGAATTCCACAAGCGCATCGGCGATTCAATCAAAGCAGGCGAAACTTTGGTAACCATCGCCTACAATGCCGATGCACAACTCCACGCAGCGCAAAAAATGATTGAAGCCTGCTACCAAATTGGTGATAAAAAGCCACCAGCGCGTCCTTTGATCCGCCGCATCATCGGCGGCTAGGCAGAGTTTCCGAAAGGTCGCGATTTGTTCGTGCTTCCAGCATTAACGCTAACTTGTCGTCCTGAGGGACGCGCCGTTTGCGTCCCGAAGGATCTCAACGTACAGTCTTTTCTCGGTCTCTAATTCGAAGTCCTCCAAGGTCGAAACACAAGGAGACGGAATGGCAAGATTCACCGGAGTCCTCGGCATGCTGGTTATCCTTGCCGGAGCGTACCTTTTTTCCACCTCGCGGAAGTCCATCCAGTTGAAGACGGTCCTGTGGGGCCTCGGCTTGCAGCTCACGCTTGGCTACTTCGTCCTTCGCTCTGCGTTCGGCAGCAAAGTCTTCAGCTTTCTCGGCGCCGGAGCGAACAAGCTTCTCAGCTTCTCCTACGCAGGCTCCGCTTTTGTTTTCGGCGATCTCGGCCTGCCGAAAGAACTCTCCCGCCTCGGTTTTTCTTTCGCCTTCCAGGTGCTTCCCACGATCATCTTCATCGCCGCTTTCTTCGCCGTGCTTTATCACATCGGCGTCATGCAGCTCATCATCCGCGCCGCCGCGTGGTTGATGACCCGCGTCATGGGCGCCAGCGGCGCAGAATCGCTCAACGTCGCCGCCAGCATCTTCATGGGCCAGACCGAAGCCCCGCTCACCATCCGCCCGTTTCTTCCCAAGCTCACCAAGTCCGAACTGATGTGCGTAATGACCAGCGGCATGGCCCATATTTCCGGCGGAATGATGGCCGGGTACATTCAGGTTGGCGGCGCCGATCCAAAAAATCTCCTCACTGCCGTCATCATGACGGCCCCCGGCACGCTCCTCATGGCCAAAATGCTCGTTCCCGAAACCGAGCAATCTCTCACCGCCGGCCGCGTCGAAATGCCTCCGATGGAAAAGGAGTCCAATCTCCTCGGCGCCATCGCCCGCGGCACCAGCGACGGCCTCAACCTCGCCCTCAACGTCGGCGCGATGCTCATCACCTTCATCGCGCTTCTCGCCCTGCTCAACGCCATGATGGGCGGCATTCACAATTGGCCGCACATGGCCTGGTTTCCAAACAGCATGCAAACTCTCTTCGGCTGGATTTTC
>Ga0137415_10004424_pt1 | contig 13917 bp, 10 predicted proteins | sample CZODoug3_1_1_16f_FD_183082 | JGI IMG/M metagenome (GOLD analysis project Ga0137415, IMG submission 183082) | Vadose zone soil fungal communities from Angelo Coast Range Reserve, California, USA - CZODoug3_1_1_16fungal (Hybrid Assembly) | ecosystem: Environmental > Terrestrial > Soil > Vadose... | reverse complement strand
CGCGCCGCGCGCTGCGCGACCTGCGACGCCGTGGGCGTTCACCCGTCCGGCCGCCATCCGGCCGGCGGGGTGCTCATGAACGAACCGGCGGCGACGGTCACGACGAGATACGCGATCCCGAGATATGCGAACGTGCGGAGGACGCCTACGCTTTCGATCAGTCGCGTCGCAATGGGCGCCGTCACGAGCGCTCCGGCACCGAAGCCTCCAACGGCCACGCCGGTGATCAGACCCCGCCGATCGGGAAACCATTTGACGAGGACGGCGACCGGGACGATGTATCCGAATCCAAGGCCGATGCCGCCCACGAGCCCATAGCTGACATACAGCCACCACAAGCGATGGTCAGCGAAGCTCGCGAGGAAGACGCCCATCCCGTACAACACACCGGCGGTGACCGCCACGATTCTCGGACCGGCACGATTCATCCAGAGACCACCGGGAAATGCGGAGAAGCCGAGCACGAGAATCGTGATGGTGAACGCCAGCGTGACCTGCGACGCGCTCCACCCGAACTGCTTCGCGAGCGGGATCCGGAACACACTCCAGGCGTAGACGGCGCCGAGTGCCTTCTGCATGAGCACCGCGGCGACGGAGATGCGCACTCTGCTGCGAGGCCCTTCTATTTCTCGTTCTCCATCGCAAAGCAGCCGAACCCGGCCCACCTTGCGGCCTTCACGCTGACGGACAGGAACGCGGGGGCAAACATGCGCGAAACCATCCGTCGGACGCTACGCGCCCCGAAAGTGGCTGTCAAGGGAGAAGAGGCGACAAACCGGCGTCGGTACTACGGTAGTATCTCCACCGAGGAGAGCGAGCCATGAGCATGCGTTCCGCGCTCGTATCAATCGCCGTCGTCGGGACCGTGAGCGCCGGTGTCATCGGCCAGCAGAATCCTCCGCCGCCTTCGCCCAGGCGGACGTCCCCCGCGCCCCTCGTGGTCGTCGGGCGCTCGAAGGTCGCGACGAAGTACGGCATCGTCGCCGCGAGCCAGCCGCTGGCGGCGCGCGCGGGCGTGCAGGTGCTCGAGCGCGGCGGCAATGCCGTCGATGCGGCCATTGCGACCAACGCCGTCATGGCCCTGGTGGAACCGTACTTCGACGGCATCGGCGGCGATCTCTTCGTGATCTACTACGAGGCGAAGACCGGAAAGCTGCACGGCCTCAACGCGGGCGGGTGGGCGCCCACCGGACTGAGTGCAGCGTTCCTGAAGTCGAAGGGCATCGAGCGGATGCCGAACCGGGGCATCTACTCGGTGACGGTGCCGGGGGCCGTGGCCGGCTGGGACGCCATGCGCGCGAAATTCGGCAAGCTGCCGATGTCCGACCTCATGGCGCCGGCGATTTTCTACGCGGAGAACGGCTTCCCTGTCTCGGAGGTCATTGCTGACGCGTGGGAACGGTCAACCGAGGGGTTGGCCGCCGAGCCTCACGCCGCGAAGGCCTTCCTCGTCAACGGCCGTACTCCCAGAGCGGGCGAGGTGTTCAAGAACCCCGATCTGGGGGGGTCGTTCCGGTTGATCGCGGAGAAAGGACGGGCGGGCTTCTACGAAGGCAGGACCGCGGAGGCGATCCTCGCGATCTCGCGCGAGAAGGGCGGCACGATGACCGCCGCGGATCTTCGTGAGTATCAGCCCGAATGGGTCGAGCCGATTTCGACGACCTATCGGGGCTGGACCGTGTCGGAGCTGCCGCCGAACACGCAGGGGATCGCCGCGCTGATGATGCTCAACCTGATGGAACCGTTCCCGATGAGCGAGTACGGGTTCCACAGCACCAGGGCGATGCACGTGATGATCGAAGCGAAGAAGCTGGCATATGCCGACATGCTTCGGTACGTCGCGGACCCGAAGTTCACGAAGACCCCGGTGCCGGCGATGCTGAGTAAGGAGCACGCGAAGGATCGCGCCCGGCTGATCGATCCGGGGAAGGCCGCGTGCAACGTGGAGCCATCGGTATTCGACGGCCTGACGAACTCCCCCGGCGGCGATACGATCTATCTGTCGGTGATCGACAAGGATGGCAACATCGTCTCGCTGATCCAGAGCCTCTTCGGCAGCTTCGGGAGCGGGCTGGTCGCGCCCGGCACCGGCATCATGCTGCACAATCGCGGCGGCCTCTTCTCCCTCGACGAGAAGCACCCGAACGTCCTGGCGCCGCGCAAGCGGCCGCTGCACACGATCATTCCGGCGTTCATGCAGAAGGGCGACATCAGGATTGGATTCGGGATCATGGGCGGGTTCAACCAGGCCCAGGCCCACGCGCAGTTTGTGGCCGACATCGCCGACTTCGGCCTCGACACGCAGCAGGCGCTCGAGGCAGGCCGCTTCACGAAAGGATCGTTCGCGGGCTGCGATGTGCAGATCGAGGCGCTCGTGCCGGAGAAAGTGAGAAACGAGCTCAAGGCGCTGGGCCACGACGTGCGGGTCGTCCCGCCGCGCAGCGGCACGTTCGGATACGGACAGGCGGTGATGAGCGACGGGGCCGGCGTGCATTTCGGCGCGTCCGAGCCGCGGCACGACGGCGCCGCGATTCCCGAGGCGCCGCCGATCTTCACGCGCCAGCAGAAGTAGCCAACCCAGCGCCGGCAGAAGTAAGCCCGCCCGGGGGACGGTCTGGCGACCGTCCCCGACAACGTGCTCTCGCTACAACGTGCTCTCGCTGGGCGAGGCCGGCGTCGACCACCGGCGGGATGTATCACAGGCCGTTCCGCAGCCCGCCTGCCGTTTCGACGCCGCAATCTTGATCAGATTCAGGCAGCGGTTCATTTCCTGCGTCGCGAGGTCTGGCGCGTCGAGCGTATGCGCATGCAGACGACCGGCCGTTGTCGTGAGCGGCAGCAGAATCAGCGCCATCCGGACGGCTGAACGTAAACGCACGTCAGCTGCAGAGGCAAAGCTGATACCCGCGTGTTTGCTGAGAATCCGCGCCGACAGCCCTCCTTCAGATTACAAAACAGTCAGCGGCAGCCATCGTCTCGTTATCGGCGCGCCAGGAATCTTCATCGCGCCGATGCGGCCTTTCGACGGCTTCGCTCGCCGCGCCGACCTGCTCCATCACGAAAACCGTCGGCCCTCCGGCGTGACGCGGCATCGAACACGCTGGCGATGGCGCTATAATCCGCCCACATCAGGGGGTGATCGATGCACGATCGTCGCAGCTTCCTCAGGCAGGCATCGCTGCTGGTTGCGGGAACGCAAGCCGGCCTCCTGCTCCGCTTCGAGCCTGCCACCGCCCGTGCGGCGGCCTGGCTTCAGGCGAACAACGGGACGAGCACGTCCGGCGTCGTGGCGGAGACCGCGTCCGGCAGGATCCGCGGAACGGCTGTCGAAGACATCAAGATCTTCAAGGGGATTCCGTACGGCGGACCGACGAGCGGGAAGCACCGCTTCATGCCGCCGAGCAAACCCGCGCCGTGGGCAGGCGTGCGCGATGCACTTGCCTTCGGGCCGAGCGCGCCCCAGAGGAATCCCGGCGCACGGCCCGCGCAGTCATCGACGTCGGGCCAGGGCCTTGGCAAAGAAGACGAGGACTGCCTCGTCCTGAACGTCTTTACGCGCGGCGCGGACGCGGGCCGCAAGCGGCCCGTGATGGTGTGGCTGCACGGCGGCGGCTTCGCCACCGGCTCAGGGTCTTCCCCCGTCTACGACGGCACCAATCTGGCCCGCGGCGGCGACGTTGTCGTAGTGACGGTGAACCATCGGTTGAATGCGTTCGGGTACACGTATCTCGGCGACCTCGCTGGTCCCGAGTTCGCGCTGTCGGGCTGTGCCGGCATGCTGGACATCGTCGCAGCGCTGGAGTGGGTGCGCGACAACATCGGCGGGTTCGGTGGCGATCCCAATCTCGTCACCATTTTCGGCGAATCGGGCGGAGGCCGAAAAGTGGCGACACTGATGGCGATGGCGGACGCCAAGGGTCTCTTTCACCGTGCCGTCATCGAGAGCGGGGCCATCCTGCGCCTGCCGACGCGCGAGGACGCCACGAAGGAAACCGAGATGTTGCTGGCCGAAGTCGGGTTGAAACCGAACCAGGCGCGCGACCTCCAGACCATCCCGGTCGAGCAGTTGCTGCGCGGCTACTATGCGGCGGCGAGCAAATTCACATCGAGCATCCCAGGGACGTTGACGCATTCACCGACGATCGACGGCAAGGCCGTACCGGGTCACCCGTTCGACCCGACGGCGCCCGCGGTCTCCGCTGACATTCCGCTGCTCATCGGCTACAACCGGACCGAGGAAACGCTCTTCCATCGCGGCAGCGAGATTTTCGATCTCGACGAGGCGGGGCTCAAGCAGCGCGTCAAAACAGTCATCGGCGGTGAGCCAGATCGTGTCATCGACGTGTATCGCAAGGCGCATCCCGGGACCTCGCCGTGGGACCTCTACATGTTGATCGGCACCGATCATCCGCGAGGGACGTACACAAGAGAGCTGGCAAGGAGGAAGGCGATCCTCGGCCGCGCTCCGGTTTACCTGTATCGGTTCGACTGGGAGACGCCGGTCGGCGCGCCACACATGAAGACGCCGCACGCGATCGAGATCCCATTCGTGTTCGACAACATCGGCAAATCGGTGGCGACGACGGGAGACGCGCCGGAAACTCGGGCTCTGGCCGCCAAAGTCAGCGCGGCATGGGCGGCTTTCGCGCGGACGGGAAATCCGAATACGCCGCAGCTTCCACAGTGGCCGGCGTATTCGGCCGACTCGCGCGACACCATGATGCTCAATCACGTCAGCCGCGTCGTGAAGGATCCCGATCGCGAGCAGCGGCTGATCATGGAACACGTGCTGAAGCTGGCGTGACCCGAACTGGAAAGGAAACACCATGTTGCGGAGCTATGGAATTTCGGCCGGCCTCGTATCGGTGGCGTTCGGACTCGGCCTGTACGTCGGCAGCGGCGTGCAGGTCGGCGCGCAGCGAAGCGCCCGCGTGTTGGAGGTCCGCCGGTACACCGCGAACGAGGGCAAGCTGGACGCGCTCGTCAAACGCATGCGCGAGGGCGAGGCGGCGCTGTTCGAGAAGCACGGCATGAAGGGTGTGTTCTACTCGGTGGCCGCCGAGGAGCCCGCGTCGCAGAACACCTACCTGTACGTGCTGGCGCACCAGAGCCGGGAGGCCGCGAAGAAATCGTGGGATGACTTCCGGAACGACCCGGCGTGGAAATCGCTTCGGGATACGTCGGAAGCCAACGGGCCGCTGGTGGGCAAGGTGGAATCGACGTTCGTGACCCCGACCGACTTCTCGCCGCTCAAATAGGTCAGGGCCCTTCGGGGCTGTCGCCGGTGAAATAGACCATGACGCTCAACCGGGCACTCCCTGAAGGGGCACAGCCATGAAGTCACGACGCGTGGTCTCGGCGCTCGCGCTTGCGATGGCGATCGCCGCGGGCACAGCGCAGTTCCATCCGCGCGCAGCGGCGGCGCCGCTGCGCGTGCTCCTCTCGGTCCCGGCCTCACAGACGACCGCGGCGCTCGACGGACGGATGCTGCTGCTCGTCTCGACCGACCAGCGGACCGAACCACGTTTCCAGGTCTCGGACAACGATCCGACGGCGCAGGTCTTCGGCGTCGACGTCGAGGGGCTCGAACCGGGTAAGGAAGCCGTCGTGGACGCCGGCACGCTCGGCTATCCGGTGCAGAGCGTGAGCGACATCAAGCCGGGGGACTACTGGGTCCAGGGACTCCTGCACGTCTACGAGACGTTCAAGCGGTCCGATGGCCACACCGTCAAGCTTCCGCCCGATCGTGGCGAAGGACAGCAGTGGTCGAGCGCGCCGGGCAATTTCTACAGTACGCCGGCGAAGATGCGCATCGACCCGTCGAGCGATCGGCCGCTGCGCCTTTCGCTCGACAAGAAAATCGCACCGCTCCCGGACCTGCCCGACACGAAGTACGTGAAACGCATCAGAGTCCAGAGCGAACGGCTCACGAAGTTCTGGGGCCGGCCGATGTATCTCGGCGCGCTCGTCACCCTCCCCGAAGGTTGGGACGCCCATCCAGACGCGCACTATCCGCTCGCGATCTACCACGGACACTTTCAGCGCGAGGTATCCGGATGGCGCGAGACGCCTCCCGACCCGAAGCTGCCGCCGCCCGACGTCCCCAGCATCGCGAAGTACTGTCCGAACGGCCACGAGGGCGAATTCTGCGTCAAGTACGGCTACGACCGCATGCAGCAGGAGTACGGATACGAGTTCTTCAAGCAATGGACCGGGCCGGGCTTCCCCCGCGTGATCATGGTCACCATTCAGCACGCGAACCCGTACTACGACGACTCCTACGCGGTGAACTCGGAGAATCTCGGTCCGTACGGGGATGCGATCACCTACGAACTGATTCCGTACATCGAACAGCATTTTCGCGGTATCGGGCCATGGGCGCGTGCGGTGTACGGCGGCTCGACCGGCGGGTGGGAAGCCCTCGGCGTTCAGGTGTTCTACCCGGATCTCTACAACGGCGCCTGGGCGAACTGTCCGGATCCGATCGATTTCCGCAGCTATACGGTCGTCAACATCTACGACGACAGGAACGCATACTACTCCGATGGTCCGTTCAAGCGGACGCCGCGACCGGGGAAACGCGACTATCTCGGACAGACCCGCTCGACCGTCGAGCAGAACAACCTGATGGAGCTCGTCCTCGGCACGAAATCGCGATCCGGGGGGCAATGGGACATCTGGGAAGCGGTGTTCTCGCCGGCCGGCCCCGACGGCTATCCGAAACGGATCTGGGACAAGCGTACCGGTGAGATCGACCGGACGGTCGCCGAGTACTGGCGCGAGCACTACGATCTCGTCCACATCATGCGGCGCGACTGGACGACGCTCGGGCCGAAGCTGCGCGGCAAGATCACGCTCAACGTCGGGTTGTCGGACAACTTCTTTCTGAACAACGCCGTGTATCTGGCCGAGGAGTTCCTCAAGTCGGCAAAGCCCCCGGCCGACGCGCGCGTGGACTACGGGATGAAGGACGAGCACTGCTGGAGCGGCGATCACGAGCACGTCAATGCGATCTCGCGGCTCACCTACAACAGCCGCTTCATCCCGCTGATGGCCGAGCGCTGGCGGAAGACGGCGCCGCGCGGTGCCGACGTCACGAGCTGGTCGTACTGACGTGAGGCGGCCCATGACAAAGCGATTGCTTCGAACGCCGGCAGCGCTTGCCGCGGCCGCCCTGGCCGTGGTGTGTCTTGCGGGATCGCCGGCGGCCCAATCAGCGCCGCTCGGCGGCTTCGACGATCTCGTCAAGCAAACGATGAAGGACTGGCACGTGCCCGGCCTGGCGATCGCCGTCGCCAAGGACGGCCGGATCGTCCTCGAGCGCGGGCACGGCGTGCGCCAGATCGGGAAGCCCGCCAGCGTCGACACGCACACGCTGTTCGCCATCGGCTCGACGACCAAGGCGATGACGGCGGCGCTCATCGGCATGCTGGTCGACGAGAAGAAGATCGACTGGGACGATCCCGTCGTCAAGCATCTGCCGTGGTTTCAGCTCAAGGATCCTTCGGTCACGCGCGAGCTCACCGTTCGCGATCTGCTCACGCACCGCGGCGGACTTGGCAACGCCGACTATCTCTGGTACGGCCAGCACAACTCGACCGACGAGATCCTCAGGCGCGCCCGGCTGATCGAGCCGGCGTATCCCGTGCGGTCCAGCTTCATCTATCAGAACATCATGTACGCGGCAGCCGGTGCCGTCATCGAGGCTGTTGGCGGGGCCCCGTGGGCCCAGATGATCCGGACACGGATCTTCGAGCCGCTCGGCATGCGCGACACCATCGCCACGGCAGCCACGCTGGCCGCGCAGCCCAACGTCGCCTCTCCTCACGACAGCGTCAACGGCCAGGTCCGCGTCATCGAGAACATGAGCGTGGATCCCGTCGCCTCGGCCGGCGCGGTGTGGTCGAGCGTCTCGGACATGGCGAAGTGGATGCAGTTCCTCCTCGACGGCGGTCGTGCGGGCGGCACGGGCGGCAGGCGCCTCCTCAGCGAGGCCACCCTCGCCGAGCTGTTCAAGCCGCAGACCATTGCGCCATTCGACATGTACCCGACGACGAGCGTGGTGAAGCCGCATTGGATGACGTACGCCCTCGGCTGGTTCCAGCAGGATTACCGGGGGAAAGCCGTCGATTTTCACACGGGCAGCATCGACGGCATGATCGCCATTCACGGGCTCATTCGCGACGAACGGCTCGGCGTCTACGTGCTGGCGAATCTCGATCACGCGGAGCTGCGTCACGCGCTCATGTACACCGTGTTCGATCGGTACACCGGCGGACTCGATCGCGATTGGAGCGCCGAGTTTTTGAAGCTCTATGACGGTGTAAAGCGGGAGGCCGACGAGGCGCGAAAGAAAGAGGAGGCGAAGCGGGTCGCCGGCACGTCACCGTCCTTGCCGCTGGCCGAGTACGCCGGCGCTTACAGTGATCCGCTCCACGGCGAGGTCGAGGTAACGCTGGGCAACGGCGCGCTTCGGCTTCGGTACGGACCAGGCTTCGTCGGGGCGCTCGAGCACTGGCACTACGACACATTTCGCGCGAAATGGGCGGCCGAGTGGCGGGCGCCGGCTCTCGTCACGTTCGTGCTGGATGCCACCGGCCGGCCGACCAGTGTGGAGCTGATGAACGGCCGCTTCACCCGCAGGCCTGTCGCACCTGCCTCCGATCGGCCACGCGACTGAGCTCTCGTCGTGGTTTTCACCAAGCGCCTTCGCGAGGGAATTCGCCGCGGGAGGATCCGTTGCAGCGTCCGCATCTGGAGGCGGCTCCACGTCAAGGTGGGCGGTCGTTACCGCATGGACGAGGGGCAGATTGTCGTGGATTCGATCGTGCCGATTGGTATCGCGGATATCACTCGCGATCTGGCGCTCGAGTCGGGTTTCAGCAGTGTGAAGGACTTGCTCCAGACCGCGAAACACGGCAGCGGAGACAACGTCTACCTGATTCGGTTCCACTACCTCCCTCCAGGCGCCTGGGACGTGCAGCGCGGCAGAGGCGCCGTAGACAAGGATCGCGATGAAGGACGCACCGGATTAGGCGGCCAAGCCTCCCGGAAAAGGTCGACGTTGCTGCAGCGCATCCGCCGCAGTCCCACGGCGGCGCTGCCTGGGAGCGGGAAGCGCGGCCTGACCACTCGCCGGCGCCGGCCGCGCAGAGAATGAGAGACGTTGGACGGACGCGATGAAGCAGACGATGAGTCAGCCACCGGCCCCGGTCCTGACCGGCCAGCGGATCGGATTGTACGAAGTGCAGGCACCAATCGGCGCCGACGGCATGGGCGTGGTCTACAGCTCTCTACTATTGATCGCTGGGAGGCATCCTTCGGCGCGCCCGGCGAGGTGGTGTTCGTTTCTCTTTCTCACTCTCGTCATGCTTCCGTCCAGCCTCGGACCGGCAGCCCGTGCCCAAGCACCCGCCGACACGGCCCGCTACGCCGTGTCATATGTCGAAGTCATGCCCTCGGCCAGAGCGGCGGCGGTCGCAGCGCTGGAGCAGTATCGCAGCACGAGCCGCCGGGAGGACGGCTGCGTTCGCTTCGAGCTGCTCGAGCAGGTCGATCGGCCGGGTCATTTCGCGATCATTGAAATGTGGAAGGATCAGAGCGCGTTCGACGCCCATGGAATGACCGCGCATGCGAAGCAGGTTCGGGACGCACTCCAGTCGATTCGCCTGAGCGACTACGACCAGCGCCCCTACAAAACTCTCACCATCGCTTCAGCGACTGCCGTGGGACACGGCCAGGCCATCCATGTCGTCGCGCATGTCGACACGGTTGGCGGTGCTCAGACCGACGCGCCGGGGCTGCTCACGCGGTTGGCGGAGGCCAGCCGTAAGGAACAAGGGTGTCTGCAATTCGACGTTTTGCAACACACGACGCGCGCGAATCACTTCACCGTCATCGAGACCTGGGAGAACCGGAAAGCGCTCGATGCGCACGCCGCCGCGCAGCACACGAAGCTGTACCGCGACAGGTTGCAGCCGATGTCCGGCAGCCCTCTCGATGAGCGCTTGTACAAGGCCGTTGAATAGCCATCGCCGGGTTGCTCATCGGAGCGATCTCGATGACCATCTAATTCCGGACGGCGATTAAGAACCAACAATCTTGAATTTCTGAATCCTCTTCCCGCGGTTTTCGGCGACGTAGACACTGCCCCTGGAATCTACCGCGATGCCGTGAGGCTGGTCGAATTGACCCGGGTAGTGCCCGACGCCGCCGCCGAAACTCGACAGGACCTTGCCGGTCTGGCGGTCGACGATTTCGATCTGCGAATTGTTCTGGTTGATGAGGTACATGAACTTCTGACTTGAATCGTGCGAGAAGTCGAGTGCCACAGCCGAGCCTCCACTCTCTTTGGGTTTCCCGTCGAGCGGTGGCGTGTAAGGCTTCCACGGGACCTCGATGTTCTTGATGAATTGACCCATCTTGTCGTACACCTGTATCCGAGAGCCCTCCCGGTTGCACACGTAGACCAACCCATCACCGGCCACCGTCATGCAGTGCACGGTCTGCATGCCGTCTGGCTGCCACTGGCGCAAGAATTTTCCATTCCGATCCATCACCGCGACGCGGCGGTTACCTCCTCTGCTCTCGCCATCGGAAACGTAAACGTCTCCGTTCTGCGGATCGACTGAGATGCTGGAGGGCATGAAGAATTGTGCGGCGTTCGAATTGAGAGGCTGACCCTTGACGGTGCCATCGGAGGAATCGAACACGCCCTTTTTCCCGATCTGAAGCAGAAGCTTGCTTCCGTCGTGCGAATACTTCTGCACCATGCCCGACGGGGCACTGCCGATCCACACATTGTTGTCTTTGTCGAAGCGGCAGCTGTGGAGGCGAGGATCGAGAAGCTTGGGATCGCCCCAGGAATTGACCAGATTGCCCGCGGGATCGAGCTCAATCAGCGCTGGAGCCAGGTGCCCCGCGTTCAAGTCTCCGTCCAGCACGTCTTGCCGATTGAGGACGAGCACGTGGTCCTGTGCATCGACACAGACTCCGCCCAACCCTCCCAGGACCCATCGGTCTGGCAAGGACTTCGGCCAGGACAGATCGATTTCGTACTTGGGCGCTCCTCCTTGCGCCCGCGAAGAGGGCGGCCGAAGGATTCCGGCGGCAATCGCCAGTGCCGCGCATGTTCCGACTCTCACAAGAACTCGTGTGTTTTTTGTCATGTTCGTGTCCTGGCCACTGGCCTTTCATCCAGATTCGTTCGCCTGGCTGACCAGCCTCCGCGAAGGGCTTCGGCGGTCCACCGTAGCTTCAGCGAAGGCGGAAGTCTCGTCGATCAGATCGCAGCGGGAACCATTCGGGCGGCCCGGGCAGGCGCGCCGGCGCCGGTCTCGAGTCCGCGCCGCTCGCCAATCTGCTGCCGCCACATGGCGTAGTAGAGACCCTTCCGATCGACCAGCTCATCATGGCGCCCCGTCTCCACGATTCGGCCGCGTTCCAGGACGTAAATCCGGTCGGCATGCAGAATCGTCGAGAGCCGATGCGCAATCAGCACGGTGATGGCGTCGGCGCCCGTGGCCACATCGCGGATCGTGTCGACGATCCCCTCTTCGGTCAGCGAGTCGAGCGACGAGGTCGCCTCGTCGAAGACCAGGAGGTGGGGATGCCGGAGCAAGGCGCGCGCGATCGACAGCCGCTGCTTTTCGCCGCCCGACACCTTGACGCCGCCTTCGCCGATGACGGTGTCGAGGCCGCGGTCCGCCCGCGCGAGCAGACTGTCGCAGGCCGCTTTCCGCAGTACGGCGAGGCAGTCGGCGTCCGAGGCGGCTGGATTCACGAACAGCAGGTTCTCTCGAATGGTGCCGGAGAAGAGCTGCGTGTCCTGCGTGACGAATCCGATTTGCGCGCGCAGGGCATCGAGATCGATCTCGGTGCCCGGAATCCCGTTGTAGACGATGCGTCCCGCCAGCGGTTGATACAGTCCGACCAGCAGCTTCACGAGCGTCGTCTTGCCGGCGCCCGACGGCCCGACGAACGCGATGGTCTCGCCGCGCTGCGCGCCGAACGAAATGTCGCTGACGGCCGGCGACGAGGCCGACTGGTGCTGAAAAGTCACGCGCTCGAATCCGAGCGTGTGCAGCGCCTGGAGCGGCACCGGATCCGGCGGCCTCGGCTCCTGCGGGATGCGCAGGATGTCCTCGTACACGTTCAGCGACGCTTCGGTTTCGCGATAGATGTTGATGATGTTCCCGAGCTCCTGGAGCGGGCCGAAAATGAAGAAGGAGTAGATGAACAACGAAAAGAACTGGCCGACCGTGATGGCGCGCGTATAAATCAGATAGAGCATCAGAAACATGATGCTCGTGCGCAGGAAGTTGACCGCGGTGCCCTGGATGAAGCTGAGGCTCCTCAGATAGCGGACCTTTTTCAGCTCCAGGCTCAGGATCTTGGCGGTCGTCCCGTTGAGACGGTCGATCTCCTGGCGCTGCAGCCCCAGGCTTTTCACCAGCTCGATGTTGCGAAGCGACTCTGTCGTCGATCCGGCCAGCGCCGTCGTCTCCGCGACGATGACCTTCTGAATCCTCTTGATGCGGCGGCTCAGCACCGAGCTGAGCATGCCGAGAATCGGCACCGTCAGGAAATACACCGGGGCGATCAGCCAGTGCACGCTGAATGCGTACGTCATCACGAAGATGATCCCGACGAGCGAGGTGAACAGGACGTTGATGGCGGTCGCGATGAGCTTCTCGACGTCGGTTCGTACTTTTTGGAGCCTGCCGAGCGTCTCCCCGCTGCGCTGATCCTCGAACACCGAATAGGGCAGCTCGAGCGAGTGTCGAATACCGTCCGCGTACAACTGTGCGCCGAGCCGCTGCGTGATCACGTTGATGTAGTAATCCTGGAAGTTCTTCGCGACGCGCGAGACGAACGCAACCCCCACTGCGGCCCCGAGCAGCAGGCTGACGCCTCTGAAGAACTCGCCCGTGGTGTATTCCTGGAACCGGGTCGCATATTGATCGATGACGTGACGGAAGATGAGCGGATCGAGCAGCGAGAAGACCTGGTTGATGGTCGCCAGCGCGAGCGCGAGCGCCACGAGCCCCGAGTAATTCCGCAGATACGCGTAGAGAAGTTTCATAAACCTCGAGCGAGTTTCATGTGTCGGTGCAGGCCGACCCTTGCAGGGTCGCCCTCAGCCTCGCTCCATCCCCTTCTTCTTGATCACGGGAAGGGCGTCCGGCGCCGTGACGAACTCGAGGAGATCGTGGGCGGCAGCGCCTGCCTTCGCGCCCGCCGAGACGCCACCCACCATCACCGCAAAACCCTGGACCTCCATCGGGAAGGTCCCGAGGACTTCAGCGCCGCGAATGGGGAGGATCTCGCTGAGCGGGAGAATGCCGATCTCAGCCTCGCCGTTGACGACCGCTTCGCCAACCAGGAGTCCGCTCGCGGTCACCTTGCTCTTGGGCTTCAAGGCCTCGGCGATGCCGAGCCGCTGGACGAGAGCGGTGAAGTACACACCGGCCGCCCCCTCGCCAGCGTAAGCGATCGATTTCGCGTCGAGCAGCGCCCGCTTCAACGCATCGGTCGTGCCGACGTCGCGCCTGCGCGCACCGGTGCGTATCGCCATGGCCATGCCTGAGCGGGCGATTGGCGTCCGCGTGCCGGCGGCAATTCTGCCCTGCGCGATCAAGTCGTCCATCGCCGCGAGGGTCAGAACCGCCAGGTCGAACGGCTGACCCTGCTCGATTTGCCGTTTCAGCGACGCGGCGGTGCCGTACTGGATGACGACGGTGTGTTTCGTCGCGCGTTCGAACTGTGGAACGAGCTCCTCCAGGACCCCCTTCAGGGCGGTGGAGCTCAATACCTTGATTTCGGCGGTGGGCGCGACACACGCCTGACCCGGAACCGCTGCTTTCTGCTGCGCTGCGAGGACCGCGTGGAACATCGTCTCATCGAGGTCCAGCTCCG
>Ga0137415_10004423_pt1 | contig 13922 bp, 12 predicted proteins | sample CZODoug3_1_1_16f_FD_183082 | JGI IMG/M metagenome (GOLD analysis project Ga0137415, IMG submission 183082) | Vadose zone soil fungal communities from Angelo Coast Range Reserve, California, USA - CZODoug3_1_1_16fungal (Hybrid Assembly) | ecosystem: Environmental > Terrestrial > Soil > Vadose... | reverse complement strand
GGCCGGAAACGCCGGGAATTTGCGGCATCTCCGACTTGAAGCGATCCGATGGTGGCTGGTCGGTCATGGGGCTTCGATTCGATTCTATACTTAAAGTAGGGAAAGTCGAAGGTTGACAGTTGAAAGTTGTGAGGGAAGCAAGGAAGTGACTCGTGACGTCGGCCAGGCCGGGGCAGGCCCGGGACTCGTGACTTGTGTCCCGATACCGAGGCCTAGGACGGCAGCGAGGGCGGGATTAGCGGTGTGATGGATGCGAGGCGAAAAATACCCACCCTCGCAAGAGCAACGGGTAAGCCCCGGTCGCAACCCTCCTCTCTCGGCGATGTGTGCCATAGGGGGCAGACTTCCGGCATTCGATCTGCCAGCATCATTTCACAGCGGACAATAATCGTCTCCTACAGGAATCCGTGCCGCTGTCCAGCATCCCTGATATCTCGGGGCCGGAGATTACATGAATCGAAATCTAAAAAAATCAATATGGGTGTTGGCTCTTGGAATCGCCTTCACCGGACTCAGCACGCCTAGTCTGGCTGCCGCGGTTCCCGCGCCGCAGGACCAGGATCAGGATCGCAACCAGAACCGAGACCGCAACGACAATGAAGTTGGAGACAAAACGTACTTTCAGCAGGGCTTGCAGGACGGCCAGCACGATCGTCAGTATGGCGACAATCACAGCGATCGCCAGCAACCCTACAACGCGAATGACCTCCGTGCCTACCAAGACGGGTACAAACAGGGCTTCCGGAACACTGCATCCGCGCCCAAAGCGCCGGTCACTGCATCCGCGCCCAAAAAGCAGGGAAGGGCGATAAGATTCTGGAGGACGAGGCGCACTTGAAGAATCGGTGCAGATGGGCAAGGCGATCTTTATGACTTTGCCCTGGTTCCCGCCTTTCCGGGCATGCACGCGCGGTCGCGTCAAGCTCAGACGGTTTGGCGTTGGCTTGGTCGGGTTTCAATGGGGTCCCTTGAGGAAGCGTTGTTCTCAAGTGCGTTGTTCAATGATCGAGGCCCCAGGTGCAAAACCTGCACCCGGGACATCCGGTACCCTTTGATGAACCAAAACCCAAAGGGATGCGGCACCCAGGAGCGTCTCGGCGCGTTAAGCGTTCTCCACCCGCCTCCTACTCTTTAGTCCGTGAAATCTCAATCGACGCGCTCCCGCCGGGTTCATACCAAGGGTGGCGTACCTTTTTCCATTCAGCAAGTTGCAAAATGCTTTTCCTGCAAGCGATTCCGCACTCTTTGCGAAAAACAGCCAGCGGTGGGGGTCTTGGGAGGGATTACTTGGTGGCAGGATTCGGATCGGGGCTCGCCGGATCGGATTCACCGCGGAAGGGCAGCTTGAGTTTACGGGAAATCTCCGGCCAGAACTCGCGGAGGACGTCGAAACCGACGTCTTGAAGGATGCTGAAGGTTACCTGCTGCGCTGCTGGAGCGAAGCCGCGTTCGTTGTCTGGGCGATAGGTGTTGGCCAGAACGACCGTGCTCGTCGTCCCCAGCCATTCGGAAAAATTGAACATGCGCTTGCCATCGTCGCGGTGGGCCACTACCGCGTGCTCCACGGCATGGAGCAGACGCGTGCGGGGGCGGCCGTGGGCCAGGCGGTAGTAGCGGGGGTCCTCCGAAAATATCCAGGGATACGCAAAGTCCTTAAAGAACGTGGAGGAGGCCTGACCAGCGAATTCGGCGCCAAAGCGCCTGCCGTAGCCCTCAGCGCCCTGTCCATAGCTGGGGTCCGAGTCTTCCGCCTGGTCAAGCCCCGCGTTGAAACCAGTGGCGAGAAACGTCACCGGGTCAAGAGAGTCTTGGACGAACAGCTTGAATTTATCTTTCAGCTTGAGCGTACACAATACCGCGCCCGGCTTGTAATGCGAGGGGTGTACGGACTTGCGTTCCAACGGCCTGGCGAAGGTGCCAACGGTCTTTTTCAATGGTCCGTCGTAGTCTTCCAGCCGCACCATCGGCGGCGGCTGAACGCACGGTGCCGCCGCATTCTTCGTAGCTTCCTCCGGGAAAGGCACAGCGGGCGGCTGCTGAAGAGGAGCCGGCGGCGCCTGCGCACAAACCTCGCCGCCAGCTAGTCCGGCCAGCGCCCCTAGGAAGGACATTGTTGCCAGCGCGCGAAAGCGAGTTCGAGGTCCCACGGTCTCGCAAGAAGCCTATCATTTTGTCTAGCTGACCACGAAATGCACTTTGCTCCCCTTGAATTATCGGAAAACGAAAAGGAAGCGCGATTTGGCGCGGCCCTGCCCGGAAGCTACGGCGCGGCGACGCGGTTGAGATAGAAGCGGAAAAAGGAGTCGGGGTTGGAATCGAGGCAAACCTGGGCGTTGGGGACAATGGGCGCCTTGGGAGGGCCTGGTTCGGGGCGAGTAAAACCCTTTTCGTCGATGCGAATGTGCATGGGTTGGACGGGGCAGAGGCTGGGATTCACGAGGAAGGCGATGGTCATGGGGTCGAAGAGGGTAGGTGTTTCCTGGCCCCACTGATGGTAGAGAAGAGCGAGAGCGTCGGTGAGCGCTGTGCCCTGGCTGAAGAGGAAGGCGCGCTTGACCTCGTCGAGTTTGAGCTGGGTGGCGTCGAGGGGCATGACGAAGAGGGGCACTCCTGAGGCGAAGAGTTTCTGGGCGGAGGGAACGTCATTGAGGATGTTCCATTCGGGTTGCGGGGGCTGGGGAGGGCCGAAGCCGAGGTCGCCGTAGCCGCGCTTGATGGAGCCGCCCATGATGATGACGCGCTTGAGCTCTCGGAAGGTAGCCGGGTCTTTGTCGATGGCGGCCCCGATATTCATCAGAGGTCCGATGGCGATCAGCGTAATTTGGCCCGGGTAGCGGCGAATCTGTTCGAGGAGAAAAGCGACGGCATCCGGGTGAGAAGGTTTGGCAAAATGGCCGGCTTCGGCGTAGCGGCGCTGGGTGAGCGTGGACTTGGGCGGCGAGGGCGCGCCAGCCGCCACGGGTATCTCCCGGCGGCCGACTTCGGCGAGGAAGCGGTCGAGAAGCTTCGCTCGCGTTTCGGTGTCCCCGAAGGTAGTTGTGATGCCGATGATTTGCAATTCGGAGCTGCGCAGAGCGAGCGCGAGCGCGAAGGCATCGTCGATGTCGTCGCCGATATCGGTGTCGAGGATTACTTTTTCGGGGAGGGCGGGAGTTGGAGAAGATTGGCCGTTGCTGGTGGGTGAGGCTATCAGGAAGGCACAAATCACGATGGAGATGAGGACTGCTGTGGAATTGGACATATGCAAACGCTTGAGCTCCGTTGGGCACGGCGCCGATTGGGACGAACAAACCTTCCAACGGAATATTTGGTGCGGTCGAGAGGACTCGAACCTCCACGCCTTGCGGCGCTAGCACCTCAAGCTAGTGCGTCTGCCAGTTCCGCCACGACCGCGATGACTTCCATCGTAAATGCAATGGTGCAGGGTGTCAAATAAGGAGATGGAAGCGAAGAAAAAGAGCGGGCGGCCTAAGAAGGCCGCCCTACAAGACCGAGTTAGGGTTTTTTCGGCGGCGCGGGCGCGGGTTGCGAAGCTGCCGGAGGCTGAGAAACAGGTTGCGTATTGGACTGCGGCGTTGATGGCGTCGTCGCGGGTGTCGTCGCAGGAGTCTTTGCGGGTGCGGCAGGAGTTGTCGCGGGCGCCGGCTTCGGCGCGGGCCTCGAAACCCGTTCAAGGATCGAATTGCCCTGCCCAACGGCCTTATCCGTACGCAGCACCATGGCAAAGGCGCAGAGCATAAACATGACGGCGCACCACGTGGTGGCTTTGGAGAGAACGTTGGCAGCGCCGCGAGGACCGAAAGCGGTTTGGCTGCCAGCACCGCCAAAGGCGCCAGCAAGATCCGCGGCCTTGCCGCTCTGGAGCAGAACGACCACAATCAACACAAGACAATTGGCAACGAAAAACGCCGGTAACACCCAGAACAACCAGCGCGAGTCCGCCAGTCTCCATCCTGCGGTGATAATTCCAACGCCAACCAACAAGGCAATTGCCCACTTCATCCAACCTGGCATTTCGAAAACCTCACTCAAGACCAAGGATGGCGGGATAAACCCGCTTCAAGTACCACTACGTAAAATTCACGAGCGCGGCGAACGACTTGGGGTCGAGACTCGCTCCGCCCACAAGCGCGCCATCCAATTCTTCCTGGGCCATCAACCCCTGAATATTGTCGGGCTTGACGCTGCCGCCGTAGAGAATCCGCAGGGCGGAGGCATGGCGGACGGAGAACTTCTCCCCCGCGCATCGCCGAAGAACCCGATGAGCTGCGGCGGCAATTTCCGGGGTCGCCGTGCGGCCCGTGCCGATGGCCCAAACCGGCTCGTATGCAACCAGAATACGGGAGAACTCTTCGGGGGTCAACGCGCCGGGGCCTCCGGTGAATTGGCGGCTGAGCACCTGTTCGGTAAGGCCAGCGTCGCGGTCCTCTTGTGTTTCTCCCAGGCAAACAATGGGGGTAAGGCCGCTGTCCAGCGCCATCAAGGTCTTCTTGGCGACATTGTCATCCGTCTCACGAAAAAGCTGGCGGCGCTCGGAGTGGCCGATGATGACGTAGCGGCAGCCGGCTTCGGCAAGCATGGGGGCGGAAACTTCGCCGGTGAATGCACCTTCCTTGCTCCAGGAGACGTTTTGGCCGGCGACGGCGACGCTGGAGCCTTTGGCGCATTCGAACGCGGTGGAGATCGCTGTGAACGGCGGGGCGACAACAATGTCGCAGTGCTTCGCGCCGGTAACGAGTGGAAGGAACGAGGAGAAAAACGCGCGAGTGTCCGCGAGCGTCTTGTACATTTTCCAGTTGCCAGCGATTACGCGGCGTCGCATGGGGACCTCCAGAGAAGACAAAGATAACGCAGAGACGCTGAAAACGCAGAGGTTTCGCAGAGAAAAACGTGAATCATTTGTCGGTGAGAGCTTCGACGCCGGGGAGTTTGCGTCCGGCGAGAAATTCGAGAGACGCGCCCCCGCCGGTCGAGATATGGGAAATCTTGTCCGCGACGCCGGCTTGATGGACCGCTGCCACGGAATCACCGCCACCAACGATCGAAATGGCACCGCTGCCGGTGGCGGCGGCGACGGCTTTGGCCACTTCGAGAGTGCCCTTCGCGAAAGCGGGCATTTCGAATACTCCCATGGGACCGTTCCAGACGATGGTCTTCGCCGAGGCAATTTTCTGGCGATAGGTGTCGATAGTCTTGGGACCGATATCGAGCCCCATCCAGCCGTCGGGGGTTGCGGAGACGGAAACAGTTTGCGTGGCGGTATTGGCCTTGAATTCGGCGCCGACGACGTGATCAACGGGAAGAAGTAGCGCGAATTTCTTCTGCTGGGCTTCGGTGCGAAGCCGCCTGGCGAGCTCGAGCTTGTCGTCTTCGACGAGCGACTTGCCGATCGGCTCGCCTTCGGCTTTGAGGAAGGTATAGGCCATGCCGCCGCCAATGAGCATGACCTCGGCGACCTTCATCAGGTTTTCGACGACTTCGATCTTGTCACTGACCTTGGCGCCGCCGAGAATCGCGACAAAGGGGCGCGCCGGATTGGTGATCGCTTTGCCGAGATAGGCGAGTTCCTTTTCCATGAGCAAGCCGGCGGCGGATTGCTTGACGAAGCGGGTGATGCCGACTACGGAAGCATGCGCGCGATGCGCGGAGCCAAAGGCATCACAGACGAAAAAGCCATCACAGAGAGCGGCGAGCTGTTTCGAAAAGGCCTCGTCGTTCTTTTCCTCCTCGGGATGGAAGCGGACGTTTTCGAGAAGGAGGATATCGCCGTCGGCGAGCGTCTTGCTCTTCGATTCAGGAACGGGCCCGACACAGTCGGAGGAAAATCGAACCGGCCGGCCGATGAGTTCCTGGAGCTTCTTGGCTACCTGCATGAGCGAGTATTTCGAATCTTGGCCGCCCTTGGGGCGGCCAAGATGAGAAGCGAGTACGAGGCGGCCGCCCTTCTGAATCGCGAGGCGGAGCGTGGGGATCGATTCGCGAATGCGGGTGTCGTCGGTAACCACGCCGTCTTTGAGCGGAACGTTGAAGTCCACGCGGATGAAGACGCGCTTTCCGCGAAGATCGAGATCGTTGATGGTCAGCTTGTACATGGTTTGAGTGTTCAGTACTCAGTTGTCGGTGTTCAGTGAAGAAAAAGAGTAGCACCAAATCTGACTCCACTCTCCGTTCTCACTTTTCAGTCAGAGAAGAAACATACCAGAAGTTTCTTTCTGCTCTTACAGTGAATTGCAAGCTGATTACTGAGAACCTTTCTCAGAATTTGGAGGCCAAGAGCTTGATGAGGTCGCGGCAACGGCAGGAATAGCCCCACTCATTGTCATACCAGGCCAGAACTTTTACGCAGCGGTCGCCGACGACCTTGGTGTATTCGGCATCGACGATGGAGGAATTCGAATTGCCCTTGAAGTCAGCGGAGACGAGTTCTTCTTCGGTGTAGCTGAGGATACCCTTCATCGGCCCGTTCGAAGCGGCCTTCAGGACGGCATTGACGGCCTCTCTCGTGGCGGGCTTTTCGACGAACACGGTCAGGTCTACGACGCTGACGTTAGGCGTGGGCACGCGCATGGCGTAGCCGTCAAGCTTGCCCTTCAATTCGGGAATGACGAGGTGGAGGGCTTTGGCGGCGCCGGTCGAGCTGGGAATCATGTTGATCGCGGCGGCGCGCGCGCGGCGCAGGTCCTTGTGCGGCAGGTCGAGCAATTTCTGATCGTTGGTGTAAGAGTGGATGGTGGTCATGGTGCCGCTGTGGATGCCGAAGGTTTCATGGAGCACCTTGGCGACAGGCGCCAGGCAATTCGTGGTGCAGGAGGCGTTCGAAATGACGTGGTGTTTAGCAGGATCGTAGGTTCTGTCATTCACGCCGAGGACGAAAGTGGCATCGGGGCCATCGGCGGGAGCGGAGATGATTACCTTTTTCACCGGCGCGCGAAGATGCTTCTTGGCCTCTGCGCCTTTGGTAAAGAGGCCGGTCGATTCGACAACGATATCCGCGCCGACAGAAGCCCAATCGATCTCGGCGGGATCCTTGGTCTTGAAAACCTTGAAGCTTTTCCCCTCCACGGCAATGGTGTCCTCGGTATGCGTGACCTTGTGCGGCAGATTGCCGAGGACGGAGTCGTACTTCAAAAGGTGCGCGAGGGTTTTCGCGTCGGTGACGTCGTTGACGGCGACGAACTGAAAGTCCTTGTCGTCTAGTGCGGTGCGCATGATATTGCGGCCGATGCGGCCGAAACCGTTGATGCCGACCTTGATGGGCATTACTTCCTCCGATGGAGTGTCAGAAATTGCGGCCTTACAGGAGCGAATGGCGGCCGCGGGTGAACAGAAAATGCTATGGGTTGAGCGGACAAAAGTCAACGCGCGGATAATTTGGATACCGCGCTAATCGTCCAAATAAACGCCATGCCAGAAATGAATCTAGGCAAAGCGTTGGCAGGTAAGCCCTGGCACCGCAGGCCTGACTCTGATTAATCGCGTAATCGGAAACTGACCCGCCGCCAAAATTAGGCCGCTATAATGGCGGCCGATGAAGGACTTCTCATCCGGATCGGCCTTGCGCTGGTTGTTTGATTCGAAAGAGGGCGCGGCTAAACGCCTGCTTCCCCGCTGGATTTTTTTGCGCGCTCTCGGGCTTATTTATTATTCGGCTTTTTTCTCGCTGGTCTTTCAAATTCGCGGATTGATTGGGCCGCATGGAATTCTCCCCGCCAATGAATACCTGCAAGCGTTGGCCGAGCGGTTCGGGCATGCGGGCTACTGGTATGCGCCGACGCTGCTATGGTTCTCGAGCGGCTCGCACATGCTGAACGGAATTTGCTGGGTGGGCATGATCGCCTCGTTGGTATTGGTGTTGAATCTGTGGCCGCGTGGCATGCTGGCGATTTGTTTTGTCTGCTTCCTCTCATTCGTCAGTGCCGCGCAGGATTTCTCGGCCTACCAATCGGATGGAATGTTGCTGGAGGCGGGTTTCATGGCGATGTTTTTCGCGCCGCCGGGATGGCGACCCGGGTGGGGCGAAGCGAGTCCGCCATCGCGCGCGAGCCTGTTCCTGCTGATATGGGAAGGCTTCCGGATCTATTTCGAATCGGGCGTGGCGAAGATCATGGGCGGCGACACGCAATGGCGGAACTTCACCGCGCTGGATGAGTATTACCAGAACGGCCCGCTGCCGACCTGGATTGGGTGGCACATGCAGCACCTTCCGCACTGGTTCCATGCGGCGACCGCTTTTGTGACGCTGGCACTGGAACTGGGGCTGGCGTGGATGATGTTGCTGCCGCGACGATTTCGCATCTTGTGTTTTTTCATCGTGACGTTCTGGCAGATCGGGATCATTCTCTCGGCGAATTACACGTTTCTGAATTACCTGGTGCTGGTCCTGGGAATTTTGCTGCTCGATGACCAGTTTCTGCTCCCGTACTTACCACCATTCGTGAAACAGAGTTACGTCGCCACCAAAGAGGCCAGACCTCTTGCCGCTCCGGCTCCCGAAGACAAATGGCGAAAGAAACTTCGCGAGCAACTCCCGGCATTAGAGCTCGCGGTGACAGCGGTGATGCTCACGTGGATTTTCTATGCGACGCTGGCGCAAATGGTGTGGATGGTCAGGCCGTGGCCGCTCCCGGCGACACCCGTGTCGGCGCTTGAGCCGTTTCGCATCGCCAATCGGTATGGACTGTTCGGCATGATGACGCGCGGGCGATACGAAATTGAGTTCCAGGGATCGGACGACGGGCAAACGTGGCTCGTCTATCCCTTCCGCTTCAAGCCGCAGGACCCAGCGAAGCCGCCGGGGATTTACGCACCGTATCAGCCGCGTTTCGATTGGAATTTGTGGTTTGCGTCGCTGAGCTCGTGGCGCCAGGAGCCCATCGTAGTGCGCACGGAGCAGAGTTTGCTTCGCGGCGATGCCGATGTGCTTTTGCTTCTTGCGGGCAATCCATTCCCGCACGCGCCGCCGCGCCAGGTGCGCGCGGTTATCTGGCAATACTGGTTCACAACGCCAACGGAAAAACGATCACAAGGCACATGGTGGAGAAGGCGGCAGCTCGGCCTCTACGCCCCAACGCTGGAGCGCGAACCCGACGGGAGGATTGTCGTGCTTCAATGGCCCGCGCCTGACTCCTCTCGGCAGTGAAGGGAGCCACGGAATCAGATAACTTCAAGCAACTCTTCCGGGCTGATGCCTGCGTCGCTCAAGATACTCTTCAGCGTACCTGGAGCCAGTTCTTTGTGAGCGGAACAGTGACAGGAAGGCGTCGTGGTTCGGCCTCATTGCGCAGGCGTACCTGACTGCCTTTCTGTCTGGCTATTTCGTATCCAAACTTCCGCAGCACACGAATAAGATCTTCTCCCGAAATGACAGGGAGCTGAGAGTTCATGGGGCTATCGTATTCTCTTCAACCCCTGAGCAACTTCTACGTGTCTATTGAGGGAACTGCTTGATGCTGGTGACGTGGTCGCCCCTGAAGCGGACGAACACCGTCTTCGACGGAGGCTGACCGTAAATCCAGTCTTCAATATCGTTGCCATCGGAATCGCGCTCGCGGACTTTGTGGTCGGGCTTCCCGATCGCCGCAACAAGCTCTTCGCGGTCCATGCCTACCACGGGCTTGCGGTCCTGAATGGCCTTCTTCATTTCCGGCGGCAGGGTATCGAACCACTGCACGGCGGCGGAACGCTCTTTCGAAAAATTCAAGAAGGGCGAGAGGAGCTGCTTCAATTCGTCCGGGGTGATATCCGGCAGCTGCTTGTTGAATTCCAGGAAAATGGTGCTGCCCATGCCGGGCTGCATCCCAGGCGGGCCCTGATCCTGCGTGGAGCTTGACTGCATCGGGGGATATCCGCTGCCCCCCAGGCCGATCTGGATGTGATCGCGCCAATGCTTCTTGCCGCGCCCGCCGCCGTTTACATCGACAATGATTTGATGGTCGCGGAATTCCAGCCTGGTGATCTGAACCTTGTCGCCGGTACTTACCGCCGGTCCGTGAGTGGCGACGGCGCGATCAAGCATCTCGGTCTCCAGCGGCTTGCCTACGGTGACATGGAAACCTTCTTTGCCCGCAGGCAGCGGCTTGATGGCCTTGGCAAATTCGCCGGAGACGTAGCGGATCAGAGCAAGCTTCGAAGTTTCCTGAAGCGTGGTGTTCTTCGAAGGTGGCGCGGATTTCGACTGGGACTGGCTCTGGGACTGCGCGGTGTCCGACGATGGACCAGCGTTCGGGAAGAGGGGAATCTCTTCGTCCGAAGGAAAGGTGGGGGACGGGTTGGCGGGTGGACGAAGGCTGTTGACCCGCGGGATGTCCGCGTCAGCCAAAAGCAAGAACGCCAGAGGTATGGCAAGCCAATTCGACATAAACAGTGCAAACCCCGACCTGGCCGGGGCCCACGTTCCCTATTCTACGATGCCACGAAGTTGCTGAACAGGTGCCTCGCTTAGGAGGGGACACGTCTCTCTTACCTGTACTCCGTTGTGATAGAACTGTACTACCGTACGGGGATTCGCGCCATTCCTTCTAGCGGGACACGACTTGGACGCCCTGGCGGTCGATGGTCATAGGAAGAACCTCGGCGCCAGCCTCGCGAATGGCCTTTGCCACGCGTTCCCGGGCGTCAGGCTCGACCAACAGGACCACGCAGCCGCCTCCGCCCGCTCCGCAGACCTTGCCCGCCAGGGCGCCATTGCGGCGGGCGCTGTCGATAACGCTGTCGATGGTCTTCGTCGAGATCGTGGGCAAATTCCGCTTGCGGAAGGACCACTCCTCGCGCATCAGGCGGCCAGCTTCGGGCCAGTCGGGTTTTTCGAATGCCAGGCGCATTTTCTGCGCGACGTCCGAAATCCGCTCGAGGCTGTTTTGCACGGCAAGCTTGCCGCCGATGTGGGCCTTGTAGACTTCCCAGTTGTTGATGCCGTGCTGGCGCGGCTTGCCGGTGTAGCACACCATCACGCGGCGCTCGAGCTCGTCCAGGTTCACGCGCAATTCAACCCTATGCTCACCGCCGGGCGGGAGTTCGATGGCGGCGGCGCCGCCGAAGGCCGGCGGGTAGTGATCCTGGGTTCCGGTGGGAACATTGATGACGATGGCTTCCGCGTCGCGGCTGATGTGGATCCAGTCGACCTTGCTCTTGCCCGCTCCTGTGAAGCGGTCGAGCGCGGCGCAAATGGCCACGGCCATGGCGCTGGAGCCGCCGATGCCTGCGCCTGCGGGAGCTTCCGAATCGGTTGTGAGCGTAAAGCCGCCCTGCGGCTGGAAGAACTTAGTGATTTCCGCAAGGAGCGGGAGGCGATAGCGCTTGGCTTTCACGAGGGCAGCGAAGGAGGCAAAAATCTCTTGGCGCTCGATGTCGCGGGAAACCAGCTTGATACGGTTGTCGCCGCCAGGATGCGTCTCGATGACGCACGAGGCGTAGAGCGAAATCGCGGCGTTCACCGTAACGGCACCCGGATGAAACAGATAGAGCGGCCAAATGTCGAGCGTTCCCCCGGCGAAGTCCACGCGGGTCGGTGCTTTGGATTCGATGATCATGAGTGCGAGCTAGCTCGATTCAGAGGGATTTTCAGTCGAGCCAGTTTGACGGAATAAGACAGCCATCTCAAGCAATGAGCGTGATGGCTGTCCACGGAACGGCACTAATCTCTGCACCCGCGAACGAAGAAAGAACCACCTTCTGTAAAGACGAAAGTATCAGCTACCGCCGGCGGAGGCGGTGCGGTTGCGGTTGATGAGTTGTGGGCCGTCCTTTCTCTCCTGCGCGAGAGCGGGATTGGGCTCGAAGCAACGGCGGCAGCGGGCTTCGTAGGCTCCCATTGCACCAACGACGATTAACTCTTCGCTCTCTACCAGGCGCTGGGTGTGGACGGCGGGATTGCCGCAGCGGACGCAAATGGCAAGCAGCTTGGTGATCTCTTCGGCAATCGCAAGGAGGCGCGGCATGGGTTCGAACGGGCGGCCGCGATAATCGGTGTCCAGGCCGGCGACGATCACGCGCTTGCCGAGGTTCGCGAGCTTGGTACACACATCCACCACCTCATCGCCAAGGAATTGCGCTTCGTCGATGCCGATAACTTCCGTACGCGGCGACAGCTTTTCCAAGATTTCGGCGGCTTTGAAGACGTTGTCCGAGGGAATGCCGAGGCCGGAATGCGACACGATTTCGTTGGCGGCGTAGCGTTCGTCGATGGCCGGTTTGAAGATCTGCACGCGCTGGCGCGCGATCTCCGCGCGGCGCAGCCGACGGATCAACTCCTCGCTCTTGCCGGAAAACATCGGGCCGACGACGACTTCGATCCAGCCCATATTGCCTTTGACGATGTCCACGGTTGCTCCTTTAAAAACCAGTTATCCGTTTTCAGTCCTCAGTATTCCGTAATGAACTTCAATAATGAAAGATATGAGCCTCCAACCATGATGGCTCTACTGATTTGACTCCGCAACGCCGATGGCCGCGGCGCGGTACAACTTCCTATTATAGAACGGCGCGAAGGCCGCAATCACGGCAACTCGAAAAGCCTCCTGCCGGGTGATGAAATTGTTCGAGAGCACGCCCCAGGCGCCCTGCGCGTCGCGGATGCCTACGGCGCCGGCAAACCGATCGATGGCTACGGCAAGCTCCACGCCATTTTCGAGAACTTCGTGAGCCAGCGCTCCCGGCAGCTCGATGCTTCCGGAGCGGCCGTAATGGCCTCGCGCGCCGTCGGAGACATAGGCCCAGCTTTCCAGGAAGACACGGCGATGCCCGCTTTGCTGCAATCCCGAATGACGCAGCATCTCGTCGGCTGATATTCCTTCGCGGACCATATCGAGCCCGCCTTCAAGACCGACGAAGTATTGCCAGGCCGTCCCGTCCCGGCGCGCCATCTCCACCAGCCCTTCCGCGCGCTGGCGTGCGCCGCGCATCAATTCATCTCGCGACGCTGGCGTGTGGCTGACTCCGCTCTCCACTTTCACGCCCACGACTTCGAATTGAGCATCGGGAGCGAGCGACGCTGAGAATGACTGGAGCGCTTCCGTGACGGCGTTGAGCTTCGGGCCGCGCTTGCTACCGACGGCAATGGTGATTTTTTCCATTTGGAAAAATAACGACGGCTCGATTCTAACGGTACTTGAACAAGAATTTCACTGGGAATTCGCGAGGCTGAGGAAAACGCAAGAGGGACATTCCCGAAGAGGTAATTCTTGCCAGATGATCAATGCGGCGGCCCATCGGAATCGGACCGATACCTGAACCTTGGCAAGTTAATCGAGCCAACAGCCGAGCGCGCTCAACGCGACCTAGGTCCTATAGTAATTTATTGTAAAAAACCAAACTTAATAACCCACCTGTTATGTTCGTAGCGCAGGCAGAACGGCTGTCCTCCGAAACGCCAGACCTGAGAGCAGGGCCGCTGCGTACAAGCCGAGCGCCAGCAGGTAGAGAAAGTGGAAGCCGAAATACATCGAGTTGTATTCGAGGACGCCGCCGCACATCGCGCCCATGAGATTCATTGACATGACACTCGAGATCCGGGACTCGGCGGAGAGAAGCGTCGAGAAGACAATGCCGGAGAAAAATAGCGGGCAGGTGAGTATGACCGCGGTTCCGATTCTCCCGGCGGTTGTCGAGGACAAGCCCCCCGAAGTCGCGACCCACCAGCCAACAGCCAGACTCACAAACAACAGGAAATAAATAAAGAAAGTACCGCTTACGCGAAGGCGCTGGACGATCCCATTCGCCAGAAAGGCCATGACTAGAATACTCGCAATGGTAATTGCGATAACCTGCCAGGTGTTGCCAAAGGTGAGGCCCATTTCCGTGATTGCCTTGGTCTCTACGAGCATGAACCCGGCACCCAGAAAAAAGAAGGGAAGATGTGAGAACTTGGGTCGTTGGCGGAAGAAGCTCGCATACAGTACAAATGTGAGCAGCAGGATCAATCCGAG
>Ga0137415_10004421_pt1 | contig 13924 bp, 12 predicted proteins | sample CZODoug3_1_1_16f_FD_183082 | JGI IMG/M metagenome (GOLD analysis project Ga0137415, IMG submission 183082) | Vadose zone soil fungal communities from Angelo Coast Range Reserve, California, USA - CZODoug3_1_1_16fungal (Hybrid Assembly) | ecosystem: Environmental > Terrestrial > Soil > Vadose... | reverse complement strand
CGGGGCCAAGGTCATCCACGTCGACCCGCGCTTCACCCGCACGAGCGCCGTGTCGGATGTCCACGTTCCCCTGCGCTCCGGCACCAACATCGCCTTCTTCGGCGGGCTGATGAGCTACGCCATCCAGAACAACCTCTACTTCAAGGACTACGTCGTCTCCTACACCAACGCCTCGTTCCTCATCGATCCCGCTTTCAAGACCCCCACGGACCTGGGCGGGCTCTTCGAAGGCTTGGAGCAGACGGGCCAAGGCGGCACCGATCCCCACGTGGCCCAGACGTACAACAAGACCTCGTGGAAGTACCAGCTGGACGCCGAGGGCAATCCGAAGCGTGATCTCACGCTGCAGGATCCGAACTGCGTCTTCCAGCTCCTGAAGCGTCACTACAGCCGCTACACTCCCGAGATGGTGGAGCGCATCTGCGGCATCCCCAAGGCCAAGTTCGTGGAGGTGGCCAAGCTCTACTGCGGCACCTCGGGGCGCGAGAAGACGGGCACCATCACCTACGCGCTCAACCTGACCCAGCACACCAACGGCGTGCAGAACATCCGGGCCCTCTGCATGCTCCAGCTTCTCCTCGGGAACATCGGGCGGCCGGGGGGCGGCGTCACCGCGCTGCGCGGCCATGCCAACGTCCAGGGAGCCACGGACCTCGAGGTGCTCTATCACGAGCTCCCGGGCTACCTGCCCATGCCCCTGCGCGACGCGCATCCAGATCTCAAGACGTATCTGGAGAAGGAGACGCCCAAGGGCGGGTTCTGGGTCAACCGGCCCAAGTTCATGGTCAGCCTGCTCAAGGCCTTCTACGGGGACGCCGCCACCAAGGACAACGAGTTCGGCTACCAGTGGCTGCCCAAGCGTGCCTCCGCGGATGCCTACAGTCACCAGCACACCTTCGTGGACATGTACAAGGGCAAGATCAAGGGCTTCTTCTGCGACGGCCAGAACCCCGCGGTGGGCGGGCCGAACGCCAAGCTCGCGCGGGCGGCCATGCAGAAGCTCGACTGGCTGGTCGTGGTCGACATCTTCAACACCGAGACGGCGGAGATGTGGAAGGCCCCGGGCACCAATCCCAAGGACGTCAAGACCGAGGTGTTCTTCGTTCCCGCCGCCCCCGCCGCGGAGAAGGACGGCTCGCTCACCAACACCATGCGGCTCATCCAGTGGCACGAGAAGGCCGTGAATCCGCCGGGGGACGTCCAGACCGACGCGCAGTTCGTCTGCACCCTCGCCCACCGGCTCCAGAAGATGTACGCGGGCTCGAAGAAAGAGCGGGACAAGGGCTTCCTCGCGGCCAGCTTCACCTACGGCGAGAAGCCGGACCACCCGGACATGGAGCTGGTGCTGAAAGAGGTCAACGGCTTCGCCACCGAGGAGATCGCGGACAAGGACGGCAAGGTCCTCTACAAGAAGGGCCAGGCCATTGCGAGCTTCGCCCAGCTGACGGACGACGGCAAGACCGCCTCCGGCTGCTGGATCTACACGGGGGTGATCAACGAGGGGCCGGACGGCAAGCTCGTCAACAAGGCCAACGCCCACAAGCCGGGCGACGAGAAGGACTACCTGGCGCACGGCTGGGGCTTCGCGTGGCCGGCCAACCGGCGCATCCTCTACAACCGCGCCTCCGCCGACGTGGCGGGCAAGCCGTGGAGCGAGAAGAAGAAGCTCATCTGGTGGGATCCGGAGGCTCCGGGCCAGACGCCGGACAAGACGGGCAAGTGGGTCGGTCTCGACGTGCCGGACTTCAACGCCTTCCTCGCCCCCGACGCCAAGAACGGCGACAAGCCGTTCATCATGCGGGCGGACCTCGTGGGCGCCTTCTTCGGGCCCCTCAACGACGGCCCCTTCCCGGAGCACTACGAGCCGATCGAGTCGCCGACCAAGAACCTGCTCTCGAAGCAGCAGAACAATCCCGTGGCCAAGATCTGGAGCGTGCCCGACAAGCGGAACGACCTCGCGCCCATGGGGTCGAAAGACTACCCGTACGTCATCACCACGTACCGGCTGACCGAGCACCACCTCTCCGGCGTCATGTCGCGCTACCTGCCCATGCTCGCCGAGCTCTTCGAGTCGCACTTCGCGGAGATCAGCCACGAGCTCGCCAAGGAGCTGGGCATCGCCAACGGCGACAAGGTCACGGTATCGACGCCGCGAGGCAAGATCGTGGCCAAGGCCATGGTCACGCACCGGCTCAAGCCGTTCATGATCGACGGCAAGACGGTCCACGAGATCGGCGTGCCGTGGCACTGGGGCTACAACGGCATCGCCAAGGGCGACATCACCAACGACCTCTCGGCCACGGTGGCCGATCCGACGGTGTACATCCAGGAGACGAAAGCCTTCATGTGCAACGTCAAGAAGGGGGAGGTGTAGCCATGGCCCGCACGCTGGCGATGTTCACGGACACCTCGTTGTGCATCGGCTGCCGCGCCTGCCAGGTCGCCTGCAAGCAGTGGAACGAGCTGCCCAGCGAGCAGCCGGAGTGGACCGGCTCATACCAGAACCACGCGACCTTCACGGACAAGACGTATCGCCTCGTCCGCTTCATGGAGAAGCCCCAGCCCAACGGCGAGCTCGCCTGGCTCCTCATGTCGGACGTCTGCAAGCACTGCGCCCAGGCGGGCTGTCTCGACGCCTGCCCCACGGGGGCGATCTATCGCACGGAGTTCGGCACCGTCAACATCAACCAGGACGTGTGCAACGGCTGCCGGTACTGTGTCAGCTCCTGTCCCTTCGGCGTGGTCTCCTTCAACCACGACACGGGGCGCGCGAACAAGTGCACGTTCTGCAATGACCGGATCCACAACGGGCTCGGGCCCGCGTGCGCCAAGACCTGTCCCACCGACTCCATCCAGTTCGGCTTCCGCGACGAGCTCGTGCCCAAGGCGCAGAAGCGCGTGGCCGCCCTCAAGGAGCTGGGCTACAAGGACGCGCAGCTGTACGGCGCCGACTCGAATGGGCCGCTGGGAGGCCTCAACGCCTTCTTCCTGCTCCTCGACCGGCCCGCGACCTACGAGCTCCCGGAGAAGCCGCTCCTGCCTCAGCGCAACGTGAAGGTGGATTCGCTCCTCGCGGTGGGCTCGGCGCTCCTGGTGGGCGTGGGCGCCCTCGTGGCGTTCCGCGAGCGGGGCAGCCAGCCGTCAGGCAGCCAGCCGCCAGGTAGCCAGCCGCCAGGCAGCCAGCCGCCAGGCAGCCAGCCGCCAGGCAGCCATCCGAAGGACGACCGCGATGCTTAAGTCACCCGACTGGCACTGGCTCATCGTCTGGTACTTCTTCCTCGGGGGCATCGCAGGCGGGGCGTACTTCACCGCGGCCATCGCCGACAACTTCGGGGGGCCGCGGGACAAGAGCGTGATCCGCATCGGCTATGTCCTGGCCCTTCTCCTCATCGGGCTCTGCGGCATCCTCCTCATCCTCGACCTCGGCACGCCGAGCCGCTTCATGAACATGATGCTGCACTTCAAGTTCTGGGATCCGATGTCCATCGGGGCCTGGATGCTCGGAGTGTTCGGCCTCTTCGCCTTCATTTCCTCCGTCCTCTCGCTCGTGGGCGGCGAGGGCGTGGCCCCCGTCCGCCGGGTGGTGAGCCTGGTGGGAACGATCGCGGGGTTCTTCATCGCCGCCTATACCGGCGTGCTCCTGAGCGCGACGGCCCTGCCCCTCTGGCGCGAGGCGCGGCTCATGGGCGCCCTCTTCCTCGCCTCCGGGGCCTCCACGGGCATGGCCGCGATCTCCCTCCTCCTCTATCTGGCCGGCGAGTCCGCGGGGGACGGGTTCAAGAAGGTCAAGCGCGCGGATCGCTACGCCATCATGTTCGAGATCCTCGTGCTCGCGGCCTTCGTCCTCCTCCTGGGCGGCGCCGCGGGACCGCTCGTGACGGGCCAGCTCGCGCCTCTCTTCTGGGGAGGCCTCGTGGCGGTGGGGCTCGTCGTTCCGCTTCTCGTGGATCTCGCCGGACTCAAGGTGCCCGGGGCAATCCCCGCCGCGCTCGTCCTGTTCGGGGGCTTCATCCTCCGCTATGTCATCGTCATGGCGAACGCCTGACCGGCTCACGATCTGACTGAAGGCCGAGGGCCCCCGGACGGGGGCCCTTTGGTTTTCCGGACCGGCGTGGCACGATAGGGGCGATGCGGACGTACTTCCAGCTCAAGGGCGGCCGCTTCCAGGAAGTCAAGGCCGAGGTGGTCCGCGAGCAGCCGCTGACCGTGTACGTCAACGGCGAGCGCTTCCTCACCCTCCTGTGCTCGCCCTTCGATCTCGAGCCCCTCGTCCTGGGCTACCTCTGGATGGAGAAGGTGATCGCGGGCCTCGACGAGGTCGCCGCGCTCGAAGTGTCCGAGGTGGACGGGCGCGCCGAGGTGATGCTGACGCGGCCCGTGACGCTCCCCACCGAGCGCATCCTCACCTCGGGGTGCGGGGGAGGGATCACCTTCCGCATCGACCCGCGGCTCTTCCCGCGCGTGCGCTCCACCCTCAAGGTGAAGCCCGAGGCGCTCGCGGCCCGGTTGCACGACCTGCTCCGCGACGCCCGTCACTACCACGCCTCGCGCGGCATTCACGGGGCGGCGCTCGCCGACGCCGATCGGGTGCTCCTCATCGCCGAGGACGTGGGCCGCCACAACGCCGTCGACAAGCTCAAGGGCTTGGCCCTGCTCCGGGGCCTGCCCACGGACGATCGCATCTTGCTCTCCACCGGCCGCGTCTCCTCCGAGATGCTGCTCAAGGCCGCGCGGATGGGCGTGCCCCTCATCGCCTCGCGCACGTCACCCACCGAGATGGCGGTGGCCCTCGCCGAGCAGCTCGGCATCACGGTGGCGGGCTATGTCCGCGGCGACGGGCTGAACCTGTACGCGGGCGACGCCCTCGACGTCTCGGGACTCGCCTGAGCCATGCCTGACTACACCGCGCTCCTCGCGGAGTGGGAGGCCGCCCTCGAGCGGCGCCCTGAGCTCGGTCAGGCCCTGGACTTCTGGACGGCCGTGCTCGAAGGATGGCGGAGCTGGGACGATGGCGCCGTCGAGCCGCTCGTCTGGCGCCCGGAGGAATGCCTCTCGCGCTGGACGCGCGGGGTTCCTCTCATGGCCGATGCCGTCCTGGAGCTGGAGCCCGCATCGCTCGAGGACCTCCTGGGGCCGATCATGGAGCGGCTGGCCGTGGGCAGCCCGGGGGACGCGGAGGCGCTGCGGAGATTCGCGGAGGCCTGGGACGGCGGACGTCTTGGGCCCACCGCGCTGCTGCCGACATCCGGCAAGGACGGCGTCGCCGTGCTCCAGGAGGAGGTTGGGCTGCCCGCGCACCTCGCGGGCTTCCTGTCGCATGCTGGCCTTCGTCCCGCCCTCGAGCGCTTCCTGTCCGGTACGCGGGCGCTGCCCGAGGGCGCGTGGGATCGCGGCAGCTGTCCCTGGTGCGGTGGCCTGCCCGCCTGGGGCGATGTCGGCGAAGACGGCCGCCGGCGTCTCTCCTGTCACCTCTGCGGCGGCACCTGGATAGCGCCGCGGCTCCGCTGCCCGTTCTGCGAGACGTGGCACTCCGGCGACATGGTGCGTCTCGTGGCCGAGGGCGCCGAGGAGGGCTATTTCGTGGAGGCGTGCCGGAGCTGCCGCGGGTATCTCAAGGGCGTGGACCGCCGGCAGCGCTGGAACGCGGGAGCACCGGTCGTCGAGGACTGGGCCTCACCGCATCTCGATGTGTACGCCACGCGCCAAGGGTTCTGGCGGGCCACGCCCTCGCTCGTGCATCTGCTGCCCCCGGAAGGCGGGCCCGCGGCGTGAACGCCGTCGTCTTCGACGTCGCCCTGACCGCGTACATCCTGGCCGCCGCCGCCGCATTGTCCTCGCTCATCTGGCGCCGCGACGATCTGGCGCGGGCGGCGCGCGCGCTGACCCTGGCGGGCTGGATCTGCCACACGGCGGCGGTGGCGCTCCGGGGAGTGGAGCTGGGGCGCCCGCCCGTCCTGACTCTCGCCGAGGTCGTCTCCGTGGTGATCTGGGTCGCCGTGCTCGTCGATCTCGTGGTCGAGCGCCGCTACGGCATCACGGCGTTCGGCGCCTTCGTGCTCCCCGTCGTCCTCGCCCTCGGACTCGGTCTGCCCACGGGATTGAGAGATCTCGCCCTCGAGCCGCAGGCCTCGAGCGCGTGGATCCTCGTCCACGTCGCCCTCGTGCTCGTGGGGCTGGCCGCGCTCGTCCTCAACTTCGGCAGCGCGCTCATGTACGTGCTCCAGGAGCGCCAGCTCAAGGCGAAGCGGCCCGGCGTCTTCTACTACCGCATGCCCTCGCTGCAGACGCTCGATCGCCTGACCCTCGTGACCCTGACCGTGGCCTTTCCCTTCCTCACCGTGGGCCTGGGGCTGGGCGTGGTCAGGGCGGGGCGCGCGTGGGGACGGGACCTCATGCTCGATCCCTTGGCCCTCTTCTCCATCGTGATGTGGCTCGTCTACGCGGCGACCCTGTCCGGGCGCGTCGTCGGCCGCTGGGGCGGGCGGCGGGCCGCCTACTTCGCCATCGTGGGCTTCTGCGTGCTCCTCGCCACGCTGGGGGCGGGCGTGCTCTTCCAGGGACGGCACGGCTCATGATGGAGCGCCTCTTCGTGGCCGGGCTCTCCCACCACACGGCGCCCCTCGCCGTGCGCGAGCAGCTCGCCCTCGACGAGGACAAGCTGCGCGAGATCGTGAGCGATCTCGCGGGCCGCGGGACGTGCGCGGAGATCATGATCCTCTCCACCTGCAACCGCGTCGAGGTCTACGGGGTGGCTGACGTCCCGGGGGAGGCGCGCAGCGTCGCCTTCCGCCAGATGGGCGCGCAGCGGGGCATCGGGCTCCCGATCCTCGAGCCGCTGCTTTACACGCATGGCGGAACAAAGGCGATACAGCACGCCTTCCGGGTCGCCTCCAGCCTCGACTCCTTGGTCCTGGGCGAGCCGCAGATCCTCGGCCAGGTCAAGGACGCCTTCGCCCTCGCCCAGGCCTGCCGGACCGTGGGCCCGGTGCTCCACTCGCTCATGAGCCAGGCCTTCGCGGTCGCCAAGCGCGTGCGCACGGACACCGAGGTGGGTCGCCACGCCGTGTCCGTGTCCTTCGCCGCCGTGGAGCTGGCCCGCAAGATCTTCGGCGGCCTCGACGGGCGCTCGGTGCTGCTCGTGGGGGCAGGCGAGATGGGTGAGCTGGCCGCGCGGCATCTCGTGGAGGAGGGGACGCTCCCCGTCTACGTCGCCAACCGCACCTGGGCGCGCGCGGAGGCCCTCGCGCGGGACCTCGCGGGCACCGCGGTGCCCTTCGAGGAGCTCCTCCCCGTGCTCGCGCAGGTCGACATCGCCATCACGTCGACGGCGGCGCCCGAGCCCATCATCCGGGCCGCCGAGGTGGAGCGCGTCCTCCATGCCCGGCGGGGGCGGCCGCTCTTCCTCATCGACATCGCGGTGCCGCGCAACGTCGAGCCCGCCGTCAACGCGCTCGAGGGCGTCTTCGTGTACGACGTGGACGACCTGCGCTCGGTGGTCGAGGCCAACCTGCGCGAGCGCCAGCGCCAGGCCCAGCGGGCCGAGGCCCTCGTGGAGCGCGAGGTGACCAAGTTCTCCGCGCGCATGCGCGACCTGGAAGTGGTCCCCACCATCGTCTCGCTGCGCGAGAAGCTCGAGGAGATCCGCCGCGCCGAGGTCGCCCGGGCCCTCGCCCGGCTCCCCGGGGCCGACCCCGCCACGCGCGAGGCGCTCGAGGCCCTCTCCCAGGGGCTCGTCAACAAGGTCCTGCATGGCCCGACGGTGAAGCTCCGCGACTCGTCGCGCGCCGGCCACCATCGTCGCTGGATCGAGTTCATCTCGGAGCTGTTCGGCCTCCACCCGAGGGGCGGCGCCGGGCGCGAGTCGTGAGGCTCACGCTCGGGAGCCGGGGGAGCCGCCTGGCCCTGGCCCAGACGGAGCTGGTGGCCGAGCGCCTGCGTGCCCGCGGCGTCGAGATCGACGTCTCGCTCATCACCACCACCGGCGACAAGCTCGCCGACGTCGCCTTGGCGGATTTCGGGGGCAAGGCGCTCTTCGTCAAGGAGATCGAGGAGGCGCTCCTGCAGAGGCGCGTGGACGCGGCCGTCCACAGCCTGAAGGACATGCCCGCGCTCCTCCCTGATGGCCTCATGCTCGCGGCCTACGCGCCGCGGGCGAATCCCGGCGACGTCCTCGTCACCCGCGACGGGGCGGGACTCGACGATTTGCCGCCGGGAGCGCGTGTCGGCACCTCGAGCCTTCGCCGTCGCGCGCTGCTCCTTCATCGACGTCCGGATCTTCGCGCGGAGCCCATTCGCGGCAATGTCGACACGCGCCTCCGCAAGCTGGAGGAAGGCCAGTACGAGGCCGTCATCTTGGCGCAGGCGGGGCTCGACCGTCTCGGTGCGCGACCGGGCCACGTGCGGACGCTCCCGCCCGACGAGTTCCTGCCCGCCGTCGGGCAGGGGATCCTGGGCATCGAGGCACGGGTCGACGACGGCCAGGTGCTTGAAGTTCTGGGAGCCGTGGACGACACTGGGACGAGAATGGCGGCGCTCGCGGAGCGGGCATTTCTCGAGAGGCTCGGGGCGGGATGCCATACCCCGGTGGCGGGCTATGCGCGGCTCGACGGCGCGACGCTTCATCTGGACGGCCTCGTGGCGAGCCCCGACGGCAAGACCATGGTCAGGGGACGCACGCTCGGCGCCTCTTCACGGGCCGCGGCGCTCGGCCGGGCCCTGGCCGAGGATCTTCTCTCGCGCGGCGCGGCCGAGCTGCTGGACGTGAGCGCGGGGGGCCCGGCATGATGGCGGCCGTGGAGACCGCGCGGCCGCTCGCGGGCAGGCTCATCGTGATCACGCGTCCCAAGGCGCAGGCGGCGAGCTTCGCGGCGCTGCTCGAGGCCGCGGGCGCGCGAGTCCTCGTGGCGCCCACCATCGTCATCGAGCCGCCTCCGTCCTGGGCGCCGCTCGACGACGCCCTCCGGCGCGCCAGGGAGTATGACTGGGCCGTCTTCACGAGCGTCAATGGCGTCGCCATGGTCAAGGCTCGCCTGTCGGCGCTCGGCCTCGAGGCCATGGCCCTCGGCCATTGTCGGATAGCGGCGATCGGTCCCGCCACCGCGGAAGCGCTCTCGGCCATGGGCCTGAAAGCTGTGGTCGTGCCGGATGAGTACGTGGCCGAAGAGCTCGCGCGCGCGCTCTCCGCTCTCGTGCGACCCGGCCAGCAGATCCTGCTCGCGCGGGCCTCCGAGACGCGAGATCTTCTCGTGCGGGAGCTCCGGCACCTGGGCGCGCAGGTCGACGAGGTGCCCGCCTATCGGACGGAGCCCGCTTGGCAGGACATGGCCGAGCTCAAGAGGGCGCTGCAAGCTCGAGAGGTCGACGCCGTGACGTTCACCAGCTCCTCGACGGTGCGCCACTTCGTGTCGACCTTCGCGCCCGGCGAGCTCGAGCGGCTCATGGCCGGCGTCACCGTCGCCTGCATCGGGCCCATCACGCGGGCCACCGCCGCCGCGGCGGGGCTCGAGCCTGGGGTCGTGGCCGAGGAGTACACCATCGCCGGCCTCGCCGTGGCGCTCGAAAAGCACTACAAGTCGAAGGGCGCCCCGCGCCACTGACTCGGGCGCCCAGAGAGAAGAGAGAAGGAGAGACCAGCCATGCCGTCGCCCCTGTACCGACCGCGTCGTCTCCGCGAGCTGCCGCTGCTGCGCAAGATGGTTCGCGAGACCCATCTCAAGGCGGACGATTTCGTCTACCCGCTCTTCGTGGCCCATGGCCGCGGAGTGCGCGAGCCCATCGGCTCCATGCCGGGGCAGAGCCGCCTCTCGGTGGACGAGCTGCTGAAGGAGTGCAAGGACGCGGCGTCCATGGGCATCCCCGCCGTGCTCCTCTTCGGCCTGCCCGCGGAAAAGGACCCCCGCGGCAGCGAGGCCTACGCCGACGACGGCATCATCCAGCAGGCGGTCCGCGCGGTGAAGGACACGATTCCCGACCTCCTCGTCATCACCGACGTGTGCCTCTGCGAGTACACGAGCCACGGCCACTGCGGCGTGGTCGAGGACGGCCGCGTCAAGAACGACCCCACCCTCGAGCTCCTCGCGCGCACCGCGCTCTCCCACGTGGAGGCGGGAGCGGATCTCGTGGCTCCCTCCGACATGATGGACGGGCGCGTGGCTGCCATTCGCGAGGTGCTCGACGAGAGCGGGTACCAGGAGACGCCGATCATGGCCTACTCCGCCAAGTACGCCTCGGCCTTCTATGGGCCGTTCCGCGAGGCGGTGGACTCCACGCCGCAGTTCGGCGACCGGCGCGCGTACCAGATGGATCCCGCCAACGTCATCGAGGCCATGCGCGAGGTCGCCCTCGACGTCGACGAGGGCGCGGACATCGTGATGGTCAAGCCCGCCCTCCCGTACCTGGACGTGCTCTCGCGGGTCAAGGCGGAGTTTGGATTGCCCGTGGCCGCCTATTCCGTGTCGGGCGAGTACGCGATGATCCGCGCCGCGGGCCAGCTCGGCTGGCTCGACGAAGAGGCGGCCATGATGGAGGCACTGACGGGCATCCGGCGGGCGGGGGCCGACATCGTGATCACGTACTTCGCCAAGGAGGCGGCACGCGTGCTGGAGCGGCGCCGGCCGTGAGGATATCCGCCAAGGGCGAGTACGCCATCAAGGCCATGCTCGACCTCGCCCTTCGAGATCCCGACACGCTCGAGCCCATCCAGGACATCGCGAAGCGCCAGAGCATTCCCCAGCGCTATCTCGAGCAGGTGCTGCTCGGGCTCAAGCGGGCGGGGTTTCTCCACTCGCGCCGCGGCTCCTCCGGCGGTTACCGGCTGGCCAAGCCGCCCGCGCAGATCACCGTGGGCGCCGTGCTGCGCGCCGTCGAGGGCCCCTCGGGCGTGGGCGGCGCGGGACGGTCGGGGCGGGCGATGCCGGGAGACGCCGCGGGCGATCTCGTGGCGCTGTGGCGCGCCGTCTCGGAGGCCGTGGATTCCGTCGTCGACGGCACCACGCTCGAGGATCTCCGGCGTCAAGCGTTCGAGCGTCGCGCCTTGGCCAAACCGATGTATCACATCTGACTCTTTTTTTGGCGGGGAACTGACGTTCCCGATAGGATTGGTGGCCATGACTCAGCGAAGACTGGCAGCCACGGGCCGACCGAAGATCGCGGCTTCGGTGCTCGACGTGGTCGGCGGAACGCCGCTCGTGAAGCTCAACCGGCTGCCCAAGAGCGACGGCGCGACCGTTCTGGCGAAGATGGAGTCGCTGAATCCGGGGGGCAGCGTCAAGGACCGCATCGCCGTGGCCATGATCGAGGACGCCGAGCGCCGCGGCGCGCTCAAGCCCGGCGCCACCGTGGTCGAGCCCACGAGCGGCAACACGGGCATCGGCCTCGCCATGGTCTGCGCGGTGCGCGGCTACCGGCTCATCCTGACCATGCCGGATGACATGAGCGTCGAGCGTCAGCGCCTCCTCGCGCGTTACGGGGCGGAGATCCATCTCACCCCGGCCATCGAGGGGATGTCCGGATCCGTGTTCGCGGCCCAGGAACTCCAGCGCGAGCACCCGGACTATTTCATGCCCCAGCAGTTCGAGAATCCGGCCAATCCCGAGGCGCATCGGCGGGCCACCGCGCTGGAGATCCTGGAGGCGACCGAGGAGCGCATCCACGCCTTCGTGGCGGGAGTGGGGACGGGGGGCACGGTCACGGGAGTGGGGGAAGTCCTCAAGGATCGCGTGCCCGGTGTGCGCGTGATCGGCGTCGAGCCGGCGCGCTCGCCCGTGCTGTCGGGCGGGCGGGCTCGCCCCCACGGCATCCAGGGCATCGGCGCGTCCTTCGTGCCCGGCGTCTTGAATCGGGACGTGCTCGACGAGGTGATCCTGGTGCGCGACGAGGACGCCACCGCGACCTCGCGGAGACTGGCGCGCGAGGAAGGGCTGCTCGTGGGCATCTCGGCGGGGGCGAATGTCTGGGCGGCCTGTCGAGTCGCCGAGGCGCTCCCCGCCGACCGGGTGGTGGTCACCGTGCTGTGCGATACTGGTGAGCGCTATCTCAGCGTGCAGTTCTGAAAGCGTCTCGTTCCGGACGGCAAGGAGAGCAATGATGAGCGTCGAGGTGTACATACCCACGCCCTTTCGCCGGGCGACCAACAACAAGGACAAGGTGTCCGTGGAGGCGCACGACGTGCGCGGGATGCTCGAGGAGCTCGAGGACCGGTTCGGCGCGTTCAAGGGCCTCGTGCGCAACGAGGCGGGGGAGATTCACGATCACGTCAACGTGTACGTGAACAGCGAGGCGATCGAATCGCTGAACGGGCTCGGCACCATCCTGAAGGACGGGGACGAGGTCTCGATCATTCCGGCCCTCGCCGGGGGGGCTGGCCTGCCCTCGCCCGGGGGGGCTGGCCAGCCCTCGCTCGGAAAAACCGGCCAGCCCTCGTCCGGGGCAGCTCCCGTCTGACGATGGTTCTCACGCCCGAAGAATACGCGCGGGTCGAAGCGCAGGCCGTCGCTGAATACCCATCGGAATGCTGTGGCGTGGTCCTGGACAGGCCGGGGCCGCCACCCGAGCGAATCTTGATGCCCTGCCGGAACATGCAGAACGAGCTTCACGCCAAGGATCCCGCGCGCCATCCGCGCGATGCGCGAACCGCCTACTACATCGATCCTGCCGACTTGATCGCCATCGGCCGGCGAGAGGTGCAGGGCTTCCGCGTCCTCACCATCTATCATTCCCACATCGACACGGGTGCCTACTTCTCTCCCACGGACAAGCGCAACGCGCTCGTCAATGGAGAGCCCGCGTATCCGGACGCGACCTACGTCGTGCTGTCCGTGGTGGAGGGGCGGATGGTGGAGGCGGCCGCCTTTCGCTGGGACCCCGGCGCGGCGGACTTCGTCGCCTTCGACTGGAAGCGCCCGCAGTCGATCGGCAAGCTGCAGGCCTTCTGGGGCAACTTCGGCATGCTGGTGCGGGCCTACACCTACATCCGCACCATGGGTCCCGACGGGCTCCGCTCGGTCTCCGAGAACGCGGTGCTCAACGCCAACTACATCCTGAAGCGGCTCGAGGGCGACTACGACCGCTCCGCGCCGGGGCCGTGCATGCACGAGTGCGTGCTCTCGGCGCGGCGCCAGAAGAAGCTCGGGGTGACCGCGATGGACATCGCCAAGCGGCTCCTCGACCTGGGCTTCTACGCGCCGTCGACCTACTTCCCGCTGATCGTCGAGGAAGCGCTGATGATCGAGCCCACCGAGACGGAGTCGAAGGAGACGCTCGACGCCTTCTGCGAGGCGATGATCAGGATCGCGCGCGAGGCCGAGACGAATCCGCAGGCCATCCACTCGGCGCCGGTGACGACGCCGGTGCGCCGGCTGGATCAGACCAAGGCCGCTCGCGAGCCGAATCTCAAGTGGAGTCCGCGGCCGTAGCGGTCCGGCCGGCCGCGGTCCTCTTCGACTTCGGCGGCACCCTCGACGCCCCCGGCGTGACGTGGAAGGAGCGCGCGTGGCGCCTGTACAAGGGCGCCGGCGTCGTTGCTGACGCGGCCGTGTTCGATCCGGTCTTCTACAAGGCCGACGACGCGCTGGTCGGCGCCGTGCCGCTCACGCTGCCGCTCGCCGACACCGTGCACCGCGTGTTCGCCGGCGTCAGCGCGGGCCTCGGCGTCGCCGACGCGCGGCTGACCGAGCGGCTCGCCGGCCGCTTCGTGGACGACACCCGCGCCCACCTCGCCAGCAGCGCGGCGATCCTGACGCGTCTCGCCGCACGCTATCGCCTCGGCATCGTCTCCAACTTCTACGGCAACCTGGCGGCGATCTGCGCGGAGGCCGGGCTGTCGCCGCTGCTCGGCGTCGTCGCGGACTCGACGTTGGTCGGCGCCGGCAAGCCCGACGCGCGCATCTTCCGCCACGCGCTCGACGCGCTCGGCGTGGCGGCGGCC
>Ga0137415_10004420_pt1 | contig 13924 bp, 14 predicted proteins | sample CZODoug3_1_1_16f_FD_183082 | JGI IMG/M metagenome (GOLD analysis project Ga0137415, IMG submission 183082) | Vadose zone soil fungal communities from Angelo Coast Range Reserve, California, USA - CZODoug3_1_1_16fungal (Hybrid Assembly) | ecosystem: Environmental > Terrestrial > Soil > Vadose... | reverse complement strand
GACGAGGCGATCGCGTTCTACCGCGACACGTTCGGCGTGGTGAGCGTCCACGAGGAAGTGAACGAGGCGCAGGGCGTACGCGAGGCGATGCTGGCCGTCGGCGACGGGGACACGCGCATTCAGCTGCTGGCCCCGCTCGACGAGAGCTCGACGATCGCCAAGTTCCTCGACCGCAACGGCCCCGGCATCCAGCAACTCGCCTACACCGTCGACGACATCGAATCGACCTCCGAGGCGCTTCGGGCCAAGGGCCTGCGGCTGCTCTACGACGAGCCCCGGTCCGGCACTGCCGGCAGCCGGGTGAACTTCATCCATCCGAAGGACGCCGGCGGCGTCTTGGTCGAACTCGTCGAGCCCGCTAAGGTTACTGACCAGTAACCTCCAAGGAGGCCCGCTGTGGACGACATCCGCACCGCGATCCTGAACGACGACCTGGGCGCCCTGGCCGGGCTGCCCGTCCCGGACTCGTACTCCGGTGTCGTGGTCCGCGCCGACGAGGTCGGCATGTTCGACGGGCTGGCCACCAAGGAGAAGGATCCCCGCAAGAGCCTGCACGTACAAGACGTCCGAACACCGGAGCTCGGACCGGGCGAGGCACTCGTCGCGGTCATGGCCAGCGCGATCAACTACAACACCGTGTGGACGTCGATCTTCGAGCCGCTGTCGACGTTTTCCTTCCTCGAGCGCTACGGCAGGTCCTCGGACCTGGCCCGCAAGCACGACCAGCCCTACCACGTGGTGGGCTCGGATCTTTCCGGCGTCGTGCTGCGAACCGGCCCCGGCGTGACCAAATGGAAGGCCGGCGACGAGGTCGTCGCGCACTGCCTGTCCGTCGAGCTCGAGGATCCGCAGGGCCACGACGACACGATGATGGACCCCCAGCAACGCATCTGGGGCTTCGAGACGAACTTCGGCGGGCTGGCCGAGCTCGCGCTCGTCAAGTCCAACCAGTTGATGCCCAAGGCGACGCATCTCACCTGGGAGGAGGCCGCGTGCCCGGGCCTGGTCAACTCGACCGCGTACCGCCAGCTCGTCTCGCACCACGGCGCGAACATGAAGCAGGGCGACGTCGTCCTGGTCTGGGGCGCATCCGGTGGCCTCGGCGGCTACGCCACGCAGTACGCCCTCAATGGCGGCGCCATCCCGGTGTGCGTCGTGTCGTCGCCGGAGAAGGCCGACCTGTGCCGTTCGATGGGCGCCGACCTCGTGATCGACCGCACCGCCGAAGGCTATGAGTTCTGGAAGAACGGCGAGCAGCAGCCGAGCGAGTGGAAGCGCCTCGGCAGCAAGATCCGCGAGCTCACCGGCGGCGACGACCCCGACATCGTGTTCGAACATCCGGGCCGCGAGACGTTCGGCGCATCGGTGTACGTCGCGAAGCGCGGCGGCACCATCGTCACCTGCGCGTCGACCTCGGGGTACTGGCACGAGTACGACAACCGCTACCTCTGGATGACGCTCAAGCGCATTGTCGGGTCCCACTTCGCTAACTATCGGGAATCCTGGGAGGCGAATCGGCTGATCTCCCGGGCCGCGATCCATCCGACGCTGTCGCGCGTGTACCCGCTCGCCGAGACCGGGCAGGCCGCCTATGACGTTCATCGCAACCTGCACCAGGGAAAGGTCGGCGTGCTCTGCCTGGCACCGCGGGAGGGCCTCGGAGTACGCGATCCCGATCTTCGCGCCCGACACGTCGACGAGATCAACCGATTCCGAAATCTCTGACCGATCTGCCGGAGAGTCGCGTGATCGACTTGGGGGCTGTTGCGCCGAAGTGAGACGATCGAACCATGCCGCAGGATAACTACTCGGAAACGTTGCCGATCCTCGCCGAGCGTGGTTTCGACACCGCGATGCGCGGCTACGACCGCCGTCAGGTGGACGAGTACGTCGCCAATCTCGATGACGAGGTACGGGGCGCGACGGCCGATCGTGACGCCGCCGTCGCCCGCAGCGCGGATCTGGCCGCGCAGCTGGCGAGCTCCCAGGCCCAGATGGAGTCGTTGAGACGTCAGCTGCGCAAGGCGACCGAGCAGCCCAACACCGACAACGTCGACGCTCGCGTGCGCGAGATGCTCGATTCGGCGGCGGCGGAGGCGTCGAAAATGCGCGCCGAGGCCGATGAGTACGTGCTCAACACCCGGCGGGCGGCCGACGAGTCGGCGGAGCGGATTCGGGCCAGCGCCCGGTTCGAGTCCGAGCAGATCATGGCCCAGGCCACCCAGCGCCAGATCGAGGCTGACGAGACGTTCCGCCAGCGCGTCGCCGAGGCCGAGCGCCACCGCGACGACATCACCGCCCAGCTGGAGCAGGACCAGGCTCGCGTCCGGGCCGAAGAGGACCAGCTGACGAGTGACGCGCACGCCATGCGCGAGCGGCTCGACGCCGAGGCCCTCGCCGAGCGAACCCGCCTGACCGATGAGTTCAACGCGCGGCGCGCCCGCGACGAGGACGGGCTCGCTGCGCGGATCAAGACCGCCCAGGACGACTTCGAGATCGCGCTGCGCCTACGCCGCACCGAGGAGGCGCAGAAGTCGGCGCAACAGCTCGCGGCCGCCGAGATCGACGCCGAGCAGGTGCGCGCCCGGGCCCGCACGCACGCCCAGGGGATCATCGCCGACGCCGAGGCCGAGGTCGAGCGGCTGCGCAGCCGCCGCGAGGACACGCACGTGGCGCTGCGCGATCTGCACCACAAGCTCGCCCGGGTGCTCGACGAGACGGCTCCCAAGATGCCCGCGCGGCCAACCGCCGAACCAGGCGCGTCCCGGCCTGCGGTGCCGCCCTCCCAACCAGCCGCCGCGCCGGCCGCGGAGGCAACCACAGCACCAACGGCGCCCCCCGCTCGCCCACCGGCGGCCGATCCGCAGCCCGCACCGCGGCAACGCGCCGCACAGCCGGCCGCCGCACAGCCGGCCGCCGAACCGCCCGTCGTACAGCCGGTCGCCGAACGGCCCGTCACCGAACGGCCCGTCGCGCAGCCGCCGGTCGCCGAACGGCCCGTCACCGAACCGCCCGTCGCGCAGCCGCCGGTCGCCGAACGGCCCGTCACCGAACCGTCTGTCGCGCAGCCGCCGGTCGCCGAGCAGTCCGCGGAGGCGTCCACATCGGCGTCGTCGGCCAACGCAGCGCCGACGCGCCCGCGGCCGGCCAAGTCCGCGGGCAGTCCGCCGAAGCCGCGGCCCCGCGGCACCAAGCGCAGCTAACGCTCCACGGAGCCGAAACCCACGGGCTCCGTGCGTCGGGCCGCCACCCCTCGGGTGGTCGGCGACGACCGACCATGATCAATGCCCATTTCGCCCGCATCTAGGCGGCAGGAAAGGGTCTTGATCATGAACGGCTGGGCGGGACCGACGATTCTGAACCAGCAACCTGATCAACTCGCGATGCGAGCGGCGCCCCTGCTGCCGCCGCCACGTTGTTTCGACGCTCAGGGCGTTATGGCGAGCCGTCGAACAACTGCGGGACGCCGGCGAACAACGGTGCGCCGCGGCGAACGAGGGCGCTGGACAGTGCTCGACAGTGCTCGATCTAGGCCAGGGCTAGCCGTCGTGACCCAGGTAGATCGCGGCCATGTCCTCGTCGCCGTGGCCCCGCTCGGCCGCCCGCAGCAGGTGTTCTCGGACGACCTCGATGAGCGTGGGCTCGTAGCCGGCGTTGCGGGCGGCTTCGACGATGAGCCCGGCGTCCTTGGCGGCGCCCGAGACGGCGAAACTCGGCGTGTAGTCACCGGCCAGGACGGCCTTGCCTTTGATCTGCAGGTACGGGCTGTCGCTCATCGCACCGGAGATGACGTCCAGGAACAGCTGTGGATCGACGCCCAGGTGCTGGGCCAGCGAGATCGAGGTCGCCGTGCCGTCGATGAGCGCGAGCACCCATGAGTTCGCGACCAGCTTGAGCGCGCTCGCCTGCCCCACCTGATCCAGCCAGCAGAAGAGGGTGCCCAGCTGGGCGAATATCGGCTCGCACCGGGGCCGCAGCTCGGCCGGCCCGGCCGCGAGGATCTTCAGCTTGCCTTCCTCGGCCGGCTGGCGGGTACCGAGCACCGGCGCGTCGACGAACTGGACGCCGGCCGCGGCGGCTGCCTCGGCGAGGCGCGCGCAACCGGGTAGGCCGACGGTGCTCATTTGCACCCAGATCGCGTCGGGGGTCATGGCCGCGAGCGCGCCGCTGTCGGCGATGGCGGCGAGCACCGCGTCGGCATCGCTCAGCATGGTGATCACGAAGCCGGCACCGTCCACCGCCTCGGCCGGTGACGCGACGACCGTTGCGCCGTCCTCGGCGAGCGGGGTGGCCTTGGCGAGGGTCCGATTCCAGACCCGAACCGTCAGGCCGCCGCTCAGCAGCCGCCGGACCATGCCCTGGCCCATGAGACCGGTGCCCAAGAATGCAATATCGGGTTGATCGCTCATACCCCGAGCCTATTAGCGCACCGGTGCGCGGCGATCACGTGCCGACCAGCACGAGGTGTGCCAGTGCCGGCGATCGGCCGCCTCGGCATCGTGGGCCAGCCAGACCACGACGTGCGGGATCCCCGGTCTGATGAGCTGATCGCAACCCGGGCACCGGTACGCCTTGTCCGATCCGGCGACCATCCGCACGACGTACTCCTCGCCGCGCCACTCGTCCCGCCGCTCCGCCCCGCCGGTCGGTCGCACCAGCGGCACCTCGACGCGACGACGGTTCTGTCGGGGCATCAGCCGTCCCGATCCGGCCGCCCCGAGCAGGCACTGGTGCCGAGTGACCGCATCGCCCGGTAGACCGCGGCCGGGCGCATCGGCGGTTCGGGCAGCGGCCGAGCGGCATCGGCCCGGAACCCGTCGAGCACCAACGCCAGGTGCCGGCGCCAAGCCCGCGGGGTAACCGGACCGGTGACCTCGGCGACGCGGCCGTTGGACCACATCACGAACGCGAGATCCTCGGCCGTGACGTCCGCGCGCAGCGACCCCTCGGCCTGGGCCCGGTCCAGGATCTGGTCGGCCAACTCGAACGCTCGTCGGCGGGCCGCCTCGGTGCGCGGCGCCGCGGGCAACCGCATCGCGGCGAGCTCGACGAGGCCGCGGTCCTCGGCCTGCATCTGGCACATCGCCTCGAGGAATCCGACGAATCCGTCCCACCCGTTCTCGGCTTCCAGGGCCCGCTCGGCCGCGGTGACCCACGCCTGCACCTTCTCGGCGAAGATCGCCTCGATCAGGTCGACCCGGGTCGGGAAGTGCCGATAGAGCGTGCCGATGGCGACGTGGGCCCGCTTCGCGACGGCTTCCAGGGACGCCTCGATGCCCTCCTGCGCGAAGGTCTCGCGCGCGGCGGCGAGCAACGCGTCCCGGTTGCGCTGCGCGTCGCGACGCAACGGACGCTCATGGGGCTGGGTCGGCGGCACGGGGCCCAGTCTACCGAACATGAGGCATGCCTCATGTTCGTGCTATCGTCCGCGGCAAGTCGAGGCTCACCTCATGTTCAATGGAGAGAAACATCGTGAACGTCTTTGTCTGGATCCTCCAAGGCGTGCTCGCCGCCGCGTTCGCCGGCGCGGGCACAACCAAATCGATCCAGCCCAAAGAGAAGCTGGCCAAAATGGGCATGGCCTGGGTCGAAGACTTCGCTCCCGGCGTCATCAAGCTCATTGCCGGGGCGGAGCTACTCGCCGCGATCGGCTTGATCCTGCCGGGCGCGACGGACTTAGCGACCGTGCTGACCCCGCTCGCCGCCACCGGCCTCGCCGTCGTGATGATCGGAGCGATCATCACCCACGCCCGGCGGCGCGAGCCCCGCGAGATCGCCACCAACGTCGCACTGCTCGCAGTAGCGGTGGTGATCGCCTGGGCGCGATTCGGGCCCTACGCGTTCTAGTGGTCGCGCTCAGCCGTAGTCGCGGAAGCCCTTGCCGGTCTTGCGGCCGAGGCGGCCGGCCGTGACGAGATGCTCGAGCAGGGGCGCCGGCGCGAAGCCGGGCTCGCGGAACTCCAGGTAGAGCGTGCGCTGGATGGCCAGCGAGACGTCGTTGCCCACGACGTCCAGCAACTCGAACGGACCCATCGGATAGCCGCAGCCGACCTTCATCGCCGAGTCGATGTCGTCGGAGGTGGCGTAGTGCGCCTCGAGCATCTTCACCGCGTCGTTCAGGTACGGGAACAGCAGTGCGTTCACGATGAACCCGGCCCGGTCGCCGCAGCGCACCGGATGCTTGTCCAGCTTGCGGGCGACGTCGAGCACCGTCGCCTCGACGTCGGCCGCCGTCGACACGGTTGACACCACCTCGACCAGTTTCATGATCGCGGCCGGGTTGAAGAAGTGCATGCCCACGACCTCGCCCGGACGCGAAGTCGCGGCCGCGCATTCGATCACCGGCAGGCTGGACGTGGTCGTCGCCAGGACGGTGCCCGCCGCGCAGATCTCGTCCAGGTTGGAGAAGAGGGCCTGCTTGACGGTGAGATCCTCGACCACCGCCTCGACGACGAGCTGCACGGTGCTCAGGTCGTCGAGTCGGGTCGTACCGGCGATGCGGGTGAGCGCCGAGTCACGATCGGCTTCGGCGAGCTTGCCCCGCTGGACCGCCTTCTCCATCGAACGTTCGATGGTGGCCTTCACCTTCGCCACCTTCTCAGCACTTCGAGCGACGAACAGCACGTCGTAGCCGGCCTTGGCGAACACCTCGACGATGCCGGTCGCCATCGTCCCCGACCCGACCACACCCACCTGCTGGACCGGCCGCGCGCCTTCGACGATATCGCCGGGCGGGGTCTGCGGGTCGGCCACGACGTTCGGCGAATCCGGGGCGTCATAGGTGTAGAAACCGCGTCCGGACTTACGCCCGAGCAGGCCCGCCGTCATCATCTGCCGAAAGATCGGGGTCGGAGCGTGCAAGCGGTCGCGGCTCTGCTTGTACATCGTGTCGAGAATCTCGTAGGCCGTGTCGAGACCGATCAGGTCGAGCAGCGCCAGCGGGCCCATCGGCAAACCACAGCCGAGCTTCATAGCGGCATCGATGTCCTCGCGGCTGGCGTAGCGCGATTCGTACAGCGAGGCTGCGTGGTTGAGGTAGCCGAACAGCAGCGCGTTGGCGATGAACCCGGCCCGATCGCCGATCGTGACGTCGACCTTGCCCAGCTTCTGCGCGAACGCCTCGATGTCGTCGACGACGTCCTGCTCGGTGACAACCGTTCGGACGATCTCGACCAGCTTCATCACCGGCGCGGGATTGAAGAAGTGCAGGCCGACGACCTTGCCCGGCCGACCGGTCGAGACCGCGATCTCGGTGACCGACAACGACGAGGTGTTGGTGGCGAGGATCGCCTCGGGCTTGCAGATCTTGTCGAGCTCGGTGAAGATCTGCCGCTTCAGATCGAGATGCTCGGGTACCGCCTCGACGACCAGATCGACGTCAGCGAGCGCGTTGAGGTCGGTACCGAACTCGATGCGTCCGACGAGCGCGGCCTGCTCGGCGTCGGTGAGCTTGCCCCGGGCGACGGCACGCCCGGTCGAGTGCTCGACGTGCCCCCGTCCGCGCGCGAGGGCCGCTTCGTTGATCTCGATCGCGACGACCGCCAGGCCGTTGCGGGCGAATACCTCGACGATGCCGGCACCCATCGTGCCGAGCCCGACGACGCCGACCTGCTGAAACTCACGAGACATGCCCATGAACCCTAGTGTGCCTCCTGCCGGCCGGCCCGGACTGAGGCCGGCTTCACTCATCCGGATAGTCGCCCGTCTGGCCGTCGATCAGTTCACGGACGATGTCCAGGTGACCGGTGTGCCGCACCGTGTCCTCGATCATGTGGATCAGCACCCAGCGCAGCGACACGGTCTCGCCCGACCACGAAGTGCCCCGGGCGTCCAGGTCGAGCTCGTTGATCACCGCGTCGGCCGCGACTCGGGCCCGGCCGTAATAGGCCACGATGTCGGCGCTCGTCTCGCCCGGCGCCGCCCGCATATCGGCTTCCGGATCGTCGGGATCGAACGGGATCGCCGCGGACGGGCGCCCGAACGTCTCGCAGAACCAGCCGTACTCGACGCCGGCCAGGTGCTTGACCAGCCCGATCAGGTTCGTCCCCGAGGGCACCATCGGCCGGCGCAGCTGCTCGTCGTCGAGCCCGTCGAGCTTCCACAACACGATGTCGCGGTGGCGGTCGAGGCTGGCGTGCAGGCTCTCCTTCTCAGCGCCCAGCGCCAGAACACGGTTTCTCATGCCGGCACGATATCTATCGGATGCGACTTCCGCCGACGCTTATCCACAGGCCCGGACGATATCCACAGATGTCCCGACGGCCCCCCGGGCGCTCCGCCGATCGGCATAGTGATCGTCGGCGCGCGGCCGTCCGGGTCGCCCGGGGAGGAGCATGATGAGAGCACGATCGCGAGCATTGCTGAGCCTGCTGGCCGGCCTCGCCCTGCTTGGGGGTCTCGCGCTGCTGGGGGCGCTCGCCGGTCCGGCGTCCGCGGGGCCGGCCCGGGCGCCGGCACCGGCACCGATCAGCATCGGCGGCATTCGCTTCGGGTACCTGCCGTCCGGGCTGGGCCAGGCATCCGACTTCACCTACGAGTACGACGAGGTGGCCTTCATGGCCCGGGTCTGGGAGTCCCCCGCCCCGAGCGGTGGCTGGCGGGTGGATGCCGATATCGAGGTGCTGTCCGGCGCCCGGCTGACCAGCGGCGCGGCCCTGCACGATTGGTTCATCGACTACCAGGAACGGCCACCCGCCGAAGCGCACTACGTGCCGGTACTGGTGCACGGCCGGCCCGGCTGGCTGGCCCGCGATCAACTCTTCTGGCTGGTGCGACCGGGCTTGGCCGTGTCGGTGCGGATCGACGGCACCCGCTGGAGCACCTCGGAGGTAGTACGGACCGGCTGGGCAGCCGACGCGGACTACCTTCCCCAGCGCGTCTTGACCATGCGCTTGAGCCAGGCCACGTCGCGTGGGGTGCGCTTGAAGGTCAGCACCTTGAGCGGCGACGGGTAGCGCAGGTGGGTGACAGCGCGGGGCCAGGCGAACTCACGCAGGCCGTCCGGGCCGTGGATGCGCCCGAACCCGGAGTTCCGTACGCCTCCGAAGGGCAGTCCCGGCACGGTGGCGTAGGTGATCGCCGAGTTGATGCTGACCATGCCGCACGAGAGCCGGTCGGCGATCTGCTCGCCCTGCTTGGCGCTGAACACCGCCCCGCCCAGGCCGAACGGGTTGGCGTTGGCGCGCTCGATCGCCTCGTCCACGTCACGGACCTTCGTGATGGTGAGCGTCGGCCCGAAGGTCTCCTCCTGCATGGCGGCGGAGTCTTCCGGTACGTCCACGAGGACCACGGGCTGCACGTACGGGGGCTGCACCGAGTCGGGGCCGCCGACGACGGCCCGTCCACCTCGGGCGAGCGCGTCGTCGATGTGCCGGCGGACCACGTCGATCTGGGCAGGCATCGTCATCGGTCCGTACTGCGCGGCCGCGTCGTTGCCGCCGCGGATCAGGGCCGCCTCGTGCGTCACGCGGGCCACGAAGTCGTCGTACACCGACGCGACGGCGTAAACCCGCTCGACGCCGGCGCACGTCTGGCCGGCGTTGGACATCCCGCCCCAGACGGTGGCATCGACGGCGGCGTCGAGGTCCGCGTCGCCGGCGACGATCAGCGCGTCCTTGCCGCCGCATTCGATGAGCACCGGGGTGAGCGTGTCGGCGCAGGCGGCCATGATCTTCTTGCCGGTGGCCGTCGATCCGGTGAACGCGAGCTTGTCGACGCCGGCCTGGCAGAGGGCCGCTCCGGTGTCCCCGAATCCGGTGATGAGCTGGAACACCGGCTGCTCCGGGACGACCTCGGCGAACGAGTCGGTCAGCCACTTGCCGAGCGTCGGCGTGTATTCACTCGGCTTGAAGACCACGGCATTACCGGCGGCGAGCGCGTAGGTGATCGAGCCGAGCGGCGTGTGCACCGGGTAGTTCCACGGGCCGATGACCCCGATGACCCCGTAGGGCACGTACGTCGTGGACGCCGAGTGGTTCATCGCGAGCATGCCGGGCGCCACGCGGCGCCGGCCCAGCACCTTCTCGGCGTTGGCGGCGGCCCAGCTCAGGTGCTCGACGGCGAGCACGACCTCGCCCAGTGCGTCCTCGACCGGCTTGCCGTTCTCGCGATGCATCAGCTCGGCCAGCTCGTCGCTGCGCTGTACCAGCAGCGTGCGCCAGGCCCGCAGTCGCTTCCGGCGTCCGTCATAGCCCAGCTCGCGCCACCACGGCGCGGCCACGCGGGCCCGCTCGACCGCGGCGTTGACGTCCTCGGCGGCGTGCACCGGGAAAGTCGCGACCACGTCTCCCGTAGCCGGATTCAGCGATTCGAACGTCCTGGCCTGCGTCGTGGTCATGCCCACACCGTACTGACGGGTAACCCGCGGGGCTAGCGCTTGCCGAACTGCGCGATCGCCTCGGCCAACTGCGGCTTCTTCGCCGACGCCGCCTGCGCCCAGGACTCGAACTCCAGGGACTCGTCGAAGTCGCCCTTGGCCGCGATGCCGACGGCTCGTTTGATGTCGCGCACGAGGTCCGGGTCCATCGTGGCGTAGCGCTGCGCCACCTCGAGCGCGGCCTCGACCGGGTCGTCCACGACGTCGAGCACCATGCCCGCCTGCAGCGCCTCGCCGGCGGTGAGCGAGCCGGCGTCGAGCAGCAGCGCGAGCGCGCGCTGGCGGCCCAGCGCGTTCACCATGTAGTACGTGCAACCGCCGCCCGGATGCAGGCCGAGTTTGGTGAACGTCACCCCGAACGTGGCCCGCGGGCCGGCGAAGCGCAGGTCGCACGACATCGCAAGATTGACACCGGCGCCGACGGCCGGCCCGGCGACGGCAGCGATCGTCGGGATCTCCAGGCGGCGCACCCGCAGGAAACTGTCGTAGATGGTGCGCAGCCCAGCTCGGATCTCGCCGACCGGCCGGCTCAGCTTGCCGAACACCGCCGGCAGGTCGGCCCCCGCGCTGAACGCCGGCCCGTTGCCGGCGACGACCAGCACTCGAGCGTCCGGGTCGGCGGCCACGGCATCGACGGCAGCGCCGAGCTCGGCCTGCAGCCGCGGCGACATCGCGTTGCGCTTGTCGGGGTCGTTGAGGGTCAGGATGCGCACGCCCTCGGCGGCGCCGTTCTCGAGCAATACGACAGGCATCCGCCGATCGTGCAACATTTGGCGGGCTGAGACCGCAGAATGTTGCACGATTCGCAGATGACAATCAGGCCAGAGGTCCCGGACGACATCGACGCCGTGCGCGACGTGCACCGGAATGCGTTCGGCGGCGAGCGGGTTCCTCGGCTCACGGACGCTCTCCGGGCGGCGCCGGCGCCGCTGCTGCCCGTGTCTCTGGTCGCCGTGGCTGACGAGCAGATCGTGGGCCACGTCATGCTCAGCGCCGGGCGGCTGGACGCCCCGCATCGGCTGGTCGACGTCCTGGTGCTCTCGCCACTGGGCGTGCTGCCCGAGTACCAGCGCCGGGGGATCGGCAGCCGCCTGATCGAGCAGGCGCTCGCCGCCGCCGACGGCACAGACGCACCGCTGCTCTTCCTCGAGGGTTCACCGGCCTACTACGGGGGCCGCGGCTTCCAAGCGGCGAGCCCGGCCGGTTTCCGGAAACCGTCGCTGCGCATCCCGGACGCCGCGTTCCAGGTCAGGATGCTCCCCGGCTACGAGCCGTGGATGACCGGCACGCTCGTCTACTCCGAGCCGTTCTGGGCCCTGGACTGCGTCGGGCTGCGCGACCCGAACGGTTAGGGCGCGTCGAGCGTGATCCAGACGTCGTCCGGGATGTGCGGCTTGCCGGGGACCGGACGGCGCTCCTCCGACCAGGTGTCGCCGGCGACCGCCGCCGCGACCCCGCGCCAGAATCGGGCGGCGCCCGGGTTCTCCTCCTGGAACGGGATCTCCCACCGCCCCGGATGGCAACCCAACACCTCGAGCGCGGCGGCCCGCCCGACACCGGTCCGCCGCGCCGCCCGGACGACGAAGAACTCGCTCATGAGCAGCGGTCCCTCGGCGAGCCGGCTGACGAAGGCGAAGCCGAGCGGCGGCCCCCCGTCCTCGATCAGGTACGTGCGGCGATCGGGGTCATCGAGGTAGGGCAGCAACAGGCGAAGCGGGAACAGCCCGTCCGCGGCGGGTAGCGATCCGCGAAACTCCGACAGGTCGTGCCGGTAGAGCTGCCACAGCCGTTCCACGACCGGCCGGAGCTCGGGGGTGATCGGGCGAAGCATCAGAACAAGGTGCCCTCGCGGACGATGCCCCGCAGCGCGTCGTAGTCGAGCACCACGCAGGCGATCCCGCGATCCTGAGCGAGGGTTCGCGCCTGCGGCTTGATCTCCTGGGCGGCGAACACGCCGCGGACGGGAGCGAGCAGCGGGTCGCGGTTGAGCAGCTCGAGGTACCGGGTGAGCTGCTCGACGCCGTCGATCTCGCCGCGTCGCTTGATCTCGACGGCGACGGCCAGCCCGTCCGCGTCGCGGGCCATGATGTCGACCGGCCCGATCGCCGTGGGGAACTCGCGGCGCACCAGCCGGTATCCGTCGCCCAGGGTATGGATGTGCTCGGCGAGCAGCCGCTGCAGCTCGGCCTCGACCCCGTCCTTGACCAGCCCGGGGTCGACGCCCAGGTCGTGACGCGACTCGTGAAGCACCTCGTCCACGGTGATGATCAGCTGCTCGCCGGCCTTGTTGGTGACCGTCCAGGTGCCCTCGCGCTCGACGACCGTGCACGGCGGGCTCATCCAGTTCAGCGGCTTGTACGAGCCGCCGTCGGAATGGACGAGCACCGAGCCGTCCGCCTTCATCAGCAGCAGCCGGGTGGCCAGCGGTAAATGCGCCGTGAGCCGGCCAACGTAATCGACGGAGCAGCGAGCTATGACGAGACGCACGGGGTAGGACGGTACAGGTCGGTACCGTCTGCCCATGACGTTGCAGCGCATCGGGATCGTCGTCCACGAGGGAAAGGCCGTGGCGCGCGACGCGGCGCAGACCGTTCGCGAGTGGGCGGCCCAGCACGACATTCCGGTCGTCGGCGTGGACGTCTGGCACGACGCCGATAGCGGCGACGACGGCGGCACGCGTCGCAACGCCCGCGACGAGGCCGCCGAGGCGGGCTACCCCGACCTGATCGTGACGGTTGGTGGCGATGGCACGTTCCTGCGCGGCGCCCGTATCGCCGCGGTGACCGAGGCGGCCGTGCTCGGCGTCGACGTGGGACGCGTCGGCTTCCTCACCGAGGTCGGCGTGGACGACTTGATCCGGGCACTGGACGCCGTGCACGACGAGACGGCGATCATCGAGGAGCGGCTGACGCTCAACATGCGAGCGTCGCGTCCGATGGAGATCCCGCCCGGCATCGAGGGCTTCATCCGCTACGGCCGCGGACCCAAGCTGCCACCACCCCCGGTGCGCGCCAGCCTGCCCGACGACGTCGGCTGGGGTGTCGGCCTGGACGTGATGGCGCTCAACGACGTCGTGTTCGAGAAGCTGGCCCGGGACCGACAGGCCAGCCTCGCTGTATATGTCGCCAACCGCCTGTTCGCGTCGTACTCGGCGGATGCGCTGGTGGTGTCTACACCGACCGGCTCCACGGCGTACAGCTTTGCTGCCGGTGGTCCGGTGCTGTCACCCCGTGCGGACGCGATCGTGTTCACCCCGGTGGCCCCGCACATGATTTTCGACCGCAGCCTCGTGCTGGCCGCCGACGAGGCGGTGGCGGTGCGGGTGCTGAACCATTCGGGCCAGGTGGCAGTGAGCGTCGACGGGCAGCTGCGCGGCGTGCTCGATCCGGGCGACTGGTTCGCCGTGTACGGCGGGCGGCGGCGGGCCCGGCTGGTGCGGCTGCGGCCGTCGGACTTCCTCGGCCGCCTGCGTTCCCGGTTCGGGCTGGCCGACTCCGCCGCTGCGGCCGCCGACGGGGATTCCCCGCTGGAATACCACCCGGAGGCGCC
>Ga0137415_10004419_pt1 | contig 13925 bp, 12 predicted proteins | sample CZODoug3_1_1_16f_FD_183082 | JGI IMG/M metagenome (GOLD analysis project Ga0137415, IMG submission 183082) | Vadose zone soil fungal communities from Angelo Coast Range Reserve, California, USA - CZODoug3_1_1_16fungal (Hybrid Assembly) | ecosystem: Environmental > Terrestrial > Soil > Vadose... | reverse complement strand
CAGGCCCATGACCAGCAGATCGCGGAAGGCTCCATCCTTGAAGGCGTGGTCGCGCAGTGTTCCCTCGACCCGGAACTCGCACGACTCGTAGAGGCGCATGGCGGGCCCATTGTCCGCCAGCAGGGTCAGGTGCAGGCGATGCAGGCCCAGATCCTCGAAGGCGTGCCTGACCATGAGGCGTAGCGCTGCCTTGCCGTAACCCTTCCCGCGCTGCGTCGGGTCACCGACGAACATGCCGAGCTCGGCGTGGCCGGCCAGCCAGTCGATCTGTCGCAGATAGATGTTGCCGATGTGCCCGCCGCCCGCCGCGAGGCAGATCGCCAGGGCCAGGTGGCCGGTCGAGTAGGCGATGTTCTTGTACCCGACGGCAAATCCCACCCCGCGCTTCAACCGCTCGCCCCGGCTCACGTTGCCAGCGCCGCCGGGATAGGTCATGGGGTCGCGCTCATCCGAGGCACGGGGCAAGGGGATCGCCACGCACCGACGGATCACTTCGCGTACCGGCGCACTTCCCCGAATCACCTGCCCCGTGGGCAGCACTGACCCCGTAGACACTGCGTTTTTCACGCGCAGGTCGACGGCACCCATCCCCAACGCAACGGCCAGTTTGTCCATCTGCGCCTCGTGGGCAAAGCACACCTGGACGGCGCCAAATCCCCGCATCGCACCGCAGGGCGGATTGTTAGTGTAGACGGCGGTTCCTTCGATGGAGACATTCGGAACCTCATAGGGTCCGGCCGCAAAGGTCGACGCGTTCGCGATGACCGCGGTGGAGGACGAGGCATACGCCCCGCCGTCGATCAGCACGCGGGCCACTACAGCCATCAACCTCCCATCGCGGGACCCACCGGTGCGCATCCAGATCCGGGACGGATGGCGGTGGACGTGGCCGAAAAACGACTCCTGGCGCGAGTAGACCATCTTCACAGGCTTGCCGGTGCGTAGAGCCAGCAGGCTGGCGTGGATGTGCATGCTGAGGTCCTCGCGCGAACCAAACGCGCCCCCCACCCCGGCGAGGTGCAACCGGACTTTCTCGGGGGGCAGATTCAAGCAGGGGGCAATCTGATCACGGTCGACGTGCAGCCACTGCGTCGCAACGTACAAATCCACCCCGCCGTCGTCGGCGGGCAGCGCCAGTCCCGATTCCGGGCCCAGGCTGGCCTGATCCTGGACGCCGGTCTCGTAGTAGCCCTCCACACACACGTCGGCCCCAGCGGCGGGATCCCCGTGCACGATGCGAATGTGGCGCAAGACGTTGCCGAAGTCATGGACCCGGGGGGAATCCGCGCGAAGCGCCTGTTCCATGTCCGTCACTGCGGGGAGGACCTCGTACTCGACGCGGATCTTTTCGGCCGCGCGCCGGGCCAGTTCGAGTTCGGTCGCCGCGAGGACCACGACCGGTTCGCCCTGGTAGCGCACCCGGTCTATCGCAAGTACGGGCTGATCCAGCAGCTCTAGCCCGTACGTCTTCCGGCCAGGCACATCGGAGGCCAGCAGGACGGCGTGCACGCCTGTGGTGGACATCGCACGCGAGATGTCGATTGACCGAATCCGGGCGTGGGGATGGGGACTGCGCACCGTGTAACCCCACAGCATGTCCTCGGCCCACAGGTCGCTCCCGTAGAGGAACTGCCCTTTGACCTTGGGGATGCCGTCCACACGCCGGACGCTTTCGCCGACGCCACCCCGCGCGCGTTCAGCGATCTTGGTGCTCACGCTTGAGCCCCTCCGGACTGCGGAGCGCGGATGACCCGTCTATTTTCCTTCACTATCTCCCCTCGCATCGTCAGTGTCGTCCTTGCTCCACAATCCGCCGTCCGACGCGATGACCCTCCCGCGCAATGACTTCCTCATCAACGCGCACGAGATGACCGTCTTGCACAACGGCCCGGCCGTCCACAAAGAGGTGCCGAACACGCTGGGGGGCGCAGTATGCGAGCGCCGCCGCAGGATCGGCCTCAGCACCCGCCAGGGCCAAGCCATCCAGGGCAAACAGCGCCACATCGCCACGCCGACCGGGTTCGAGCACACCGATGTCGTCTCGCCCCAGACACCGGGCTCCACCGCGTGTGGCGACTCGCAGCGCCTCGCGGGCGCTCATAGCGCGTGCATCCCCGCGGGCGCGCGCGACGAGCATCGCTTGGCGCACCTCGCCCTGCATCTGGCCGGCATCGTTAGAGGCGGAGCCGTCCACAGCCAACCCCACGGAGACGCCAGCATCGAGGAGCTCGCGTGCGGGGGCGATCCCCGAGCCCAGGCGTAAATTGGACGTCGGACACCACGCCACGGCAGTCCCCGAACGCGCAATCCGGCGGACATCGTCTCCGTTCAAGTGCACGCAGTGTGCCAACCATACATCCGCCCCCAGCCACTCGAGATCGTCCAGCAGTTCCAGCGGTCGCTGGGCGAACTTGCTCTGACAGTACGCTTCCTCGTCCACCGTCTCCGCGATGTGCGTGTGCAGCCGGACCCCCCGCCGCCGGGCCAGGGCCGCGGACTCGCGCATCAGCTGCGGGGTCACCGAGAAGGGCGAGCACGGAGCCACTGCGACCCGAAGCATCGCGCCGGGCCGCGGATCATGGAGCCGCGTGATCGCCTCATCGGTCTGGGCGAGAATGCGGTCGATGTCTTCGACGAGGCCATCCGGGGGCAGACCGCCGTGGGCCGCGCCCAGGTCCATGGAGCCGCGGCAGGGATGAAAGCGCACACCAACCTGCGCGGCGATATCGACTTCGGCCTCGAGGATCCCCGTCACGCCGGTGGGGAAGATGTAGTGGTGGTCCGTCGTCGTGGAGCACCCGGACAGCGCGAGTTCGGCGAGTCCGACCGCGGAGGCCGCACGCATCCACTCCAAATCCAGTCCCGCCCAGACCGGGTACAACTCTCGCAGCCAGCCAAAGAGCCCCTGGCCCTGTGCGCGCACCCGGGTTAAGGACTGGTACAGATGGTGGTGGGTGTTGATGAGACCCGGCGTGACCACCAACCCGCGCCCATCGATGACGCGGGCGTCGGAGGGACGAGGGGGCGATCCCGTCCCCACCCAGGAGATCACCCCGTCCTCGATGAGAACTGATCCGTCCCGCACCTCCGTCCCCGCGTCGTCCATGGTGAGGACGACGTCGCAGGACCGGATCAGAAGGCTTTCCATGCACCGGCACCTCGCGCTGCACTCATGGACGGACTGCGACCGGAGTCAGCGCAATCTCGGCCCCGACGCCTGGGGCCCGCCCTGCAAGCGTCCTGCGGCCATCTTCACGGCGTCAATGATCTTTTGATATCCCGTGCAGCGACAGAGGTTGCCGGCGAGAGCCTCGCGGATCGTCTCCTCCGTAGGCCGAGGATGGTGGTCCAGAAGATCGGTCACCGCCACGATCAGCCCGGGTGTGCAAAATCCGCACTGCACGGCGCCGGCTTCCAAAAACGCCTCTTGGACAGGGTGGAGGCGATCGCCTTGTGCGAGAGACTCTACCGTGCGCACCTGCCGGCCCTCGGCTTGCGCCGCCAGCACCAAACATGAACAGACCAACTCCCCGTCCAGCCAGACGGAGCATGATCCGCACTCGCCTTGCTCGCACGCGTTCTTGGAGCCCACGAGACCGAGGTGGTCGCGGAGCAGGGAGAGCAGGCTGGCCCCCGGCCACACATCGGCCTCGCGAGGGTCGCCATTGACGTGCAGACGAATCAACATGGTTGGTGCGTCACGCCAACACCACTTGCGACTCTGAAGACGGATTGTGTCATCGCGCTCCGGCACCTCGGGGCGTCCCGGGTCCGGTCAGCTTTCGGTCGTCCATCGCCCAACGCAAGGCTCGACGCGCGAGCACCGCACACGCGTGCCGGCGGTAGGCAGCGGTTCCTCGGACATCGTCAATCGGCCGGGCGGCAGCGGCCACACGCTCCCCAAATTCATCGATGACTCCGTCCGCGACAGGCGCACGCGGATCCGCCCACACCCCCGCCTCGCGCCAGGCCCGCGTCGCGAACTGTTCCGCCTCAGGCGCGCGGAGAATCGTGGGGCCCACAGAGCCCAAGGCCACGCGCACGGTCTGCGCGGCCTCATCCACGGCGAGACACAGACTGGCGATCGCGATCACCATGGCGTTGCGCGTCCCGACTTTCGAAAACGAGCCTGGCCCGTGCAGGAGCTTCCACCGCGCACCCACGATCAGCTCGTCGGGCGCGAGGGTGGTCTTTTTCGGACCGACGAGGAATCGGTGCCAGGGCACTGACCGCACGACGCTGCCGGCCTTGGCCAGGATCACATCGGCATCGTAGGCGGCCAGCACGGGCAGGGCGTCGCCCGCGGGGCTCGCGGTACCCAGGTTTCCCCCGACCGTGCCGCGGCTGCGGATCTGCGGAGAACCGACCGTGCGAGAAGCCTCGACCAATGGCCGACACATGGTGAGCTCCCGGACAATCCTGGTGTACGAGACCCCCGCCCCTAGGGTGATGGTCCCATCGTCGTGGCTCCAGGTCTGCAGTTCCGCCGCTCGGGTGAGATCAAGGATCGAGGCGGGCCGACGGCGATCGAAATTGATCTCGACCATTACGTCGGTGCCCCCCGCAATCGGGAGGGCGTCTGGGTGCGCGGCTTTAACCTCGAGGGCCTCTGCCAGGGTCCGGGGCAAATAGACGTCCATTCCCCACCCTTTCCACCGTCGCGTCGCGCGACTCCTCTTCACACAATCCTACCTTTAAGTATTCACGTCGAGGAGAAGGGGGTATCCGCCTGTGGCCCAATCATATCGGGCCGCGTGCCATCCATATGGCGGCAAGGACCGCGACGCGGCCAGGAAGAACCAAGCACGCAGCGTGTCTGCCGCCCCTCCTCCTCTGCTGGCTCTTCGCGAAATCACAAAGACCTTCCCTGGGGTCGTCGCCAATGATCGTGTGACCCTCGACGTCCGCCCGGGAGAGATCCACGCGCTGCTGGGAGAAAACGGAGCCGGCAAGACCACACTGATGAACATCATCTACGGCATCTTGCAGCCCGATGCCGGAGAGATCGTCGTGCGCGGGCAGCCGACGCGCATCCGTTCCCCCGCCGACGCGATTGCAGCAGGCATCGGGATGGTTCCCCAGCACTTCCTCCTCGTACGCCGCCACACCGTGGCGGAGAATATCGCCCTGGCGTTGCCGACGGTCCCGTTTCTCTTCCCGGGCCGGCGGGCGGAAGACCGCATCCGGGAGGTCGGGGCCCACTACGGTCTGGCCGTGAATCCCCGTGCTGCTGTCTGGCAGCTGTCCGTTAGTGAACAGCAGCGGGTCGAGATTCTCAAAGCGCTCCTGCGGGGCGCGCAGATTCTGATCTTGGATGAACCGACGAGCGTCCTGACACCGCAGGAAGTGATCTTTCTGAGTAACGTGTTGCGCCAGATGAAAGCCGACGGCCACGCGGTGATCTTCATCACGCACAAATTGGACGAGGTCTTTGCGGTTGCCGACCGCGTGTCCGTCCTGCGAAAGGGACGGATCATCGGCACTGTCGATATCGCCTCCGCAGACAAGCGGACGTTGGCCCGGATGATGGTCGGGCGAGACATCGAGTTTGGCCATTTGGCGCGCCCTCCGGCCTCGGGTTCCGATGCCCTTGAGGTTGCCGACCTCTGGGTCCCGGGCGACCGGGGCACGGCAGCTGTGCGGGGGGTCTCCTTCGCGGTCCGCGCCGGAGAGATCTTCGGGATCGCCGGTGTTGCCGGCAACGGACAACGTGAACTCATTGAGGCGGTCACGGGTCTGCGTAAGCCGCACCGCGGACGAGTGACAGTACTCGGGAGGAACATCACCGGGAAGACCGCGCAGGCGGTGTACGCGGCCGGCGTGGCCCACGTCCCGGAGGAACGAATCCGCATGGGCATCGCGGGCACGATGACCGTTGCCGAGAACCTCATCCTGCGGCGCTACCGGTATCCGCCCTTTGCGCGCGGCCCGCTGCTCGATTCTCACGCGACGTTGCAATTTGCCCGCCGGTTGATCCTTGAGTACAACATCGCCACCCCCAGCCCTACCACCCTGGCCAAATCGCTCTCGGGCGGCAACATCCAACGTCTGATCCTGGCCCGGGAACTGTCGGCGCAACCCGCGGTAATCGTCGCCGCCCATCCGACCTCCGGCTTGGACGTGAGCGCCACCGATCAGATCCATCGGCTCCTCCTACAGCGCCGCGACGCCGGCACCGGCGTGCTGCTCGTCTCTGAAGATCTAGAAGAGGTCATGCGCCTGTCAGACCGCGTGGCGGTGATGTTCGGCGGTCAGCTCGTCGGCATCGTACCGGCCGGGACCGACCGAGAGACCATCGGGTTGATGATGGCGGGGCAGACCGGATGAAACTTCGTCTCGAACGCGGCGAGCCCTCAGGCTGGTGGATCCTCCTCGTGTCCGCGGCGGCGATCTTGGCCGCCTTCGTCGTCGCCGGTGGCGTCTTCTGGGCGTACGGACTCAACCCCATCCACGCGTATGCTGTAGTCGCCCACGACGCATTCTCGACGCCAGGGGCGCTCCCCGAGATCTTCCGGCCGACGATCCCGCTCCTGCTGATTGGAGTGGGGCTCGTACTGGCCTTTCGCGCCCAGTTCTACAACATTGGCGCCGAAGGCCAACTGCTGGCCGGTGCAGTGGCGGCGACCTGGGTCGCACTGTTCACGCCCATCCGAGGAAGCTGGGCCATTCCAGCGATGTTTGCGGCCGGCTTTGCCGCGGGCGCGCTGTGGGGTTTGGTGCCGAGTTTGCTAAAACTCCGACTGAACGTGAACGAAGTGATCAGCACGCTGATGATGAACTACATTGCCCTGTACGGGGTCAGCTGGCTGGTCACCGGCCCGTGGAAGGGTCCCAGCGTGCGCGGCTTCGCCTACACGGATCTGTTCCCCGACCCCGCATGGCTCCCCCTCATTCCGGGAACGCGCGTCCATTGGCCGACACTGGTCTTGGGGATCGCCTTCGCCGTGGCGTGCGCGTTCTTGCTGAGTCGGTCGCGCCTCGGGTTTGAAATCCGGGTGCAGGGCGAGAACCCGGACGCGGCGCGCTACGCGGGCATCAGCAGCCTCAAAACCACGGTCCTCGTGATGGTGCTCTCAGGTGGGGCCGCTGCACTGGCGGGCGTGGGGGAAGTGGCGGGAGTGCAGCACAAACTGCTGGATCCCAACCAAGTCTCGCTCGGGTACGGCTACACGGGAATCATCGTCGCCTGGCTAGCGCGGGGCAAACCGCTCGCGACACTCCTCACTGCCGGACTGTTCGGTCTGATCTACAGCGCAGGCAGTGCGATGCAAGTCTCATTACAAATGCCCTTTCGGGTCACCTACGTGTTCGACGGGCTTATTCTATTCTTCCTAATTGGTAGTGAGCGCTTGATGAGCTACCGGATCCGGCTGATACCAACGAGCGCAGTGGAGAAGGCCGACCCCGCCTCGCTCTCGGGAGGTCTGTGATGGACTTCTCGACCTGGATGCTCGGCGCGCTCATTCGAGGCACGGCATTTGGCACCCCCTTGCTGTGGGGCGCGCTCGGCGAGATATACGCGGAGCGCGCCGGCGTGGTCAATCTCGGAGTGGAAGGCATGATGATCCTAGGCGCACTCGGTGCCTTCGCCACCGCGCAGGTCACTGGATCTCCGGTCCTTGGCCTGGTGGTCGCCGGAGCGATTGGCGGCGCCGCAGCTCTCCTCCACGCGATCGTCTCGATCGGGCTGCGGGCCAACCAGTACGTCTCCGGGCTGGCGCTCACGATGTTCGGGCTGGGCTTGGCCGGCGTCTTGGGACGCGGGTGGGAAGGGGTGCCGTTGGAACGTTCGCTGTCCGAATTTGCGCTTGCTCCAGTGGGGGTTGCCCTCGCCATAGTCTTGTGGGCCGTGCTGTACCACACCCGGTGGGGGATCATCCTGCGGACCACGGGTGAGTCCCCCGCAGCGGCGGACGCCATGGGCGTGAATGTCATCTTGGTCCGCTATCTCGCCGTCCTCTTCGGCGGGATCCTTGCGGGAGTGGCGGGGGGATTCCTGTCGGTGGCATACCGGCCGTCGTGGACGGAAGGAATGACAGGAGGAGTTGGCTGGATTGTGATCGCCCTCGCCATCTTTGCCAGCTGGGATCCCCTGCGGGCGGTCGTCGCGGCGCTGCTCTTTGGCACCTTGTTCCACCTCTCTTTCTTGCTCCAACGGTGGATCCCGCCTGAGCCACTACAGATGCTGCCCTTCGTTTTCACCATCCTCGTGCTTGCGGTGACGGCACGCCGGGGCACGCGCGCCGGTCAGGCGCCCGAAGCCTTGGGCCTACCGTATATCCGTGGAGGAGGCTAAGGGTATTCTCACCTGAACGTGGCGATGTGCTGCGGGCACCCGAGACAGGATGGGAGGCAAGAGTACGGGGTGCGGCAGGGAGATGATACATCGACGCGAAGATAGCTGCGCAGCCTGTCAAGATCAATCAGCCGGAGGTGCATGAAACAATGCGGGTGCGTGTTAGCCATTGGATCAAGGTAGCAGTCGTCATTGGGGTTCTGCTGGCATTTATTCCTAGTGGATCGGCGCAGCAGAAGCTGAAGGCCGGCTTCATTTATGTGGGTCCCATCGGGGACTATGGATGGACCCACGCCCACGACGTCGCACGGCAGATCGTAGAGCAGAAGCTGCCCGTCGAGACCCTGAAAGTGGAGTCCGTGCCCGAAGGTGGGGTCGAGCCGTTCATCGATCGATTGGTCAGCCAGGGTGCCTCGGTTATCTTCACCACCAGCTTCGGCTTCATGGACGGGACGCTCGCTGCGGCCAAGAAGTATCCGAAGGTCATCTTTGCGCATGCGTCGGGTTTCAAACGCAACCCGAACATGGCTACTTATATGGCCGACTTCTACCAGGTGTACTATCTCAACGGCCTGATGGCCGGAGCCCTGACGAAAACCGACAAAGTCGCCTACGTGGGGGCGTTCCCCATCCCGGAGGTAAAACGCCACCTCGACGCTTGGGCCCTGGGCGTGCGAGCAGTCAACCCCAAGGCGACCGTTCAGGTACGCTGGATCTCTGACTGGTTTAACCCCTCGAAGGCGAAGGAAGCCACCGATGCGCTGATCGCGGAAGGCGCTGATATCTTCGCGTTTACCGAGGACTCTCCGACCGTGGTCCAAGAAGCCGGCAAGAAGAAGCTGTTGAGCTTCGGCCACTACTCCCCCATGTATAAGTTCGCGCCGGACACGATCGTCTCCGGGCAGCTGGTGCACTGGGAGACAATCTACCTGGACTTCCTGCGCAAGGTGCAAGCCGGCACGTACACGGCGGAGAATCTCCAGGACGTGGATTACTGGTGGCTGTTGGGGCAGAAAGCCGTAGAAGTCGGCACTCAGCCTGGGATGCTGATCAATCCCAGGTTTGTGGATGCGCTCAAAGCCACGAGTATCAAGACGCCAGATCTCGGCACGCTGTCCGTGTACGATCTCGTCCAGCGTCGCTTGGCCCAGATGTCGTCGACACCAGCGAAATTCGACCCGTTCACGGGCCCGCTCAAGGACCGCAACGGGGTCGTGCGGGTCAAGGCCGGGTACACGCTGACCGAGCAGGACTTAACGACGATGGAGTGGGCGGCCCCAGGTGTGGTGGGCCAGTGGCCAAACGAACCTAAATAACGAGCCCCGTCACCGGAACTTCCCAGCGGGTGGAGGACCGTCCTCCACCCGCTGGCATTCTCTCAGGAGTTGAGGACTCGCCCATGCCCACTGTTGCTGAGAAGCGCCGCGTCTTTCGCCGGCTGCACGAGTCCGGGTGCTTCGTGATCCCCAATCCCTGGGATGTCGGCACCGCGCGCTACTTGCAGCACCTCGAGTTCAAGGCCCTGGCGACCACGAGCTCCGGCGCCGCGTTTTCAATGGGGCTACCTGATGAGGATTGGGCGCTAACCCGGGACCCGATGCTCGCACACATCCGCATGATCGTCGAGGCGTCTGACCTGCCGGTCAACGCCGACTTCGAGTCGGGGTATGCGGACGATCCGCACCCCCTCGCCGACAACGTGCGCCGCTGCGTAGACACGGGCGTCGCGGGGTTGTCGATCGAGGATTCCACCGGGGACGCCTCGAGACCGCTCAATCCATTTGACCTTGCCGTCGCGCGTATTCGCGCGGCACGCGATGCGATCGACCGAGCCGGCGGCGACGTGCTGCTCGTCGGCCGGACCGAGGGCTTTATCCGCGGAGCCCCTGATCTCGCTGAGGCGATCCGGCGGCTGACGGCCTACGCTGCGGCCGGCGCCGACTGCCTCTACGCGCCGGGGATCCACACCCGCGAGCAGATCGGCGCCGTGGTCCAGGCCGTTGCCCCCAAACCAGTCAACCTGCTAATCGGCGGTTCGATGGGATTGACGGTCCGCGACGCGGCGGACCTCGGAGTCCGTCGGATCAGCGTCGGCGGGGGACTGGCCCGTGCGGCCTGGGGAGGATTCATCCGCGCCGCCCGCGGCCTTGCCGCCGGGACGTTCGACGGGTTCGCGGATGCGGTATCTGGTACAGAGCTTAACCGTTTCTTCGCCGACGATGTGAAACGGCGGGCGCCCTAGCCTAGCCCAGACGTCGCGCTACTCCCTCGGGGGAGGTGCATGCATCTGGCGGTACCGGTCCTCTGCGATCGCCACGAGATCCTCAACGGCGGTCGCAAGTTCCTCCTCCCGGGTCCGAGCATATCGTTCGCGCAGGACTGAGAGGATGCGTGAGCGGGGCCGGCGGTTGACGAACACGACGAACCGAAAGCCAAACTTTTCCTCATAAGCTCGATTGAGCTTCGCCAATTCCTCTAAGATCGCGGGGTCGTCTTCCTGTCCCTGCTCGGCGGCAGACGAGGTGGACAGAGCGCGCGTCCCGATGCGCGGATGAGCATTGAGCGCCTCCACCACATCGGCTTCGGGCAGGGACCGTAGAATAGCCCGCGCGTGGCGCAGCGGATCGTCGTACTCGGCGAGCCGCATCACAAAGCGAGTTCGCCCCTCAAACAACCCCGCAAGCTGGTCAACGGTAAGTCGGGGCATGGCCTCTGGTCCTGGCGTCCCGGCTCGCGGCGCGTCCCCCGTGGCTTCCGCAGGAGGTGAGGACGGCGAGATTAGCTGCCGCGGTATGTGGTACACATGTACGGGGCGACGATGAGCGGGACGTGATAATGGCGGCCGGGGTCGGCGACCGTAAACTCGACTTCTAGCCGCGAGAAGAATCCCGAGGAAACAAAGAACACTAAACGGTACGTCCCCGCCTCAAGAACACCTGGCACGAGGTTGCCGACGCGTCCATCGTCGTTGGTCTGTTGGGCTGACACGAGCGTCCCTTGCCGGTACAATTCGACACGGACACCCCGCGCCGGGACGCCCCGTTCGGCGTCCAACACGTGAGTGGAAATGGACGGCTTCGCGGCCATGCGCCTACCGCCGCGTCTCGTTCATGAGTTTGAAGACCGGGAGAACCCCGAGGTGGTGCACATCGGGACGATCATCCCCTTCCACCAGCAGGGCTGCGCGCGCGACCACCGTGCCTCCGGCCCGCTGGATCAACGCCTCCATGGCGTGCAGCGTCTCGCCGGTGCTGACGATGTCGTCGACCAACCCGACCCGCTTGCCTTTGACCTTGATCGCGTCGCGACCGTCGATGAACAACTCTTCCTCGGTTTTCGCCGTGATGGGTTTGTAGTGCACTGACACGGGCGAGAGCATAAACGGTCGGACCTCTTTGCGGCACACCACGTACGGTTTCAGCCCTTGAAGCGTGGCAATCGCGTGCGCGAGCGGAATCCCCTTCGTCTCCGTCGTCACAAAGATCGCGCAGGACGTCATCTTGGGTGCCAGCAGACGGGCGGCCCGGTCGATGACCTCGGTGTCCCCGAGGCTGTAGTAGTAGGCGATCCAGGTGTCCACGGAGACCTGGATGAGCGGCAGGGTCCGCACCGTACCGGCAATCTCCAGGTCGTATGTGGGCTGACCCTTGTACGGCAGGATATTTGGCATGGTGCCCTCAGTGATATCGACGTCGCGTACTGCCGTGCGCAGTTTCTTGTTTGCGAAAGTAAATCCCTTTCCCCCCTGCTGCGCCGCGTATCGCAGGAACCGTTCCACCTGACTCGAAAGACGCGCCCATGGACCTCGCCACACTCATCCAGGTGGCCCGCGGAACGATACCTGCCGATCTTCTGCTCACCAATGCGCGCGTCTTAGATCTGTACGGCCACGACATCGTGGAAGCCGACCTCGCAATCGCAGGGGGTCGCATCGCCGGACTCGCCCCATCCGGCGAGTACCGCGGGCGGGAGGTCCACGACCTCGCCGGTCAGTACGTCGCCCCAGGGCTGATCGATGCGCACGTTCACATCGAGAGCGCGATGGTGACCGTGCCCGAGTTTGCCCGGGCGGTGGTCCCGCGCGGCACTACCACGGTCATCGCCGATCCGCACGAGATTGCCAACGTCTTGGGCATGACCGGAATCCGGTACATGCTGGACGCATCGAAATACAATCCGCTCTCCGTTTTTCTCATGGCCTCTTCGTGCGTGCCAGCCGGTCCACTGGAGAGTTCGGGGGCACAGCTGACAGCCTATGACCTTGAGAGCCTCCTTCAGGACAAGTGGGTGCTGGGTCTGGCAGAGATGATGGACTATCCCGGGGTGCTGGCCGCCACTGACGAGGTACTCGCGAAGCTCGGCACCGCAGGCGCCCGGCCCATCGACGGCCACGCTCCCGGCGTGCGGGGTCTCGATTTGAACGCCTACGTGGCATCCGGGATCGGGTCCGACCATGAGTGCACCACCCGCGAGGAAGCCCAGGAAAAGGTAAGCCGGGGGATGGTGATCATGATCCGCGAGGCCACGGGGGCCCGCAACCTGGCGGACTTGCTGCCGCTAGTGACTCCGCACACCGCGCGGCGGTTCCTTTTCTGCACTGACGACCGCACTCCCGTGCACCTACTGGAGGACGGGCATATCGACGCGATGGTTCGGCAGGCGATCGCATTAGGTCTCGATCCGCTGACCGCGTTTCAACTCGCCAGCCTCAACACCGCAGAGTACTTTAGCCTGCGTGACCGCGGGGCGATCGGCCCTGGCAAGCGGGCCGACTTGATGGTGTTTGACGACTTGCAGTCCCCCCGCGCGCACGCGGTCTACCGAGGCGGGCGGCTCGTCGCCAAGAACGGCACCCTGTTGCCGTACGAGCGACCATTGCGATCGCCAGCGCTGCCTGTGTCTCTCAACGTGCGGCGCACCGGCCTGCAGTTCCGTATTCCGGCGGAGGGCACCCGTGTGCGTGTCATTGACATCATCCCCAATCAGATCAAAACAACGGCGTCCGTCGCGGACGCACCGATCGCGGCCGGCGAGGTTGTCGCCGACCCGTCCCGCGACCTGCTGAAACTCGCGGTCATCGAACGGCATACGGGCAGCGGCCGCATGGGCGTGGGACTCGTGCGGGGCTTTGCTTTGACGGTGGGCGCTCTGGCGTCGACGGTCGCACACGACGCCCACAACATCATCGTCACCGGCTGCAGTGATGAAGCGATGCGCGCGGCGGTGGAACTGCTGCTCGAGATGCGCGGGGGACTGGTAGCCGTGGCCGGGCGGGATGCGGTGAGGCTGCCGCTGCCGATCGCGGGATTGATGTCGGACCAGCCGATCGGCACCGTCGCCGAGCAACTGCGGATCTTGCTGGCGATGGCCCGCCGCATGGGCTGCCCCCTCGCCGACCCCTTCATGACCCTGTCGTTTCTGGCGCTGTCGGTGATCCCCGAACTCAAACTCACAGATCACGGGCTGGTGGATGTCACCCAGGGACGGATCGTTCCTTTGTTTGTCAATTAGCGGCGACACTGGGGCGAGCGCGATGGTCCGCTCGCCAACCAGGTCGTTCCCCCCGACGTCAACCTGCGCAGCTGGTTCCGCTCCACCAGGGCATCGAACCGGGCCGGGCCGAAAACAA
>Ga0137415_10004418_pt1 | contig 13926 bp, 12 predicted proteins | sample CZODoug3_1_1_16f_FD_183082 | JGI IMG/M metagenome (GOLD analysis project Ga0137415, IMG submission 183082) | Vadose zone soil fungal communities from Angelo Coast Range Reserve, California, USA - CZODoug3_1_1_16fungal (Hybrid Assembly) | ecosystem: Environmental > Terrestrial > Soil > Vadose... | reverse complement strand
CGTATTGCCGCCCTCGCGACCGAACACCGCTCCACCCTTGTTTTTGTCAATACCCGCCGCCTAGCAGAACGCATGGCGCATCATCTTGCCGAACGCCTGGGAAAAGACGCCGTTGCCGCGCATCACGGCAGCTTGTCGCGCAAGCTGCGACTGGTCTCCGAAAGAAAGTTGAAGGCCGGAGAAATCCGCGCGCTTGTAGCGACGGCTTCTCTCGAATTGGGTATCGACATCGGCAGCGTTGATTTGGTTTGCCAGATTGGCTCGCCGCGGTCCATTTCGGTGGGCTTGCAGCGTATCGGCCGCGCGGGTCACTGGCGCGGCGCCGTGCCCAAAGGCCGCATCTTCGTGACCACCCGCGACGACTTGCTGGAATGCGCTGCGCTGGTGCGCGCCATCCGTAAGGGGGATCTCGACCGCATCGCCGTTCCCGAAGCACCTCTGGACATTCTGGCGCAGCAGATCGTGGCCATGTGCGCCGCCGAAGATTGGAAGGAAGACGAATTGTTCCAAGCCGTGCGCCGAGCTTATCCGTATCGCCATCTTGCGCGCACGGACTTTGACGAGATCGTCGAAATGCTTTCCGAAGGCATGGCCAGTGCGCGTGGACGTTACGCGGCATACTTGCATCGTGACCGCGTGAACGGGATGGTACGCGCCCGCCGCGGCAGCCGCCTGGCGGCCATCACCAGTGGTGGCGCCATTCCCGAAAATTCGTTGTACACCGTGATCGCGCAGCCCGAAGGCGCCGTCGTGGGCACGGTGGACGAAGACTTCGCAGTAGAAAGCCTCGCGGGCGACATCATGCTGCTGGGAAACACTTCCTGGCGCATTCGCCGCGTGCAGTCCGGGAGCGTCCTGGTGGAAGACGCCCAGGGAGCGCCTCCGAACGTACCGTTCTGGCGTGGCGAAGCTCCGGCGCGTACCGACGAACTCTCCACGCACGTTTCGGAATTGCGCGAGAAGATCAGCGCGTTCGTTCCGGCATCGGACGCAAACGGCCAGCCTGCCAAAGGGATTACCGACGCAGTGAGCTGGCTCAAATTAGAATGCGGCCTCGACGACGCGGGAGCTGAGCAGGCAGTCGAGTACGTAATAACCGGGCGCGCTTTGCTGGGTGCAGTTCCTACGCAAACGACGGTGATCGCCGAACGCTTCTTCGACGAAAGCGGCGGCATGCAACTGGTCATTCACGCCCCGTTCGGCGCGCGTGTCAACAAGGCCTGGGGCCTGGCGCTACGCAAGCGCTTTTGCCGCTCCTTCAATTTCGAACTGCAAGCTGCGGCTACTGACAACGGGCTGAATATCTCGCTCAGCGAGCAACATAGTTTCCCGCTTGCGGATGTTTTTCATTTTCTCCATCCAAATTCTATGCGCTCCGTTCTGGAACAGGCCGTACTGGCTTCCCCGCTCTTCACCACACGCTGGCGCTGGGATGCCGGGCGCGCACTGGCCTTGCTTCGCTTTCGTGGAGGAAAAAAAATTCCGCCACAGATCCAGCGCATGCGCGCTGAAGATTTGCTGGCCGCCGTCTTTCCCGAGGCCCTGGCTTGTCAGGAAAATCTTCCGGGCGATATCACTATTTCGAATCACCCGCTGATCCGCGAAGTGATGAAGGATGTTCTCACGGAAGCGCTGGACATCGAAGGGCTTGAGCGCGTGCTCGTTGACATCACAGGCGGTAGGATCACGTGCCTCGCGGTGGATACACCGATGCCGTCACAGTTTTCCCACGAAATTCTGAACGCCAATCCCTATGCGTTTCTCGACGATGCGCCGCTCGAAGAGCGCCGCGCTCGTGCCGTCGAAATGCGCCGCGTCCTGCCCGATGCGGTGCTCGGAGAAATTGGGAGGCTCGATCCCGCGGCCATCTCCGAAGTGTGCGATGACGCCTGGCCTGATGTGCGTGACGCCGAAGAACTGCACGACGCGCTGCTCACCCTGATTGCGCTACCTGCCCGCACGAAAGCAGACGCGCACATAACAAATCGTTTGCGTGCCAAGTTCGAGGAATCGCTGCCGGCATGGAGCGCATTTTTCGATCAGCTTCGAGCAGAACACCGCGCGGGGCAGGCCCAAGTAGACCGTCAAACGTATTGGGTCGCGACGGAACGCATCCACACGTTCATGGAAATCTTCCCATCGGCACAGTTCGAAGCGCCGCTACCGAATGTGGAATCACTGCCGGTTTCGCGCGAGGATGCCCTTCTGGCCCTCGTAACGGGGTGGATTGCTCATGGCGGCCCGGTCACCGCAAACCAGCTTGGGAACCTCCTCACCCTCACTGTCTTGGACCTAGAGAAGACTTTGTTGCGGCTTGAGGCTAGCGGCGTCGTGCTGCGGGGCAAGTTCACGGGTCCGGCCTCGGACGAAACCGAATGGTGCGAACGCCGATTGCTCGCGCGCATCCACCGGCTGACTCTCGGACAACTCCGAAAGGAAATCCAGTCCGTTACCCCTGCGCAATTTATGAACTGGCAGCTTCGCTGGCAGCATGTGGCCCCCGGCACGCAGCTTCTCGGCGAACGGGGCACGCTTGAAGCGCTCCGCCAAATCCAGGGTTTCGAGACGCCCGCGAATTCCTGGGAACCGCAAATCCTCAAACGGCGCGTCGCCGATTTCGACCCCAAGGTGCTGGACCATCTCTGCCTGACCGGGGCGGTTGGCTGGGGCCGCCTCTCTCCGCATCCTGCCACGCTCGAGGCATTCAAGGACGGAAAACGCCGCGTTATCCCCACAAGCGTAGCGCCGATTACTTTCTTTGTGCGAGAAGACGCGGATTGGATGATTCCGCGACGCGCAGCCGGCGAAGCGGAAGTCACTGGTCTCGGCGCTGACGCCACTGCCGTTCTGCGGTTTTTGCGGCAGCGCGGTGCTTCTTTCTTTGCCGATATCGTGCGCGGCACCGGCAAGCTAAAGTCGGAAGTGGAAACAGCACTCTGGGAACTTGTTGCCGCGGGGCTGCTCACCGCGGACGGTTTTGACAATCTGCGGGCGCTCATCGACCCCAAGCGCCGCTCCGGCCAAGGAAGCGGACGCAGCTCACGTCCGCGGGACAGCGCGGGCCGATGGTCGCTGCTCTATTCGGATGAGACTTACGACCACGGTCGAGCGGTCGAAGCCATTTGCCGGATGCTGCTCGGTCGTTACGGAATCGTCTTCAGGGAACTTCTTACCCGCGAGACCATACTTCCCAAGTGGCGTGAGCTGCTTATAACCCTGCGGCGCCTGGAAGATCGCGGTGAGATTCGGGGTGGCCGATTCGTCAGCGGCTTCTTGGGAGAGCAGTTTGCTTTGCCTGTGGCCGTTGAGTCTTTGCGCGCCATGCGCAAACAGCAGCCGTCCGGTGAAATCATTACCGTCTCTGCGGCGGATCCCCTGAATCTCGCCGGCATCGTCGTTCCTGGTGAGCGCGTCCCCGCCAATTCCGGCAGAGTGGCTGCGTTTCGCGATGGTGTCGCCGTCCAGCCGGAAGAACGAGCGAACGTTATTCGAATGAGTGCCGGGGGTTGAGATAATATCGCTGCCGGTTAGACCTTCTCTAGCAAAGGAATGCTGACCATGCCGACCGAACAGAAAAGCTCTGGCAACGAAATCTATCAGATCAAAGTTACGCTGTTGCGGACCGTGCCGCCCGTCTGGCGGCGCCTGTTGGTACCCTCGGATATCACACTGTCCAACCTGCACGACCTGCTGCAACTCGCCATGGGCTGGACCGACTCTCACCTGCACGAGTTCCTATTTCGCGGGCAGTGCTATGGCCCGACCGGTCCGGAGAGGGGTGTGGCGGAGGCGATCGACGAGCGCAAAGTACGGCTCAATCAATTACTGGTCCGTGTTGGGGCAAAGATCGTTTATACGTACGACTTCGGCGACGGTTGGGAGCATGGCATAGTCCTCGAAAAGGGTTTGCCGGTAGACCCAAACATGGCCTATCCGGCGGCCACGGGCGGTGCAGGCGCCTGCCCGCCTGAAGATTGCGGTGGCATCGGAGGATTCTATAGTTTGTTGGAGTCGCTACAGAATCCGCGTCACCCTCAACACGAAGAACTCCTTGAATGGGTGGGTGAAGACTACGATCCGAAAAAGTTCTCCATCGAGGCGATCAACCAGGTACTGCATGGAAGAAAAAAGCGAGCGGCCCGATCTTCGGGCTGAAAAACGCGCCGGAGTTATGGCCTCTGGGCGCAAGTGCCGACGCGCCAGACTCACCCAGACAGGCTTGCCGAAAGGACACGCTTAGACGATTCTTGGCGATTGCGGTGGAGGGACTCGTGGCAGCCGGCACAAAGCGTGATCGAGTTCTTGCTGCCAAGGCTTCACACAAAAGCAAACTGCAAAAAGGGAACAGAGGGTCAATGTGTGCACCGACCTCTTCGCGCGAGACGTAATCGCCGCGATCAAGCGACTCCAGGCCACGCTTCACTGCTTCAATGAATCGCGCTTCGTGCTCCAAGTAAAAGCCGATCACTTTCTGTGCCAACTCATTCGCATTGCGGCTTTTGCTTGTGGCCAGTTTGCCGAGTTCGGCTTCCTGTTCGGGCATGAGATGTACTTCCATAGGTGCGCGGCTAGGGTACTGGTTGTTTGCTGTCAATGAGGGGCGAGGCGGGGAAGCGGGGCAGCCTACAGCCTTGTCTTGTGCGTCTGCTACTCAGAGGAGCGGTCTGCAAAGCGCGCGACGCCGGCACCGTTTGAGTTGGCGGTCGCTGTGCAAGGGGGATTGGCTCTAGTGAGCAGGCTTGGGGACACGTTCCAGTGCTGACCGGCGTCGGTGACAACCGTGTCTTTTTGTTGTAACGGGTCAGAGTTCCCACTAACTCAGGGCTGCCGTCAGGATGGAATTTCACTCTCTCACCGACGCGGAAGTCCAGCAAGCGGAATGCGCGCGCATTTGACTGAGGAATCTGAGCCGTGCCACGACCTTGTGATTTAACTCGATGAGTTCATCTTCGGAAAAGGAGTCAATATCGATATGCCGCAAAATGTTTTTCCCCCCAATGCGTGCGTATATTGTACCGGAAACCCGGACCCCATTCGAAGACGGAATGCGCCGGCCTCGAGGTCGGAGAGTGAATCTTGGCTCTTCCCATTTTGCGAAACAACGTTACCAATGATCAAACGTTCCTGTATGGCGCGCCAGCAGCGCCTTGACGTGTACACACAGATATGAGATTTTTACACATAGGCGTCAGAAGGGGCCGGGAAGATGCGGACAAACATTGAGATCGACGACCGGTTAATGAGCGAGGCGAGGCGAAGTTCGGGGAAATGCACGAAGCGGGCAGTGGTGGAAGCTGGGCTCCGGCTGCTCGTGCAGACACGGGCGCAAGGGAAGATGCGGCGGTTGCGGGGCAAGATCCAGTGGCTTGGGGACCTCGAGACTTCGCGGGCCGGACGCGTGTCCAAGTAGGCCGACAGTTGGTGATCGTAGATACGACCGTCTGGATTGATTATCTAACCGGCGTCCGGAATGCCGAGACGGACTGGCTGGATCGTGAATTGGACCGCCAACGCCTGGGATTGACGGACTTGATTTTATGCGAGGTCCTGCAGGGGATTCGCGATGAGGCCTCGTTCGGCAGGGCACTGCGCGAATTCCGCCGGTTCGAGGTTTTCAAGACGGGCGGCGCAGAGCTGGCGATCGCCGCGGCGCGCAATTATCGAAAATTGCGACAACGAGGGTATACGGTGCGGAAGACCATCGATTGCTGGATTGCCACGTTTTGTATTCGAGAGCGGCATTCGCTGCTGCACCGGGATCGGGACTTCGATCCATTTGAGGCGTTATTGGGTTTGCTAGTGGTTCGTCCACTGTCGGGGTAAACGACTTCGCGCCCGGCCGAATCATCAGGGAATAGGACACCGCGGCGTTCCCGTCGAAATTTAAACGCCGCGAGAAGCGGACAGATGTCCGTTGAGCCAGACGTCCGATGTGAACGTGGTCGCGAGGTCGCCATTGCGGGCGAGAGTCGGACAACGCTCTCCACTGCACTCTGAGTGAGCTTACTGCCAGGCCGGACCAGAACAATAAATATAATAATGTTTGGCTGGGGGCGGGAGGATCAATCGTTTCTTAAATCGTCCGTTGGCAAAACGTTCGTAACCCGTGTAGCAAAACTCCGCCCCACTTTCCACGACCGATGCCGCTTGGCATGCGAGCCTGGTGGGATACCACTCGTCGTCGTGATCCAAAAAAGGCAACCCACTCGCAGTTAGTAGCAAGAACACCTAAATTTCTCGCGGCGCTCGCCCCCCGATTCTGTTGGTACAAAGAATTAATCCGCGAACCATACGTATCGAGTACATCGGGTTTGTTGCTTCGTTAGGCGATGGAGTGGAGTTGCGCGTAAGTTTCCAGTGTGGCATTAGAACCAACGACGAGAAATCGCCCAAGTACGTTATCTCGACGATTTACTCAGCATTCGACTCCACAATCACGCTTTCAGGGTTGCCAAGCGGCCAGTTTCAACCTCGGCGTTCTGAGGTTTGGCTAAGAGCGCCGCTACAAGTCCGCACGCTGCTGCGAAGGACAACCACAATCCAGGAATGGCGCGGTTCCCCGTGCGATGAATAAGATAGGTGCTGATTGCTGGCGTAAAGCCGCCGAAGACGGCAGTGGCAAGACTATAGGCGAGGGAGAAACCTGAAGTTCGAACGTCAATCGGCATGATCTCCGTCAAGAACACGACCATGGCGCCATTGTAACTGCCATAGAGAAAGGACAGCCAGAGTTCGACGGTCAAAAGTCTGGAGAAAGAAGGCTCGCCAACCAGCCACCGCATTGCCGGATAGGCCGTAACAAGCATCAGGATTGTGAAAACGATCAGCAGTGGCCGGCGCCCAACCCTGTCGGAGAGCGCTCCCATTATCGGGAGCCAGAAAAGATTGGACGCTCCTACGCAAAGCGTGACGATCAGGCTGTCCTTGCTTGCCAGATGAAGAACGGAGTCACCGAAAGTGGGCGTATACGCAGTGATCATGTAGAAAGAAACTGTAGTCATCGTCACCAGCATCATTCCGATGACCACGATCCAAGAGTTGGCCGTAAGCGAGCGAAGAATCTCCGGTGCACTTGGCCTGTGCTTGCGGGCGACGAACTCATCCGTTTCCTGGAGGGAACGCCTCAGCCTGAAAAGGAACGGAATAATCACGCAGCCAAGAAGCAACGGAATGCGCCATCCCCATGCAGTCATTTTCTCCAGTGGGAGTTTGGCATTCAGCGCGACTCCAACAAGCGCTGCGAACATGACCGCGACCTGTTGGCTCCCCGATTGCCAGCTGACATAGAAACCCTTGTGGCCCGGTGTAGCGATCTCAGATAAGTAGACAGAGACGCCACCCAGTTCCATACCTGCGGAAAAACCTTGAAGCAGCCGGCCGATCAGCACAAACAAGGGGGCCAACAACCCGATTGTGGCGTATCCGGGCATGCACGCGATGGAAAGGATTCCCACGGACATCAGCCCCAGTGTTAGAAGCAGGCCGGCACGGCGTCCGTGGCGGTCGGTGTACGCGCCCAGCACAATGGCCCCGATGGGCCGCATCAGAAAGCCCGCTCCAAAGGTCATCAACGACAACATCAACGAGACAAATGGGGTGCCGCTCGGGAAGAAGGCTTTGCCGATCGCCGCAGCGTAATACCCGAAGACCATGAAATCGTACATCTCCAGAAAGTTCCCGCTGGAGACGCGAATCACGGGCCAAACTTTTGAGGGTCTTATCGTTCCCAGAAACCGCCTCTTTCTCTGCTTCAAGACAGGATGGATAGCGAGCTGTCTGGGGCTGGGTTCCAAAGAAATAAGAACGCCAAATTTGCTGCAATTCTGGGGGACCTCATGTGCTGGTTCAGCGTGAAATGGAGAGACGGCGCTCTCCGTTAGCGAGTGTTCCGCCCTTCGGGGCCTTTCACGTCGCTCTTGGTCAGTTAGGCTTAACAATCACCGACTTGATGGCGACTATCAAGAGAGCGATCAGTCCGGAGATGAACGATATCCCGCCTATGAACATACCAGCCATCACCAGTTTTGGACTGGGGCAATTGCCGCCCCACGCGCAATGACCCGCAGCCGAAAGGGAAGGATACCCCACGAGGGACCCTATGCCGAGCAGCATGAGTGCCTGCCACAAGCTGAGTGGCTTCCGTATCATTGCGAATCGATCCGTGTCTAGCTTACCCCGACAGCATCCTCAGTTGTTGCAAAATCGCCATTACACTCACAATCTCACGACGCAGCCGTGTGAGTCGTCAGCCAACCGGGGGTAATCCGTTTTCTCGGTCACGCGGCCCGCTGGCGGCGAATCTTCCGCTGTTCCCTCGCCTGCCTCCAATTTTCGATCCCGCTCGGCCTGAATCTCCTGCTGATGCCCGGCGAGCATGTCCTTCGGCGTGATGTAGCCGATGGCGCTGTTCAGACGGACGTTGTTGTAATGCTCTACGTAACCCTTGACCAGACGCCGCGCATCTTCCAGCGACAGCGGCGTGCCAGGGCGGATGCACTCCCCTTGAGTGATTTGTGCCAACGCTCGATTTTGCCGTTCGATTGAGGGTAATACGGTGAAGTCCGGACGTGCGTCATGCTCGAAATGCGGATGAACTCCTTGAAGTCACGAGCGATAAACTGTGGTCCGTTATCGGAAATGATCCGTGGTTTAACATCCGGGTAGCGCTCTTTGGCCGTTCCAGAACGATCTCGATGTCGGCCTCGGTCATCGACTCCCGCAGATCCCAATGAAGCAAGAAGCGGCTGTAGCCATCCAGGATGCTGCACAGGTAGTAGAACGTCGCGCAAACGTTCAGGTAAGAAACGTCGATATCCCAATGCTGATGTGGCTGCGGCGGTTGTTCAAAGCCGGTCCCTTTCTTCGAGGGCCTCCGGTTCCACTTCCGCAGCAGTCCCGCCCGACTCAGCAACCGCCACACGGTGGCCGGACTCACCGCCACGATGTCGGCGTCCAGCATCATGAACGTCAATCGTCGGTAGCCTTCCAGCGGATTCTTCAGGTGGATGCAATGATCGCCTGCTTCTCCCACGGCCTGCTATGATCTAGTCATTCGCCTTTACGACTATTCCATTCTGTGCGAGGAAACCCAATCATCTGATAGTACAAGCCAATCAGGCAAACGACTGATCAAACGCGCAAACCGTCCCATGTGGATTTTCACTTTTCGGATTATCCGACTAATCGGCAGTGCCCAGCACGGGTGGCGAGATTCAAAGCGATATAGGGAGGCTACTGCAAAGAAACAGAGCGGCTTGCTCCCTAGTTTTACCCAGGTTCCGAGACTGAGCGTCTCTCTATCGTCCATCAATTCCGATTCGCTCGAATTTTCCCACCAGCCGTCAGCCGCTCCAACCACCGCCGCGCCGTAGCCGCTCCCCCCTGCTCTCCGTGATCCCTCAGAAATTCGCGCAACACCTGCGCCGCATCCTCATAACGTCCCACCGCTGTCAGCGCTTGCGCCACCAGTAGCTCGATCTCCGGTGCCTTTCCATTCGATCCCGCCAGCGCCTCCTGCGACATCTTCAGCGCCTCGTCATATTGTTCGTGCTGGTAATACGCTTTCGCAAGCGTCCATCGGGTCTCCCACGCACCGGCAGCGTCCAATTGCAGCGACTTCTCCAGCGGCGCGATCGCCGCCTCATATTTCGCCTGATCGCAAAGTGCCATCCCCAGTGCCGCAAAAGCCCGCGCGTGACCTGGATCGAGCTGCGTGGCCTTTTCCAGTGCGTTTTGTGCCTGAGCCCAGTTGCGTTGTCTCAGGCACAGCACCCCTTGCACGTACCACACGTCCGGATGCCCGGGTGCCAGCCGCATTGCTTCGACTAAATACCTCTCTGCCTCTCCCATCTTGTCCGTGCTTAACGCTCGCAATCCCTTATCGAGCGCTTCCTTTGCTTTCGGCGCGAGCACCGCTCTCCCAGGAACTCCCCCCCTACTTCCGGCAGCCGAAGATCGTCGCAGGTAGACTTCCACCTGCGTTCTCCCGGTTACACGGATCGACACTTCCTTTCGCGCGTCCTCGTATCCTGCCGCCTGCACAATCACAGTAAACGCACCAAGATCGTTCACCACCAACACGGCGCTCCCGCGCGACGTCTCTCCCTGCCTGCTTGGTATCGTTCCATCTCGGTAGAGTTTCACCATCGCTGCTGAGGAGATTGGCACTCCCGAACTATCGCGCACAGTCACCGTGATTTCCGCTCCGTTCCCATGGAACTCATTTTCTTCGCTTCCACTGTCCTGGCAGCATGCCGGAAGGGCAAACACCGCGAAAGACACCATTGCGAGTAAGAATCTCGTGATGCACCGGCACACGCATTCCTTGGCTTGTACCTGAGCCTGTACCTGGACCCATTTCTGGGCCCCTTTGTGGGAACAAGGCATGACTGCCCTCGACGAATTGGCGCGAGCCTAGTCCCCAATACCAATCGCGTCAAGCAAAACGTTTTGTTTCCTCCCTTCTCTTCCTGGCACTGCACATCTCCGGTAATGCGTGCTTACCAGAGTCTAGGGATATTGTGTTGGCTCTGGCGGCTGATTGTAGAGAAATGTAAGACGCAGGTCGATATGCGAACCACGAAAGGGTCAGGAGAGCGAAGGACGTCGAGCATACGGCGCAGAGTTAGGAAAGGGAGGAGACAGAAGCACCTGGCTATTCCTGTCGCAGCGCGGCCAACGGATCAATCCTTGTCGCGCGCCGAGCTGGGACGTAGCACGCCACAAGAGCCGAAGCTAAAAGAACAATGGCAACACCGATCAGCGCTCGCACATCCATTGCGCCGACGTTGTACAAGAGGCTCTTCAGTGTTTTCCCGACCAGGTAAACACCTGGAAGCCCAATGGCCATTCCCATCAGGGCAGCCCACATCCCTTCGCCGACCACCAACCTCAGCACGTGTGCGCTGCCAGCGCCAAGGGCCATGCGAATCCCCAACTCGTGATTTCGTTGAGCGACCGAGAATGTCATAACGCCGTAAATGCCAATGGCGGCCAAAAGGAGCGCCAGTCCGGCAAAACTTCCGAAGACAATGACGGTAAAGCGGTCGCTAACCAGCGATTCGCTCACGACCTGGTCCATAGTTCGCACTCGCGTCATCGGGTAATCCGGATTCACCGAACGAATGGCGGCCGCAATACTCGACGTCACCGCGGCCGGGTTTCCATTGGTCCGAACGCCAATTGTCGTATATGGCCAGGGGCTCTGGTCAAAAGGCACATCCACCTCGGCAGAACCGGTGGTCGGATGGCTCTCATACTGCACGTCGTGAAAAACGCCAACAATCTGCCATTCCACCGGCGGGCCGAACGGCGGATTGTGATCCGACAGCAATTGCACGATTTTGACGCGTTGCGTCAGCGGGTCCAGCCCAGGCAAGTACTGCCGCGCAAAGCTCTCGCTCACCATCGCGACCCGCTCCGCTCCAGCGAGATCCCTTCCGTCTAAATATCGTCCGCGTATGAGCCGTATACCGTACGTTTGGTAGTATTCCGGTGTCACCGGCATGAAAATCGTTTGCGGTTGTTTGTTAACGTCTTCCTCGGACGATTGACCGACAATGGCGAAATGCAGCCGCCCAGCCCCATTCGCCGGCAAGCCGGGAGCGATGGCCACCTTCAAGACACCGGGTACCGCTGCTATCCTTTCTTGCAGTTGCGCGTACACGGCGCGAATCTGCTCAGCGGTGGAGGTGCGCTCGTGCTGGATTGGCACGCTAAACGTGAGAACGTGATCCCTGCGAATTCCCAAATCGACTTGCGTGACATTCCAAAAACTACGCAGGATCAGTCCCGCTCCGGCAACTAAAATCAAGGCGAGCGCGAACTCCGCAACCACCAGCATGCGCCGCAGACGGTGGTGCCCGGAGCTCGCCGAAGACCTCCCGCCTTCCTTTAACATGTCGCTGACATTTTGCCGAGCCGCATGCCACGCCGGGAAGCAACCGAAAAGCACTCCGCTGAGCATCGTCGTTGCAAGCGTGAAGAGCAAGACGGGGACATTCAGGTGTGGGTCCGCTTCGTACGGGATCCCCAATTGGTTCCTGGGCATCAAGCTCATCACGCCCCGTAGCAGGGCTAGCGCAAGCAGTGCCCCCAAAGCCCCGCCCATCATCGCCAAAGAAAGGCTCTCGATCAGGAATTGCCGGAAAATTCGCGCACGGGTTGCCCCTTGTGAGGCCCGGACAGCGATTTCTTTCTGCCGCGCCGTTCCCCACGCAAGCAACAAATTCGCAATATTGACGCACGCAATTAGGAGCACGAACCCGACTGCTCCCATCATCAGCCAGAGACCCAGGCGGGTACTCCGGGGAAGAAAATCATTTTTCAGCGGCTCCACGCTCACTGTCAGATCTTCATTCGTCTTCGGGTAACTTTGCGACAGGCGCTTCGCGATTACGGTCATCTCCGCGTTTGCCGTTTCCAGAGTCACTCCATGCTTGAGCAATCCCATCACCAGCAGATAATGATTCTCGCGACTGACCTCGTCTGGCTTAAAGGCCAGCGGCACATTCATTTTAGAATCACCATTGTCGGATGGACTTGGAGCCGCAATGCCCAGGACGGTATACAGTTCGCCGCTCATCCGGAGCTTTCCGCCGACGATGTTGGGATCGCTCCCGAACCTCTCTCGCCAGAATTTGTTGTTGAGGATCACGACGTGATCGTTTCCGGGTTGCGAGTCTTCCGCAACGAAATGCCTCCCGAGAACCACTTTTTCTCCAAACAGGAGGTCGAAAAAGCCGGGCGCTACCCGGCTTGCCTGGACTTGTTCCGTCCATTCGGGCGTCGAGATGGTGAAGCGCTCTCCCGTCCATGCGTTGAGAGACTCGAAGACCTTGCTCTGTTTTTGCCAGTCGAGGTAGTCGCTGGGCGAAGTGCCATTGCGCTCCCCTTTCTGGTGTGACCAGACCATAACGATTCTGTCGCCATCCACATACGGGAGCGGGGCAAGCAGCACCGAATAGAGCAAGCTGAAAATCGCCGTCGTGGCCCCAATCCCCAAAGCCAGCGCAAGCAAGGACACCGATGTGAACCCCGCGCTCTTCCAGAGCAGCCGCAAGCCGTAGCGAATATCCCGCCAAAGTTCGGTCATAGTCGCACCTCTCCATGCATATACTCCCAATCTGCCGGTAATGTTCCGTCGTTTCGTGCGAGCACCGCATTAGATTCAGGATGGCGAGCGGCTGCGCCCGAACTCTGCAACGCTGGCGTCGCTGTTCGAGTAGAGCGCCATCGCCAGGAGCGAGATATCCACACTGCAGGTGACTCTGGAGGGGCATACGCAAGGAGATAGTGAGGAGGGGCGAGATCTCCAATGAAATTTTGTGGCCATTCGACGGTACTCCATTTTCCTCCGCCAGGGCCAAGGTATTCAGTGTGGTGGCCAATGTTGTCGCGCACGTCCCAATATAGGCTTCGTTCATAGGCGACGCTGTGGATCGCCTGTTCCTTACCATCATCAAGAATCTGAAAATCAGCAGCAGTTAAATCACGGACCACAACTTCCTCTACAATTTTGTCTACGAGTTGCGAATTGCCGGCCAAAATTGCCTGATGTAGGTGCTGAGGGTCCTGCGTGTCCATCAGAACGCGAACTCGCCCCTTGTCAAAGACGAAAACGGGGATGAAAACCTCATTGCTCTGCACGCGAATAGGCTCTTGAGCAATCGTGGCCGGAGCTGCGCTATAGAGATTTACGCAGCCCACCAGGGCTGCCAACACCAGCGTGTATCTCTTCTTCATGAGCTCTAACGCGCTTACGGGACAAGTGGGTACCAGGAGCAACTTTTCCGGCAATTCGACTTATCAGGAGTCACGGTACCCCGCCGGCGATAGCTTCCCGCCGCGTTATGTCCGTGATGATAGTGCGCGAGCCCATGTAAAGGACAAACGCGAGCGCTATGCAGAGAACCGGAATAATCAGCA
>Ga0137415_10004417_pt1 | contig 13927 bp, 15 predicted proteins | sample CZODoug3_1_1_16f_FD_183082 | JGI IMG/M metagenome (GOLD analysis project Ga0137415, IMG submission 183082) | Vadose zone soil fungal communities from Angelo Coast Range Reserve, California, USA - CZODoug3_1_1_16fungal (Hybrid Assembly) | ecosystem: Environmental > Terrestrial > Soil > Vadose... | reverse complement strand
TCATCTCTCCGGGCGCGGTGCAGTCGGAGCTGCCGCTCGGGAGCTCCGATCCCGAGAGCGCCGCGCAAGTGAAGGACTTGTACCAGCGCACGGCCATTCCGGCGGACGCCGTGGCCCGCGCCATCGCCTACGCCATCGAGCAACCCGCCGACGTGGACGTCAACGAGATCGTGCTGCGCCCGACCGTTCAGGACTTCTGAGCCCGAGGAGCAACGCACAGGAGTGGGTTGCAGCTCCAACGATGAGTCACTGAACCCAAGGACGGATATGAACATGGTCGCCGCAGCAACGGTCGTTTCGCTGTCAATCGCTCGAGCCGGCACGCAACCTTCACAGAAGGGGCCAGCCGAATGCTTCACGGGTTCGGTGCGCATCGATCCGCTCTTCCAGCCGAAGGAATCGGCACACGCGTCCGGCGCGTACGTGACGTTCGAGCCAGGCGCTCGCACGGCATGGCACACGCATCCACTGGGGCAGACCCTGATCGTGACGGCCGGCGTCGGCCGGGTGCAGATCGAAGGCGGGCCCATGGAGGAGATCCGGCCGGGAGACGTGGTGTCGATCCCGCCCGGTCAGCGGCACTGGCATGGCGCCTCGCCCACGACCGCGATGACCCACCTCGCCGTCCAGGAAGCGCTCAACGGCAAGGTCGTCGAGTGGATGGAGAAGGTCACCGACGAGCAGTACGCCGGCGCGGCGACGCGATCACGATGAGCGCTGAGATCCAGCGCCAGATGGCGGTCATGGACCGCTGAGTACGGAAGAGAGGCCGCATGCTGTGAGGGTACCCTCGCTCTCGGAGCGCCGCGCAGAAGGCACTACGCTCCCGCTGGCCTCTGCTAAGCTGGTCGCGAGGAGGCAGGCCGAGGAGACGGAACCGCGATTATCTGTCCTTCCTGCCTGGCCGATCCGGATTGCAGTGGATCGGGTACGCCTTGGTCACGACTCCGCGGGATGCTGGCTGATCGGTGTCCCAGCTTGCGTACTTTCGCGGCAGCCGCCGCGCGGCGAGACACGCCGAGCTTCTCCAGGATGTGGTGCACGTGGTTCTTCACGGTCGTCAGCTCGATTGAGAGCGCCTTCGCGATCTCCTTGTTCATCAGGCCGCCGTCGATCAGCTCGAGGATCTCTCGCTCTCGCGGCGTCAGCAGCGGCAATTGCGCACTTCCCTGATCGCGCGCGAGCCCCGCGATTCGACGGAACAGGATCGCAGCCAGCCGTGGCGAGCATGCAAGCTCGCCGGAGCTGGCGCTGCGCAGGATTGACGCCAGCTCGTTGGACGATGCGTCGCACGCGACGTAGCCGGCTACACCCGCCTCGGCACAGGCGAGCACCTCCGCCTCTTCCTCACGCACCGCAAACGCGATCACGTGGCTCTTCGATGAAGTGGCCGAGATCAAGCGCACGGTGTCGCCGCGCCGCGCTGTCGCGGAGTCGACCAACACCACGTCTGGCCTGGCAGTTGCGATCTGCCGGATCGAGTCGCGCGTGGGTGCCGCGGTGCCGACCAGTTGAACACCGGGCTGGGACGACAGCAATTGCGCGAGACCGTCGCAGTAGACACGAACCTCGCCAATGAGGAAGACCCGTATCGCGCGCACGCCGTCGCGATCTACCGATGCGCGCCGCTCGCTCACGGCGCTTTCCGGCCTGTCGAGTTCCGGCGGTCGCTCCATCGGCACCTCTACCTTGAGCCGTGCGCCCCCTTGTGGGGTGCTTGCGAGACGATCGTCAAGGGCCAGAACGCGAGACTGCGCGGCCATGTTCCAGGCTTTTTTGTGGAATCAATCAATAATTGTGCTTGGACAGTACGGCAACGACAGGGACGATGGCCGATATATTGCGCTCTCGCTTCAATTGCTGATTTCGGTATCGGCGAAAATATCGACGCTCTGAGATCGGCTGCTTACGCCGGGACAGCTAGCGTTGGACGACGATGTTGCCGGCGATGAGCGTTCCGGTGCGCGAGTAGATGGTGGCGCCAGCGGCGTCCAGCAGCGTGAGCGAGTACAGATCGATCCCCGGCCCGAGGCCCAGATCGGTGACGACGAGCGTGTAGGCGACGGTCTGTCCATTGTTCAACCCGATCCCGGTGGTCGTAGCTGCGGGAATGCCTGGGTCGAATGTCGGTCCGGCATCCTTCCTCGTCGAGTGGAAGTCGACGCTCCTGGCCTGGTCACGGTGACTGAGCTGGTGACTCTCGTCGCACTCGTCGAAGTCGAAGTCACCGCCAGCGCCGCCCATCGCGTCCTTGACCTGGCCGTTCCCCTTGTCTTGCTGCCCGTTCTTGCACAGCGTCTTGGGCGACTTGCCCGCGATGACGTAGGGCAGGGCGCTGGGCGTGTCGCGCACTACGACGCCGAGTGGGGCCGGGAAGGTGTCGAAGGCCTCGTGGATCGAGCAGTCCCAGTTGTCGAGCCCGGGTTTGGTAATCCCCTGCACCACCGGGTGGCCTGGGGCGACGATCGTGACATCGTTCGGGCACCCATCGAGGGGCGCCGCGAACTGTCCCTGCACCTGGAAATTGCCGAGCTCGGTGAGGACGTTGACCGGAGTATTCGCCGGCGCATCGAAGTAGTAGCAGCTCAGGCTCATGTAGAGGCCGGTCACCGCGCCGGCGGCCGCGAAGTTGATTGCGTTCGTGGTCAGCTGGTTCGCCTGGCCCTGGGATTGGTGATCGATGGGGTCGCTACCGATCACGACCATGTTTCCCCTGACGACGGGCGACCAGGTCGCCTTGTTGGCCTGGGCGGCCGTCAGCGTCGGTTCCGGTGTCTCCTGGCAAGTGGGATCGCCGAAGACGATGGCGCGGTAATCGGCGAACTGCGCTGTAGTCATCCTCGACCATGTGTCCGCGTCCGCCACGGTCACGTTGTGGCCGGCAGCAGCCGCGAGCGTGGCCTCGTTGTCCGGCGAGCCGAACAGGGAGGGCCCGTAGATGAGGATGTCCTTTGTCCCGTCCGTTGCGCTGGCGGGTCTGCTTGTCATCGCCGTGGGCGGGGCCTGCGCCGTAGGCACCGAATTCGGCGGCGGTGAGCAGGAGAGCAGGAAGAGGACTGCGGGGATCGCGGCGCGGGAGCACGTTCTTTCTGTTCGGAGGCCTGTCATTTGTTCTCCTTGCGTCCCCCTTCGAGGTTTGCGCCCTTAAAAATGACGGAGTATTTGCAAAAATTACCGATAGCAGGCCGGTGTCACCTCAGGGCGCTGCGTACCGTGATTTGAGCTTCGCGAGCTGGGCCGATCTCTTGTGGCCTGTTTTCGCTGCCGGAGATTTCTCAATCTGTTTCAACATTTCACGGGCCGTATCCGGCTGCCTGCCTTCTGCGCAAAGTTCCAGCAGCGCAGTAGCGGCGCTCCAGAAGAGATCGGGCTCCCGATCGCCGTGGATCCGCCGAAACCGGTCCTGCATCTCGAGGAGCAGTGCCTGCGCCTTGGAGTCCTGCCGGATGGCTCGGTAATGGCGGACGAGAAGGGTCCAGCCTTTCCATTGCCTCGCCTGCGCCTCGCGGGCAGCCTGCTTCTTTCGCTCCACGGTGTACCAATCGAAAGGCCGGATCCTCTGCAACCTCCACTCGTCCTGCAGCAGCGCCCGGTACACCAGTTCCGCGACCCGGTCTTCGGGGTCGTCCCTTCCAATGAGTCGCTCGACCCCGGAGAGATTGCCCGGCCGAGGGAGCGGCGGAGGCTGGACGGGGATCATGGCGCCAGGGCATGCCTCCTGAAATCTCGACCGCTCCGTCCTGGCCTTTTCGCGATCGCGAAAGCGGGCGCTGGAGTAGATCTCCGCCAGCGTCCGGTGTGCCAGCGCGAACCCTGGATCGAGCTCGAGCACTTCCTCCATCGTCGAGGCGGCCCGGAGCGTCATCCTTCCCTCGAGCGCGCGCCCGAACAGGTAGAGATGGAACGGGTCGTCCGGATGCTGGGTCTTCAGCGCGAGATATTCCCCGAACATCCGATCCAGGTGTCCCTGGACTCCCCGCTCGTTGATGACGTCCTGGTATCGAAGATGGATGAACAGATCGCCGGGAAAGCGATCACGGAGGGCAGGAAGCGCCTCCGTGATCTGCTCCACCGTCGCATGGTCCGCCGCCGTCGCCGCCAGAGTCTTTTCCAGCTCCCGACGCACTTCGGCATCTGCCTCGCAGCGTGTTCGCTCCCCAGCATGGGCGAGGCCCACCCGCAGGGGCCAGGCGATCAGGATCAGAACGCTGCAAAAGCGAGCCGGCATGCCCTTACAGGGAGCGCAGGAAGTTGAGGATGTCCTGCTGATCGGAGGCGCTCAGGCCCTTGAAGCGGTCGATGACTGCATTGGCTTCGGATCGGCAGGCCACACCGTCGCCGTTGAATTGCTGTCCGGGCGCGCAATGGGGATCGCTGCTCTGATGCTCCAGGATCGCCTTCAGCAATCCTCCGTTACCCGGTCCAGCCCGGCCGTCATGCAGGAAGAAGATGCGCTGCCCCACGCCCCACAGAGGTGCTGTGCGGAACTCGTCGGGACCGGCCACGCCCTGGTTGACGAAGTCCGCCAACCCGGGACCCATGTTGTGAATCGCCACGTCGGTAAACGGACGGAACGTGAATCCGCCCATTCCAGTGAATGGAGAGCTCGCGGTCGTGAGCCTGTCCGAGTGGCAGAGCACACAACCGATCCCCGGATTCGGGGCGGTTCCAAACAGCGCTTTGCCGTGGAGCTCGGAAGCCGTGCTGGTGGTCGGCGTCGGAGGAGCAGTGAGGCGCATGAAGGCAGCGAACGCGACGCCGTCGGCGGACATGTCGCTCGCCGTGCCCGTATCACCTCCAGTGACCGGATTGACGATGTGGGTCGAGTCTTCGGGCGTGGGGTTGAACACGCAACCGGCGACCGCCGACCGCTCGTTCGGGAACCCTTCGTTGGAGACGCCCTGCTCCACGTTGTAGGCCTCGGTGGAGAAGATGAGCAGGGACTTGTTCTGCGCCTTCCAGCCGAACCGCGTAATGGTGCCGTCGTTCCCGGTGGTGTTGAATCGGCCCTTGATGCCCAGGCTCTCCTTCAGCGCATGGTTGCTTTGCAGATTTGCTTGCAGCGCCAGGTCCGGAACGTTTTCGATTAGCCCCAGGCCGAAGACCGGAGTCGGGATGCGGAAGATGACGTTCTGGTTCGCCAACTGCGTGGCGAAATCCGGCTGCGCCAGGTTGCATCCCGGCGCGTCGATGCGGCCCGCGATGGTGTAGAGGCCGTGAACTCCGCCGTCCTTCGTCCCGTCGGGGTTGCGAATGAAGCGCGCTTCCCGGACCGGTCCGTCCGCTTGGACGAAGGAAGGAACGGTCTGAGCTTGCCCGGGCTGGCGGTCAAGGGTCGCCATGTCGACCTCAGGATTCCGCCGAAGCACCTGACCGAGCCGGGGATGGGGGCTAGTACCGCCGACGTCGGGTTGCGCATGGCACGCGGCGCAACTGTTGGCATTGAACGTGGGTCCGAGGCCATGCCCGTCCTCTCCCGCGATACCGCCGGAGACGGAGTCTACTTCCTGGAAGGTCTCCCGAACTGCATTGAAGAAGGCGGTCTCCTGGGCGTTGAGCGTCGGGAATGTTCCTCCGGCGCCCGCAGGTCCGGGACGCGGACCCGGATCCACCTGCGCCTGCGCGCTCTCCGTCAGGCCGAGCAACAAGCAAAGTGAGACCAAACAAGCTGCTCGCGTGAATTTTACTGCGCCCATGACCCCTCCTCGAAAAACGACCCTCGGTGGGAGGATCGATTCTCCTTGGGTGGGGCTTGTTACTAGAGCGGGAAAGCGCCAGTAAATGGATCTCGCGGACGGCAGAAGAGTTCATCCCCAAGGGTGTAGATCCTTGGGACAGTGCTCGCCGGCCGAGGAGGATCATCGCTCGCGCGGGGCGAGCCTTTCGTCCAACTCGATGATCGCCGGTGCGGCCAAGCCTCCATAATGCCCGTCGAGAAGGTGCGTGCGAACCGTTCTTATCGGTCGCCGGCTCCAAGCCGGTTTTCCTCACTCGGCTCGGCGCCGCGGCGGCCGCTGCACGCCTCCTTGATCGCTTGCCAGTCCGGGCGCGGGTACTCCCCGGCCGACGGGCCTGAGGCGGCGTCGGAGTCCAGCACCGCTTTTCTCCGGGCAGCACTCGCGGGATGCGTGGAAAGCCATTCCGGGACCACGTCGGTGCTTCGCTCGATCCGGGCAAAGAAATCCAACAAGCCGCGGCTCGAGAGATTTGCGTGCCGCAGCCGGCGCATTGCGCCGTCGTCGGCCTCCTTCTCCGCCTCGCGCGAAAAACGCCGCGAAGCAATCTCCAACGTCGTGGACGGATCGATGGCCATCAGCCCCGCGAAGTCGCCCGCCGTGAGTTGCCATCCCGTGGTGAGGATGACGCTACGTACGACCTGCGCCATGACGTGCCTCCGGGCCACGTGCTCGAGCTCGTGCGCGAGGACGCCCGCAAGCTCCTCGGGGCGTTGCGCATCATCGAGAATTTGGGGACACCATACGCAACTCATCATGCCAACTCATCCTGGCGGAGGCGGACCCGCTAGAGCGGCCTGAAGCGCGCCACGCGCGAGGTCACCAGACCTACATCGTCCCGGAAAGCTGCAACATCGTCCCGACCAATGGCTCTGCGCTAGGGAGTGGCACGAGGAGTTGCGTATGGTGTCCCCAAATCCGGCTACAAGGAACGACTCTAGGCCAGCGCTTCCTTTCAGTAGCCGTCGCATCGCGGGCGCCGCGAAGCCCGCTGCCTTGCGCGGGGGAGATGCGGCTGCTCTGCCAAAAGCGTTTTCCGATCTTTCGGCAACTCATGCCCGCGCCAAGCGCCGATGCGCGCGTGTGGGCCGCGCTGGCGTGACAGTATCCGGGCGGAGCCGCTCTTCACGCCGAGCGACTCTCGTGCTCGAATGGTCTCCCCGGGAGGCTCCGTGGCCCACGTTCCCATCGACGCATCGCCCGCGCCTCCTCGCACCGGCCCCTCTGAGTTGGTGCCGGCGTGCGAGGTCGGTTGGCGACGCGAGAGCCAAAGGGCGTTGTTGCTGTTCTTGCTCGGCACCGGAGGGCTCGTATTCGCGCTCCAAGTGGCCGCCTTGACCGTCATGGTGCCGGTCCTCGCTGCCGTCTCGCTCATAGTACCCACCGCGCTTTTGTTATCGGGTGTCGCTTGGGCGATCTGGGCCCTGGCGGACATGGGCCAGACCCGCGAGATGCGCAGCGTCGCACTTGCCGTCGCCACTGCGGCGTTTCCTTTGGTCACGGGGGCTCTACTCTCGCTCTACGGGGCGCTCCTCACGCTCATTGTCATAATCCTGGCGGGAGACTAGGACGGAGCCTGCGCATCCAGAGAAAGGCGAGCTACATCGTCGCGGTGAAGAACCCTGACGCGCCATCTCCACCAGGAGTGGGGCTGCCCGAGGATGAGCGGCCCGCGCTGCCGAAGCGGTTGAAGCAGAAGTTCCGTGATCGCAGGTTCGCCGAAGCCGATCCGGAGCTCCTCGACCGCACAGGGACGGAGCTGGTCCTGATCGGGGCCACCGAGGAGCCCGAACGCGAGCTCGGGATCGATCTCCGCGCGCGGGACGAACGGGGTACCCAGGCCGCCATCTTCCGCGACCTGAAGCTCGAGCGGGACCAGCACCCCTAGCGGGACCAGCACCCCTAGCTCGATCGCTATTGGGATGCGCTGCTGAAAAGGCGGCAAGGCCATGCGCAAAGGTTGGCTTCTCGAGACGGCGACGAATGGCGGGAGGGAGCCGATTCGATTTCAGAGATGCTATTCTTGGCTGCGGAACTTCACCTTGTCCTACTTTGCAGCAGGGACCATGTAGAAGCACAGGGAAAAGTGCCATGATTAAAGCCAACCTCTGCGACGTCTACCGAGACTACATTGCCTGCCTGAATAAGCAGGACTGGCCGAAGCTGGAACAATTCGTTCATGATGAAGTGTACTACAACGGTCAGCGGATCGGGATATTGGGTTATCGCGAGATGCTGGAGAGAGACTTTAATGAAATTCCCGACCTTTATTTCGACATTCAGCTGCTGATTTCCGATCCGCCTCATATAGCGAGCCGGCTAGGGTTCAATTGTACGCCAAAGGGAAAGTTCCTGGGCCTCCATGTAAACGGGAAGAGGGTTTCCTTTACCGAACATGTGTTCTATAAATTTCGGGGAGACAAGATTGAGCAAGTATGGTCGATCATAGATAAGGCGGCCATTGAAGCTCAGCTTTAGTGCGTGCGAGGCCATCAACGGTCATGGAGCGCAGAGTCGCTCGCTCCCTCAAGCGCCGAGCATCCGGTCTTTTGTCTGCGACTGGGGACCGCAAAATGCGCAAGTTGATCGACCTTCCTCTGCGGCTCCTCCGCCGCAAGGCCGCCCGATCGGGGGCCGCCAGCTCCGTGCCTACCGCGCTTGCTGTGGCGCCCGAGCCGGAGCTGGCGGCGGTCCTCCACACCGCGGTCGATCTGCTGTTCTTCGATCTCTCCGCCGACGATTGGGAACACTCCTCACAAGCGCCGCTGATTCGGCCCGGGCAAGCGTACGGAGGCGGGTCTCCTGAAGCCAATCCGATTGCGCCAGCCATCCTTGTCTCCGAAGATCAGCGCGCGGACGGACGTTCCAGCCTCTTCTTGACTGCGAGGGTGTCGCGCAGGATGGGCAGCACGGCCCGGTCCTTCGGGCGGTTCGCCGCTCGCTTCGAGCGGATGACGTCTTCCAGGGCCGCGACCGCGAGCTTCTCATTTCCCACCGCGACGACTTCGGCGCGAGAGCGGATGGAGGAAAACGTCAAGCCACCCGAGATCCGGTCGTAATGAATCTCCACCGGCACCGCCAGGCCTCCCTCGATCCATTCGACCTTGCTGAGCTCGGAGACAGGCATTGGCGCTGCACCGCCGATGGCCTTGGCAAATCGCGCCAGCTTCCGCCGGTTGAGCCCGGTGTCCCGGATGAGCAGGTCGATGTCCTGGGTGGTCACGGGCGCTCCGTTCAGCATGCTGGCGGAATTGCCGATGACGATGGCTTCCAGTCTCACCGTGCGAAGCGCCTTGGCGAGCGCGACCAGCGTCTTCTCGGAAATGTCAGAAGACATAGCGCCCATCCTTCCGGCGGGCGATGAACACGGCCCGACGCGCCGGCGGGAGGAGGAGACTGCGCACGATCATCCGCAGGTCGCCGGGATCTACCGCTGGAAGCTCGGGCGCCAGCCGCAGGCACACATCGCGTATCTTGCGGGCGAACCGGTCGATGTTGCGCGGCCGCCCCCCGCGCGCGCCATTCCGGCGCGACGCCGCTCTCTTCGCCGCGCTCCTGCTCCTTCCTCCTCTGCGACCCATCTGTCTGGCATCCACCAAAGCAGGATAACCCAAGCGCTTGGGTTTGCAAAATCAGGAGCACACTATTTCGCACGCGCTGCCGTCGTTCCCGAAGCAAAGGCCAGATGTCGATTCCGGCATGAACATCCCCCTGTCCCGTGCTCGCGCCGCGGCCACCGCTCTGTCTAGCCAGGACATAGCGACCTTGCCGCTCGGTGACGGCAAGAGCGGTCAAGGTGACGCAGGGGTGAATCTTCCCGGTGCAGTCGCCATCCGACAGTGTGGGAAGAGAAATGGGGCAGCAACATGAAGAAAAGAATCGCATGGGTGGCATTCGCAGCACTGGCGCTCGTGCTCGCCGCCAGCGGGCCTAGCCAGGCACAAGGCGGTCACGGTCACGGTTTCGAGGGCGGTCACGGCGGTGGGGCCATGCACCATGGTTTCGAGGGTGGTCACGGCGGTGGAGCCAGGGAGCACCATGGCTTCGAGGGGCGCCACTTCGAGGGGCGCCACTTCGAGGGACACGACTTCGACAGGCACCATTTTGAGGGACGTGGCTTCGGGTTCGGGCCGTTCTTTCCATACTACGCACCGTATGGCTACGCGCCGTATGGTGTGGCTCCGAGCTACTGGTACTACTGCCCAAGCTACGGGGCGTACTACCCGAGCGTAACGAGCTGCCCGGAGGCGTGGGTAACGGTACCGGCTGAATGAGGAACCCCAGGCTCCGCGCATGCGCCGCCGCGCAACGCGCGCAGCCGCGGGGCATCGGAATGGCATGAAACGACGAACGCTGGGAAAGTCGGGCCTCTCGGTATCCGCTCAAGGCCTCGGGTGCATGGGGATGAGCGCCTTCTATAGCGGTCGCGACGACACGGAGTCGCTCGCGACCCTGGAGCGCGCGTTGGAGCTCGGCATCACGTTCCTCGACACCGCCGAGGGGTACGGCCCGTATACCAACGAGGAGCTGGTGGGCCGCTTCCTCAAGGGACGCCGGCAGAAGGTCGAGCTGGCCACGAAGTTCGGCATCGTGCGCGACCCGAACGACGCTTCGAAGGTCAGCTTCGACGGCAGCCCGGCCAACGTGCGCCGCTCGATCGAGGGCAGCCTGCGCCGGCTGCAGACCGACGTCATCGACCTCTACTACCTCCATCGCGTCGATCCAAAGACGCGGATCGAGGAGACCGTGGGCGCGATGGCCCAACTGGTCAAGGAAGGCAAGGTCCGCCACCTGGGCCTGAGCGAGGCGAGTGCCGAGACGTTGCGGCGCGCGCACAAGGTGCATCCGATCGCGGCTCTGCAGACCGAGTACTCGCTCTGGAGCCGGGAGCCGGAGGACGGCATCCTCGCCGCGGCGCGAAGCCTGGGCGTGGGATTCGTCGCCTACAGCCCTCTCGGCCGCGGCTTTCTTACCGGGCAGATCAAGCGATTCGACGACCTCGCGCCCGACGACTACCGGCGGCAGAGCCCGCGCTTCCAAGGCGACAACTTCCAGAAGAACCTCCAGCTCGTCGACCGGGTGACGCGGATCGCAAAAGGAAAGGACGTCACTCCGGCGCAACTCGCGCTGGCGTGGCTGCTGGCGCGGGGGCCCGACATCGTTCCCATCCCGGGCACCAAGAAGCGCAAGTACCTGGAGGAGAACGCTGGCGCAGACCGGATCGAGCTCACGGCTGCGGATCTGAAGACGATCGACGACGCGGCGCCCAAGGGAGTGGCGTCCGGCCAGCGCTACCCGGCGGCGATGATGGCGGCAGTGAACCGCTAGATTGCCAAGCCTTTGCAGTAAGTTTGCGGAGTGATCACGGACCGCCCTCCGAAGGGGGCCGAGGCGCGTCGCGAATTCGACCGAAGCGACGCGCTCACCAGGCTTGTAGCTCTCCCCGACGCCCGCGACTTGCAGGCCCGCGCCACGCTCCTGGAGAAAGCGGTCGCCCTGGGCGATCCACGAGCTGCCAAGGCCGCGGGCGAATCGATCCTCGGCCTGCTCGCCCGAACCTACCAGATTGACCGCCCCAGACTGCGGGTGCTCGGAGCGAGGCCGCGGATGGTCTGGGAGGGCGGACACTCTGAACTGTTCGGTGACTACGACTTCGAGGAGAAGCGGATCCGGATCTGGATGCGCACCGCTGTGCTCGGAAAGGTGACGTCCTATCGCGGCCTGCTCCACACGCTGCTGCATGAGTTCTGCCACCACCTCGACCGGGAGGGTTTCGGCTTCCTGGAGACTCCGCACACCCGCGGCTTCCACGCCCGGGTCGACGACCTCTACCATCTCGCGCTCGCCACACCGTCCGAGAGCCGTCGGCCGCTGGTCTGGATCCGCATGGGCAGCGCCTGGCGTGTCGACTGGTCAAAGTTGAGATCTTCTCGATCCGGGGGCTGAACGCGAAAGTCGTCGAGATGCCTGCCTGAGGCTATGCTGATCAAGGTGGAAGCTGGCCTCGCTGTTCCTTCCGCAAACGACCTCGACCTCGCTCCGCTGGAGTGCGACCTCGCCGATGCACGCCGGCACTTGCCCGCGGCGGGGGACGAAGTCCTCATCGGCTTCGCCGTCCGCCAGCTCCGCGCACGCCGGCGCCTGACGAACCTTCTCTCGTTCTATCGAGCGCATCCCTGCAGGTTGGCGCATCTTCACCTCCTCGCCGCATCCGCGGTGGCTTTGGGACGCTTCTGCGGCTTCTCCCCGGCCTACGACGAGATGGGAGACGCCTTCATGCCGGTCACGCCCGATGGAACGCCCCGCGGTGCTGCCTGGAAAGCTTACGCGGACGCCTGCGGCGCCGCCCGGCCGGTCGAAATTCGCGACGAGCTGTGGCTCGAAGCTCACTATACGGACCTCGCTGCCGTGCGCGAGGCGGGGCTGGAAGCGCGGTTCTACGCCGAGGCCCAGGGGCGAACCGAACCGACCTGGCGCCTTCTCGCCGAGCATATGGAGATCGCGTTCGGCACCCGCCTGATGGTCCGGTCGGCGCTGTCCGGGGCGGTTGCCTACGAAACCGTGGTCGCGCACACCTTGGCTGCAGGAGTGACGCGCCTCTTCCGCACCGGGTGGTGCCTGCTCGGCCGATACGCCAGCGAAGCGATGCGAGCGCTGTTCTTGCCGGCGCGCGAGCCGCCGCGCGGGATCGTTTCCGATCGAGACGCTGCGGTCGCGCTGATCGCCCAGACATGGTCGTCCTTCCGTGCGCGGCATGTCTATCGCCGCGGGCTGCGCGCGCGTGAGCGCGGCCGACGGGCGGACGGGGACGCATGGCCGTTGCTGGCGGAGGTGCTGGGAAATCAGGTGCACGAGATCGATCCCCTGATCGTGCGCTTCTACTCGAATCCTTCCCGGTTCTCGGTCCGGGCCTCGCTGGAGCTCCATACGCTGCCCGCTCGCTTCTGGTCGCGGTTGGCGACGTTCCTCATCGGCCAGGGCCTGTACGAGAGCGACGGCGAGTTTGAAGCACGCTTTCGCGTCTTTCAGCGCGCCGACGGGTCGATGCACTTTCGCCGGGAGCTCGACGCGGGCGGCGTCCTGCGCGTCTTCGATTCCGACTTCGTGGTGCGCTCACACCGCGGCCGGCCTACGCTCTTCGAGGTGTTCGTCGACGAGGGCGTCGAGATCGCGATGAGCGTGATGCCGGTCCGCGGGGGTGGTCTATCGATCCGCGGCCAGGAGGTCCGCGTGCGCGGGCTGCCGCTGCCCGTCCCGGGGTTGCGGGTCGAGTTTCGCTCAGCGGTGCAGCGCGATCCGCAGGCAGGCGAGTTGCTTCACATCGACGGTTTTCTCTTGATGCAGCCCGATACGCGCTTGGGGCATCTGCTCTTGCGAGGGCTCCTGCGACGGCCCGAGCAACTTGCCTGCATCCACTACCGGGTGCGCGAAACTTCTACTGCACCAGGCTGATCGTCGAGCTGCGGCTCGCGGCCGCTGCCCAACCAGCTTCGCGCCGACCCGCGCGCCGGCGGCACGCCGAGCAGGCGCCTTGCGAAGAAGGCAAGAAAGCGCAGCCGGCTCCGCCTTCGCGCGCACGCCCGCTCGTCGCCTCCGCACCAGAGGCGCAGCGTCTCGAAGCTCCATTCGGTCGCCAGTTGCAGGAGACGCCGGAAGAACAGCAAGTCGAGCAGCCGTCCCAGCGCGCCATGACGATGCTGGTAGTCGTAGACCGTCTTGAACCAGGTGCCGCCTGGGCGGACCTCGTAGAGCCAGATGCCACGCCCATCGCGGATGATCGACTTCCAGTCGCCGGAGTCGAACTCGAACGTCGAATGCCGCAGCGGCGTCGAGTGCAAATACCTGCCGACGCCCTTCACTTCCACGCCAAAGGCGACGGCAGTCCGATAGTCCATCAGGTGGTAGCCGCGCTCGTCCTTCTCGGTCAGATATTCGATGCGGGTGAAACGGATGTCCCACGCCACGTGCAGCACCGGGTCCTGGCTCCGCTGCCAGACCAGCTCGACGGGAGCGGGGATCAGCGCCTCGACCACAATCTTTCGCTCGCGCCGGCTCAGGCGACGCTCGGTGCGGTTGCCTGCGCTCGGCGGAACCGGAGCCAGCCAGCGAGGTCGTGCAGGAAGAAACCAAATGCGCCGATGCCCATCCCCGTCATGTAGATCCGCAACAGCGTGGGCACGGCGGGCGGGTCG